>Ga0153956_1002844_pt1 | contig 12056 bp, 10 predicted proteins | sample TSFL040MetaG_FD_104704 | JGI IMG/M metagenome (GOLD analysis project Ga0153956, IMG submission 104704) | Attine ant fungus gardens microbial communities from Florida, USA - TSFL040 MetaG | ecosystem: Host-associated > Fungi > Mycelium > Unclassified | place: USA: Florida, Wekiwa Springs...
CGCATCGCCGAGGTCAGCCGCGATCTGGTCAAGTCGATCGGCACCAATATCCTGAGCCGCGACCAGAGCGGCGGGTTCCTGTTCGGCATCGGCCGCGGCACCCCCGGCACGATATCGACGGTCACCGGCGCCAATGATCCGTCGGGTCTTCCGGCGGGCGCCACCAGCTATACCTTCAACAACAAGCCCGGGCTGACGACGTTCGGCGCCGCGGGGCATCTGCTCGGGCTCGATCTGCTTTCGACGCTCGACCTGGGCGAAACTGACGGCAGCGTGGTTACCCTCGCCGAACCGACCCTGACCGCTTTGTCGGGCGAGACGGCGAATTTCCTGGCGGGCGGCGAGATCCCGATCCCGATCAGCCAGGGGCTTGGCGCGGTTTCGGTCGAATATAAGCAATATGGCGTCAGCCTCTCCTTCTCGCCGACCGTGCTGTCGGGCGGGCGAATCGCGCTCAAGGTCCGGCCCGAAGTTTCGCAGCTGACCAGCGCCGGCTCGGTCACGCTCAACGGCTTCACCGTTCCCGGTCTGACCACGCGCCGTGTCGAGACGACGATCGAGCTCGGCTCGGGCCAGTCGTTCATGATCGGCGGATTGCTCAACAACAACACCAACAACTCGACCGATCGCATACCCGGCCTCGGCAACCTGCCGATCCTTGGCGCCCTGTTTCGTTCGAACAATTTCCGCCGCCAGCAGACCGAGCTGGTCGTCGTCGTGACCCCCTATCTCGTCCAGCCGGTCGATGCATCGCAGATCGTCCTGCCGACCGACGGCTATCGCGCGCCGAACGACGGCGACCGCGCGCTCACCGGCGCGTCGATGCGGGGCGACAATGGCGTGAAGCGGCCGATGCCCAGCGCCGCACCCGGCGCGCCCGCCGAAACGCCGGCCCCCGGGGCTGCGCAATGACCCGATCGAGGAGGAAGACCATGCGCCTCGTGTCCCTGATCCCGTTGCTCGCCGCGGCACCTGCTTTCGCCGCCGGCCCCGCGCCCACGGCGCAAGGTCCTCACGGCGTCGATTCGCCCAACCAGCCGGTCGTATCCGGCAACCGGGCCTATGTGCCCAATTGCCCCAATTGGGGTTCGGGCCCGATCGATTCGGCGTCTCGGACCGACGCCAATTACGGCTGCGCGGTGAATTCGAACCTGGCCGCGATGATCGCCGACCCGCAGGATCTGCTGCACGGCAAGACCGATCCCCTGACGGGTCACGATCCCGAAACGGCGACCCGCACGCTCAAGAACGGCAAGGCAACGGTGGTCACCGGTCAGGCGTCGGCATCGACCCCGACGGCCAAGGGAGGGAATTGATGAACGCCCCGTTCCTCGCGCGGACCGGCACGCGCGATCCGTTCAGCGCCTTTCTCAGCGACCTCGACAGCGAGGACGTCGCCCGCGCCGTCGCCAGCGAACTCGGCTATCCGCTCGAACGCATCCACAATGGCGGCGTACGCTACGCCGTCCAGTCGCTCGCCGTATCGGCGTCGCCGAGCATCCTGCTCGTCGATCTTTCCGAATCGACCGATCCGCTCGAGGACGTCAACGCGCTGGCCGAAGTGTGCGAGCCTGGCACGATGGTCATCGCCTGCGGCGTGATCAACGACGTGCGCTTCTACCGCGAGCTGATCGCGAGCGGCATCCATGACTATCTGCTCAAACCCTTCTCGGACGAGCAACTGCAACAGGCGGTCGTCGATGCCCAGGCGGCGGCGCTCGGCGCGCGCGCCACGGAGGTGGTCGACGATTCGCCCCACGTCATCACTGCGGTGATCGGCGTGCGCGGCGGCGTGGGCGCTTCGTCGATCGCGGTATCGACCGCCTGGTTGCTGGCCGAAGCGCGCAAGCGGCCGACATCCCTGCTCGACCTCGACGTCCATTTCGGCACGGCTGCCCTGTCGCTCGATCTCGAGCCCGGTCGCGGCCTGACCGACGCGATCGAGAATCCGAGCCGCATCGACGGCCTCTTCCTCGAACGAGCCCTGGTGCGCGCCACCGAGCGTCTGGGCGTGCTGTCGGCCGAGGCGCCGATCAGCCAGCCACTGACGGGCGACGGCAGCGCCTTCCTGCAGCTCGTCGACGAGTTGCGCACGGCGACCAGCTTCACCCTGCTCGACCTGCCGCGCCACATGCTCGTCCAGCATCCGGCGATGCTGCAGGACGTCGCCAACGTGATCGTCGTGACCGAGCTGACCCTCGCCGCGACGCGCGACACGATCCGTTTGCTGTCCTGGCTCAAGGCCAACGCGCCGAGCAGCCGGGTCATCCTGATCGCCAACAAGCTGCCGGTGCCCGGCAGCGAGGAGATTGCGCGCAAGGAGTTCGAAAGCTCGATCGAGCACAAGCTCGACGTGATCATCCCGGACGATGCCAAGATCGCCGCGCAGGCCGCCAAGCTCGGTAAGCCGCTGGCGGAGGTCGCCAAGGGTTCCAAGACCGGCCTCGCACTCGAGCAGATCGTCTCGCTGATCGCCGGCGACGACGCATCGCCGGTCCGCGGCAGCCGTTCGCTGCTCGGCCGGATCAAGGACGTCCGCGACCTGCTGCCGCGCAAGAAGGCGGAATGACCGCATGAGCACGACGGCGCTGCTGCTGGTCGCATTCGGGCTCGCTCTCACCGTGCTGGGCGGCGCGTTCGCGCTGTCGCGCCAGCCGCGCAAGGCCGTCGGCCGGCGGATCGACGCAATCAAGGCGCGCCATGCGATAGGCGCCAGCAGCGCCGAGCTTCAGATGCGCCGCATCAGCGCGGCACGCAGCGAGAGCGCGCTGGATACGACCTTCGCCCGCCTGCTTCCCCGCCCCGAATTGCTTCGCAAGCGCATCGAGATGACGGGGAAGAGCTGGACGCTCGGCCAATATGCATCCGGCTCGGCAGCACTGACCGTCGCCATCTGGATAATCCTCGGCATAGTGCGCTTTCCGATGGCGATGACGCTGTTCCTCGGCCTGCTGGGAGGGATCGGCCTGCCTTATTGGCTGATCGGCCGGATGGCGAGCAAACGGCAGGCGCGTTTCGTCCTTCGCTTCCCCGACGCGATCGAGCTGCTCGTCCGCGGCCTCCGCTCGGGCCTGCCGATTTCCGAGACGATCGCCGTCGTCGGCAACGAGGTTCCCGATCCGGTCGGCACCGAATTCCGCGCCGCCGCCGACAAGATGCGGATCGGCCGGACGATGGAGCAGGCGCTCCAGGAAACCGCTGACCGCATCAACACGCCCGAAATCCAGTTCTTCGTCATCACGCTGGCGATCCAGCGCGAAACCGGCGGCAATCTGGCCGAAACGCTTGGCAATCTAGCCGACGTTCTACGCAAGCGCATGCAGATGAAGCTCAAGATCAAGGCGATGTCGTCGGAATCGAAGGCGTCGGCTTATATCATCGGTAGCCTGCCTTTCTTTGTATTCGGCATAATCTACTACATGAACCCGACATACATGTCGGGATTCTTCAATGATCATCGCCTGATGGTGGCTGGCGTCGGCGGCGGTATCTGGATGGCCATTGGCGTGTTCATCATGGCCAAGATGATTAACTTCGAGATCTGACACGCATGCACGCGCCCTTCGGTATCGACCTGGTCACCGCGGCGACCGCCCTTTCGGCGGCGGCGGTTTTCGCCTTGCTGGTCGCCATCTATGCGGCGACGACGGTCCGCGATCCCATGGCCGCGCGCCTGAAGGCGCTCAACGAACGGCGCGAGCAGCTCAAGGCGGGTATCACCGCATCGACCCGCAAGCGTGCCAGGATCACCAAGACCGCGCAGACCACGCAGCAGATGCGCGCCCTGCTGGGTTCGCTCAAGGTGCTCCAGGAAAGCCAGCTCAAGGATGCGCAGACCAAGCTGGTCCAGGCCGGTATCCGCACCAAGGATGCTGCGATCGCCGTCATCTTCGCGCGCCTCGCCCTGCCGATCTTGATCGGCGGCGCTTTTGTCGTCGGCGTCTATCTGCTCGACTGGTTCCCGAGCTGGGGCGGCTTCAAACGCTACGCCGTGGTCGCCGGATCGCTGATCCTGAGCTACAAGGCGCCCGACATCTACATTTCGAACCGCATCTCCAAGCGGACCGATGCGATCCGCAAGGGCCTGCCCGACGCGCTCGACCTGCTCGTGATCTGCGCCGAGGCCGGCCTGACCGTCGACGCGGCCTTCCAGCGCGTCGCGAGGGAACTGGGCAAGGGTTATCCCGAGCTCGGCGACGAATTCACGCTGACTGCGATCGAGCTCGGCTTCTTGACCGATCGGCGCATGGCGTTCGAGAATCTCGCCAACCGCGTCGCGCTCGATTCGGTCAAGGGCATCGTCACGACGATGATCCAGACCGAGAAATACGGCACCCCGCTCGCCTCCGCGCTGCGCGTCCTGTCCTCCGAATTCCGCCACGAGCGAATGATGAAGGCCGAGGAAAAGGCCGCACGCCTGCCGGCGATCATGACCGTGCCGCTGATCCTGTTCATCCTGCCGGTGCTGTTCGTCGTCATCCTCGGCCCGGCCGCCTGCTCGATCAAGGACAACATGCTGAAGTAGGGGCCGGTTTCGGAGCCCGCCTTGCCAGCGCACGCGACACCGCGCCGGTTGACCGGAACGTCGGTCGCGCGCAAGCATTGCTCCAACGAAACGAGCGGAGAGCGCGTGCATGCCGGCCTTCACCACCAATCAGTGGGCGATCCTCTTCCTGGTGCTGCTGCTCGGCTGGCTGATCGGGCTGGTCTCGCGCGGGGGTGGCGCCAAGTGGCGCCGCGCCTACGAAGCCGAACGCGACGCCCGCGCCGAGGAACGCAACGCACATGACGAAGCGCTGGCAGCGGCCAACGCACGGATTGCCGAGCTCGAACGCGGCAGCGTGCCTCCCGCTGCGGAACCGGCCGTGGTCCCCGTCGCGGCACCTGTCGCGACCGCCGAGACGCTCGATCTGACGCGCGACGATCTCGCCGCCATCAAGGGCATCGGCCTCGCTGGCGAGCAGCGCCTGAACGAGGAAGGCATCTATCGGTATTCGGACATCATTGGCCTCTCGCCCGCCGAGGAAAGCGCGCTAGAGGAGCGGCTGGGCGCCGATCCCGGCTATATCGAGCAGGAACGGTGGCGCGAGCAGGCCGCCCTGCTCCAGGCCGGCAAGACCGACGAGCATCGCGCCCGGTTCGGATAGGCTAGGCCCGTGCCGATCGACGGAAAATACACGCTCATCGACCTGTCACATCGCATCGAAGCCGGCATGATCACCTACAAGGGCCTGCCGGCGCCTTTGGTCTGCGATTATCTTACCCGCGAAGGCTCGCGTGATTCCTATGCGCCGGGAACCGAGTTCGCGATCCAGTCGATCGAGCTGGTCGGCAATACCGGAACCTATCTCGACAGCCCGTTTCATCGCTATGCGGATGGCGTCGATCTAGCGGGGCTCACGCTGGAACGGCTGGCATTCCTGGACGCGGTGGTCATCGCATCTGTGCCGGTCGACGGCATGGCGATCGGCATGCAGGCGATCGATGGGGTGGAGGTGGCCGACCGTGCCGTCCTGTTCCACACCGGGTGGGATCGGCATTGGCGCACCGACGCATATTTCGAGAATCACCCTTTCCTGACCGAACAGGCGGCACAGGCGCTCGCTGATCGCGGCGCGGCTCTGGTGGGCATCGATTCGCATAATATCGACGACACGCGCGGCAACACCCGCCCGGCACATAGCATCCTGCTAGGGCACGGCATTCCGATCTGCGAACATCTGACCGGGCTTGGTCAGCTGCCACCGCATGGCGCCCGGTTCAGCGCGGTGCCGCCCAAATTCGCTGAGGTCGGCACCTTCTCGGTACGCGCTCACGCGTTGATCCCGCTCAGCCTCTGATCGCGCGCTGCGCAACCGGCACGTCTGGTGCCGGCGGCGGATTGCGCGCGATGTCGGCGGCGTCGATCTGCGCGATCAGATGCGCGAACATGTCGAGCGATGCGTCCGTCCTGTCTGCCGCCGCCTGGCCCGATCGCACGGCCGGCTTCCTCAACCACCTGAGCATGTGACGCCCCGATACTAATACGAGTCCCGACGAGAAACGCGGGAAAATCAAGGCGGTGCCAACTATTCCGCGCCAGCAATCACTTTCCGGCATCGGAGCGCGGCGCACGCTTTTGACCGGGGTCAAAGCATCGGCACCTTCGCGCGGCCAGAACCATCCCAGACGGCAAGGGATGGCGATCATGATTGGTCAGGCGATGTTGGACATGGCGATCGCCGGCGCAATCCTCTTCCTGGCCGTGCTCATGTTCGTCACGATCGAGGAAAGGATGCGCCGATAAGGACGGGACCCGGGCTGATCCGGCCCGGCTCGTGCATCAGGGTTTTCGAACGCGGACGGCGCCCCTCAACCTCTCGCGCCGTTCGATGAATGCCGCCGCGCGCCCTGACGGGCACGCGGCGGTCTTTTTATGCGCAGACGAGGAAGCCTGACGCGATCAGGCCTTGAGCGCGGCCTGCGCCGCTGCCAGCCGTGCGATCGGCACGCGATAGGGCGAGGCCGAGACGTAATCGAGCCCGGTGGCCGCGCAGAAGGCGATCGAGGCGGGATCGCCACCATGTTCGCCGCAGATGCCGAGCTTGATGTCGGGCCGCGTCGCACGGCCGCGTTCGGCGGCGATGCTGATCAGCTCGCCGACGCCATCGACGTCGAGGCTGACGAACGGATCCTTGGCGTAGATGCCCTGTTCGACATACGCGCCGAGGAAACGACCGGCGTCGTCGCGCGAGACGCCGAGCGCAGTCTGCGTCAGGTCATTGGTGCCGAATGAAAAGAATTCGCCAACTTCGGCAATCTCACCAGCGCGGAGCGCGGCGCGCGGCAGCTCGATCATCGTTCCGACGAAATAATCCAGCCTGCGACCCTTTTCGGCGAAAACCGCCACCGCCGCCTTGTCGACGACCGCCTTCATCAGCTCGAGCTCCCGGCGCGTCGCGACGAGCGGGATCATCACCTCGGGAATCGGCGCCTCGCCGGTCTTCTCGGCGACCTCGACGGCGGCCTCGAATATGGCGCGGGCCTGCATCTCGTAGATTTCGGGATAAGTCACGCCCAGGCGGCAGCCGCGATGGCCGAGCATCGGGTTGAATTCATGCAGCTCGGCCGCGCGGCGCTTCAGCTTCTCGACGTCGACGCCGGTCGCGTTGGCCACCTCGGCGAATTCCGCGTCCTCGTGCGGCAGGAATTCGTGCAGCGGCGGGTCGAGCAGGCGGATCGTCACCGGCAGGCCGGCCATGATCGTGAAGATCTCCGCAAAGTCGCTGCGCTGTTCGGGCAGCAATTTGTCGAGCGCGACGCGGCGCCCCTTCTCGTCTTCGGCCAGGATCATTTGGCGGACCGCGGTGATGCGCGACGCGTCGAAGAACATATGCTCGGTGCGGCAGAGGCCGATGCCCTCGGCCCCGAACTGGCGCGCCGTGCGGCAGTCGAGCGGGGTTTCGGCGTTGGCGCGGACCTTGAGGCGGCGGACCTGGTCGGCCCAGCCCATCAGCGTGCCGAAATCGCCGGCCAGCTCGGGCTGGACGGTCGCGACCTCGCCCAGCATCACCTCGCCGGTGGCGCCGTCGATCGTCAGGATGTCGCCTTCCTTCACTTCCTGCCCACCGACGCGGAACAGGCGGTCCCTGGCGCTGATCGCCAGGCTGCCGACGCCCGAGACGCAAGGCCGGCCCATGCCGCGGGCGACCACCGCGGCGTGGCTGGTCATCCCGCCGCGCGCGGTAAGGATGCCCTTGGCCGCATGCATGCCATGAATATCCTCGGGGCTGGTCTCGACCCGGACGAGGATCACCGCCTCGCCGGCCGCGGCCATCTTCTCGGCCGTGTCGGCGTCGAACACCGCCTTGCCCGATGCCGCGCCAGGCGATGCCGGCAACCCCTTGGCGATGACGTTGCGCGGCGCCTTGGGATCGAGCGTCGGGTGGAGCAACTGGTCGAGCGCGGCGGGATCGACGCGGCCGATCGCTTCGTCGCGCGTGATCAGCCCTTCGTTGGCCATATCGACCGCGACCTTGAGCGCGGCCTTGGCGGTGCGCTTGCCCGAGCGCGTCTGGAGCATCCAGAGCTTGCCCTGCTGCACCGTGAATTCGATGTCCTGCATGTCGCGATAATGCGTTTCCAGCAGGTCGAACACGCGGGCGAGCTCGGTATAGGTCTCCGGCAGCGCCTCTTCCATCGACAGCGGCTTGGCCCCCGCCCGCTCGCGCGCCGTCTTGGTCAGATATTGCGGGGTGCGGATGCCGGCGACGACGTCCTCACCCTGCGCGTTGATCAGAAACTCGCCATAATAAGCGCGCTCGCCGGTCGACGGATCGCGGGTGAAGGCGACGCCGGTAGCCGACGTGTCGCCCATGTTGCCGAACACCATCGCCTGGACGTTGACCGCGGTGCCCCAGTCGCCCGGAATGTCGTGCAGGCGGCGATAGACCTTGGCACGTTCGGACTGCCACGATCCGAACACCGCGCCGATCGCGCCCCACAATTGATCGTGCACATCCTGCGGGAAGGGCTTGCCCCATTGCTCCTCGACTAGGCCCTTGTAGGTCCGGACCAGCGCGCGGAGATCGTCGGCCGAAAGCTCGGTATCCAGGCTGAAGCCCTGATTCTCCTTGGCGATCTCGAGCGCTTCCTCGAACGCGCCATGATCCAGCTCGAGCACGACGTCCGAATACATCTGGATGAAGCGGCGGTAGCTGTCCCAGGCGAATCGATCGTCGCCCGAGGCGGCCGCCAGCCCTTCGACCGTCCGGTCGTTGAGGCCGAGGTTGAGGACCGTGTCCATCATCCCTGGCATCGAGATGCGCGCACCGGAGCGGACCGAGACGAGCAGCGGATCGGACGCATCGCCGAACGTCTTGCCGGTGACGGCTTCGATATGGGCGATGCCCTGCGCCACTTCGCCGTTCAGGCTTTGGGGGAAAGCGCCGCCTTCCTCGTAATAGCGCGTGCACATCGCGGTGGAGATGGTGAACCCCGGAGGGACCGGCAGGCCGATGCCGGCCATGCCGTCGAGATTGGCGCCCTTGCCACCGAGCAGGTTCTTGTCGCCGTTGCCCCCGTCCGAGACGCCGCCGCCAAAACGATAGACGTACCGTTCAATCCCCGAATTCACCGCTGCACTGGCCATTCAACCGCCCCCTGGGAAAGTTTTATTTGTGCACTGCAACGCGCCCTGCCCGATTTCGTGCCCGAAGGCGAGTCGGCGTGGTTGCCGGGCCGTTCCGGACCTACATCATCCCTCGATCTTCGAGAAATCGGCGACGCGATGCACCGCGTCGCGCACGCGCGCCAGCAGCCCGAGCCGTGCCGTGCGCTTTGCGGGATCGGCATCGTTGACCGTGACCTTGTCGAAGAAGGCATCGACCGGCGCGCGCAAGGCAGCGAGCGCGCGCATCGCGCCTTCAAAATCCTCGGCCTCGATCGCGGCGCTGGCATTGGGCTCGGCGACGTTCAGGGCCCCGAGCAGCGCCTGCTCCTCGGGCAAGGGCTCGTAATCGAACTTCGCCGTGGCAGCCGCGGCTGCGTCGTCCTTCTTCTCCTCGATCCTGAGGATATTGGCCGCACGCTTATAGCCGGCGAGCAGGTTGGCGCCGTCCTCGGTCGCGACGAACGCCTGCAAGGCGCTCACCCGCGCGAGCAAGCGGACGAGGTCGTCCTCGCCGCCCAAGGCGAACACCGCGTCGATCAGATCGTGGCGAACCCCCGCCTCGCGCTGCTGGACCTTGAGGCGATCGGCGAAGAAATCGAGCAGGGCTGCCGGAATGGCAAAGCGCAGCCGATTGTCGGTCAGCAGGCGAATGATGCCAAGCGCCGAGCGGCGAAGCGCGAACGGATCCTTCGAGCCGGTCGGCGCCTCGCCGATCGCGAAGAATTGCGCCAGGCTGTCGAGCTTGTCGGCCAGGCTCACCGCGACGGTGACGGGTGCGACAGGAACGTCGTCGCCTTGCCCGACCGGCTTGTAGTGATCGCGGATGGCATCGGCCACTTCGGCCGGAAGCCCCTCGGCGCGCGCATAATATCCGCCCATCACGCCCTGCAGTTCGGGGAATTCGCCGACCATGCCGGTCACGAGATCCGCCTTGCAGAGTTCGGCCGCCTGGCGCGCGAGCCCAGGATCGGCGTCCGGCACGACGCCTTCGCGGGCCAATGCCTCGGCGAGGTCGGCGACGCGCGCGACCTTGTCGGCCACGGTGCCCAGTTTCTCGTGGAAGACGATTCCGGCCAGCTTCTTCGCCTGATCGGCGAGGCTGACTTTGAGATCCTGCTCCCAGAAGAATTTCGCGTCCGACAGCCGCGCGGCGAGCACCTTGCGGTTGCCGGCGACGATAGCCGCGCCGCCGTCCAGCGCATCGATGTTCGCCGTGCAGATGAAGGCGGGCGCAAGCGCGCCGTTCGCATCGGTGCAGGCGAAGTATTTCTGGTTGGTGCGCATGGTGAGCTGAATCACCTCGCGCGGGACTTCGAGGAAGGAGGGATCGAAATCGCCGAGCAATGGCACCGGCCATTCGGTGAGGCCGGCATTTTCGGCGACGAGGCCGGCGTCGGGCACCAGCGCCAGGCCACGCGCGCGGGCCGCGTCCTCGGCACCCTGCCGGACGATGCGCTGGCGTTCGGCCTGGTCGACGATGACGTGGCAGGCGCGCAGCTTGGCGGCATAATCGTCGGCACTGCCGATGGTGATCGGGCCCGGATGGTGGAAGCGATGGCCGACGGTCGCGGCGCCGCTGGCCAGGCCGTCGATCTCAAACGGAACGACATCCTCGCCCAGCAAGGCGACGATGCCCTGGAGCGGGCGGACCCAGCGCAGGCTGGCGGTCGAGATCGAGGCATCGCCCCACCGCATCGACTTGGGCCAGGGGAAAGCGCGGACGATCGCCGGGATAGCTTCGGCCAGCACCTCGGCTGTCGCGCGGCCGGGCTTCTCGACGACGGCGAACAGCACGCCGTCGCGCTCGACCAATTGTTCGCGCGTGAGACCGGTCTTGCGCAGGAAGCCTTCGAGCGCCTGGGGCGGTGCCGACGCCTTCGGCCCCTTGGTCTCTTCGGACACCGCCTCGGTCGCGGCGGGCAGGTCACGCGCGATCAGGACCAGCCGGCGCGGCGTCGCGAAGGTCTCGATCGCCCGAGCGGCAAGGCCGGACCTTGCGATTTCGGCGATGAACAGGCGCGCCAGATCGTCGCGCGCCTTGTCCTGCATGCGCGCCGGAATTTCCTCCGAAAGAAGCTCGAGCAGGAAGTCGGTCACTGCAGGTCCTCCCCGGCACGGGGAGGGAGACCGTCTGCAGGACGGTGGAGGGGGTTCGCCACCAGTGCGGCGATCGACGATGCAGCGCCGTCAGCGTCGCGGAGCACTTCGGACGCAGGCAGGCGGATCACATGACATCCATTCGGTTTCAGGAACGTTTCGCGCGTCTCATCGCGCATTGGCCGCTCGCCGCGGTTGTGCGCTTCGCCATCAACTTCAACGATCAATCTCGCCTCACGACAACAGAAGTCGACGACATATGGCCCTACCGGATCCTGGCGGAATTTTACGCCGGTCTTCTCACCTCGCAGGCGCTGCCAGAGCAGGACTTCGGGCAGGCTCATTTCGCGGCGGAGGTGGCGCGCTGCAGCGACTTCGGGGCGTTGCACTGGTTTCACGCCCCTTCCACCACGCTTCGCGTGGTTCCCCTCCCCGTTTCGGGAAAGATCGGAAGAGCGCACGCCCCCCGCCCCGTACCGGGGAGGATTTAGGGTCATTCCGCCCATCCGTTCTTCTTCATCCATGCCTCGCACGCGCCTTTGGCGAGTTCGCGGACGCGGCCGATATAGGCCTGGCGCTCGGCGACCGAGATGACGCCGCGCGCCTGGAGCGTGTTGAAGATGTGGCTCGCCTCGATCGCCTGGTCGTAAGCCGGCAAAGGCAGGCCGCGATCGATCAGCGCCTTGGCTTCGTCGGCCGCCATGCGGAATTGCTGGAACAGCGTGTCGGTGTTCGCCGCCTCGAAATTATAGGCGCTGAACTGCTTCTCATTCTCCAGGAACACGTCGCCATAGCTGACGCCGTCATC
>Ga0153956_1002845_pt1 | contig 12047 bp, 12 predicted proteins | sample TSFL040MetaG_FD_104704 | JGI IMG/M metagenome (GOLD analysis project Ga0153956, IMG submission 104704) | Attine ant fungus gardens microbial communities from Florida, USA - TSFL040 MetaG | ecosystem: Host-associated > Fungi > Mycelium > Unclassified | place: USA: Florida, Wekiwa Springs...
ACCTTGTCGGACGTCGGCCGCACGCGCTCGTCGCGCGGCGTGGCGAGATTGCGTCCGCGAAGCGTGCCCCCGGTGATCCTCACAACGCCTTCCACATGACGATGCGCTGAAAACCGCCGGGGAAGGGCACTTCGCCGACCACCTTGTAGCCGAGCTTTTCGTAGAACGGGCGCGCCTGGAAGCTCATCGTGTAGAGCCAGCTATCCACCGCACCGCGTTTCCTTCCTTCCGCCTCGATCATCCCGATCATCCTGCGGCCATGGCCTTTGCCGCGCACGGCGTCGCCGTTCCAAACGACCTCCAGATACATCGAGCCATGGCCGAGGGTGGCCGCCACGCCGCCGACGACCGTGCCGTTGTCGTCCTTGAGCGCGACGTTGAACCTCTGCGGTGGCGGACCATCCACGAACTGCTTGTTGAAACCCTTGATGCCTTCGATCAGGGCCTCGACCGTCTTCGGGTCTTCGTCGACCGTGAAAGTGATCACGGTTCTTCCGACATCTGCAGCAGGAGCTTGCCGGTGTTGCCGCCGATGAAGAGCAGGTTGAGCGCGAACAGGGCCTGGTCGATGCCCTTCACCACATGCACGTCGTATTTGATCTTGCCCTCGGCCACCCACGGCGCCATGTCGCGATAGAATTCGTGCAGGCGCGGGAAGTAATCGATGATGATGAAGCCTTCCACGCGGGCGCGCTTCATCAGGATGTTGGCGAAGTTGCGTGGGCCGGGAATGGGGCCTTCGGCGTTGTAGCCCGAGATCATGCCGCAGAGGACGATGCGCGCCTTCATGTTCAGATTGTCCATCACGGCTTCCATGATGGTGCCGCCTGCGTTTTCGAAATCCACGTCGATGCCGTTCGGGCATTCGCGCTTCAGCGCGGCGGCGACGTTCTCCTTCTTGTAGTTGATGCAGGCGTCGAAGCCGAAGTCCTTGACGACGTGGCGGCACTTCTCATCGCTACCGGCGATGCCGACGACGCGGCAGCCTTTCAGCTTGGCGATCTGCCCGACAATGGAGCCGACCGCGCCGGCCGCTGCCGAAACCACGACCGTTTCACCCGGTTTCGGCTGCCCGATGTCGAGCAGGCCGAAATAAGCGGTGGCGCCGGTCATGCCGAGCACGCTCATGTAAGCGGTAAGCGGCGCGCCGTTGCGGGCGATCTTCTGGCCGCCGTCGAGCACGGCATATTCCTGCCAGCCCACGATGCCGGAGACGACGTCACCTTTCTGGAAGCCGGGATTGTTCGACTCCTCGACCACCGACAACGTGCCGCCGCGCATCACATCGCCGATCTGCACCGGCGGCATGTATTGCTCCATGTCGCTCATCCAGATGCGGTTGGTGGGATCGAGCGACAGATACAGCGTACGCGCCAGAAATTGCCCCGGACCCGGTTTGGGCAGCGGCTGTTCGACCAACTCCAGATCGCCGGCCTTGATGTCGCCCACGGGTCGGCGCTTCAGGAGCCACTGGCGGTTCACTTTGGTCATGTTTTCCTCCGATATTCTTCTGCGCTTAGCCTAACCAGATGATCACGGTCCCGCGAGTGGCGATGCGCCGCTGTTCCCGGTATAGCGGGCGGCCATGAAACGCATCGCTCTTGCGCTCCTGTTCCTGCTCGCCGCGCTTCCCGCCGCGGCACAGATCAACACCGGCCCCAAGGTCACGCCGCGACTCGTTGCGGAGCAAGGCGAAATCGCGCCGGGCAAGAGCGTCACCGTGGCTCTGGAAGAGGTGATGAAGCCCGGCTGGCACACCTATTGGTCCAATCCGGGCGAAGCGGGATTGCCCACCGAAATTAAATGGACGTTACCCGCCGGTTGGAAGGCAAGCGCCATCGCCTGGCCTTATCCCAAGCGTCTGCCGGTCGGGCCGCTGATGAACTATGGCTATGAGAACAAGGTCTGGTTGCTCACCACCATCACCGCCCCCGCCGATGCGAAGCCGGGCGACATCGTCACGTTGAAAGCCGCCGCCGATTGGCTGGTGTGCAAGGAAGTCTGCATTCCCGAAGATGCGGCCCTGACATTGCCGCTGACCGTGAGCGAAACGCCAACTGCTCCTTACGCGACGGTGAAGGAGCAGTTCGACGCCGCGCGCGCAAAGCTCCCCATCGCCGCGCCATGGCCCACCACGTTTCAGGCCGGTGACAATCTCGATCTCTTCATCGCTTCGCCATCGCTGGCAAAGGCGCAACTGAAGGATGCGGTGTTCTTTCCGGCAGAGGAGGGCATCGTCAACGGCATGGCAGCGCAGCAACGCGCTGTTGCGGATAACGGATTGGTGCTGCGGCTCACGAAAGCGAAAGCCGGCAAGACGCCGAAGATTCTTTCTGGCGTTCTCGTCCTCACATCCGCCGACGGCACGGTTCAGGCGCTCGATATCTCCGCGCAGCCCGGTGCGGTGCCGGCTGCGGATTTCGGCATGGCGGAAGATAGCGGCTTGCTTGCCGCGCTCCTTTTCGCGCTGGTCGGCGGACTGATCCTGAACCTGATGCCATGCGTGCTGCCGATCCTGGCAATGAAGGCGCTGGCGCTCGCCAATCAGGCGCATGGCGAGAAGGAACACGCGCGGCGCGATGGGTTCGCCTATGGTGCCGGTGCGATCCTGAGCTTTGCCGCCATCGGCTTGCTGCTCGTCGCGTTGCGCGCGGGCGGTCAGGCGATCGGCTGGGGTTTCCAGTTGCAGGAGCCGGTGGCGGTCGCCTTCTTCGCGCTGCTGGTGTTCGCGGTGGGGCTCAATCTCTCCGGCGTCTTTGAAGTCGGCAACGTCACGGCCGGTGAAACGCTGACGCGCCGGGGCGGATGGATCGGCTCGTTCTTCACCGGTGTCCTGGCCGTCGCGGTGGCCGCGCCTTGCACCGCCCCGTTCATGGCGGCGGCGCTGGGTTATGCGCTGACGCAAAGTGCGGCGACCGCGCTGCTCATCTTCCTTGCGCTCGGCATCGGCTTCGCGCTGCCGTTCGTGTTGATCGGCCTTGCGCCGGCATTGCTGCGCTTCATGCCCAAACCCGGCGCGTGGATGCTGACCTTCAAGCAACTGCTCGCCTTCCCTATGTATGGCGCGGCGGCATGGCTGTTGTGGGTGCTCAGCCAGGAAACAGCCGGAACCGGATTGGTCGCCGCGCTCGCCGCGATGGTGACGCTGGCCTTCGCCGCATGGGCCTGGAACGTGAGCCGCTTTGCGTCTTCCGGATGGCGAACGGCAGGCACGATTTTCGCGCTGCTCGGACTTGTCGCGACCGGCGCTTTGCTGGTGGTCATCCGTCAGGCTGGAACGCCAGCGGTTGCTGCGGAGGCGGCAAGTGCTACGGGAATTCCGTCTGAATCCTACACCGCCGCGAAGCTCGCGGAATTGCGCGCGGCAAGGCGGCCAGTCTTCGTCGATGCCACCGCGTCCTGGTGCATCACCTGTCTGGTGAACGAGAAGGTCGCATTGTCGGGCGCGCGCGTGCATGACGCCTTCGCGCGAAATCATATCGCTTATCTCGTCGCCGACTGGACGAACCGCAATCCGGAGATCACCGCGCTGCTCGCGGCGCATGGACGCTCGGGCGTGCCACTCTATCTTTATTACGCGCCCGGCGCATCCGACGCCGCAGTCCTGCCGCAGGTTTTAACGGAGTCCACGGTGCTGAATACGATTGGCGCGAAATAGCACGCCGCCATTTTTGTTGCGTGAAATCCTCGCACCGGACATTCCATTGCGGCTGCCATGCGCAAATAACAACGCAATTATCTTTCGTGCGCGTTATGGTCCGGACCTTCAAATCAGCCCTCCGGAGTGGCCATGAGCGCGTTTGAGTCCCCCGATTTCGATCATCACGAAACCGTCGCCTTCTTCGACGACAAGGCCAGCGGGCTCAAGGCCATCATCGCCATTCACTCCACCGCGCTTGGCGCGGCCTGCGGCGGCACACGCGTCTATCCCTATGCGAACGGCGATGCGGCGCTGACCGACGTGCTGCGCCTGTCGCGCGGCATGAGCTACAAGAACGCCATCGCGAACCTGCCGCTCGGCGGCGGCAAAGCCGTCATCATCGGCGATCCCGCGAAGGACAAGACCGAAGCGCGCCTGCTCGCCTATGGCCGCGCTGTGAACGAACTCGGTGGCCGCTACATCACCGCGATGGATGTCGGCATCCTGCCCGCCGACATGCCGGTGATTGCGCGCGCCACGAAACACGCCGCCGGTTTCGATATGCCCGGCAAGCCGTCGGGCGATTCAGGTCCGCCGACCGCGCTGGGGACATTTGTCGGCCTGAAAGCGGCGATCAAGCATCGCCTTGGCGTTGACAGCGCGAAAGGCCTGACCGTCGCGATTCAGGGACTTGGCAAAGTCGGCGCGTCTCTGGCGAAGCGCCTGCACGACGAAGGCGCAAAGCTTGTCGTGGCGGATGTGAACACCGGCGCCACGAAGATGGTCGCCGATGCGTTCGGTGCGAAGGTCGTCTCCATCGACGAGATCGTCACCACCGAATGCGACGTCTTCTCGCCCAATGCGCTGGGCGCGATCCTGAACGATCAAACGGTCGACAAGATGCATGCGAAGGTCGTCGCGGGCGCGGCCAACAACCAGCTCGCGCGCGACAAGCACGGCGAAGCGCTGAAAGCGCGCGATATCCTCTATGCGCCGGACTACGTCATCAATGGCGGCGGCATCATCCGCGTGGCCGGCCAGATCTTCGAATGGTCGGACGCGGAAGTAGAACGCCGCGTGTTGGCGATCGCCGACACGCTGACGCAGATCTTCAAGCGCGCGGGTTCGGATAACCTGCCCACCAACGTCATCGCCGACCGCATCGCGGAAGAGCGCATGGCTGCGGGCGGCAAGGCCTCAAAGGCGCATGCCGCCGAGTAGCCGTTCTGCTTAGTGCATCAGGTGCGGCCAAAGGCCGATGATGCCGATCACGATCAGATAGATCGCGATCAGGTAGTTCAGCAGCCGTGGCACGAACAGGATCAAGAGGCCGAAGATCAGCGCGATCAGCGGCGAGAGGATCAGGACGTCGATTCCAAAAATGGGATGCATGATGCGGGTCTTTCGCTGGCGCGGAGGATCAACGTGACTTTCTCTTTTTGGTTGCGCGCTTTTTCTTTTTCGTCACCGGCTTTTTCGCGGCACGCTTCTTCTTCGCAGCCGATTTGGCCTTCCTCGCGGGCTTGCGGCGCGGCTGAGCGGTCGGCTTCCTGGGCGTCTTTCGCCCCTTTGGCGCTCCCAACACCTCGCCGCCCATGAACGAAGGCGGATCGCTGGCCGGGAAAGTCTCCTCGATCTGCTCGTCGATCTTGCCGTTCCGCTTGGTTCCTGGCGCCATGGCTATTGTCCCAGAGTTGCGCGCAAACGCTAGCAGCTATGCGGGCTTTCCGTAACGGGTGTTTGATCTTCATGAAACCGTCGTGCGTGTTAGCGTTCGCCGTTTCGCGAGGGGGCCGTCATGACGAAGATTTCCCGCAGAGAGTTGCTGGTTGCTGCGGCAGCATTGAGCGCGACGGCGGCGTGGGCCAAGGAGCCGTCGCCTTCGCGCGTGAATTGGCAGGAGCGCCGCGATCTCTATCCGGAGGGTGTGGCCTCCGGCGACCCGGACAGCAGCAGCGTTCTTCTCTGGACACGCCGGCCTTACGACAAAGGCCTCAAGGCGGCTCGGCTCATCGTGGAGGTCGCGCAGGACCGCGATTTCCAGAATGTGGTCGCGAAAACGAAAACGACAGCGCTGGAAGAATCCGACTGGACCGTTCGGGTCCTCGTGGGCGGCCTCAAACCCGCGACGGAGTATTGGTATCGCTTCACGGACAGCGATGGACATGGCAGCCGCATCGGCCGCACGATCACGGCGCCCGCGGACGACGATCCACGGCGCGTGAATTTCGCTTTCGTATCCTGCCAGAACGCGAACTATGGCGCGCAGAATGCCTATCGCCGCATGATCTATGAAGACGAACGCGCCGCGCCGGAAGACAAGCTCGCTTTCGTGCTGCACCTTGGCGATTTCATCTATGAGCTGATGTGGTACCCGGAAGAACGCCCGACCTATTACGACCGCAAGGTCCGCGATCTCGTGCGCTATACGGACGGCGAGAAGCACGAAGATTTCCACGTGCCCACGACGGTCGCCGGCTATCGCGAGGTCTACTATGCCTATCTACACGATCCCGACATTCAGGATGCGCGCGCTTATTTCCCCTTTGTGGCGATGTGGGACAATCACGAGTTCTCCTGGCAAGGCTGGCAGTCGCTGGAGAATTTCGGCAAGGGCGATATCCCGTCGCAAACGCGCAAGGTTGCCGCCATGCAGGTGTGGTTCGAGATTCATCCGTCGCGCGCAATCAAGAAAAACCCGTCTCTGGAAAAATTCGATCCGCCTGCGGTGACGAACGCGCCAATCACGGCGTTCGACGACCACGGATTGGGCACCGAGCCGAACAACATCGCCGCGATCAACAGCCTCATCGGCTATCGCGCGCTTAGGTTCGGCAAGAACGTCGATCTCATCATCACCGATCAGCGCTCGTATCGTTCCAGGGATCCCATGGACAATCCGGCGGTGAGTGCGCTGAACGATTTCGCCTTTATCCCGGAAGACGTTCAGATCGTGCTCGATGGCGGCCGCGAAGCGAATGGCGGCACACCACCGGAGATCATCAAGTTCGGCGACGTCACGTTCGCCAACTATCGGAAAGACCAGCCGCCGGCAACCTTGCTGGGCGCCACGCAAAAGGCGTGGTTCATCGACAAGCTGAGAACCTCGCAGGCAACATGGAAGGTCTGGGGCAACACGCAGGCCACGCTCGACATGCGCGCCGATCCGCACAATCTGCCCGACGGCATGGGCGGCAAGAAATGGCCGGACGAAAGCTATGGCGGCTTTGGGACCGGCGAACCTTGTGCGGCCTATGTCGAGCGCAACGAAATCTATGACGTGATCGCGCGGGAAGGCATCACCGGCTTCGCCGCCGTCGCTGGCGACCGCCACAGCTTTTGGGCTGGCGTGGCGACCAAATCTCTGCCGCCGCGCGGCTTCGAGCCGGTAGGCATCGCGTTTGTCACGGGCTCCCTCTCCGCGCCGGGAATGGCGGAATCGCTGGAACATCACTTCAAGAAAGAAGATCCCCAGCAGGCGCTAACCGTGGTGAAGCGCGAGGATGGCAAATTTGAAACCACAGTGAATCTTACGCTGCACCATGGTGTGCGCGCCGCGCTGGAATACGCCAAGAGCGGAGACATCGCGAAGGCGCGCGCGCTGCGAAATCCCGACAACGCGCCGCATGTCTCGTTCGTCGATATGGGTGGGCATGGCTATGGCGTGATGCGCGCCAGTTCCGACCGGATGGACACCGAATTCGTGTGCATCCCGCGCCCGGTCGAGCGCAGCGCGAGCGAAGACGGCGGGCCGCTGCGCTACCGCGTCGTTCATTCGGCGAAGCTGTGGGGAAAGGGCGAACGCCCGGTCCTCGAACAGAAGGTCATCGAGGGTGACGCCAGCCTGTCGATCTGAAAAAGGGTGGCTTGCCAGCCGTAGCTCGCGGCAGCCAGTCCACCTTCGCCTTTCAGGCTGCGGTGGATGCGCCTTCTCTCGCTTCGCGAGCGAAGGCTGGTGCCGGAGGAGAGAATCGAACTCTCGACCTACCCCTTACCAAGGGGTTGCGCTACCACTACGCTACTCCGGCATCCGGGGCCCGAACGCAGGGTTTGGGCCGAAAGGACGGCTGCTATACCCAAGCTCTGGCCAAAGGGAAAGGCCGAAATCCGCGCATGGCGCCCAAAGATTCCGCTGCCCAAGAACGCCTTGCCGCTGCCCTGCGCGAGAACCTGAAACGCCGAAAGGCAGCCCAGCGGGCGCGGGCCACAGCCAAGCCCGAGGCCGCCGAAACACAGGCGGAACAACGCCCCAATAAGGGCCAAAAGCCGAATTAACTTGAGAGGGTTCGCGCGCCTGTTCGCTGGGCGTCTCGCGCGTTACAAGCATTGTAGGAGCGGCGCGTTCAGGCCGCGTGAGGGTAGATGGACCGGATCAGGATCAGGGGCGGCAACCGCCTCAAGGGTGAAATTCCCATCAGCGGCGCGAAGAATTCCGCGCTGAAGCTGATGGCCGCGTCGCTGCTCACCGAAGAGCCGGTGACGCTGAAGAATATGCCGCGCCTGGCAGACATCGCCGCGATGAGCGACCTGCTCATGCAGTTCGGCGTGAACATGAATGTGCGCCGTGGCGGCAAGCTCGGTGAAACCGATACGATGCGCTTGCACGCCGCGAAGATCGAATCCGCGTTCGCGCCTTACGACATCGTGCGCAAGATGCGCGCAAGCTTTCAGGTGCTGGGCCCGCTGCTTGCGCGGCACGGCGAAGCAAAGATTTCCCTGCCCGGTGGTTGCGCCATCGGCGCGCGGCCGGTGGATTTCCATCTCAAGGGCTTCGAGGCGATGGGCGCCTCCATCGAACTTGCCGATGGCTATGTGCTGGCCAGTGCCAAAGGCGGACTGAAAGGGACGACGTTCGAGTTTCCGTTCGCCTCGGTCGGCGCGACGGAGAACCTGATGACCGGTGCCGTGCTGGCGAAGGGCCGAACGGTGCTCAAGAACTGCGCGCGCGAGCCGGAAACACAGGACCTCGGCAATTTCCTCATCGCGATGGGCGCGAAGATCTCGGGCCTTGGTACATCCGAGATCGTGGTGGAGGGCGTCGATCGTCTTTCCGGCGTGACCTATTCCGTGATGCCCGATCGCATCGAAAGCGGTACTTATATGATCGCGACAGCAATCGCGGGCGGTGACGTGGAGCTTGTCGGCGCGCAGGCCAGCTCCAATGCCGCGCTGATCCAGTTGCTGGAAAAAATCGGTACCGAGGTGAAGGAGACCAATCGCGGGCTCTCCATTCATCGCAACGGCGTACGCCCGACGGCGATGGATACCACGACCGGGGTGTTCCCCGCGTTCCCGACCGATCTGCAGGCGCAGTACATGGCGTTGATGACGACGGCGAACGGCACATCGCGCATCAAGGAGACAGTGTTCGAGAACCGCTTCATGCATGTGCCCGAGCTGGCGCGCATGGGCGCGAATATCCATGTCGATGGCGATGTCGCAACCGTGACGGGTGTCGAGACATTGAAAGGCGCGCCGGTGATGGCGACCGATCTGCGCGCCAGCGTCAGCCTGGTGCTGGCCGGTCTGGTGGCGGAAGGCGAGACAATCGTGAACCGCGTGTATCATCTCGATCGCGGATTCGAGCGGCTGGAAGAGAAGCTTTCGGGCGTCGGCGCGGAGATCGAACGGCAGCAGGCATGAAGCGCGAGATATTGGCCGCGGAGGACGCGGAAGATCTGCAGATCATTTCGGCGAAATTGCAGGATGCGGTGGGCCGCGTCGGCGATCTCGTCTGGCTGCCCAAGGCGCGGCGGTTCGCGGCGCTGCTGAACCGCTTCAAATGGGAGAGCCGGCGCGGCGGCGATAACCTTCGCGTGCGCAGCGGACTCTATTTCAACAGCGTGCTCTCGGCGAAGTCGCACAAGATCATGCGCGGCGATCCCGACGCGGTGCTGTCGCTGCTCGCCATCCGCTTCACGCAGAAGGGCGCGGAAGATCCCGGCGGTACCGTGGAGCTGATCTTCTCCGGCGGCGGCTCGATCCAGCTCGAGGTCGAGGCGCTCGATGCCGGCCTCAGCGACGAGAGCGGCGAATGGGCGGCGCTCGGCCGCCCCGATCACGAAACGGATTCGTAAGATGGCGCGCCGTCTCGATGCGCGCGCCCCCGATTTCGCGGCGCAATTCACCGCATTGATCTCGGCCAAGCGCGAGACCGAAGAGGACGTCGCCGCTGCCGTGCGCGGGATCATCGCGGATGTTCGAGGACGCGGCGATGCCGCGCTGATCGAACTAACCGGCAAATTCGATCGCGTTTCGATCACGGCACAAACGCTGCGTCTGAGCACCGACGAAGTCGCCGACGCCGAGAAACAATGCGGCAAAGACGCGCTCGCGGCGCTCGATATCGCCGCGAAGCGGATCGAGACCTATCACCGTCGCCAGTTGCCAAAGGATGACAGCTTCACGGACGACACCGGCGCGACGCTGGGCTGGCGCTGGACGCCGCTCGACAGCGTGGGGCTTTACGTTCCCGGCGGCACGGCCAGCTATCCCAGTTCGGTGCTGATGAACGCCGTGCCGGCGCGCGTCGCGGGCGTGGCGCGCGTGGCGATGGTGACACCCGCGAGCGGCGGCAAGATCAATCCGCTGGTGCTGGCCGCGGCGAACCGGGCAGGGGTGACGGAGATTTATCGCGTCGGCGGCGCGCAGGCTGTGGCGGCGCTGGCATTCGGCACGCAAAGCATCGCGGCGGTCGACAAGATCGTCGGTCCCGGCAACGCGTATGTGGCTGCCGCCAAGCGCGAAGTCTTCGGCACGGTCGGCATCGACTCTGTGGCCGGTCCCTCCGAAATTCTTGTCGTCGCAGATAACAGGAACAATCCGGATTGGATCGCCGCTGATCTGCTGAGCCAGGCGGAACACGATGCGTCTTCGCAGAGCATCCTGATCACCGACGACGCGGATTTTGCCGCGAAGGTCGAAGCCGCCGTGGAGCGCGCGCTCGCGCTTCTGCCGCGCAAGGAGATCGCCGGTGCAAGCTGGAAGAACAACGGCGGCGTGATCGTTGTCGCGAAGCTCGCAGATGCCGCGCCGCTGGTGGATCACATTGCGCCGGAGCATCTGGAGATCGCAACCGAAAAGCCCGAAGAACTGCTCGAGCTGGTGAAACATGCTGGCGCCATCTTCCTCGGCCGCAACACGCCTGAAGCGATGGGCGATTACATCGCCGGTCCCAACCACGTGCTGCCGACCGCGCGCACGGCGCGGTTCTCTTCCGGCCTCTCGGTTCTGGATTTCATGAAGCGTACGACATTGCTGTCCTGCGACGCGAAGACGATCAACGCCATCGGTCCTGCCGCCATCACGCTGGCGGAAGCGGAAGGCCTGGACGCCCATGCCCGCTCCATCGCGGCGAGGCTGAACAGGCCATGAGCAATTTCCGCATTGCCTCCATCGAACTGGACGAACGCACCGTGGTGCGCCGCACGCGCGAGATCGAGCAGGAGCGCGAGATCGCGATCTACGACCTGCTCGAAGCCAACATGTTCAAGCCGCTCGAGTCCGACGGCGGGCCTTACAAGCTCATCCTCTCGGTCGAAGACAGTCGCCTCGTCTTCGACATCTACAAGGAAGACGGCGGCGAGGACGGAAGGGTTCAACTTTCGCTCGCGCCGCTGCGCAAGGTGATCAAGGATTACTTTCTGATCTGCGAGAGCTATTTCAAGGCAATCCGTGACGCGCCGCCGTCGCAGATCGAGACGCTGGATATGAGCCGGCGCGGCGTCCACAACGAAGGATCGGAGATCCTGAAAGAGCGCCTCGCCGACAAGATCGAGGTGGATTTCGACACCGCCCGCCGCCTGTTCACGCTTCTCTGTGTGTTGCACCTGAAGGGCTGAAGCGATGCGGGGCCCCAATGGCGAGGAGCTGCCGCAATCGGTCCTCTTCGCCTGCACGCAGAATGCGGTGCGCAGCGCGATGGCCGAACACATCATGCGCCACCTGTTTGGCAAGATCGTCTATGTCGACTCCGCCGGCGCGCGTAAAGGCGAGCGGGACGATTTCGTCACCGAGGTGATGGACGAGATCGGATTGAACCTCGGCAAGCACCGGCCGAAATCCTTCGACGACATGGAAGAAAACTCGTTCGACCTCGTGATCACGCTGTCGCCGGAAGCGCATCACAGGGCCATGGAACTCACCCGCACCTCCGCGGCGATCGTCGAATACTGGCCCACCCATGACCCGTCCGCCGTCGAAGGCTCGCGCGACCAGCGGCTGGACGCCTATCGTGAATGCCGCGACCTGCTGATGCAGCGAATCCGGGCGCGTTTCGCGGTCAACCGGGCCTCGGACGCCTGAAAAGGGCGGTTTCCCTTGCTTTTCGGCGACTTCGGTGGCATCTCCCGGCCTCCAAACCCGCCAGAGGAAGAATGGCAAAAGAAGAACTGCTTGAGTTTGAAGG
>Ga0153956_1002846_pt1 | contig 12046 bp, 9 predicted proteins | sample TSFL040MetaG_FD_104704 | JGI IMG/M metagenome (GOLD analysis project Ga0153956, IMG submission 104704) | Attine ant fungus gardens microbial communities from Florida, USA - TSFL040 MetaG | ecosystem: Host-associated > Fungi > Mycelium > Unclassified | place: USA: Florida, Wekiwa Springs...
AGCTACAACCCGGCCATACGTATTGCAGTATGTGTTAGCCTGTCGCTTGTTTTTCTGTATGGATGTTCGGCACATAAAAAAGTATTAGGCGGCATAAGCAACCGCCAGGCCGAACAAAACAATAAAAGCATACAAAAGGCCAATAGCAAGGCCATAGCAAATTATACTACTTATACAGCCCTAAGTTATATTGATCGTTTTAAAACTATTGCCATTGAGGAAATGAACAAATACGGTATACCTGCCAGTATTACTTTAGCCCAAGGGTTATTTGAATCAGGCAATGGCAACGGCGACCTGGCCAAATTTGCCAACAACCACTTTGGCATTAAATGTACCGGCGATTGGCATGGCCGCAGCTATTATAAGGATGACGACCAGGTAAATGATTGCTTTCGAGTGTATGATAACCCGGAAGACTCTTATCGGGATCATTCTGAATTTTTGAAAAGAAAACGCTATGCGCCGCTGTTTGAACTTGACAAAGACGATTACCAAGGCTGGGCTCGCGGCCTAAAACAAGCCGGATATGCCACTAATCCCAAATATCCCGACCTGCTTATTGGTATTATCGAAAAATACCACCTTGATCAGTTTGACCGCCCTGAAGGTGAGATCCAGAAAATTAAGCGCGAAGACCGCGTGCTGGCCCAGATTAACCAAAACATTGGCAAAGCCGTAAAAGACTCGTTAGTACAAAACACCCCGCCCGCCAAATTGTATACCATTAAAACCGGCGACACACTATACAACATCTCCAAGCGTTTTGGTTTAACTGTTGACGAGCTCAAGGCTTTAAACAACATGGCCGACAACACTATAAAAGTTGGCCAAATTTTGGTGATAGCAAAGTAGGCCGCCCTAGTTAATTATTGTTAAATACTTCGCCGCAACGCAAGCATTAGTTTAGTTTTGCCCGTTCATGAAATCAGCATTAATTCTGTTATTCTGCCTATTTGGTCTGCACACGCTTGCCCAGGAAAAGCTATCCGGAATTATCTTTGATACTGATAGTAAAGAGCGGCTATCGCGCGTTAGCGTAAATAACTTAAACAGCGGTTTCTTTGTGTTTGACAACCTGAACGGCGTTTTTGAGATCGATGCTAAAATTGGCGATAAGCTGGTTTTTACCCAATCAGAGCACCACCCCGATACTATTACTGTAGGCAGTTTTACGCCATTGGCTATTTATTTAAAAAGCACATCCATACACCTTAAGCCTGTAAATATTATTGATAAAAAGCTTGACCCGCAGGCTCGCCTTAACGCCAGGAAAAAAGATTATAGCAAGGCATACGGGTCTTTGGCAAATAAAGATCTGTTAAACCTGGGGCCATCTGGCGTGGGCTTAAGCATTGATGCCATATGGAATGCCTTTAGCCGGCAGGGGCGTAATGCAGCCCATCTGCGACAAACAATTGAAAATGATTACAAACAAGATGTGGTGGATTCGCGTTTTAACAGTGCCCTGGTTGGACGTATTACGGGATTGAGCGGTGAGCGGCTGAGTGATTTCATGAAGAAATATCGCCCGGGCTATTATTTTTTACAAAGTGCCAGCGATTATGAGTTGATCACGTCCATCCGCACTAATATGAAACGCTATTTACGCAACCCGGCAGCTCATGCATTGATACCGCTGGACTCATTAAAAAAATAATTTTACCCAACATTTTAAACCTTACGGCTTTATTGCTATCTGATTTAAAGGGAAAAATGTGTTTCTTTGTCTATCTATGTTAAAAAACATACCTGGATACATTTTATTGGCGCTGTTAACCGCTGGATGCTTTACCGCAACGGCGCAAAGCACCGACTCGTTAAAAAAAGACAGCGTTAAAATTGATACTGCTCTACTGAACAAGTATCATATTGACGCGCCTAAAAACGCGTTGCCGGTACGCAGCCGCACCATTCAAATAAAACAGGAGCTTATCCCGGTTACCATGCTTGATTACCATTTTAGCTACTGGCACAAATGGATAACGCTGGGTATTAATTTTAACCAATCGTCATTTAGTAATAACTACCAGTCGGGCGGTGCTAACTCAATGGCTATTAGTGGTAATTTTGAATATAAAGCCGAATACCGCAAGGGTACACTTGATTACGTGACCGACTTTATAGGCCAGTACGGTAAAACAAAAAACAAAGGCCAGGGCCCGCGAAAAATCCAAGATCGTTTGTATTTTGATAACAAAATAGCTGCGCAAATGTCGAAAAGCTGGTTCTTTTTCGGCTCATTAACTTTCGAGTCGCAATTTGACCAGGGCTTTAACTATGATTATGTACGGCCGGACGGTGTGCCTCAGGCGGCTGTTATATCGCAATTCATGGCGCCGGGCTATCTAACAGAATCTATCGGTTTTGAGTATAAGCCTAAGCCCTGGCTTGACGTTCGTATCGGTACAGGTACAGCCCGCCAAACTTTTTTGCTCAGAGATTCACTTTACGTACCTAACGGCGGTAATAATTATGGCGTGCCTTACGGCAAAAAATTCTACAATGACCTGGCGTTTCAAATGGTTCAATCAACCGATACTTACTTTGATAAGAAGCACGCGTTGCATTTTATTGAACGCTATGCGCTGTTTATACCGTATCAGAAAAATGTTAAATTCATTTCGCACCGTGTAGATGCCACCTTGTACGCACAGGTAACCCGCCTGGTTAACGTATCGTTCAACACCTCTTTCATATACGATAAGAGTGCAACACGCGATCCGCAGGCATCTGAGGGCTTGGCTTTGGGGATAAATTACCATTTCCCATACTAGCTATAATCGCCTAATTTTCTCTTCAATGCCGTTAAAGCATAATTGGTACAAAATCATACCTTTGTAACCTCAAATACAATTTAAAGTACAAAAGATATCATGTTTGAAAATCTTTCGGATAAACTTGACAGGGCATTTAAAGTCCTGAAGGGTCAGGGAACTATCACAGAAATAAACGTGGCCGAAACCATGAAGGAGATCAGAAAAGCCCTTCTTGATGCCGACGTTAACTATAAAACAGCCAAAACATTTACTGACGATGTAAAGCAAAAAGCCATAGGTGCAAACGTATTAACCGCCGTTTCGCCCGGCCAGTTGCTTACCAAGCTCATGAACGATGAGCTGGCTGCCCTGATGGGCGGTACCACATCTGAGCTAACGCTTACCGCATCGCCAACCATTATTTTAATTGCAGGCTTAAACGGTGCGGGTAAAACCACCTTTACCGGTAAGCTGGCAAACTTTCTGAAAACGCAGAAAAATAAAAAGCCATTACTGGTTGCCGACGATATTTATCGCCCTGCCGCGATCGATCAGCTGGAGGTTTTGGGCGAGCAGATCGGTGTACCTGTTTATACCAACCGCGAATCAAAAGACCCGGTGGCTATTGCTAAAGAAGGCATAGCGCAGGCAAAACAAAACGGCAACAACATCGTGATCATTGACACCGCCGGCCGTTTAGCTATTGATGAGGCCATGATGGTGGAGATTGAGCAGGTAAAAGCTGCCGTAAATCCACACGAGATCTTGTTTGTGGTTGACTCGATGACAGGCCAGGATGCTGTTAACACCGCCAAGGTGTTCAATGAACGCCTGGACTTTACCGGCGTGGTTTTAACCAAGCTGGACGGCGATACCCGCGGTGGTGCGGCATTGTCAATCAAATCTGTCGTTAACAAGCCTATCAAGTTTATTGGTACCGGCGAAAAAATGGAAGCGATAGACGTTTTCCACCCCGACCGTATGGCTTCACGTATCCTGGGCATGGGCGACGTGGTGTCGTTGGTTGAGCGCGCCCAGATGCAGTTTGACGAGAAAGAAGCGGCCGAACTGCAAAAGAAGATCCGCAAAAATAAATTTGACTTTAACGACTTTTACAACCAGATACAGCAGATCAAAAAAATGGGTAACATGAAAGATCTGATGGGTATGATACCGGGCGTGGGTAAAATGATGAAAGACGTTGACGTGCCCGATGATGCTTTTAAAGGTATAGAAGCCATCATCAACTCCATGACCAAGGCCGAAAAGGAAAATCCTGACCTGATAAACCCAAGCCGCCGCAACCGTATTTCAAAAGGCTCGGGCCGCGACATTCAGGAAGTTAACCGCCTTATCAAGCAGTTTGAAGATATGCGCAAAGTGATGAAGCAAATGAGTAATCCGGCAGCCATGGCCGCCATGATGAAAAGAATGCCGAGATAAGATTAAAAATAGAAAGCGACTTAGGTCGCTTTTTTTGTTAACGTTAGGCGCGCACTTCTCCGACACGTCTTTGCTGTAAGCGTAGCGTGACGATTTCTAGCCGTTTTGCCAGAGATCGCCACACTCGTACCTCCTAATCATGACGGACCTATATACGGTTTTCATTTCTGAACAAATTACCTTATTATTACATTAAGATAGTAACGCTATGAATAAACTGCGGTTATGTTTTTTTGCCGGATGCGCGCTGTTTACACTGTCTGCAAAGGCCCAAACTCCGGATGCGCCCATTGATGTGTTACATTACGGTTTTAGCATCATACTTAATGACGCCAATAACAGCATCAAAGGCAAAGCCGATATCGCGGTAAAGTTTCTGAAATCTCCTGGAAGTTTCAAGATAGATCTGGTGAAGAAAAAAGCTGACGGCATGGGCATGACCGTGAACCGGGTGCTTGAAAACGGCAAAACAGTACGTTTTCGGCAAGATAGCGATGCTGTCAACATCAGCACTACGGCTAAGCAAAACAGCCAGAAAACTTATACTATCTATTACGAAGGCATACCTGCCGACGGCCTTATTATATCCACCAATAAATATGGCAATCGCACTTTTTTTGGCGATAACTGGCCAAACCGCGCCCATAACTGGATACCCTGCGTAGATGAACCTGCCGACAAAGCATCTGTCGAGTTTACCGTTACCGCGCCCGACCATTATCAAGTTATCGCCAACGGCTTAAAAATAAATGAAAGTGTGTTGCCCGGTCAGCTTAAAAAAACGCATTGGGCCGAAACGGCGAAACTACCCACCAAAGTAATGGTAATAGGAGTGGCCGATTTTGCAGTAGATCACCCAAAGGATGTAGGCGACATACCGGTTTATACTTACGTGTTTCCTGAAGATGCCAAGCATGGTTTTAAAAGCTATGCCATAGCTGGCGAGATTTTACCGTTTTATATGGAGAAGATCGGTCCTTATGCTTATAAAAAGCTGGCTAATGTACAGTCAAAAACCATTTTTGGCGGCATGGAAAACGCCGGCTGCATATTTTATTTTGAAGATTCGCCAGGCTCAAAAGGTATTGAGGAGCTGATGGCGCATGAAATTGCCCACCAATGGTTTGGCGATGCCGTGAGCGAAAAAGACTTTCATCACCTCTGGTTAAGCGAAGGCTTTGCCACCTATCTTACCAACTACTACCTGGAAAGCAAATACGGTATCGACACGCTAAAAAAACGCTTGACAGGCGACCGTATCAAGATACTGTCGTTTGAAAAGAAACGCCTTACGCCGGTTGTAGATACTGCTGTGAAAAGCGATTACATGCAACTGCTTAATGCCAACAGTTATGAAAAAGGCAACTGGGTGCTGCATATGCTGCGCCGCAAACTTGGCGACGGCGCTTTCTGGAAGGGTTTGAATACTTATTACCTGAAACACCGGGGTGCTAATGCCAACACTTCCGATTTCCGCGAGGTGATGGAGCAGATCAGCGGGCAAAACTTAAAGCCGTTTTTTAAACAATGGCTCAATACCGCCGGGCACCCCGACCTTGACATTAAATGGACCTACGACGCCAAAACCCGCATTGTTGATATCACTGTCGATCAAAAACAAAGTGCATTGTATAGCTTCCCGCTTGAGGTTAATATTGATAACGAACTGCATACTATTAACATGACCGGTAAATCGACAACCGTACATATCGCCGCAGGCAAAATAGCACCAACCGTACATGTAGACCCCAATGTTAATTTACTGGCCAGCTTTACCGTTAACGGGTTTAAGTTATGATTAAACGATATTTTTTTAACGCCCTGCTCTTTTTTGTGCCGATCACGTCGTTCGCTCAATTTACGGTTAGCCAGGACAAGCATTATATCTTAAAAGACAAAAAGCCTTTTTTTTGGATGGGAGACACCGCCTGGGAGCTTTTTCACCGCTTAAATCGTGAGGATGCGGACTTTTATTTAAAACACCGCAGCGAGCAAGGATTTACGGTAATACAGGCCGTTGCCTTAGCCGAATTTGATGGGCTTACCCAAGCAAATGCTTATGGTGACGTGCCCTTATTCAACAACAACCCCGAAACACCTAATGAAAAATATTTCAAACATGTCGATTACATTATTGACAAAGCGGCCGAATACAATTTAACCATCGCGCTATTGCCTACCTGGGGCGACAAGATCAACAAGGCCTGGGGTACCGGGCCTGAAATATTTAACGAGAAAAACGCCGCCGCATATGCCAACTGGCTGGCTAAACGCTACAAAAACCGTAAAAACATTATCTGGATATTGGGCGGCGACCGCAACCCACGCAACCAAACCGATATTGCCATATGGCGAGCTGTTGGCCTGGCCATTAAAAAAGCTACCGATAACAATGCGCTTATTACTTACCATTGCCAGCCTAACGAGCAGGGTTCGGCAGAGTGGTTCAGGAATGAGTTGTGGTTTGATTTTAATATGTTTCAAAACGGGCACTGCCGCGATGTAACCAATTACCTTAAAATTTATAATGCATATAACGCCACACCAACCAAACCGGTAATTGATGGCGAACCGCTTTATGAGGATCACCCCGTTTGCTTTAATGTAACCGACTTGGGCACATCCAGCGCTTACGACGTTCGGCATTATGCTTACACCGATTTGTTTGCCGGCGCTTTTGGGCACACATATGGTTGCCATGATGTATGGCAAATGTATTCTGCAGCACATGAGCCTATAAATGGGCCGCATGTGTTCTGGACCAAGGCAGTCGACCTGCCGGGCGCCAAACAAATGCAATTCGTTCGCCGGTTAATAGAGTCGCACTCATTGCTGGACAGGGTGCCGGACCAAAGCCTGATCATTGAAAACGACCTGCCGCCAATGTCGCGCATACAGGCTACCCGGGGTAAAGATTACGCGTTTATCTATTCGTCTGAAGGGAAACCGTTTACCCTGAACCTGGGCAAAATAAGCGGCGATAAGGTAAAAGCCACCTGGTTTGATCCGCGAAGCGGTAAAACAACCCCTGCCGGACAGACAGACAATAAAGGCTCTAAAAAATATGCGCCACCATCATCAGGATACGGGAATGACTGGGTTTTGGTGGTTGACGATGCATCGAAGGCTTATAAACTTTAAGCCGCTTAAACGCCGGTTACAACAGCTGTATTTCCTAACGCTTTCCCTCTCCAAATAAATTCTATATCTTACGCTATCATAAATCTTATATATAAGTGTTAGTTAAAACTTTTGGCAGCGCCGTCTATGGCATCGAGGCCATTACCATAACCATTGAAGTTAATATAGCTGCCGGCACCAAGTATTTTATTGTAGGCCTGCCTGATATTGCGGTTAAAGAGAGTTATTTCAGGATAGAGTCTGCATTAAAAAACAGCGGCTTCAGGATGCCGCGCCAGCAGGTGGTTGTAAACATGGCCCCTGCCGATATTAAAAAGGAGGGATCATCATACGATTTAACCATAGCTACAGCTGTGCTGGCAGCATCAGGCCAGATTGAAGCCGGCCAATTGGATAGATACCTCATTATGGGTGAGCTTTCGCTTGATGGGGGCTTACAGCCCATTAAAGGAGCCCTGCCCATAGCTATACAAGCCCGTAAGGATGGGTTTAAAGGATTTATTTTGCCCAAACAAAACGCCCGCGAGGCTGCTATTGTTAATGAGCTTGAAGTTTATGGCGTTGAAAGCATTAAGCAGGTTGCTGATTTTTTTAATGGCAGCTTGGCCCTGCAACCTGAGCTGGTAAATACCCGCGAAGAGTTTTACAACAGCCTGAGTAATTACGATAGCGACTTTAGCGAAGTAAAGGGCCAGGAAAACATAAAACGAGCGTTAGAGATAGCCGCGGCGGGCGGACACAATGTGATATTGATAGGCCCACCTGGAGCAGGTAAAACCATGCTGGCGCGAAGGCTGCCATCCATATTGCCGCCTTTGAGTTTGTATGAATCGTTAGAAACTACCAAAATACACTCGGTTGCGGGTAAGCTTTCTACGGCCGATGCATTGGTAACCGTCAGGCCGTTCCGGTCGCCGCATCACACTATATCAGATGTAGCCCTTGTGGGCGGAGGCGGCAATCCGCAACCCGGCGAAATTTCCCTGGCGCATAATGGCGTTTTGTTTCTGGACGAATTGCCTGAGTTTAAACGCAGTGCCCTTGAGGTAATGCGGCAACCGCTCGAAGAGCGGCGGGTTACTATCTCGCGCGCTAAGTTTACAGTGGATTATCCGAGCAGTTTTATGCTGGTGGCTTCAATGAACCCGTGCCCCTGCGGTTATTATAATCACCCTGAAAAGGAATGCGTTTGCCCGCCGGGGGCGGTACAAAAATATTTGAGCAAGATCTCCGGCCCGCTATTGGACAGGATCGACCTGCACGTTGAGGTAACGCCGGTAAACTTCAGCGAACTGGCATCTGATCGCCCGGCAGAAAAAAGTGAACTGATCCGCGACCGTGTGATCAGCGCCCGGCAAGTGCAAATGGAGCGTTTCGGGGAAAAACCCGACTTGCATGCCAATGCGCAGATGTCGCCAAAAATGGTGCGCGACATCTGTAAGATCAGCGAAGCCGGGCAAAACCTGCTTAAACGTGCTATGGAAAAACTGGGCCTTTCGGCCCGTGCATATGACCGCATACTGAAAGTTGCCCGCACCATTGCCGACCTGTCCGGAAGCGAGGATATTAAAATGGAACACCTGGCCGAAGCCATACAGTTTCGCAGTTTAGACCGGGAAGGCTGGGCGGGCTGATAATTGTATATATTGGCTGTTTGATATGAAACGCAAAGACCGCATTAAATTCAACCTTACATTTGGGTATGACCATATTGGTTATGCCCAACAAGTAAAAGATGGCAATGTTTTCTGTATTCCGGCTTAAGCCATTGTGGTTAAAAATACGGGAAAACAAAACGAATGTTTATTATTTGAGCTCTGCAAGTCGGCCATTTATCCTTTGGTTACCGAGCCTGTCAACATATTAACCAGAAAAATATATCCGCCACTTCCATCAGATACATGCAGGGTAACTTTTGACATATGCCCGCCTAAGAAATCAATCGACCCGGTAATGGTGTTATTGACATCATAAATGACATCCTTATACTGAAACACGCCGTTAATATCTGCCGAACCCCGGGTGACATCGGCCGTGCCGGTGCTGATATCTACAATTACACCCTGCAGCGCATAAAAGCTGTCTATATGCTGATATTGCACGCCTTTATCCGTATTAACATCAATATGCGATGAAAAAGATATCGAACCCAAAACAGACGATGCCTTGTAGGTTTGGTCGACGGCTTTTACGTTGTAAAACTGGGTTAGTTTATACACCGCTTTATATTGCCGATAAGTAACGGTATTAATTACGCTATCCTGCAACGAATAACTATCTAACAGGCCATTATCGCACCCATAAGTAAATTTATAACGGGTATAGTAGTTCTTTAAACTATCGGCCACTGTTTCGCTGGTACTGTAAGTAGTGTCGATAGTTAAACCGCAATAGGGGTTAACACCGTTTACCCGCAGGCCTTTATGGCCCGGCGATGTAATTTCAAGTGGTGATTTAATGCCGTCATTAATATCAGCACCGCCATATTGGCCCGATAAAGATTTATATAAATTTACCGCCAGTTGGCGGCTAAAGTCGGCTGCATTAAATGGGCTATTGCCCGGTCTGGTTACGGTTTTTTTACAGGCAGTATAAATAAAGCTTATCGCCAGCAACAAACACACATATTTTGCTTTACTTTTCATGGTGCTATTAGTTTTAAGCTGATATTAAAAATAACATTTCCTCAATTGGTCATTAAAACGCGAGCGCTGGCTGTTGGCGTTCTTGATGGTGAACGCTACTGATATTTCATGCGAACCATAACCCATGGCACCCAGCTTGTTAAGCGAATAATCGTATGCATAACCTATTCTTAAACTTTCTGACGCAAAAAACTCCACTGTAGCTACCATGGCGCTTGATGTGGGCAACCCTTTTTGCAAATTTGGTTTGTTGTATAGCGGTACCGCGGTTCTGTACGTCCCGCCCAGCCACAACTTATCGCTCATTAAAAAAAACATATTGATATCCATGCTGGTTGGTGCAGTTGGCGTGTCTTTGATCAGGACAGATGGCTTCAGCTTAGTTTCGCCGCCGTCCAGGTCAAATATCCCACCCATGGTAAAATACTCATGAGGTTTGGGTATAGGCACACCCAGCGAGGTTGCCGTTGAGGTTGGATGCGTATACTGAGGCAGCAAATTATCAACCGATGCGCCGATAAACCAATCGTTGTTTGAGTAAAAGAACCCTACACGGGCATCGGGCGACAAAAAGCTATGATATCCCGTCGGAATATAGTTGTCGCCAGCCTGTACCGGGTTAAGCTTATTGCCATCAATACCTGATTGTATGATACCTACGCCAATACCAAACGCCAGTCTTGAATCTTCGTCATCGCCTACTTGTATTCGATATGAGTAATTGGTATAAGCCGCTACAGTGCTTTGGGCACCAACCTGGTCGCGCTGCAGTAACAAGCCCAGCCCCACCGCATCGTTAGCTACCGCACCATCAGCAGCAACCGAGGCCGTTGTAGGCGCACCTGGCAAACCGGTCCACTGCGAACGGAAAAAGCTATTCACAAAGAAATCGCTTTTATAACCTGCGTAGGCCGGGTTAATGTATAGTCCGTTAAAAATATACTGGCTAAACTGCGCGTCTTGCTGAGCTTGCGCGGTTAAAAATGTTGTTGCCAAAACAAAAAGTAAGATCAGTCGCTTCATCATATCCTTGTTCTTAAAAGGGTTAAATAGCCTTTGTAGGTATCCCAAACACCGGCTTTGTTTTTGGCTCGCAGCACGTAGAAGTATGTACCTTCTGCCAGGCCCGAGCCGTCCCAGTCATTCTTATAATTTGTTTTTTGATAAACTACGTTGCCCCAGCGGTTTAAAATGGTGAGCTCTGTATCCGAGTAAGTTTCCAGGCCGGGGACCACAAAGGTGTCATTCACACCATCGCCGTTAGGCGTAAACACATTGGCTATTACCAGCGGGTAAACCTGCTGCACGGTTTTGTCGACATTATTAGCCAGTACCGGATCAATTTGTTCACCCTTTATCTTTACTATACTCTCTACCATACCCGGCGCTAAAACCTTAACGGTGATCACCAGCCTGGTTGGATCATTCTCTTTGATCTGGTCAATTACCCAGGTTAGGGTGCGGGTGGCTATATCATATTTTATATCCGGATTATTAGGTTGCGGCAAATACACCAGATTTTCAGGTATTACATAACTCACTTTTATGTTGGTGCCTGTAAAGGGGCTTTTATTGTCGGCTGTCAGCACGTAAGTAAAGCTGTCTCCCGGCGCCGCGTGCGTGTTTGACGAGGTGATGGTTACCGCCAGGTCAACCACCGTATCAGGCAAATTGGCTGGCGGCGGGTCGGTCGGCTTAACAATGATCTTAACCGCATCTGATATTTCTGACGAGCAGCCATCGCCATTATATGCAACTACGGAGTACATGCCTGCCGCTGTAGCTGTGTAATCTTTGCTCAAAGCGCCGTCTATTTTCACGCCATCTTTATACCATTGGTAAGCCGAGGCATTGCCGGAGCTTGCGTGCAGAATAATAGATGCCCCCTCGTTGATCGTGTAAGTAAGGTCGCCGTCCTGGCTGGTGGCTTTTACATATCCCTTACCGAAGATGATCAACAATGCGCATAGAACTATTATTCTGCACAACTGCTTCATTGATATTGTTTCGCTTCCTGACGCTTTATTTATTAGTTAGCAGCAATTGTAGGCTTGGTTG
>Ga0153956_1002847_pt1 | contig 12041 bp, 12 predicted proteins | sample TSFL040MetaG_FD_104704 | JGI IMG/M metagenome (GOLD analysis project Ga0153956, IMG submission 104704) | Attine ant fungus gardens microbial communities from Florida, USA - TSFL040 MetaG | ecosystem: Host-associated > Fungi > Mycelium > Unclassified | place: USA: Florida, Wekiwa Springs...
GGGGCGGTGGGCAACGGCATGGGCATCGGCACGGGCCAGTTCATCGAGGCGAGCTACTGGGTGTTCGACAAGCACGACAACCTGATCGCGGGCGACACCAGCGTCGGGCGTGTGACGGTGATGTCGAAGTAACCACCCTGTCATGGCCGGGCGCCGCTACGCGCTGGGCGCGCTAGCGGCCCCAGGCCATCCACCCGCCTTGCGCCCCGTCGTGGATGGCCGGCTCGGAGGCCGGCCATGACATGGGTTTGGTGGCCGTTACTTCGTCGCCACGTCCTTGTTGGTCACCGCGAACAGGCGGGCCAGTTCCTGCTGGATCGCCAGCGACGAGGCATGGCCTTCATGGCCCTCGCCGGGGACGAAACTCACCAGCAGGGTGTTGCCGGCGATGGTGACGGTGGGCTTGCCGCCTTCCGCCACCTTCACCGCGTTGATGCGCTTGGCGAAGACCTGGCGCGCCACCGGCAGCGAGGCCAGGAAGCGCTCGATTCCCGCCGCCGCGTTGATCAGGGCGTCGAAGGCGCGGCCGCGGGTTTCGGGGTCGGCCTGCATCACCGCCGGATCGGCGGAGAACTTGATCGCGATCTTCTGCACATAGGTCAGGTGACCGGCCTCGTCGGCGAAGGCGGTGGCCAGTTCGCCCGATGTCACCGTCAAGGGAAGGGGGGCGGGGGCATCGGCCTGGCGCACGGCGGGAATTCCGCCGGGATCGTTCTGGGTATAAAGCGTCAGCCCGCCCCACACCGAGACGCGCAGGGCTGTCGCGCCGGTGTCGTATTTCAGGATGCGCGCGCCCAGCGAACCGCGCTCGGCGCTCAGCACGAAGCTTTCATTGCCGCCGGTGAAGCGCAGCAGGTATTTGTCGCTGCCGTAAGGCTCCAGGGTGAAGCCGTTGTCGCCGGCGCTGTACAGGCCCGGCTCCACCGCGCTGACGCGCTCGGTCTGCAGGCGCGAGGCCATGGCCGGGGCGGCGCCCGGCCCGGCATCGGGTTGCGCGGCCGCCGCCACCGTGGCGGCCAGCAGGCAGGCGATGGAAAGCGAGACCTTCAAACAACCCTCTCAGGGAGGTTGGCCGGCGGTTTTCCGCTCGGCTGTCCGACCCCCTTATTGACCCCGATCCTGCCGTGGGTTTTGGGCAATTTTAAGCCGGGTGGGACGGTTTCGCGCCTTCCTTTTGGGCGGGAATGTGACTAAACCGGCTGACGATTTCCCAGCAAAAGGCGCGGTCCATGTCGCAGAGCCTCGACTCCTTCAAATCCCGCAAAACCCTCACCGTCGGCAACCGGAAATACGTCTATTTCAGCCTTGCCGCCGCCGAGAAGAATGGCCTGAAGGGCGCGTCGAGACTGCCTTATTCCATGCGGGTGCTGCTGGAGAACCTGCTGCGCCACGAGGACGGCCAGACCGTCACCGCCGACGACATCCGCGCCGTGGTCGCCTGGCAGAAGACCCGCACCAGCGACCGCGAGATCGCCTTCCGCCCTAGCCGCGTGCTGATGCAGGACCTGACCGGCGTGCCCGCCGTGGTCGACCTGGCGGCGATGCGCGACGCCATGAAGGCCCTGGGCGGCGATCCGGAAAAGATCAATCCGCTGGCGGAAGTCGATCTTGTCATCGACCACAGCGTGATGATCGACAGCTTCGGCGCCAGGGACAGTTTCAAGAAGAATGTCGCCATCGAGTATCAGCGCAACGGCGAGCGCTACCGCTTCCTGCGCTGGGGCCAGCAGGCTTTCGCGAATTTCCGCGTCGTGCCGCCCGGCACCGGCATCTGCCACCAGGTCAACCTGGAATATCTCGCCGAGACGGTGTGGGTGAGGAAGCAGAAGGACAAGGCGGGCAAGACCGTCGAGCTCGCCTTCCCCGACAGCGTGGTGGGCACCGACAGCCACACCACCATGATCAACGGCCTTTCCGTGCTGGGCTGGGGCGTGGGCGGCATCGAGGCGGAGGGCGCCATGCTGGGCCAGCCCATCTCCATGCTGATCCCGGAGATCGTCGGCTTCAAGCTGACCGGCAAGCTGCGCGAAGGCGTCACCGCCACCGACCTGGTGCTGACCGTCACCCAGATGCTGCGCAAGAAGGGCGTGGTGGGCAAGTTCGTGGAATATTTCGGCCCCGGCCTGGACGAATTGTCGCTGGAAGACCGCGCCACCATCGGCAACATGGCGCCGGAATATGGCGCGACCTGCGGCTTCTTCCCGATCGACGCCGAGACGGTGCGCTTCCTCAAGGCCACCGCGCGCAAGGCGCCGCGCATCGCGCTGGTGGAGAAATACGCCAAGGCGCAAGGGCTGTGGCGCACCCGCAAATCGCCGGATCCGGTCTTCACCGACACGCTGGAACTGGACATGGCGACGGTGGAGCCCAGCATGGCCGGGCCGATGCGGCCGCAGGACCGGGTGGCGCTGGGCGCCGTCGCCGGCAACTTCGCCGAGCACCTGATCGGCACCTTCAAGAAGGAGGACAGCGCCAACAGGCGGGCCAGGCTGGAAGGCGGCGAAGCCTCGATCGGCCATGGCGATGTGGTGATCGCCGCCATCACCTCCTGCACCAACACCTCCAACCCGTCGGTGATGATCGGCGCGGGGCTGGTGGCGCAGAAGGCGGTGAAGCGCGGGCTGAAAGTGCGCCCCTGGGTCAAGACCTCGCTGGCGCCGGGCAGCCAGGTCGTCACCGACTATCTCGCCAAGGCGGGGCTGGACAAGGCGCTGGACAGGCTGGGCTTCACGCTGGCCGGTTACGGCTGCACCACCTGCATCGGCAATTCCGGGCCGCTTCCGGACGCGGTGGCCAAAGCGGTGACCGAGGCCGACCTGGTCGCCGCCGCCGTCATCTCCGGCAACCGCAATTTCGAGGGCCGCGTCCATCCCCAGGTGCGCGCCAATTACCTGGCCTCGCCCATGCTGGTGGTGGCCTATGCGCTGGCCGGTTCGGTCAACATGGACCTGACCCGCGAGCCGGTGGGCTATGACAAGGACAACGAGCCGGTCTATCTGAAGGACATCTGGCCCAGCCCCCGGGAAATCGCCGCGGCGATCCGCAAGGCGGTCAAGCCCGCCAGTTTCCGCAAGCGCTATGGCGACGTGTTCAAGGGCGACGCCAACTGGCGCAAGGTCGAACTGGTCAAGGGCCAGACCTACCGGTGGGACCCGACCTCGACCTATGTGAAGAACCCGCCCTTCTTCGCGGACATGACGGTGGAGCCCAGCCCGGTGGAAGACGTGCGCGGCGCCCGGGTGCTGGCGCTGTTCGGCGACTCCATCACCACCGATCACATCTCGCCTGCCGGCAACATCAAGGCGACTTCGCCCGCCGGCGCCTATCTGCAGGAACGCCAGGTGACGCAGAAGGACTTCAACTCCTATGGCAGCCGCCGCGGCAATTTCGAGCTGATGGAGCGCGGCACCTTCGCCAATATCCGCATCCGCAACGAGATGATGGGCGGGGCGGAAGGCGGCAACACCGTCTATTACCGCGATCCCGGGGCGCCGGGCGAGACCATGCCGATCTATGACGCGGCCCAGGCCTACAAGAAGGACGGCCATCCCACGGTGGTGATCGGCGGCAAGGAATACGGCACCGGCTCGTCGCGCGACTGGGCGGCCAAGGGCCCGCGCCTGCAAGGCGTGCGCGCCGTGATCACCGAAAGCTTCGAGCGCATCCACCGCTCCAACCTGATCGGCATGGGCGTGGCGCCCTTCTGCTTCGAGGCGGGCAAGGGCCGCAAGGATTACGGCTTCACCGGCCGCGAGGTGATCGACATTCCCGGCCTGTCGGGCGACCTGAAGCCGCGCCAGAAGATGACCGCCAGGGTGACGCGGCCCGACGGGTCCGCCTTCGACCTGCCGCTCTACCTGATGATCATGACGGCGGACGAGGTGGCGTATTTCAAGAATGGCGGCATCCTGCAGTATGTGCTGCGCAACCTGCTGGCCGCCTGAACACCCCTGTCATGGCCGGGCGTCGCTACGCGCTGGACGCGCTAGCGACCCCAGGCCATCCACCCGCCTCGCGCCCCGTCATGGATGGCCGGCTCGACCCTCGGGTCAAGCCCGAGGGCATGGGCCGGCCATGACATACTGCATGCATGCCGCCTGATTCCCTGCTGACCGCTTCGGCCATCGCGCTGTTCGCCGCCTGCATCGGCGCCTGGCGCATGGCGGCGGCCTTCAAGGCTCCGGCGCGGATGCCGTTGCGCTTCGCCGCCATGCTGCTGGCGGCATTGGCGGTGGCGGGCGCGGTCCGCCTGGGCGACATCACCGCCTTGCTGCTGTTGCCGCTGGCCGGCGCGGCGCTGGGGCTCGCCGCCCTGGCGCGGTTCGCGCGGCCCTTGCACGCCGCCGCCGCCACCGCCGCCCTGGTGGCGGGGCTGGGATGCGGCCTGGCCGCGATGCTGTCGGGTCACTGGATGCTGGCGCTGGCGCCGCTGGCCTGTGCCGCGCTCGCCGTCATCGCCGCCGGCCTCAACGGCATGGCGCCTGTTGCCGCCCTGGCGGGCCTGGCGCTGCTGGCGGCGGGGCTCGGCCTTCCGGAAAACGGCGTGGCGGCGGGCACGCTGCTGTTCTGCGCCGCGGGCGTGGTCGGACTGGCGCGATCAGCTCCGGCGGTCCACCAGCAGCGCCTTGCGGGGCGCCGCGCCGGCATAGGCGGCATGGGCCATCGCATCGGCATGGCGGCGCTCCGGCATGGCCTGGCCCAGGACCTGCGCCACAAATGACGGCACCAGGCGCGGGCCGTCCCGGAACGGGTCGAAGCGCGGTGTTTCATCCCGGCACAGCAGTTCCACCTGCAGGCGCGGCGGCGTTTTTCCGCCGGGCCGGTGAAAGTCGTGCGGGCCGCTGTCCAACTGGCTGGAAGCGCTGGACTTTCCGATGGCGCGCGGCGGCCGCCCGGATGCCTTGAGGCTTCCGCCATTCCTGCTCTCCAAGGGTCCCGACACGTTCATGCCCGGCGACACCGCAAGCCCGGGGCCAGCCCCGCGAACCGCGCCGGATTTCCGCTTTCTTAAGTCCGGCTCCCGCATATTGCGCTGAAGGGGCTGGAGAAACCGGCCGGGGATGGTGGATGTGTTGAACGCCGCATTGCAGAGCCACGACGATGTCGCGCAGCTCGCGGAGCTGGATGACGAGCTGCGGCTGCGGCTGGCCACCCAGGCCACCGGCACCGCCGCCTTCGACTGGCATGTCGCGGCGGGCCGGATCCGGTGGGACGGCGCCACAGACATCCTGCCCGCCCATATCGACTGCGCATCGGCGCGCGCCTTCCTGGACGGCATCCCGCCGGAGCATCGCAACGGGCTGCAGGCCGTGCTGGACATGCGCGGCACCCAGAATGCCGGCTTCACCACCGAGGTCGAGATCGCCAGCGCCATGGGCGCGGTGGTCTTCACCCTGGTCGGCGCCCGCCTGCCGGACAAGGACGGCCGCAGCCAGCGCCTGGTCGGCCTGATGCGCGACACCAGCGAACGCGCCCGCGAGGTGCGGCGCCTGTCCTACCTGGCGACGCGCGACGAACTCACCGGCCATCTCAACCGCAACGCCCTGCGCGAGGAACTGACGCTGGCGATCGAAAGCGCCAAGGCGGAATCGCGCCATTGCGCCTTCCTGGTGGCCTCGATCGACCGCCTGGCGATGATCAATGACAGTTTCGGCTTCGACGCCGGCGAGGAAGTCATCATGGGCGTGGGCGAGCGGCTGGCCCGCACCCTGCGCGGCACCGACGTGATCGGCCGCACCGCCGGCAACAAGTTCGGCGTGATCCTGAAGAACTGCAACGAGCGCGAGATCGCCGTGGTCGCCTCGCGCCTGCGCGCCAGGGTGCGCGCCACCACGGTGGAGACCCGCAGCGGCATCGTCGCGGCGACCTGTTCGGTCGGCGCGGTGTGGCTGCCCCAGGCCGCCGCCAACAGCCAGGAGGCCATGCTGCGCGCCGAGACGGCGCTCAACAAGGCGCGCGCCAACGGCCGCGACGGCTATGCCGTGTTCGAGGCCTCGCCCTCGCGCGAGACCGCCCGGCTGCGCCAGATGCAGATATCCGACGAGGTGATCCAGGCGCTGAAGGAAAACCGCCTCAGGCTCGCCTACCAGCCCATCATCTCGGCCAGGAGCCGCAAGACCTCGCATTACGAATGCCTGCTGCGCCTGCAGAAGGCCGACGGCGCCATCCTCACCGCCGGCCATTTCGTGCCCGCCTGCGAGACCATGGGCATCGTGCACCTGGTGGACCGCTGGGCGCTGGAAACCACCATCGCCAAGCTCAAGGCCCATCCCGGCGTGGTGCTGGCGGTCAATGTCTCCGGCACCGCGGCGTCGGATCCGGCCTGGCTGCAGGATTTCGTCGACCATGTGCGCGCCCACCGCGAGGTCGCCGACCGGCTGATCGTGGAACTGACCGAAACCGCCGCCCTGCATCATTTCGAGGAGAATGCCCGCTTCGTCTCGCAGTTGCGCGAGGTGGGCGTGCGCGTCGCGATCGACGATTTCGGCGCCGGCTATACCAGCTTCCGCAACCTCCAGATGCTGCACGTCGATGCCGTCAAGATCGACGGTTCCTATGTGGAGAATCTCAGCCGGTCGCCGGAAAACCAGGTCTTTGTCCGCACCCTGGTCGGCCTGGCCAAGAGCTTCGACATCAGGACGGTGGCGGAATGGGTGGGCTCGGACGACGACGCCGCGCTGCTGCAAAGCTTCGGCGTGGATTATTTCCAGGGCTTCCACTTCGGCGAGCCGGTGATCAATCCCTACTGGTCTTGATCCGGTCATTCCCGCGAACGCGGGAATCCGGCTTCATGGTTGCCCCGGATCCCCTTCCCGCGCGGCTGGCGCCGCGCGCCGGGGATGACCACCTGGGACAGGTGACTTTGTCACCTGTCCCAGGTGGTCACTTTCGCGCTGCCATTGTCCTCGACGGTGACGGTGAAGCGGTGGCGCGGGGCCTCGAAATCCACCAGCCAGCGGTCCCCGATCTTCTGGGTATGGCCCAGGGCATAGGCGCCGCAGCCGCCGTTGCGGCAATAGCGCGCCAGCCGGTCGCGGGCGATGCCTTGCGCCTCCGGCGCCTGCATCGGCGCCATGCAGGCCGCAAGGCCGGTCGCGACGAGAAGCGCCCCCGCAAAGGGGCGGGTCATTTGCGCTGGCTCAACTCGGCGAGCTGGCGGCGCATCGCCTCCATCTCTTCCTTGAGGTCGGCGACTTCGTCGGAGGGCGCGGCCGCCGGCCTGGCGGCGGGCTTGGCCTCGCCGCCTTTCGCGGCGGCGCCGCCGAACGGCGTGAACATCGCCATGGCGTTCTCGAACAGCTGCAGGTTCTGGCGGGTCATGTTCTCGATCATCTGGTTGCCGCCGCCCAGCGCCTCGGCGATGCGGTCGCGCATCGCGCCCTGGTTCTTGGTGAAGCTTTCCATGCTCATGTCGAGATAGCCCGGCACGAAGGTCTGCAAGCTGTCGCCATAGAAGCGGATCAACTGGCGCAGGAACTTGATCGGCAGCAGCGACTGGCCCTTGGCCTCCTCCTCGAAGATGATCTGGGTCAGCACCGAGCGGGTGATGTCCTCGCCGGTGCGCGCGTCCTGCACCTCGAATTCGGTGCCGTCCTTCACCATCGCGGCAAGGTGATCCAGCGTCACATAGGAGGACGTCTGGGTGTTGTAGAGGCGCCGGTTGGCGTACTTCTTGATGACCACCGGGCCTTCGGCCTTGGTTTTCTCGTCTGACACGTGTTTCCCGATACCCAAAATGGGGCCCTTCCCCGCGAAGGCCCGCCAACCATGATAAAACATCATCCCGCAGCGCGGGAGTCCAGCGCCATTTAGCAGCCGCAGCACGGAACCGTTCAAAACAGGGGCGATAACCGCCTGAATTTGCAGGGCGTTTTCGCCGCAGTTTACCACGGACCGCATTCGCGGCATTTTGCGGCCGCCCACCAGGACCAACGCTCCGTTTGCGGAAGGATCACCCCATGGAAGACGTCGTCATTGTCTCGGCCGCGCGCACCCCGGTCGGTTCCTTCAGCGGGGCTTTCGCCACCGTGCCCGCCCACAGGCTGGGCGAGGCGGCGATCCGGGGCGCGCTGGAACGCGCCGGGGTCGCGTCCGAGGAGGTGAGCGAGGTGATCCTGGGCCAGGTGCTGACGGCGGCCCAGGGCCAGAACCCGGCGCGCCAGGCCGCCATCGCGGCGGGCCTGCCGATCGCCACCCCCGCCTGGGGCATCAACATGGTCTGCGGCTCGGGCCTGCGCACCGTGGCGCTGGGGGCGCAGGCGATCGCCCAGGGCGACAGCCGGATCGTGGTGGCGGGCGGCCAGGAAAGCATGAGCCTTTCCACCCATGCCGCCTATCTGCGCGCCGGGCAGAAGATGGGCGACATCCAGTTCATCGACACCATGATCCGCGACGGGCTGTGGGATGCCTTCAACGGCTATCACATGGGCATGACGGCGGAGAATGTCGCCAGGGAATGGCAGATCGGCCGCGAGGAGCAGGACCGTTTCGCCGTGGCGTCGCAGAACAAGGCCGAGGCCGCGCGCAAGGCGGGCCGCTTCAAGGACGAGATCGTCGCCGTCACGGTCAAGGGGCGCAAGGGCGACACGGTGGTGGACACCGACGAATATATCCGCGACGGCGCGACCTATGAGGCGGTGGCCGGCCTGAAGCCCGCCTTCGCCAAGGACGGCAGCGTGACCGCCGGCAACGCCAGCGGCCTCAATGACGGCGCCGCCGCGCTGGTGCTGATGTCGGCCAGGGACGCCGCCGCGCGGGGCCTGACGCCGCTGGCGCGCATCGCCTCCTGGGCGCAGGCCGGCGTGGACCCCAAGGTGATGGGGTCCGGCCCGATCCCGGCCAGCCGCAAGGCGCTGGAGAAGGCGGGCTGGAAGGCCGCCGACCTGGACCTGGTGGAAGCCAACGAGGCCTTCGCCGCCCAGGCCTGCGCCGTCAACAAGGACATGGGCTGGGATGCCGCCAGGGTGAACGTCAATGGCGGCGCCATCGCCATCGGCCATCCCATCGGGGCGTCGGGCGCGCGCATCCTCACCACCCTGCTGTTCGAGATGGGGAAGCGCGACGCCAAGAAGGGCCTCGCCACTTTGTGCATCGGCGGCGGCATGGGCATCGCGCTGACGGTGGAACGCTAGGCCGCACCGCAACATCGGATTTTGTTGAAACGCCCGGCAAACCGGGCCTAACTGCTGGTTCAACGGCCAGCAAAAGGAACAGTCATGGCACGGGTAGCGGTGGTCACGGGCGGCACGCGCGGCATCGGCGAGGCGATCAGCGTGGCGCTGAAGAAGGCGGGCTATGTCGTCGCGGCGAACTATGCGGGCAATGACGGGCGCGCCGCGGCCTTCACCGGGCGCACCGGCATCAAGGCCTATAAGTGGGACGTGGCCGACTTCGACGCCTGCGCCGCCGGCATGAAGACGGTCGAGGCCGAACTGGGTCCGGTCGAGGTGATCGTCAACAATGCGGGCATCACCCGCGACGGCACCATGAAGAAGATGAGCCGCACCGCCTGGGACGAGGTGCTCGATACCAACCTGGGCGGTTGCTACAACATGTCCAAGGCGGCGTGGGACGGGATGCTGGAGCGCAAGTTCGGCCGCATCGTCAATATCGGCTCGATCAACGGCCAGGCCGGCCAGTATGGCCAGGTCAATTACGCCGCCGCCAAGTCCGGCATCCACGGCTTCACCAAGGCGCTGGCCCAGGAAGGCGCCAAGGCCGGCATCACCGTCAACGCCATCGCGCCCGGCTATATCGACACCGACATGGTGGCCGCCGTGCCGGCCGAGGTGCTGGCCAAGATCGTGGCGCGCATCCCGGTGGGCCGGCTGGGCAAGGCCGACGAGATCGCCCGCGCCGTGCTGTTCCTGGTGGCCGACGAGGGCGGCTTCATCACCGGCAGCACGCTGTCGGTCAACGGCGGGCAGCATATGTACTGAGGGGCGTTCGCCTTGGTCGACGATAACAATCTTGCCGCATTTCGCCAGATGATCGAGCGCTGGTGCGACGAACGCAAACTGGGTGCGTTGTCACTGCTGTTGCCGGGCTATCTTTCGTTGAATGGTCTGACAGATGGTTGGGCGAATCTGTACAATGCTCTTAAAGCAACGCGGGCTCTTGGCCATGAAGCGTTCAGTGCATCCGACTGGGATTTGCTTAACGAACTGATCCGTTCAGCAGAGCAGATTGTCTGCGACGCTAATAACCTCACCATGGCCGCCTCAAGGGCGGCCATGGTGAAGTGAGAGAATGATAACGTCCCTGACCGCCGAAAGACTGGCCTGCGCGCGCGGCGACAGGCGGCTGTTCGACGGACTGTCCTTCACGGTGCGCGCCGGGCAGGCGCTGGCGGTGGAAGGCGCGAACGGCGCGGGCAAGACCTCGCTGCTGCGCATGCTGGCCGGGTTTCTCGCGCCCGCTGCCGGGCGTGTGGTGGTCAAGGATGCATCCGGCGACATTACCGACGCCGAACTGCGCGGCAAGCGGGTGGGCTGGCTGGGCCATCATGACGGCCTCAAGCCGCAACTCACGGTCCGCGAGCAACTCGATTTCTACAGCGCCCTCCATGGCGAACGCGCCGATGCCGCTGTCCTCGATCACGTGGGTCTGACCCGCCAGGCCGCCCTGCCCTGCCGCTATCTCTCCGCCGGCCAGAAGCGCCGCCTGGCGCTGGCGCGGCTGCTGGCGTCGAACCGCCCGCTCTGGCTGCTGGACGAGCCCTTCGCCGCGCTGGACGCATCCGGCCAGGCGCTGGTGGCGCAACTGATGGCGCGCCATTGCGGGCAGGGCGGCATCGTCATCGCCGCCACCCATGAGCCGCTGGGCCTGGGCAACGAAAGCCTCAGGCTGTGAGCCCCTTCCTGACGCTCCTGCTGCGCGACACGCGGCTGGCCGCCCGCAGCGGCGGCGGCGCTGGCCTGGCGCTGGCCTTCTTCGCCTTGGTGGCGACGCTGGTGCCGCTGGGCGTCGGCGCCGACCTGGCGCTGCTGGCGCGCGTGGCGGGCGGGGTGCTGTGGGTCGCCGCCGTGCTGGCGGCGCTCTTGTCGCTCGACCGGCTGTTCCAGGGCGACCATGACGATGGCGGCCTGGAGCTGATCGCGCTGTCGCCCTTGCCGCTGGAACTGGCGGCGCTGGCCAAGATCTGCGCCCATTGGCTCTCCACCGGCCTGCCGCTCACCCTGTTGTCGCCGGTGCTGGCGCTGATGTTCAACCTGCCGCCGCCCGCCACCCTGATGCTGTTCCTGTCGCTGTTGACCGGCACCCCCGCGGTCAGCGCCGTGGGCGCGATCGGCGCGGGCCTGACGCTGTCGCTCAAGCGCGGCGGCCTGATCCTGCCCCTGATCATCCTGCCGCTGCTGGCCCCGGTGGTGATCTTCGGCGCCGGCAGCGTGGCCGGGGTGCTGGACGGTTCGGGCGGCGCGGGCGCCCTGGAACTGCTGGCGGCTTTTGCGGCGGGCGCGGTGCTGCTAAGTCCTTTCGCGGCGGCCGCCGGATGCCGCCTCAACCTGGGTTCCTGATGACGTTTTTTAATGGTCGCACGCCCGAACGGAAAAGCGCTATGCACCTGTTGGTGCTCCGCGCCTTTCCCGGTCGATGCTCATGAGCTTGTTCGCCCTCGCCAATCCGCACAATTTCATGCGCCTGTCGCGGAAGCTGCTGCCCGCCATGGCCGTGGCCACGGCCGTCACCCTGGGCCTGGGGCTTTATCTCGCCTTCACCGTGCCGCCCGATTATCAGCAGGGCACCACGGTGATGCTGATGTTCGCGCATGTGCCCACCGTCACGGTGGCCGAGATCGCCTATGGCGCCATCGCGGCCTGTTCGCTGTTCTCGCTGGTGTGGCGGCATCCCTTGTCCGACACCGCCGCCCGCGCCGCCGCCCCGATGGGCGCGGTCTTCACCGCGCTGGGCCTGGTCACCGGCGCCTTGTGGGGCAAGCCGATGTGGGGCGCCTATTGGGTGTGGGACGCGCGGCTGACCAGCTTCCTGCTGCTGCTGTTCCTCTATCTCGGCTATATGGCGCTGTGGTCGTCCATCGAGGA
>Ga0153956_1002848_pt1 | contig 12034 bp, 9 predicted proteins | sample TSFL040MetaG_FD_104704 | JGI IMG/M metagenome (GOLD analysis project Ga0153956, IMG submission 104704) | Attine ant fungus gardens microbial communities from Florida, USA - TSFL040 MetaG | ecosystem: Host-associated > Fungi > Mycelium > Unclassified | place: USA: Florida, Wekiwa Springs...
CGCGATGCCCAATTCCTTGCAGCCGATCTCCACCGCGCTGGGGAAGCAGGAATACAGATCGATGAAATCCATGTCCTTTGCGCTCTTGCCCGCCATGCCGAAGGCTTTCTTGCCGATCATGCGGATCGCAGGCGAGGAGGAATAGTTCACGCGCTCGCTCACATTCCAGATGTCGGTCGCGTCGCCGCAGCCATGCAGGAACACCCATTTGGATTCCGGGATGCCAAGCTCGCGCGCTTTGCCGACGCTCGTCATCACCACGGCGGCGGCCATGTCCACTTCGATCACGGCGTTGAGATATTTGGTGTAGGGAAAACCGACGAAACGGTTCTTCTCTGTCGGCGTCGAAATCTCTTCCGGCGAGCGATAGGTCGGAAACCAAGAATAGGGATTCTCCGACGCCACTTTCGTGAACGGCGAAAAGAATTCGCCCAGCCATTTCAGATGTTCGGACGGCGAACGCTTCGCCTGCCCGCGCAAGCCATTCTCGAACAACGGATAGGCGTTCACCGGGAAGTTCAACCCGTATTTCAATTCATACGCATTGGTGCCCGGCCGCATATCGCCGATCTCTTCCGGATCGCTGCCGGGATCGGCATCCGCGCTCCAGTCCAGCGCCACGCCCTGCTTCATCGCCGTGATCATGCTGGCGATGTATTCCGCGCCCGTCAGCAGCGCGACATCGCAGGTGCCATTCGCGATCTCCTCCGCGGTACGGTTCACCAGCCATTGCGGCGTGTTGCCGCCAACCGCCGTGTAGAACATGCGCTTGGGCTTCGCGCCGAGACGGTTCGCGAGCGACAGCGGCGGATTGCGGAACATGCGCTTCTGCAAACGCCCCTGCTCGCCCGGCGAGTCCGCCGTGAAGCGCACAACGGCGATGGTATCGAGAGCACCCGCAATCTTGCCGCCCGCACCCGTGTCGTCGAAAGCAAGCTTCGCCACCTTCTCCATCATCGCGATGGGCGAAAGGCTTTCGGCAACCTTGCCTTCGCGCGCCGTGCGCTGCGTGAACTGGCCTGCGCCAACGAGAATGGGGGTACGGGGATCGAGAGCCATGTTTCCTGCCGTCTATTTTTTGTTGAAATAGTTTTGGAGTTTTTCGAGCGCTGCCTCGATGAGCGCGCGCTTCTTGCAGAAGGCGAAGCGCACGAGATGATCCGGCTTACCGCCGCTGAAGAAGAAGGAGAGCGGGATCAGCGCCACGCCCGCTTCCGCGACCAGCCGCTCACAGAACGCCAGATCGGGCTCGTTGGTGAGGCCCGAAATATCCGCGGTGAGGAAGTAGCTGCCTTCGCAAGGCAGCGTCTTGAAGCCGAGCTTCGTTAGCCCTGCCGCCAGCACGTCGCGATTGCCCTGCAACGTCTTCGTCAGGTTCAGCGTGAAATCCATTTCGTGCTCAAGCCCGTGCGCGATGCCGAGCTGCAGCGCAGGCGATGTGGTGAAGGTGAGGAACTGGTGCGCCTTGGCGATGGGATCGATCAGCTTCGCGTCGCCCGTCACCCAGCCGATCTTCCAGCCGGTGAGCGAGAACATCTTGCCCGCCGAGCCTACGCGTACCACGCGCTCGCGCATACCTGGCAAGGTCATCAGCGGAATCTGTTCGCGCCCGTCGAAGATCAGATGCTCATAGACTTCGTCGCACACGACCACGGCATTCGATTTCGCAATCACCCGCGCCACGCCTTCCAGTTCGTCGCGCGTGAAGGCACGGCCGATGGGATTGAGAGGCGAGTTCAGCATCACCACGCGCGTGTTCGGCGTGACGACAGCGGCGAGCGCATCCGCATCCAACTTCCACGCCGGCGGGGTGAGTTTCACGCTCTTCACCTTCGCGCCGACAGCTTCCGCAATCGGGCCATAAGAGTCATAGGCCGGTTCGATCAGCACCACCTCGCCGCCCGGTCCCGCCAGTCCCATGATCGCGGCGGTGAGCGCTTCGGTGCCGCCGGAGGTGATGAGCACGTCCGTCTCGGCATTGAAGTCGAGGCCATAAAAATGTTTCGCGTGTTTCGCGATGGCGGCTCGCAAAGGCATCACGCCGCGCGTCGGCGGATATTGATTCGGCCCTTCGAGCAGCGCCTTCGAGGCCACCTGCCGAATCGACAGCGGGCCGTCCTCGTCGGGAAAGCCCTGTCCCAGATTGACCGCGTTGTGCTTCACCGCCAGCGCCGACATGTGCGTGAAGATCGTCGTCGGCAGCGACGCGAATACCGGATTGAATTTCAACTCAGACATGAACACACCTTCGCGAGGCTGCCGTTTCGTTTCAACTGCTTCCGCTGCGGAACTCGGCCATACCCGGCCTTCGAGTTTCCGCTTGCCAAGCATCACTCTGCCGCTATCCTGACAAAAAGTCATTCAGGGCAGGACGATGAGCGAAGCAGCCGTAAAAGACGACGATCTCGGTTTCGACCCCAAAGCTTTGAAGGCCAAATACCGCGCCGAGCGCGACAAGCGTGTTCGTGTGGACGGCAATGAGCAATATGTCGAGATCAAGGGCCAGTTCGCCCATTATCTTGAAGACCCGTATGTCGCGCCGATCACGCGCGCGCCGCTGACCGACGAAGTGGAAGTCGCCGTCATCGGTGGTGGGTTTGGCGGATTGCTGGCCGGCGCGCGGCTACGCGAAGCGGGCATCAGCGACATTCGCATCATCGAAAAAGGCGGCGACTTCGGCGGCACCTGGTATTGGAACCGTTATCCCGGCGCGGCCTGCGATATCGAAAGCTATATCTATCTGCCGCTGCTCGAAGAAGTCGGCTACATGCCGGTCGAAAAATACACGCGCGCGCCGGAGATCCTGAAATATTGCCGCCAGATCGGCGAGCATTTCGATCTCTACAAAGGCGCGGTGTTCCAGACGGAAGTCAAAGAGCTGCGCTGGGACGATGCGGCGTCGCGCTGGATCATCAAGACGAACAAAGGCGACGCGATGCGCGCGCGCTTCGTCATCATGGCGAACGGCCCACTGCATCGCCCGAAGCTGCCGGGCATCCCCGGCGTGGAAAGCTATAAGGGCCACTCCTTCCACACCTCGCGCTGGGATTACGACTACACCGGCGGCGACCCGATGGGGAATCTCGAAGGCCTGAAGGACAAGGTCGTCGGCATCATCGGCACGGGCGCGACCAGCGTGCAATGCGTGCCGCATCTGGGCGCGAGCGCCAAGCATCTCTACGTCTTCCAGCGCACGCCGTCTTCCATCGATGTGCGCAACAACCGGCCGACCGATCCGGAATGGGTGAAGTCGCTCAAGCCGGGCTGGCAGCAGGCACGCATGGACAATTTCAACGCGCTGATTTCCGGCGTCGAGCAGGACGAAGACCTCGTCAACGACGGATGGACGGACATCATCGTCAATCTGGGCGTCGTGGCGCGCAACCGCGGCCAGAAGACGAACGGCAAGAACGCCGGCAAACTTCTGGAGCTGGCGGACTTCCGCAAGATGGAGCAGATTCGCGCGCGCGCCGAAGCCATCGTGAAAGACCCGAACGTCGCCGAAGCGCTGAAGCCTTATTACCGCCAGTTCTGCAAGCGGCCCTGCTTCCATGACGAATATCTGGACACGTTCAATCGCCCGAACGTCACGCTGGTGGACACCAACGGCAAGGGCGTGGATCGCATCACCGAAAAAGGCATCGTCGCCAACGGCAAGGAATATGAACTGGATTGCCTGATCTACGGCACAGGCTTCGAAGTCGGCACGGGCTATGCGCGCCGCGCGGGTTATGAAGTCTATGGCCGCGGCGGCCAGTCGCTCACCGACAAGTGGAAAGACGGCGTTGCCACCTTCCATGGCTTCTTCAGCCGCGGCTTTCCCAACATGTTCATCGTCAGCAATTCGCAATCCGGCTTCACCGCCAACTTCCCGCACATGCTGAGCGCACAGAGCCATCACATGGCCTATGTCATCAAGCATTGCACCGACCGCCAGGTGCGCACGCTCGAAGCGTCTGAAGAGGCCGAGAGCGAATGGATTCAAAAGATCATGGACGTTGCGATGCAGCGCCAGCAATTCCTCGAGGAATGCACGCCGGGCTACTACAACAATGAGGGAAAGCCATCGGCCGCCGCGGTGCGCAACGGTCCGTATGGCGCCGGCTCCATCGCCTTCATCGAACTGCTGGAAAAATGGCGCGCGGAAGGTTCGTTGCAGGGCCTTGAGTTGAACTAGCCGCCTTTCGCTTTTTGAACCCAAACGCCTTCGTTGCCGCTGCGGCAATGGAGGCGTTTTCGTTTGCGGGGTTCGGCGAAGCGCCTACACTTGCGGCAACGAATATTCCGGCGAGGGCTTTCCCATGACGCATGACATCGTGATCCGCGGCGGCACCATCGTGGACGGTTCCGGCAGCGACCCCTTCAGCGGCGACGTCGGCATCAAGGACGGAATGATTGCCGAGGTCGGCAAGATCGCATCGCAGGGCAAGGAAGAGATCGATGCCAACGGTCTCACCGTGTCGCCGGGCTTCATCGATCTGCACACGCATCTGGATGCGCAGGTGGGTTGGGATCCGGATCTGACGCCGATCAGTTGGCATGGCGTCACCACCGCGCTCATGGGCAATTGCGGTGTTACGTTCGCACCGTGCAAGCCATCCGACCGCGAATTCCTCGCGGGCATGATGGAGTCCGTCGAAGACATTCCGCGCAACGCGATCATGACGGGTCTGCCATGGACGTGGGAAGATTACGGTTCTTATCTCGACACGCTCGAGAAACTGCGCCCCGGCATCAACCTCGCCGGTCTCGTCGGTCATAGCGCAGTTCGTTACTACGTGATGGGCGACCGTTCGTTCGCGGATCAGGCGAACGCGGAAGAGAAAGCGCAGATGGCGGCAATCGTCGCCAAGGCGATCGATGATGGTGCGGTGGGTTTCTCCACCAACCGTTTCGCGCCGCATAAAGCACCGGATGGCCGCTCCATTCCCGGCACATTTGCCGATCCGGCGGAGCTGGTGGAAATCAACAAGGCGGTGTCATCGCGCAAGGCGTTGATGCAGGCCGTCGGCGCAACGGGCGATGTGCTCGCAACCATCGCCGATCAACCCGGCAGCCGCGTGCTGTTCAGCTATGGCATCGGCCCGTCGAAAGGTGACGGCAAACGCGGCGTCGAAGGCTTGGAGAAACTGTGTCAGGGCCGCGACATGACCGCGATCCTGCAGGTGAAAGGCACAGGCTTCATGTTCGGCCTGCAATGCAGCCTGCCCTTCCGCGGCGAGACCTGGGACAAGGTCCGCGCGATGGACTTGAAGGGCCGTGTCGCCGCGATCAAAGACCCGATGACGGCCGCGAAGCTCATCGAACAAGGCGAGACGCGCCTGCCGCTGGAGCACACCTATTATATCGGCGACGAGGAGGTGCCGAACTACACCGCGGGCCGTGATCAAAGCGTGAAGGACGACATGGCCAAACGCGGCGAAAGCTTCGTGGAGATGTTCCTGCGCCTGTCGCGCGAAACCGAAGGCCGCGCGCTCTTCAACTATCGCCTCTTCTGTCAGGACATGGACGAAATCGGCGAGGTGTTCGCCCATTCCAAACATGTCCTGCCCAGCCTCGGCGATGCGGGCGCGCATGTTTCGCAGATCATCGACGCGGACTGGGCGACGTTCGTGCTGAAATACTGGATCAAGGAACGCGCGGTTTACAGCCTGAGCAAAGGCATCAAGCACATGACGTCGGACTCCGCGCGGATCATGGGGCTGACGGATCGCGGCACGCTCGCGGTCGGCAAGCGCGCGGACGTCAATGTGTTCGATTTCGATCGGGTGACGCAGCTACAGCCGCAGATCGTGCACAATTTCCCCGGCGGCGCGCCGCACTTCACGCAACGCGCGCGCGGCTATCACGCCACGCTGGTGAACGGACAGATCAATGTTCGAAACGATCAGTCGACCGGCGCGCGCGCCGGACAGGTGTTACGGCACGCGCACTGAGCGCGATCAGACGTGCAGGTGATCGAACAGGCCGCTCGCCATGCCGGCGAGAAGGCCCGTGACGATGAATGTCGCCGACACCACGCCGGCTTTCAGCGCGCGCGACCGCGAACGCTCGACCAGCGCGAATGAACCGTCCGTCCAGGCGTGCATCGCGGAATAAGCGGCAACCACCCAGGAACCGGCTGCGCCAATCCAGGACAGGACGAAAAGCGAAAGCGTTACAATCGCGAACATATGCATCTCAAACTCCGCCGCGTCCCATGTCCTGCTTCTTCTGCAGGTATTCCTCGCGGGTGATGTCGCCCTTCGCGTAGCGCTCTTCAAGGATGGATGCCGCATTTGACGCAGGCGGCGGCCCCCAGCGGCGGTCGTAATAGGGGTGATAACCCCAGCGGCGCCACGGGTGGAAAATCATGCTGAACACCCAGATCAGCACCAACAGGCCGATAATCGAGCTGACGCCGTGGCCGAAGATCCACCAGAAGAACAGGCCCGGCAGCAGGAAATCATGAAAGAACATCTTGCCTCTCCCTCCGCCGGAACCCGGCGGCTGGTGCAGATGTAGGTGGTGGCGCGCGCTTTCCAAGACCCTGCCCCGCGCCGGGACATTCGGTTCCCGAGGCGGAAAGCGGCGAATCAGACGCTGACGACGAGAACGTGATCCGGTGTTTCGCCGTCGTCGCCGAGCGGCAGGATCACGGCTTCATAGGTGAAGGGATGCCGGTCGGCCGCACGCACATAGGTACCGCGATAAGCCAGCGCATCGCGCTGCTGCACCGTCCGCAAATAGAGGTTGCGCAGGAAGGTGCCAAAACCGGGAACGAGCTGATCGACTTCGGTCAGCGTCTTTCCGATGAGCGGAAGCTTCTGCTTGTTGGCGATGCCGTCGCCCACCACGCGGAAGCGGAAGTCCTTCCCGTCATCGACCAGTTCGGCCAGCGCCACATAGCTGAGGAACTTGCGCATCACGCGGGGTGTCATGTCGGCACGGCACGGCATACGTCGCGCGCTACGGGCGGCAAGCCAGGCCGCATGCGCATCGCGGGTGTAACTCTGCTTGAGATCGTCGGCAGGAATGGACGTGCCGGGGTTCTCGCCAGCGCGTTCGGGCGCGGGCACGGGCTCTTCCGGGCCGGTCGTCTCCATGCGCCATCATCGCCGCAGATCGGTTAAGCGAATGAAAACGCTCCAGTTTCGCTTTTGGCGGATTCCGGGCCACAGCCGGGCGCGCCGGGCGGTCACGGAGCGGAAGAATTTCGCATTTTCCGGGTTTTTCGCTATCAAGACGCCGGTTTTGCAGTGCAGCGTCGAGTTCCATGAAAGAGCAAAAAACATCCAAGCCCAAAGCACGGCTCCCCCGCGGCTTCCGCGACCGGGGCGCCGCGGAGATCGCGCGCGAGCGCGCGGTCCTCGACAAGATTCGCGCGGTCTATGAGTCCTATGGCTTCGAGCAGCTTGAGACGCCGGCCTTCGAATACACCGATGCGCTCGGCAAATTCCTTCCCGATGTGGACCGCCCCAACGAAGGCGTATTCTCGCTGAAGGACGATGACGATCAGTGGATGAGCCTGCGCTACGATCTCACCGCGCCGCTGGCCCGCTATGTCGCCGAGAATTTCCAGAACCTGCCCAAGCCGTTCCGCCGCTATGCGGTGGGTTCGGTGTGGCGCAACGAGAAACCGGGACCGGGGCGCTTCCGCGAGTTCACGCAATTCGATGCCGATACGGTCGGCAGCAATTCGCCGTCCGCCGATGCCGAGCTGCTGATGATGGCGTGCGATGCGCTGGAAGCGGTCGGCCTGAAGCGCGGCGAATACATGATGAAGATCAACAGCCGCAAATTGCTGGACGGCGTGTTGACCTCCGCGAATATCGACATGGCGAAGCGCGGCACCGTGTTGCGCGCTATCGACAAGTTCGATCGCTTGGGCGAACGCGGCGTGGCGGCATTGCTGGGCGAAGGCCGCAAGGATGAATCCGGCGACTTCACCAAAGGCGCAGGACTGAACGCTGCGCAAACCGCGCAAGTGATGAAGCTGCTGACCGGATCGGCGGATACCGCGTCGCTCGCGGGTATGGAAGATTTGGCAGCGATCAAAGCCATCGCATCCGCCGCCGGATATGGCGACGACCGGGTTCAGATCGACACATCGATCATTCGCGGCCTCGATTACTACACCGGCCCTGTGTTCGAAGCGCAGCTTCAGTTTGCGGTGCAGAACGATGCGGGTGAAGAGGTTGTGTTCGGCTCTGTCGCGGGTGGCGGGCGCTATGACGATCTCGTCGCGCGCTTTACGGGTCAGCAGGTTCCGGCGACCGGTATCTCCATCGGCGTTTCGCGCCTGCTGTCCGCGTTGAAGGATCGCAACGAAGCGGCGCTCTCGCCGCTGGTTGTTGTGCTGTCGCTGGACGATGCGCAATCCAGTTTCAAAATGGCGAGCGAGCTTCGCGCTGCCGGTGTCCGCGTCGAAACCTATGTCGGCACCAAGAAGTTCGGTGACCAGCTCAAATATGCCGATAAGCGCGGCGCAGCCATCGCCATCATGGAAGGCAGCGACGAGCGCGCCAAAGGCGAAGTCACGTTGAAAGACCTGGCGCTGGGCGCGGAACTGGCGAAGACCGTGGAAACCCGTGCCGAATGGGTCGGTAATCGCGAAGCGCAGATTTCCGTGAAGCGGTCCGATCTCGTCGCGGAAGTCCACAAAATGCTGGCGCGCGGAAAATGAGCGCGTTTCCGACCTATGACGAGAAGCGCATCGCCACGCTGGATGGCGCGGAAACGGCGATTCTCGGCGTGCTCGGACAGCGCGGCTATGCGCGGCAGGAACCGGCGGTGTTGCAGCCTGCCGAAATCTTTCTGGATCGCTCGGGCGAGGAAATCCGCCGCCGCACCTTCACGCTCACCGATCCGGCGGGCAACGAATTGTGCCTGCGGCCTGATCTGACCATTCCGATCTGCAAGAACTTCCTCGATACCAAAGCAAAACTTCCGGCGCGGCTTTCCTATCACGGGCTCGCCTTCCGCTTTCAGCCTGCTGAACCGGATCGCCCGACGCAGTTCTATCAGGCGGGCGCGGAGCTTCTGGGCGTCACCGACCGCGCCAAGGCGGAAACCGAAATCCTGTCGCTCACCGTCGATGCGGTGCGCGCGACCGGCCTTCGCGATTTCACGGTGAAGCTGGGCGATCTGTCCCTCTTCTCCGCCTTCGTGGATGCGCTGGACATTCCGCCGCAATGGCGCATGCGTTTAAAGCGCCACTTCTGGCGCAGCGGCTATTTCGAAGCGTTGCTGGAGCGGCTTTCCGGCAAAGGCTCGACCAGCACGCAGAAACTTCTCGCCCATCTGGGCACGCTCAGCGAGAGCGAAGCGCGCCCCGCTTTCGAAGGCCTGATGGAGATGATCGGCACCGCGCCGTTGGGCGGCCGTTCGCGCGAAGAGATCGTGGATCGCCTGATCGAACAGGCCGCCGATGCTGCCGCGCTGAAACTCGATCCCTGGATCGCGAATTCGCTGGCGAAACTGCTGGCGATTTCCGGGCCTGCCGCACAGTCCATCGAAAAAATCCGGGCGCTGGCGAAATCGGCCGGCGTTTCGCTGGAAGCGCCACTCAAGGCGATGACGGCGCGCATTGCGACGTTGAAATCGCTCGGTGTCGATCAAAAGCAAATCTCTTTCGCGGCGCGTTTCGGCCGCAACATGGAATATTATACCGGCTTCGTGTTCGAGCTGTGGTCGCGCGATGCCGAAGGCGCGGTGCAGATCGCGGGTGGCGGGCGTTATGACACGCTGATGGAACAGCTCGGTTCGAAGAAGCACATTCCCGCCATCGGCTGCGCCATCCGCACCGAACGCGTTCTCGCCGCCATCGCCGCGCAGAAAACGAAACGATGAGCGGAAAACTGATCCTCGCCGTGCCATCCAAGGGCCGCCTGCAGGAACAGGCGCAGGCCTATTTTGCCGACGCAGGTTTGGCGATGAGCAAGGCTGCCGGTGCGCGCGGCTATCGCGCCACGATGGACGGCATGCCGGAAGTCGATGTGATGATGCTCTCCGCCTCCGAGATCGCGGCGGCGCTGCAATCGGGCGATGTGCATCTGGGCATCACCGGCGAAGACCTTATCCGCGAGACAGAGCCGACGGACGATCGCGTCGCGCTGGTGAAGAAGCTGGGCTTCGGCTTTGCCGATGTCGTCGTCGCCGTACCGAAAGCATGGATCGATGTTTCGAACATGGCCGACCTCGACGATGTGTGCGCCGCTTTCTATCAGCGCCATCGCCGCCGCCTGCGCATCGCGACCAAATATGTGAACCTCACCCGCATGTTCTTCGCCAAGGCGGGGATTGCGGATTACCGCATCGTGGAAAGCGCGGGCGCGACCGAAGGTGCGCCGGGCGCCGGCGCGGCGGAAGCCATCGTGGACATCACCACCACCGGCGCGACGCTGGCGGCGAACGATCTGAAAATCCTCGACGACGGCACGATCCTCAAAAGCCAATCGCATCTGGCGGCAAGCCTTGGCGCGCAATGGACCGGAGAATGTGCCGGCGCGGCGAAGCGTTTGTTGGCGCGCCTCGCCGCGCGCGAACGGGCGAAGACGTCGCATGTGCTGCGCATGCGGTTGAACGGCAAGCCCGATGCGGCGCTGCAGGCCGTGACCAAAATCGGCGTTTCGGTTCTTTCCAAGCCGGCGAAGGGAAACAGCGGCGGCGAATACGCCCTGCTCTGTCCCAATGACAAACTCGCCGATGCGATCACCATCCTGCGCCGCCGCGGCGCGAGCGGTTCGGTGACGGCGCAGACGATGGAATATGTCTTCGAAACCGAAGACCCGCTCGTCACCGCCTTCGAACGGCTGATGAAGGTCTGACCGCTACCGACCGTTACTGTGGCGGCACCGGGCCGGCCTTGATATCCGGATCGTTCAGATGTTCGGCCTTCCACTGCATCATCATGTGAATGCGGCTTCGGCCCGAGGGATGATCGTAGAAGATCGTTTCTTCCAACGGTGACGGATCCAGCTTGCGATATTCGCTGAGCTGCAAGGTTGCTTCCGCAAAAGCATCCGGCTCACGCACCGCATTCACGCCGAAGATGTCGGCCTGCGCTTCGGTGGTGCGGACGATCGTATTCTCCACCGGCGTTGCCAGCAGGAAGAAGAACGTCATCAGCGCCATCAACACGGGAAGACCGGCAGGATCGTCCACCGTCCGCACGTCCCAGTTGCCGCCGAAGATCAGCGACAGCACCCGGAAGCCCCATGCCACGAAGGCAAAGCCCACGAAGAACACAAGGCCCATCATCATCAGGAGCCGGACGGTGTGATCCAGCACATAGTGGCCCATTTCGTGGCCTAGAACGGCGATGATCTCGCGCTGATCCTTGCTGCGGTTCATAAGATTATCGTTCAGCGAAATACGCGTGGTGCCCATGAAGCCCGACACATTCGCCGAGATGCGCTTGGTCTGCCGCGACGCATCGAACTCATAGACATTCGTGGCCGGAATGCCTTCGGAGCGCGCAATGGAAAGGATCTTGTCCTTGAGCGGGCTTTCCGCGAGCGGCTTGTAATTGTTGAACACCGGCGCGATGAAAACCGGTTCGATCACCGCCCCGATCATGATGAACAGGATCATCACGACCGTGCCCCACGCCCACCAGTAGCGCGGTGTGGCGCGGATCACCGAGTAGATAATCGTCACGCCGATCATCATAGCGACCAGCCCGATGCCTTCACCCTTGATGAAATCGCCGAACCACTGGACGAAATTCTGGTTCGAGAGTCCGTAAGCGTGCTCGCGGAAGAAACTCTCGTAAAGCGATAATGGGAAGGTCAGCACCGTGACGACGACGAAATAAATCGCGACATAGATGGAGACCTGCCAGAAGCGCGAACGGGTTCGGCGCTGCGCAAAATTTCGGATGCCTGCGGAAAACCGTGACCAGAGCAGCAGCGCCGAAACCGCGATGGCGTAGAGCGCATCCACGAACAACAGAACGTATCCGCCTTCAAAATAGGAATCAGACTTGGCGCGCGCCTCTCCGCTGACGCGCGCGAGATAGGCGTTCGTCGCCTTTTCGACATCGAAAGCCTGA
>Ga0153956_1002849_pt1 | contig 12034 bp, 10 predicted proteins | sample TSFL040MetaG_FD_104704 | JGI IMG/M metagenome (GOLD analysis project Ga0153956, IMG submission 104704) | Attine ant fungus gardens microbial communities from Florida, USA - TSFL040 MetaG | ecosystem: Host-associated > Fungi > Mycelium > Unclassified | place: USA: Florida, Wekiwa Springs...
CAGCGCGGATCGGGAACAGAGCGCCACTCGTCTCAAGTGGTTGCCACTTTTGCTCCTGGGCGGATTCGCGCTGCGCGGCCCGCTGGGACTGGTCATCCCCGCCGGCGCGATATGCAGTTATTACGCGCTGTCCGGACAGTGGTCGCGCCTGCTGCGCAGCGGCGCAATGGCGCTGCTGCTGTTGATTCTCGCCTGGGGCGCGCTGCTGGCATTGGCGGCGCAGTCCGGCGGCCATGACCTCGTTGCCGATGTCATCAGAATGCAGGTGTCCGGGCGCCTCGAAACCAAGTCCGAATTGGACCGCTGGTACTATTTCAGCAGCGGTTTCGGCAATTACGCGCTGGCGTGGCCGGTTGCCTGCCTGGTGCTCGCCATCGTCGCGCCGCGTTTTCGCGAGCGCCATCGGGACCCGGCGCTGAAGCTGGTATTTTTTCTCGCCGCCTGGGCGCTGATCATTGTGATCGGCCTGTCGATACCCCACACCAAAAAGGCCCGCTACCTGCTGCCGATCATTCCCGCGCTGTCGGCGATCGCGGCCTACCCGTTCATTGCCCACGGCGACCGCGCACTGGCCGCGCTGCGCTGGCTGCTGCGCAAGGTACTGTTGTTATTGCCGGCGATGGTGCTGGCGGGCCTGTGCTTCGCGAAGCACTACGCCGCCAAGAAAGGACTGGACCTGACGCTGCCCTGGACGCCGGTATTTGTTGCGCTGGCACTGAGTCAATGCACGGCGTTTGCGTTGCAGTTGCGCTTGAGAAATCACAACGATGTCGGCGTTGCCGCGTGCGCGGCGGCGGCATTGTGGCTGGCGAATGTCGCCTTGCTCGAACCGGCGCAACGGCAAATCCACGATACGCGCGGATTCGTGCATTCCGTCGAGCAATTGCGCTTGCAACAGCCCGCGCCCCTCGCGTTCTATGCGATGGGCAAGGATGCGGAAGCGATCAAATACCTGGTGAATGTCGATTACGATCTGTCGCCCCTGTTTTGCCAGGGAACCACGGAGCTGAATCGGGCGCAGGGGCCCCTTTATATCGTCGCTCCCGCCACGCGCAACCAGGAGCTGGAAGCGGCGGGCATCGGCAGGCTGGTTTTCAGCGGGCGCTTCGATAACAAACCTTTCTCGGTTTTTTACCGCTCCAAACCCGATGCGAACGCGGCGGACACGGAAGCTAAAACGCGAGCCCGCGCCGCCTCGCAACAGGCCGGCCGCACTCAGTCCTGACCGATCACTTTTTCGATGATGAAGCGCGGGCGGGCACGCACGTCGTAATAAATGCGCCCGATATATTCGCCGAGCAAGCCGACGCCCATGAACTGGGCTCCGATGAAAATAAACAGCATCGCGAACAGCGGGAACACACCGTTGACGCCCCATTCGGCGCCGTAAACGATGCGCAGCAACAGCATGACCACGCCGAAGGTAAATCCCAAACCCGCGATGCCTATGCCCAGGAAGGTCAGCAGGCGCAACGGCGCCGTGGTCATCGATGTCAGCAGGTCGAATTGCAGATTGATCAGCTTGAGCAGGCTGTATTTCGAGTCGCCGGCCGCGCGCTCTTCGTGGCGCACCTGGATTTCGGTGGTGTAGCGCGCAAAGGTATTGGCCAGCAACGGAATGAAGGTACTGCGCTCGTTGCAGCGCAACATGGTATCGACGATAGGACGCCGGTACGCGCGCAGCATGCATCCGTAATCGCTCATATGAATGCCGGTGGCCTTGCGCACGATGCCGTTGACGATTTTCGATGCGCTCCTGCGAAACCAGGTGTCCTGGCGGTTCTGCCGGATCGTGCCCACCACTTCGAAACCCTTGGCCGCCTCGGCGATCAGCTTGGGAATTTCTTCCGGCGGGTTTTGCAGATCCGCGTCCAGGGTGATGACGAGATCGCCGCGCACTTTCGAGAAGCCCGCCATGATCGCCGCGTGCTGCCCGTAGTTGCGGTTGAGCACCACGGCGACAAACGGGCTGCCCGGCGCATTGGCGGCCGCCTCGATCAGCGGCATGGAATTATCGCGGCTGCCGTCGTCGACCAGAATCACTTCGGCCCGCATCGGCAGCGCGGCCACGACCGCGCGACACCGCTCCAGCAGCGCCGGGAGGTTATCGGCCTCGTTGTATACGGGTATGACCACGGAAAGGAATTTGACGTCAAAAGGCTGCATCGGGTGTCCTGTCGATAATGACCGACGCCGCCGGCAGCAAGAAGCCGGCGGCGTCCGGAAAGCAGATTTGTCAGACTGACTCTGAAGCTCTGTCGCGCAGACGACCGCGACAATAGCATCACTTCATGAAACGATCCTTAAGGACCCCCTGGAAAACGACTGCGCTTGTCCCGAAGTTAAAACCAGCACATTAACCATGGACTAAAAACCTCGTTGATTACCGCATAAACTGAGGTTTTGCGCCCATTTTTACCTGGCCTGCGCTCGGCGACGTTTAGCCAGAGTTTCCCTGGCGCACGGGCTCAGCTGGCGCGCAGAACTTTTTCTATCGCGCCCACCACCCGGTCCACATCGGCGCAGCTCATGTCGGGGAAAAAAGGCAGCGAACAGATGCGCGCCGAGTTCCACTCCGTGTCGGGCAGAACCGGCGGATTGGTCGCCAGCGTTTCGCGGTAATATTTTTGCTCGTGCACCGCGCGGAAATGAATGCCGCAACCGATATTTTCGGCCTTCATCCGCTCGATAAACGTGTTGCGAAAGTCTGGCTCGCCGTTGTCGACGCGCACGACAAACAGATGCCAGCTGTGCGTATGCTCCCAGGCGGGCGCCACCAGCGGCGCGATCTCCGCGATACCGTCCAGCTGCTGCCGGTAGTGCTGCGCCAGCGCCGCGCGTTTTGCGTTGATCTCGCGCAGGCGCTTGAACTGGCTCAGCCCCAATACCGCGCACATGTCGGGCAGGTTGTATTTGAACCCGGGCTCGACCACTTCCGCCTGCGGGTTGCGCCCCTGGCTTTTGCGATCGTAGGCGTCCACGCCCAAGCCGTGGAAACGCAGCCGGCGCAGGTGGGCGGCCAGCTCGGCGTTGTCGGTGACAAACACGCCGCCTTCCGCGCTGGTTACATTTTTAATGGCCTGTAACGAAAAAATCGCATCGCCGCCGTGCCCGACCGGCGCTCCTTTGTAGTAACAGCCCAGCGCGTGCGCGGCGTCTTCGAGCACGGGAATCCCGCGCGCGGCGGCCAGCGCCCGGATCGGATCGAGATCCAGCGGAGCGCCGGCAAAATGAACAGGAATGATAAGGCGCGTGCGCGGCGTGATCGCCTGTTCGATCGCCCGCGCATTTACCATGAGATTATCGCGGTCCACATCGACGAACACCGGCGTGGCACCCAGCAGCGTGATCAGATTGACGGTCGACACCCATGTCAGCGACGGCGTGATGACCTCATCCCCCGGCCCGATCCCCAGCGCATGAAGGTACAGGTGCAATGCCGCCGTCGCGGATGCCACCGCCACCGCATGCCGGGCGCCGGTTTTCTCGCAAAACGCGCTTTCCAGCGCGGCGCATTGCGGGCCGGTGGTGATCCATCCGGAACGCAGGACCGCGGTGACCGCATCGATATCTTCATCATTGATTTGGGGACGGCAGAATGGCAGAAAGGCTTCGGTCATCGGAGGGAGGTCTCGTTAATACTCAGCTAATGAAGCGGCGCAAACGGTTGGTGTATGATGAAAGCACCGAGCGGCCTGTCTGTTGGCTGGCAAAATATTGACCATTCAGCAATAAAAAGTCCAGATTCCGCGCATCGACTTTATCCATCCTTCTTGAGTGAATCAGCTATGAAAGCGGTTGTTTTTGCCTACCATGAGTTTGGCTGTATTGGTATTGAAGCGCTGCTGGCTGCCGGCTACGACATCGCAGCGGTATTTACCCATCGCGACAGTCCCGGCGAGACGCTGTATTTCCGCTCCGTCGCCAAACTGTGCGCACAACATGGCATTCCGGCCTACGTCCCGGATCAGATCGATCATCCGCTGTGGCGGCAACGCATCGACGAACTCGCCCCGGATTACATTTTCTCTTTCTACTACCGCGATCTGCTCCCCTCCTCCATTCTGACCCTCGCCCGCAAAGCCGCCTTCAATCTGCACGGCTCGCTGCTGCCGCGCTATCGCGGGCGCGCGCCGCTGAACTGGGTGCTGGTGAATGGCGAGGAATACACCGGCGTCACTCTGCATTACATGGTGGAACAGGCGGATGCCGGCGACATCGTCGCCCAGGCCAAGGTCGCCATCGACGACGCCGACACGGCGCTGACGCTCCAGAAGAAAATGGTGGAAGCGGCGCAACACCTGCTCAACGGCCAGCTGCCGCTGATCGCCGCGGGCAAAGCCGCGCGCACCGCCCAGGACAACAGCAAGGCCAGCTACTTCGGCCGGCGCACGCCGGCCGATGGCCAGATTCACTGGAACCAGCCGGCGCGCGGCGTGCGCAACCTGATACGCGCGGTTACCCAACCCTATCCCGGCGCGTTCAGTTACGCGGGCGACCGCAAGGTCATCTTTTGGGAGGCCAGCCTTTCGACCCAGGCGCACGCCAAGGAACCCGGCACCGTTTTGAACGCATCGCCGCTCACCGTGGCCTGCGCCGAGGGCGCCCTGGTCATCAACGCGGGCCAAACCGAAGACGGCATTTATGTTTCCGGCGATCAGCTGGCGCGCGAATTGAACCTGGTGCCCGGCCTGAAACTCGGTCCGCGCGCCAGCGATCTGGCCCGCGCCCAGTACCGCCAGAAAGTTCTAATCCTCGGCGTCAACGGCTTTATCGGCAATCACCTGACCGAGCGCCTGCTGGCCAGCGGCCAGTTCGAAGTCTACGGCATGGACATGGCCAGCAGCGCCATCCAGCGCCTGCTCGGCCACAAGGATTTCCATTTCGTCGAAGGCGACATCAGCATTCACAGCGAATGGCTGGAATACCACATCAAGAAGTGCGACATCGTACTGCCGCTGGTGGCGATCGCCACGCCGCGCGAATACACCAAAAATCCGCTGCGCGTGTTCGAGCTCGATTTCGAGGAAAACCTGAAAATCGTGCGCGACTGCGTGCGCTACAAAAAACGCGTGATCTTCCCCTCCACGTCCGAAGTGTACGGCATGTGCGAGGAGCCCGAGTTCGACGAGGACAACTCCAACCTGGTGCTCGGCCCGATCAACAAGCAACGCTGGATTTACTCCGCCAGCAAACAGTTGCTGGATCGCGTGATCTGGGCTTACGGCAGCCAGCAGGGTTTGAAATTCACGCTGTTCCGCCCCTTCAACTGGGTCGGCCCGCGCCTCGACAGCCTGAACTCCGCGCGCGTCGGCAGTTCGCGCGCCATCACCCAGCTGATTCTCAATCTGGTCGAAGGCACGCCCATCCGCCTCATGGACGGCGGCGAGCAGAAGCGCTGCTTCACCGATATCCAGGACGGCATCGAAGCGCTGTTCCGCATCGTTGAAAACAAGAACGGACTGTGCGACGGAAAAATCATCAACATCGGCAACCCGACCAACGAAGCCAGCATTCGCCGGCTCGCGGAAATCCTGCTGGAAAAATTCGAGCAGCATCCGCTGCGCGGGCATTTCCCGCCGTTCGCCGGCTTCAACATCCAGGAGAGCAGCGGCTTTTACGGCGCCGGTTACCAGGACGTGCAGCATCGCAAGCCGAGCATCCGCAACGCGCGCCGCTACCTCGGCTGGGAGCCGGTGGTACCGATGGAAAAGAGCGTGGAAAACACCCTCGACTTCTTCCTGCGCGCCGCCCTGGACGAGCAGCAGACCGAGCGCGGCTGATGTTGCAGGTGGGTTTGCGGGTCGACGTCGACACCTATCGGGGCACGCGCCTGGGCGTGCCCGTCCTCGTCGATCTGTTCGACCGCTTCGATATCCGGGCCAGCTTCTTCATGACCGTCGGCCCCGACAACATGGGCCGGCACCTCTGGCGCTTACTGAAGCCGCAATTCCTGCTGAAAATGCTGCGCTCCAACGCGGCGAGCCTGTACGGCTGGGATATTCTGTTGCGCGGCACCTTCTGGCCGGGCCCGAAAATCGGCGCGCGACTCGCCGATGTCGTGCGCCTGCCGCAGCGCGCCGGCCACGAAGTCGGTTTGCATGCCTGGGATCATCACAGCTGGCAAATCCATATCGACCACTACAGCCCCGAACAAATGCGCGAGCAGTTGCGAAAGGGATTCGATGCGCTGAGCGAAATTTTGGGCGCCGCGCCACGCTGCAGCGCCGCCGCCGGATGGCGCTGCAATCAGCAGGCGCTGCTGCTCAAGGAATTATTTCATTTTCACTACAACAGCGATTGCCGCGGCACCGATCTGTTCCGCCCGGTGGTCGACGGACACACGCTGACGCCGCAGATTCCCGTCACGCTGCCCACCTACGACGAAGTGATCGGCGGCAACGGCATCAGCGACGCCAATTACAACGACTACATCCTCGGGCAATTCAAACCGGACCGTTTGAATGTCTACACGATTCACGCGGAAGTCGAAGGCGTAGCCCGCCGCGAACTGTTCGAGAAATTGTTGAAGCAGGCGCGGGAACGCAACATCGCCTTCGTGCCCTTGGGCGAATTACTGAACCAACATACCGCCGCGACACTGCCCGGAGCGACACTGCGCAAACAGGCCTTGCCGGGCCGCGAGGGCTGGCTGGCGTGGCAGGGCGAGGCGGCCTGATAACGATAATCTCATGCTGGCATATGGCGCTCTGCTGATTTCCATCATCTTCACGGTGGCGAGTCAGATCCTGCAAAAGCAAGTGGCGGATGCCTCGGCGCGAACGACCGCGCCCGACTCCGCCCTGGCTCTCTATCTGCGGCAACCCCGCTTCTGGCTGGCGCTGCTGTGCCTCGGCGTGGCCATGCTGAGCTGGCTGCTGGTACTGTGCACGATGGAAGTCAGCAAGGCGTATTCGCTGCTCAGCATCAATTACGTCATCATGCTTTTGGTATCACGCTTCCTGTTTCACGAAGCCATTCCGCGCAGCCGCTGGCTGGGCGTTGCCTGCCTGCTGGCCGGCGTGCTGCTGATTGTGCGGAGTTGAACATGACGTCCCCGGATCATCAGCGCGGAATGTTATTGGCCATTTGCAGCGTTGCGCTGGTCTCCATCGCGCAGCTGCTGCTCAAGTACGGCGCAGCACAGTTTCCGCACGCGCTCCTCTCCCATGTCGATCCCGAATTACTGGCCAGCCTGTTCACGCCTGGAATCATTCTGCCGCTCGCGGCGGGCATGCTTTGCTACGGCTCATCGGTGCTGTGCTGGATCGGTGCGTTGGGTCGGTTGCCGCTCAGCCTCGCCTATCCCCTGCTCAGCCTGAGTTATCCCCTGGTGTATCTCGGCGCGACCTGGCTGCCCTGGTTCCACGAAACGCTCAACGCGCAACGCCTGGGCGGCATCGCGTTGATCATGTCGGGCGTGGCGCTGCTGATGTGGAAGGCGCGCCGCCTTTCCTGACAATCTCAAGCCCTGACCCTGATAATCTCAAGCCCTGATCCTGACAATCTCAAGGCCTGACGATCTCAACGCAGGCGCAAGCGTTTGAATTCGTGGCCCATCGGCCGGTCCAAATGCTCAGGCCACCGACCGAGGGCTGGGCAATGTCCGATATTCGCATTGGCATTTCCGGATGGCGCTACGCACCCTGGCGCGGCGAATTCTATCCAGCGGGCCTGCCGCAGCAGAGCGAGCTGGCATTCGCGTCGCGCGCGTTTTCCAGCATCGAAATCAACGGTTCCTTTTATGCGCTGCAACGCCCCGCCAGCTACGCGCACTGGTTCGACGAAACGCCGGACGAGTTCGTTTTCAGCGTCAAAGCGCCGCGCTACATCACGCATATCCTGCGCTTGCGCGATGTCGAAATTCCCATCGCCAATTTTTTCGCGTCAGGCGTGTTCAATCTCAAGCAAAAATTGGGACCGATTCTCTGGCAGTTTCCACCCAGCCTGAAATTCCAGGCCGAGCTGTTCGAAAAATTCCTGTCCCAGCTGCCCCACGACACCGAACAGGCCCAGGCGCTGGCCCGCAAACGCGATGCGCACATGGCCGGCCGCACGCGCCTCGCCATCGATGCGCGTCGCCCTTTACGCCACGCCGTTGAAATCCGCAACGCCAGTTTCGTGAACGCGGAATTCACGGACATGCTGCGCCATTATCGCGTCGCGCTGGTGGTGGCCGACACCGCCGGCAAATGGCCCTGTTGCGAGGATGTCACCAACGATTTTCTTTATCTGCGCCTGCACGGCGATGAGGAGTTGTACGCCAGCGGTTACACCCAAGCCGCCATCGAACGCTGGGGAGATCGCATCGATGCGTGGAGCCACGGCTCGCAACCCGAAGATGCGCATCTGATCGAAGCGTCGAAACCCTCGCGGCAATCGCGCGATGTATTTTGTTATTTCGACAACGACATGAAAGTGAAAGCACCCTTCGACGCCGCCAGCCTGGCGCGCTATCTCCGCTTGCCCAGTCCACTGCTCGATGCCAGCCGGCCATTGCTGAAAACGGCGCAGGAACTCGGCTTGAAAAGCACAGAACCCAATGAAACAGAGTTCAGCGAACCGGAGGCCAGGGGCCAAAGGCGTCGTAAAACGTCTTCACGATCAACACGCCGAGCACCAACAGAAACAAAGCGCGCACAAAACCGGAGCCGCGCGCGAGCGCCAAGTGACTTCCCACCTGCGCCCCCAGCACATTGAACACGGCCATCGCGAGCCCGATTTGCCACCAGACATAACCCGCGGGAACGAAATAAGCCAGCGCCGCCAGATTGGTGGCGACATTGACGATCTTCGCCGCCGCGGACGCGCCCAAAAAGCTGTAACCGAACAGGCGCACGAACATGAACACCAGAAAGCTGCCGGTGCCCGGCCCGAAAAAACCGTCATAAAAGCCGATCGCGCCACCGCCGGCCGCAGCCAGCGCCACTTCGCTCCAGCCGCGAAATCGCGGCGCGTGGACAGCGCCCAGATCTTTTTTCGCGAAGGTATAGGCCGCCACTGCCAACAGCACGAAAGGCAGCGCGCGCCGCAACCAGTCGCCAGGTAAATGCGTCACCGCCCAGGCGCCGCCGAACGAACAGAGCAGCGCGGCGAGCGCCGCCGGCAGTGCCGCGTTCCATTCGATTTTCACGTGACGCGCATACCGCGCCGCGGCGGACGCCGTGCCGAAGACGCTGGACACTTTATTCGTTGCCAATAAGTACACCGGCGCGGCCTGCGGCAGCGCGGCGAACAACGAAGGCAGATTGATCAATCCACCGCCGCCCACGGCCGCGTCGAGAAATCCCGCGAAAAATGTGGCGGCCAGCAGAAATATCAATCCGAAAGGCGCAAGCTCCGCGACAGGCATGATCAAAAAACCGATTCAGCCGCCTACGACGGCAGACTCATTTGGAGAAACCGGGCGGCGGAATCGCCGCGCGCTCCAGCGGTGCTGGATCGATCCATGTTGTATTGCGAACCACTCCGCGCCACGGTTGTTTTTTTGGAGAAGCCAGGGCCCAGGGCCCGGACCGATACGATCAGAACAGCGCGCTGTTCGGCACCCGCGGAAATGGAATCACATCGCGGATGTTATCCATGCCGGTGACATAGTTGAGCAGACGCTCGAACCCCAGGCCGAAGCCCGCATGCGGCACCGTGCCGTAACGCCGCAGATCGCGATACCAGTCGAGATCGCCGGCGATGCCCGTTTCCTGCATGCGCGCATCCAGGCGATCCAGACGCTCCTCGCGCTGGCTGCCACCGATGATTTCGCCGATACCCGGCGCCAGCACATCCATGGCCGCGACCGTTTTGCCGTCGTCGTTCTGGCGCATATAGAAAGCCTTGATATCCTTCGGGTAGTTCATGACCACCACCGGCGCGCCGACATGCTCCTCGCAGAGGAAGCGCTCATGTTCGGATTGCAGGTCCAGCCCCCACGCCACGGGGTACTGGAATTGGCGGCCGCTGCTTTGCAATATTCGGATCGCCTCCGAATAATCCATGCGCTCGAAATTGCGAGTTGCCACCTGCTGCAGGCGTTCGATGACCTGTTTGTCGACGAACTCGTTGAAGAATGCGAGATCCTCGCCGCACTGATCGAGCACGGTGCGGAACAAGGTCTTGAGAAAATCCTCCGCCAAGGTCGCGTCGTCGCTCAAGTCGGCAAAGGCGATTTCAGGCTCGACCATCCAGAACTCGGCGAGATGGCGGCTGGTATTCGAGTTTTCCGCGCGAAAGGTGGGACCGAAGGTGTAAACGCGCGACATCGCGAGGCAGTACGCTTCGGCGTTGAGCTGGCCGGAAACGGTGAGAAAACTTTCACGCCCGAAAAAATCCTGGCCGAAATCGATATGGCCATCGGCGCCGCGCGGCAGATTGGCGAAATCGAGCGTGCTGACGCGAAACAATTCACCGGCGCCCTCGCAATCGCTGGCGGTGACGATCGGCGTATTGATCCACTGAAAGCCGTGGTTGAAAAAATAATTGTGGATGGCGTTGGCCAGCACGGTTCTGACGCGCGTGATGGCGCCGAAGGTATTCGTGCGCGGGCGCAGATGCGCCACGGTTCTTAAATATTCGAAGGTGTGCCGTTTCTTCGCAATCGGATAACTTTCCGGATCATCAACCCAACCGACCACTTCCACGCGGTCGGCCTGGATTTCCAACGCCTGCCCTTTGCCTTCGGACGCCACCAAAACGCCGCTGACAATGACCGCGCAACCGCTCGACAACTGCAACACTTCGCGTTGATAGTTCGGCAGCGTTGACGGCGCCACCGCCTGGATCGAAGCGAAACAACTGCCGTCGTTGACGGCAAGAAAAGAAATTCCCGCTTTCGAATCGCGGCGCGAGCGCAACCAACCGCGTACGGTGATGTTCTGCCCGATCAGCGCCGCGCCCGCGAGGGCGGCGCGCACAGTCAATAAATTTGCCATGAACACGCACTCTCCTGTTGATTCACTCTTCACGATGGGTTTACACCGCACATCGCACATAAAAATCGCGCATTTAAATTTCGTCGCGCATGCATTATCCGCTCGTTTATTGCGCACGCATTCACAAGCTGCGCAGTCTCGCTCACATCGACGCGCACATCCAATGCATTGGCATCGTTTCAGGCAAAAACGAGATCGTGTTTTCTTTCCCCCTCGACCCACCAAGGGCCCCGGACTGTACAGAAAACGGACGAGCAAAGGCCAGGTAAAACAAGACCGTGAGTCGCGTTTCGGTGCGACTTATGACGTGGGAGAAGAATATGTCAAAGCCCACCTTTCGCAAAGCGCCGCGCGCTCCGGCCGCGATTCCGGCAATGTCGACAACGCCAGGGGCTTTTTGCGCACGGCATCGGCTTGAGGCCCAGCCCCGGCACAGCGAGAATCGTTCATCTCCTTCTCTACAGCCCGAGGCATTCCCATGTCGGAACATACCGCCAGCGTCCTTTGGCAACGCGCCGACGACGAATCGTTCATCGACAAAAAATACTCTCGCGCCCACACCTGGTCGTTCGACGGCGGCGCACGGATTGCCGCGTCCTCATCGCCCCATGTCGTGCCCGTTCCTTACTCGGTCTCGGCAAACGTCGATCCGGAGGAGGCCTTCGTCGCCGCCGTCTCCAGCTGCCACATGCTGTGGTTTCTCGGGCTGGCCACCGAACGCGGTGTCGTCGTCGATCGCTATCAGGATCAGGCCCGCGCGGTCATGCGCAAAAATGCAACCGGGCAACTGGCCATCACCGATATTTTCCTGCGCCCGCAAATCGCGTTCGGCGGCGCGGATATTCCCGACGCCGCAACAATCCGCGAGCTGCACGACGACGCGCATGCGCGCTGCTTCATCGCCAACTCCATCCAGGCCACGGTTCACCTGGAACTGCCCGCCAGCGAACGGAACTGAAGCGCCAGCGCGTGTACACAGCAATGTGCCCGCAACGCTCGCGTCGAGTGTGCAACGATGGCAAGATAGGCGGCAGTCGTATTGACGATCAACCTGGAGCGATTCGCCCCCCGTGCAAGCCACCCTGTCGACTTCCGCCTCGTTCACCACC
>Ga0153956_1002850_pt1 | contig 12033 bp, 12 predicted proteins | sample TSFL040MetaG_FD_104704 | JGI IMG/M metagenome (GOLD analysis project Ga0153956, IMG submission 104704) | Attine ant fungus gardens microbial communities from Florida, USA - TSFL040 MetaG | ecosystem: Host-associated > Fungi > Mycelium > Unclassified | place: USA: Florida, Wekiwa Springs...
GAGTCAGGCCCGAACCCGTCAAGAGGTGTTGGAATCAGCCGAGCGCCTTTTCTATGCCAAGGGCTACAACGCAACCTCCCTCGCCGTCATCGCTGCGGAGGCCGGGCGCACCATCGGTGCGGTGTACAGCAACTTCGCCAGCAAGGAAGAGCTGTGCCTGGAAGTACTACGAAGCCGGTACATGTCCGAGGCCACCAAACTTCTGGAGATGCTCGTCAAGGCGGGCCATTCGATGGACGCACGGTTCGAAGTATTCGCCAGCTGGTGGTCGCAAGTCTCCAGTGAGACGTCCCTGACGATACTCACTGCCGAATATGGGACGAGCACGTACTACGACGAAGACCAGCGCGCGGCGACACGCGACGTGATCAGCCGATTCCGCGACACCGCGAAGACCCTGGTTGAGGATGTGCTGCCCGAGGGCGTGGACCCGGACGACCCGCGGATGGACGAGGCTATCGACGCGGCAGTGGCAACCGGCACCGGTCTGGCCATTTCCCAATCGATCGGTGTACTTACAGCCGAGCAGAGCACAGCCCTGCTCACCGAGACCCTACGTATGTGGATACAGCGACTTACCGAACCCAGCTCTGACGCCAAGCCACGCAGTAAGAAAGTCAAGGCTTGATTACCGTCCGGCGATCGCTTCCCTAACCGCAGCACGACAATAGGCTGCCTTCTCAAAGCTGCTCGAACAACTTTGGGCCGTGCGAATGAGCCATCCCGGCGAGGGTGTGGGCCGTACCTCGCGCCCTGGGCTGTCGCATGTGCACGCCCATTTTGCCCTCAGACGTACCAGTGCACGGTTCGCAACATGCGGTAGAAGTGGCCGAAAGCTTGTACCTGCATGCGACAGAGGGTCGAGATCACTCGGCCTGATATGCCAAGACCAACAGCCTGGCGGCCGACCCGGTCGAGGATTGCCATGTGTGTTTTCTCGATCAACGTCACCGACGCGTCGATGCCATGATGCAGCCGATCCACCAACCCCCACAACGCGGGAATGGGAGCCGGCCGCCGCCGCATCCATGCGGTAATCCTCTTTCTGAACAGCGGTTTGGGCATCTGGGGTTCCGATTTCTATGCATGCACAGTCTCACTGAATATGTGGACTGGACGATTGACGTGCTGCCGGAGCTTGTTCGCACGGCGGCTACCCAACGGAGTGCAGCGCACCCGCCTGCCGTGTTGGTGGGTTCGAGACGAACTCGTCAATGATCGCGGTGACCGCGGCCGGCGACTCCATCATCGGCAGGTGACCGCAGTGCGCCAAGAACTCGGTGCGATCTGGTCGCAACGTGCTGTTCAGCTCGCGTCCGGCTCGTGGTGACAGACCAAGGTTGGCGTTGCCCCAGACGACAGCCATTGGCGGAAAATCGCTACCTGGCCACATCTGGTCTATCGCCGCCAAGTCGGTGAGATCCGCGAACAATTCGGCCATCGATGCCAACCGGCCACGAGTGGTCCAGGTCGCCCCCGCGGTCACTGCCCCTGGCAAGGGCTTGATCAGGCCACGGCGCCAGCCACGCGGTCCGTACTGCGCCGCGATGACAAATCGCGAGAGCGGTGCGCTGACGCGGATACGACGAGCCACCCACATTGACAGCCGCGGTAGTCGCGTGGTGAAGGGCAGCACCCACCCGATGACTCCACGTCGTGCTGTGTTGGCGGTCAATGGGTTGATCAGGACCAACGCTTTGAACAGTTCCGGGCGTCGTTGTGCCAGCAGCAGCGTCATGGCGCTGCCCATACAGTTCCCGACAACGTTGATGCGCCCGACGGCGAGGTGATCGATGAACGCCGACAGCGCGTCGACGTAGTGCATCACGGTATAGCCGGATGACGGCATGTCGGATTCGCCGAACCCGAGGTGATCCAGGCAGATGATCTCAAAGCGGTCGGAGAGGGCGTTGACTTGTTCAGTCCAGATTTCTTTTGAGGCACCGCCGTTGTGCAGGAACAGAATTGGTTGACCCGACCCCTGGCGGGTGTAGGCCATCCTGTTGCCGTTGTGGGTATATGTCAGGGACGCGGGCGCGGCGGACATCAAAGTGCCATTCTCTCGGTTGCGGTTGAAGTCAAGGAGCTGACGTCTGCGTCATCGCGATCGTCGACTTGGTGTACCAGCGTCGTCCTGACGAAATTGCCAATCTCCGAAAATGCCTGCCGTGCATCCGGCAGAACATCGGCTCCGGCGTGGAACACGTGGATCGCGTGATCCCACAATTGAAAACGCAGAGGGACTGCCGCTGCGATGCATCGCTCGGCCACCTCGTAGGCATCGGCCAGTAGCACCTCGGTAGAGCCGACTTGGATCATAGTCGGTGGGAGACCGCTGAAGTCGTGATTGATTGAGGACCATGCAGGATCGAGAGCACCGTTGACGCGCACACCCCACCTTATTGGCAGGTCCAGAATGCCGGCGGACAGCGCCGGATCGGTCTTGTCGTTCGGGTGATTGAAGCGGGCGGTGCTGTCGTAGTTTGCAAATGGTGCGATGGCCACCAGAGCTGCCGGCATTGGCAACCCGCTGTCTCTGATGGCCAGTGCGGTGCTGAAAACGAGGCCGCCTCCCGCCGAATCGCCAGCGAGCACGATCCGCTGCGCTGGGATACCCATACTCAGTAGTCGCCGGTAGGCCTGGACACAGTCTGAAACGGTAACGGTGACATGCGCTTTGGGAATCTGCCGGTACTCGACGTTGTATACCGGTAGTCCGGTCGCGGTGGACAGACGGGCGACGATCCGACGGTGCGTATTGAGTCCGCAGCTGGCCAATCCGCCCCCGTGAAAGTACAGCACCGCGCCGCCGGCAATCTCAGGCGCATCGGTCACGGATGGATTCCATACCCATTCGGCACGAAAGTCGGGAAAATCGTGTCGCTGCAGCCGGGTTCCCCGCGGTGGCCGCAGCACCACCGCCAGCCTGTCGGCTCGGGTGGTCACCGACAGCGCAAACCCTTTGGGCAGCAGGTGGTGGTGATGACTCCATACTGCGAGGTTGGCGAGCCTGCGGATGGTCAGGCCGAATACCACGTGTGCCAAGCGCAGGCGAAGGCTGGCTTGCCGTGGCAATTCCACTTGGATCGCGTCTTCGGATCGGGCGCCATTGATTGCTGACATCAGATTCTCCGTGTGGTCCGTGTCGTCGGCTGGGGTTGTACGTCGGAGGTGATCACTGAGGTTCCGTTCGGGCATGGAAGGCGATGGCGCTCGGGACGCGCTGAACGGCCACGCGAGCGGTGTCCTCGGCCAACTTCATGGTGGGTATCTTGCAGATCACCCGCATGAGAGCGGGAGAGATCCGGTGCAGTATCCAGGCCAGCGTGGCATCGAAGTTCACCGGTACGACGGCGAGGTTGAATCGAATGGCCCGCTGCACCGCGCGTGCTACTCGATCAGGTGAGGCGAAGGCGAATCGATCCTGAATGTTCACGAAATCGGCGCGGGTCTGCTCGGTGATGGTTTCGTCCGACGTGATCAGAGTGGCGTGTGCACCCAGCTGAGTGCGGGTGGCTCCGGGGCAGATGGCGCTGACCCCGATGTTGTTCGGCGCCAGCTCGGTGCGCAGTGATTCGGCGATCATCAACGCGGCGGCCTTCGACGTCGAATAAGAGGGCGCTACTCGGTTCGGCGTCCATGCAGCGCCGGACGCAATCACGATGATATGGCCGGGCTTGCCGCTGGCCACCATCTTCGACCCGACGGCCTTGCAGCCGTGTACGACGCCAAAGACGTTGATTCCCATGATCTTTTCCCAGTCTTGCGGCGTCTGGACCATGAACGCACCGCCGATGGCGATGCCCGCGTTGTTGACCAGGATGTCGGGAACGCCGAATCGGGATACCACCGTGTCCGTGACCGCTTCCCATTGCGCGGGGTCACGCACATCAAGCTGGTAGGCGCAGCACGCGCCCTGAGCGAGCTCCGCGGTCTGCTCCGCGGCGGCCAAATCGATGTCGGTTGCGATGACGATGTCACCGGCAGCAGCCTGGCGCAGGGCGATCGCTCGACCGATGCCGCTGCCTGCGCCGGTGACCAGCACGATGCGGCCGTGTTTGTTGGCTACTGGCCCGATGAACGGAAGTCTCACCATTGTTTTGTCCAATCCTGTTGACTGTGAGTGATATTGCTACTACACCTACTCAGGCGCATGTGACTTCTATTCAGCCGCTGCGACTTTGGTTGGTTCGCGCTCCGCAACGGCGTCCTTGCGGACCGGTTGACGGCTGGCGACCTGCGCGACGGTCCGGAACGCGTAGTCCGCGGTGGGATCGAAGCGGTCGCTGTGGTCCCACAGTGAGTCGCGGAACCCGCGTGAGGGACGCAGGATCGGGGTTTCGCCCCGCTTGTTGAAGAAGTAGCTCCGTACGTTGTGTCGCTTGAGTTGGTGTTCGACCAGGTACTCCTGAGCGATGAGGGTGAACGGACTCGTCGTCATCGTTTGATGCCAACTGTCATGAGCATCTTGGGTCACTTCGGCTACCTGAGCGCCGTGCGCGTTGGCGGCAGCGATGACTCGAACCACATGGAGTGCCGATTTTTCCATCATGCTGACCCAGGTCACGCCGTTCCAGCCGTAGGGGCCATAGAGGAACCAGCGGTTCGGCATCTTGGGGATCGTCACACCGGCGTATGCCTGCATTCCGTTCTCGCGGTAGAACTCGCCCAGGTCGAAACCGTCTCGGCCGGTGACCGAGCCGACCGGGAACGACTCGGGATCAGAGGCAACGTTGAATCCGGTGGCCAGGACGATCATGTCGTACGCACGTTCCGTGCCGTCGGCCGTGCGGATACCGGCCTCGGTGAAGCGTTCGATGGGCGTGGTGATCAAAGCGCCGTTGTCCCGGCTGAAGGTTTTCAGGAAACCCCTGCCAAAGGTAGGCATGTTGGCCATCAACCCGTGGCGGGGGACCAGGGCGCGGCGTGCTTGCGGATCGCTGACCTGGGTGCGCAGATAGAGGCGGTAGACCGCGCGAAGTATGCTCTCGAACCCGGTAATCAGCGCTATCGCAGAGCGTTTCGAGAGCTTTTCGGCTCCGACGACGACTGCCTGGAACAGGTACCAGTTGGCCATGTAGGCCAGGGTGTGGAACCGCGGCGAACGCATCAGTCGGCGTCCGATCGGGCCGAATGCGAAGTCCGGCTTGGGTCCGCACCAGGTCGCGGTGCGTTGGTAGACATCGATGCAGGCGACATCAGGAGCGATTGAGGGCACGATCTGCATCGCGCTCGCTCCCGTGCCGATTACTGCCACGCGCTTGCCCTGGTAGTCATAGGAGTGGTCCCAACCCGCAGACAGCATCACCTTTCCGGTGTACTTCTCGACATCAGGAATGCCTGAGTCTGATCGGGGGTCCAGAAAGAAGCCCGTTGCGCTCAGCACGTACCGAGCGGTGATCGTCTCGCCGCCGACGAGATGGACTGTCCAATAGCCATTTTGGTCGTCCCAGACCTCACGTTCCACCGAAATGCCGAAACGCGCCCGCTCGTACAGGCCGTATTCACGCGCGAGTCGCTGCAGGTACTCGCGCACCTCGGCACCTTCGGCGAAAGCCCGTGACCACTCGTTGGGGGCGAAGGTGAATTCGTACGACGTCGACGGGACATCCAGGGCCACCCCCGGGTAGGTGTTGGCGATCCAGGTCCCGCTGAAGTCGTCGCGCCGTTCGAGTATCACGAAGTCGTCGATGCCGGCACGGCGCAGTTGGCAGCCGGCCGCGATGCCGCCGACACCGGCGCCGATCACGACGGCCTCAAGTTCGGGCGCAACCTTGTTTGGCGCGCGATTTCTGGTTCTGGACCCCATGTGTGGCTCCCTGTCTCGGTGGGACATACCGGCTTGGTCTCCGAGCTCAGAGCGTCACGGAGCCGGAGTTTAGCTTTCGAATATGACTGCAATCTGCATCATTGCGTTATACAAAATGCTTGTCAAGCATTGCGATACGAAAGCTATCCAGATATGGTCGATATCTGTTGTGGCGGGTACTCGCCACTCAAGACGAGAGGAAGAGTGCAATGTCGGAAGCCTCCGCTTCTTCACTGTCGGTGGATACGGGCTACGTCGCACTGCCAAGGGCGGCATCGCGTCTCGATCGAATCGCCTGGGCATTGACCAAGCCGGCCAACATCCGGCGCTGGTACCTGATGGCATGGGTGATCGGTATCGCATGCACTGCCGTGGCATTTTGTGTTGTCGCCTTCGTGCTGCCGGAAGGCTCGGATATCGCCGGCACCGTCGCGTTCTATCAGAAATACAACATGCCACTGCGCGTGCTCTCGGCGCTTCTGGCGCTGCTGTTTCTGGTAGGCGCGGTATGGTCGGGCGCCTTCATCGGCACGCTGTGGGCCGCCGACCCCAGTCGAAACCGGGTATACACCTGGTCTGCCATATTCAGTGAAATGCTGGTGATGGGCCTGTTTTTCGTCGAGGCCGGCCTAATCGCCTCCGCGACATTGCTTTCGGGGCACGCTCCCGACTCGACCATTCACCTTCTGCACATATGTGTGGCTGTGTCTGCCGCGCTACTCGGCCCGGCATGGATACCATTCACCCTTGCGGCCCTTTTCATCTCGCGGCGGACCGATCTGTTCCCACCTTGGTTCGGCAAGCTGTGCATCGCAGTCATTGTCATCGATATCTGCACTATCACAGGAGTTTTCACGCTCTCGGGGCCGCTCAACGGCGCGAACGGACTCGTCGGAGCATTCGCAGGCGCGCTCAGCCCCATCGTGTGGATCGTCGGTGTGGTGGCCTGGGAGGTTGTCGAGTGGGCCCAGTACCGAACGTCCATCCGGTCAGCCGCGACCAATTGATCCAACGACCAGATATCGGAGACTCCACGAAAATGACTGAACACAAAAGTATTCCGCAGTATGAGGTCGCCATAATCGGCGCGGGTCCCGGAGGGATCGCGGCCGGAGCCAAACTGCGGATGAACGGTATCGACAACTTCGTAATGATCGAACGCGGTGCCGATGTCGGCGGCAGCTGGGAACAGAATGACTACCCCGGCATCGCCGTGGACGTGCCATCCACCACCTACCAGTACTCGTTCGAGCGCAACCCCAACTGGTCCCGCTTCTTCGCGCACGGTGCCGAAGTGCAGCGCTATCACTCTGATGTAGCACGCAAATACGGTCTCTACGAACGCATTCGGTTCAACTCCAACGTTGAGCGTGAGATATGGGACGACGAAGGTCGGTACTGGACGCTGCATCTGGCCGACGGATCCATAGTCACCGCCAGGTTTTTGATCAGCGCCATCGGCGCATTCGTCCGCCCCAAAGACGATGTCGGAATCCCCGGTGCAAAGACTTTCGCCGGGAAGATCCAGCGACCGACCGACTGGGACCACGACTACGACATGGCAGGCAAAGCCGTCGGCATCATCGGTACCGGGGCGAGCGCGGTGCAGATCATTCCGGCCATCGCACCCAACGTGGGTACGCTCACGGTATTCCAGCGCACTCCCGTCTGGTCGGTGCCCAAGCCCGATTTCGTTGTGCCGAAAGCCATGAAGTGGGCCCTTGCGGTCCCGGGCGTCTCCGCGACGATCAACGGTGCCGCGTTCGTCGTGGTCGATCTGTTGCTGCGCTTTGTCAGCAAGACTCCGATCAACAGGTTCCGCACCATCGCGGACAAACTCGATGCCAGCACCATCGCCCTATACCGCCGGTACGTCCGATGGGTGGTCAAAGACCGGGCTACAGCCGAGAAACTAACCCCGAATTTCGGTGTCCTGGCCAAGCGGCCGACCATGTCCACTGGCTATCTACCGGCCTACAACCGGGACAACGTCACACTGATCACCGAACGGATCCAGGAGATCACCCCCGACGGCATCAAGACCCACGACGGCGTCCTGCACCAGCTCGACGTCTTGATCCTCGCCACCGGTTACGAGGTGTTCTCTGACCCCGAAACCTACCTTCCCGGAACGATTGTCGGTCGTGACGGATTCGACTTGGCCAAGTTCTACAACGAGGAAGGGCTGCAGGCATATCAGAGCGTCTCAGTGCCCGGGCTGCCCAACCGCTGGACGCTGGTGGGACCCTATTCGTGGAGCGGCACCAGTTGGCACGCCTTCGTCGAGACAACAGCCGACCATGCCGTGCGGGCCATCAAGGAAACCGTTCGGCGCGGCGCGGTCGTGTGCGAGGTCCGCAAAGAAGCCGCTGACGAATACCACCGCCAGGTGCACCAACGAGCAGAAGGCGTGCGCTACTACCTATGCGAGCTCAACGGACAGACACCGACCTACTACCGCAACTCGCAGGGTGACAGCACCTACATCCGGCCGGCCGGGTTCTTCGAAGCCAGAAAGCAAACCCTCAACTTCCCGCTCGACGACTACCGGTACGAGACCGCTGATTTGTCGAGCAATACATTGGCCGAACAGCACGCGGCGCAGGCCCACGGTGCGGTGTAACGCAATCCGACGCTAGTCGCGCACCTGTCCGGCGAGTAGCGGACTGCCGTCCCGCCGGGCCGGCGCCTCAGTCGATGCGTGTGCAGCTGAGTTCAGCCCGCCGATGCGCCAGGTCGGGCAGAATATGCGGGAGGTGACAGTCGTGCATGAGGTACTGGAGTCGAAGCGGCGGCAGATTCAGTCGTTGTGCCGCGAACTCGAGGTGCGGCGCCTGGACGTGTTCGGCTCCGCGGTGAGCGACGCGTTCGACGTTGACGCGAGTGATGTCGACGTGCTGGTCGAATTCGAATCCTCGCCAGACTTCGACCACTACTTTGCGCTCAAGGAGGGGCTTGAGGCGCTGCTCGGTCGGGACGTCGACGTGGTGACTCCCTCGGGCCTGGCGAACCCGTATTTTCGGGAGCACGTCATGCAAACCCGGGAGCTTCTCTATGCGGCCTGATCCTCGAAGTTTCTATGGGACGTCGTACGCGCCGCGGACTTCCTGCACCAGTTTGCCGATGGGAAAACCTTCGAGGACTACAAGTCTGATGTCTTGCTTCGCTCCGCCGTTGAACGACAATTCGAGATTGTCGGAGAGTCGTTGAACCAGTTGGCAAAAGTGGACGTAGATATGGCGTCGCAAGTCCCTGAACTGCCGCGGATAGTGGCATTTCGGAACACCATGATCCATGGGTACGCGAACATCGAGGATGCCTTGGTTTGGCAGGTCCTGACCGACAAGTTGCCGCAGCTTGAAACCGCGGTGCGGATGTTGCTGACTGCGGAAGGAGGCGATCCTTCTCGCTGACAGGAGAACCACGGCCGAGTCAGGCCACGGTAGCCGGGTGCCATCGCGCGCTGATTCGCGGGCGTTCACGCTGCGCAATCGTTGCCCGCGATAAGTCGGAGCCGAACGGCTTCGCCGACCTGTGGCACCGCCCCGACCACCTCGACGCCTAAGCCCAATCATCCTCGCCTGGCTTGACCGCACCCTCGCCGCGGTCGCGCACACCGCGTCGTAACGGGCCCGGTCCCACAGCGGGGAGCGCCCGAACTGTTCTCGCACGCGTTCCGCGGGACTGGGTGGTTCCGGGCTGTCGACCGTCGCAGGCGTGACCGCCGATATCGGTGACACTCAAGGCTGTTGCGAGCTGAGTCCGGTCTGGACTATGCCGGAACTATCTAATCCCGCGAGGCGTCGCCAAGGGTACGCAGCATGTCGAGCAGTTGTCCCGCCTTGGCTTTGCCGAGCATCTCCACGATCCATTCCTCGGTCTGGGTTACCCCGGCGTATGCCTGGTGGAGCTGCTGTTGCCCGACGGTGGTGATGGAGATCAGCCGTCGGCGCCGGTTGGCTGGATCGATCCTCTTGCTGATCAGACCGCGACCCTCTAGTCGGTCCAGCAGCGGGGTCAGGGTTGAGGAGTCCAGTGAGGTGCGCGCGCCGAGCTCGGACTGCGACAGTTCACCGTGCTTGGCCAGTGAAAAGAGGACGGCGAACTGCGGCGGCGTCAGATCGGGCAGATGCTGCAGCCACACCGCCGACACTGCTTGGCTCGCGCGACGCAGCTGGTGCACAGCACTGTCGGACAGGGCTCCCTGTTGAGGCCTTGTGGTCTTTGCCATTTCGCGACTATAGTTCGTGCGACAACCATACGTGCACGTACTATTAGTGCACGTATGGAATTGGATTTCGGACCGGCGTGGGCGGATCGCCTGGGAGGTGCTTTCGGCATGAAATACACGCGACTGGGTAACTCTGGACTGCAGGTCAGCCGGATCGCACTGGGGTGTATGAGTTTCGGTAGGCCGGGTACTGGCCGGGAGTGGGCGCTCGATGAGGATGAGGCGGGGGCGATCTTCCGGGCAGCGGTCGAAATGGGTATCACGTTCTGGGACACGGCAAATGTGTACAGCGCCGGCACCAGCGAAGAGATCACCGGCGCCGCCATCGACACCTACGCGAGCCGCGACCAGATTGTGCTTGCCACCAAAGTTTGGGGCCACATGAGCGACGGTCCTGGTGGACAAGGATTGTCACGCCGGGCCATCTTCGAACAAGTTGATGCTTCGCTGCGGCGCCTAGGCACTGACTACGTCGACCTCTATCAAATCCACCGCTTCGACCCACACACACCGGTCGAAGAGACCATGGAGGCGCTTCACGATGTGGTCAAGGCCGGCAAAGCGCGTTACCTCGGCGCATCGTCAATGTGGGCATGGCAATTCGCAAAGATGCAGTACACCGCCCAGCTGCATGGGTGGACACCGTTCATCTCCATGCAGAGTCAATACCACTTGCTGCAGCGGGAAGAGGAGCGGGAGATGTTCCCCCTGCTGGCCGATCAACACGTCGGCGCCATTCCGTGGAGCCCACTGGGCGGCGGATTCCTGACACGCCCGTGGGGCGGTGACCGGAACACCGCCCGCGGGGCGGAGTCGGTACAACGCCGCCGCGATATGTACGGCACCCCAACGGTATTGGACGATGACAAGCGCGTCGTTGACACGGTCGAATGCATCGCTCTCGATCGCAATGTCCCCATGGCGCAAATCGCGATGGCCTGGGTGCTGAACAACTCCGTTGTGACTGCCCCGATCGTCGGCGTGACCAAGACCGCCCATCTTGTGGATGCGGCGGCGGCGGTCGATCTGGTGCTCACCACCGACGAAATCAATGCGTTAGAGCAGCATTACGTTATCCGCCAACCCACCTACTACCGATAGGCCGCGCACCCTATTTCAGCGCGTGCTCAGCGCTCCGCGCACGGAATCGTGCAGTGGGGTCGTCATTTTTTCGAGGGTAAACACCAGTACCGACAAATCCCGGCCGTCAGTGACTGGGCAGGATGTCCATGGACAGTAGGAAGTCCCCGCTGGTGGCCAGGTAAAAGTCCCTACTCGTTTGCGGGCTCGTCGTGTCTTTTCCGGGAGCTGTGGGCCTGGGCGATGACGGTGATAGCGTCAACTGTCGCCGCACCGCCCAGGGTGATGGCGCTCATTGAAATTTCCCAGGTGTGCTTGTTGAAATTCCTCACCTATGAGTGGTGGTCAGTGTCCCCGTCGCAGGCGCTGGAGATGATCACTGATGGTCAAAAGTAGTCGGGGACGGGTAATACGCCTGATCTTCGTGGGGTTCCTCTGGCTGGTCGCAGTCGCCAACCTGCTGATCGGCGCGAGCTGGTATCTGAGCTTGGGCATAGCTGTTGCGGGCGGGTTCATATTGCTCGGCGGCCGCCGGATTTTCCGCGCGGCGGTCACTCGGTCTGGCGATGAGGTGGTGTGTCGCTACATTCCCTGGTACGAGGGCAACGCCTACAGCGGTGCGGTGTTGCTTCCGCTGATGGGGATCGTCGCTGTCGGAGCCGGATTTGCTCCGGGTAATCCGGCGTGGCTGCGCTTCGCCGGTTTCACCCTTCTGGCCGTGTTTCCCGTAGCCCTGTGGGGGCTCATCACCATGTGGCGCAAGTGTCTACTTCGGATTACCCCAACGGGGTTGACCGTGCGATTGGCCGAGGGCCCGTCCGGACTGATCGACATTTCCCGGGAACAGGTGGTGTCGATCGAGCCCAATCGTGCCCCAGCACCGGTGGTCGGCGAATCGTTGCAAGCCGAGATC
>Ga0153956_1002851_pt1 | contig 12031 bp, 7 predicted proteins | sample TSFL040MetaG_FD_104704 | JGI IMG/M metagenome (GOLD analysis project Ga0153956, IMG submission 104704) | Attine ant fungus gardens microbial communities from Florida, USA - TSFL040 MetaG | ecosystem: Host-associated > Fungi > Mycelium > Unclassified | place: USA: Florida, Wekiwa Springs...
CACGTCCCGGGGATATCTGAGCGGTCAGCGATCTCCGCTGTTCCTTATGCGCCTCATAGGCGCATAAGGAACAGCGGAGAGCCTGGACCGCGCGGATCCCTCCCACCGGGCGGAGGGTCGTGACGCCGCCTCCCGGAGAACGTGACGAACCCTTGACGCCTTCCCCACGCGAAGCCTCACGTCCTGGGCGCCTCATGGGGGTCACAGCCTGCCAGGACCCCCATGAGGCGCCCAGGACGCCCGGGACCATCTCGGACGGCCGCCGGCCCACGGGACCCCCAGCCCCCGGGCCCCCGCCCGTCCCACCAACCCCGCCCAGCCCGCCCGCCGAGTTCACCTTGGGTGGCCGGAGGGCTCGCTCCGCGCGGCTTCGGCGGCCCGCACTCCCGCCTCGGTGAGCTGCGGGGCCGGCGGTAGCTCGCCGCCCTCCAAGGTCACGTCCGTGCGAGTGCAGGAGGCGCAGGCGGGGCAGAAGTGCTCCCAGAGGACGACGGTGGGTTCGCTGCGGGGACGGATCTGCATGTTGCGGGCGGCGAAGGCCTCGGCGATCGGGGTCGCGCGGCTGACGCAGGCCTCGCGGAAGTTGCCGTCGACCGGGCCGAGGTCCTCGGTGCACCGGGCGCAGGTCCAGTGCCGCGCGGTGATGCCGATCGCGATGCCGGTCTCCCGCTCCGCCGCCGGGAGGACACCGCGCCGCGGCTCGGCACCGATCCGCTCGCGTCGGATCCGGTCGCGGGCCGCCGCGGTCGCCGCCTCGTCGAGGCCGCCATCGTCGTCGAGGAGCACGCCGTAGACAGTGGCGGCGACCGCACCCTCGATGTACCCGTCGCGCAGATCGCGGTGGACCAGCTCGGCCGGGCGCAGGAGCGGGTCGCCAAGGCCGCCACCGCCCCCGGCGCTGACGATGAAGATGTCGTTCTCCTCCAGCACCAGCGAGCCCGTCTTCGCCGGCATCCGCTGGACCAGGCCGCCGAGGTTCTCCGCGCTCACCACCTCGCCATCGCGGGCGCGCTCCTCCAGCTCGCCGCCGAGGACGAGGTGCCACCCGGTCGCCGCGCCGGGGAAGCCGCCCCCGGCACCGCCCGGCGGGATCTCGGCGACGCTGTTGAAGGCCGCGCCCACCATCCGCTCGGCCCCCCGGATCGCCAGCGCCGAGACACCCCCGTTGCCGCCGCGCCGCTCGCCCGCCCCACCGCTCGACGGCAGCAGCCGCCGCCAGAGGACGCGCAGCGGCCCGGTGCTCTCGTCGGTCTCCACCGAGGGCATGTTGAAGCCGGGCGTGCACTGGGTCGAGTAGGTGTCCAGGCCGTCGACGACCGACTGCGCCGGGCCGCCGATCGGGCCCGCGGGCGACACCGGGAAGATCACCGTCGGCCGCCCCGTCCGGCGCTCGACCCCGGCGGCGACGAAGCAGCAGCAGCCGTTGTTCGGCTCGCCCGCGACGCGCCCGCGCACGCCCACGTCCGGCGACAGCGACATCGCCTGCGACAGCAGGTTGGCGACGATCCGGTTGACCCGCATCCCGGTCTCCATATGGGACTGGCTGACCGGCGCGGGCGGCACCGAGTTGACGATCGTCCCCTCCGGCCCGAGGTCGAACTCGAACGGCGGCCACAGCCCCGCGTTCACCGGCACGTCGTAGAGGAACATCATCTGCAAGGTCGTCATCGTCTGGCCGAGCATCGCCGGGACGGCGCCGTTGATGTAGGCGGGAACCTGCGGCACGCCGCGGTAGGCGAGCTTGATCCCGTCCCCGGCGACCGTCATCTCGAGCGTGAACTCGTGCAGTTCGGCGACCCCCTGCCCGTCGTACTCGACCCACTCGGTGCCACGGTAGACGCCGTCGGGGAGCAGCGCGATCCGCTCGCGGATCATCCGCTCGGAGAGCCGCTTGTTGATCGCGCAGTTCTCGCGGTGCCGCGCCAGGCCGTATTCCCGGACCGCCTTGAGATAGCGGTCTTCGCCGGTGTGGAGCGCCGCGATCATGCTGCGGATATCGTTCACCACCGGCCCCGGGGCGCGCACGTTGCCGGCGATGAACAGCTCCCAGTCCGGGCTCAGCTGGTGATCGCGGACGATACGGACGCCGGGGAAGCGCAGCGCCTCGGCGAAGACGTCGGTCGCCGCCGGGGCGAAGCCGGAGACGCTGCCGCCGCCGACGTCGAGCAGGTGCTCGTTGACGTAGCCCCAACCGACCAGTTGGTCGTCGAGAAAGTAGGGCATGACGATGCCGACGTCGCCCTGGTGGATCGCGCCCGCGTGGTGGGGGTCGTTGGCGACGAACGCGTCGCCGGGGCGGATGTCGGCGAGCGGGTAGTTGCGCAGGATCGCCTCGATCGCCAGCACCGAGGTCGCGACGTGGAAGGAGACGTAACCGGAGAAGCCGATCTGCTCGTGGTTCTCGTCGAGGATCGTGCAGCTCAGGTCTTTGGCGTCGGTGACGACCGGCGAGCCCGAGGTGCGGACCAGGGTCACCCCCATTTCGCGGGCGATCTGCTCCATCGCCTTGCGGTGGACCTCGACCCCGATCACGTCGTGGCCGGCGCTCACCGTCCCGACCCCTTCAGCACGTAGTTCGAGAAGCGGTCGCGCTCGCAGCGCCAGCCCGCCGGGACGACGACGGTGGTGTCGCGCTCGTCGACGATCGCCGGGCCGCTCACCGCGGCCCCGATCGGATAGTCGGCCCCCTCGTACACCGGCACGGCGATGAAGCTGCCGTCGTCGGCGAGGAACCGGCGCTCCGCCTTCGGCCCCACCGCCGCGGCCCCGTCCCCGGCCACCGGCGCGGTCGCGAACGCGGGACTGCGGCGCGGGATCGTGACCTTGAGGTTGAGCCCGCTGAGGACGACCGGCGAGTCCTTCCACGCGGTCCCCTTGCCGTAGGTCCCCTCGTAGAGCGCCGGGAACCCGTCGCGCACGGCGCCGAGGTCGAGCCCGTCGATGTCCTCGACCGGGCTGACGATCTCGAAGGTCTGGCCGAGGAAGCGCACCGTGATCTCCCAGTCCAGGGCGCCGTCGCCGAGGTCGAGGCCGCCCGCCGCGACCTCCGCCGCCGCCGTCTCGACCATCAGCCGGCGCGTCTCCCCCAGCTCCGCGGCCGTGGTCTCGGGACCCAGCTTCAGCTCGACCGTGCGCGAGTAGCGGCGGACGAAATCGGCGGCGAGGACCCCGTAGGCCGAGAACACCGAGCTGACCGCGGGGATCACGACCTCGTCCATCGCGAGGCGCTCGCAGATCCGCGCGGCGAACAGCGGCAGGGTGCCGCCGTAGGCGAGCATCGCGTAGCGGCGCGGGTCGTGGCCGCGCTCGACGCTGACCATGCGCAGCGCGCTCGCCATGCTCTCGACGGTGAGCTCGAGGATCGCCAGCGCCCCTTCCTCGGGACCGCGGCCGAAGCGGGCGCCGAACTCGCCCAGCACCCGGCGGGACGCCTCCGGATCGAGCGTCATGCGCCCGTTCAGGTAGTTGTCCGGGTCGATCATCCCGGCGACGACCGCGGCGTCGGTGACGGTCGCCTGGTCGCCGCCGCGGCCATAGCAGGCCGGACCGGGCATCGAGCCGGCGCTGTGCGGGCCGACCTGCGGCACGCCCCGCTCGTCGACCCAGGCGAGGCTGCCGCCGCCGGCGCCGACCGAGACGATGTCGACGATGCTGATCCCGGTGTCGATGCCGTTGACGCTGGTGCGCGGGGTGATCGTCGGCCGGCGCTCCTCGACCAGGCTGGTGTCGAAGCTGGTGCCGCCCATGTCGCCGACCATGATGTTGCGGTGGCCCATCGCGGTCGCCAGGTGGACCGCGCCGGTGACGCCGCCCGCCGGCCCCGAGGCGAGCAGGAGGACCGGGAAGCGGCGGGCGACCCCGATCGGGATCGCGCCGCCGGCCCCGGCGAAGATCGAGAGCTCGCCGCGGAACCCGGCCCCCTCCAGCTCCTCGACCAGGGTGTCGAGCAGGATGTGGGCGGCGGGCTGGCAGAAGCAGTTGAAGACGCAGGTGTAGAAGCGCTCGTGCTCGCGCAGCATCGGGAAGACCTCGGAGGAGAGCGTGACCAGGACCTCCGGCCACTCCTCGCGCACGATCTCGCGGGCGCGCCGCTCGTGGCTGCCGTCCTGAAACGACCAGAGGAAACAGATCGCCACCGCGACGACCCCGCGCGCTCGCAGCTCGGCGACCGCCCGGCGCACCCCCTTCTCGTCGAGCGGCGCGAGCACCCCCTCCGGGCTGATCCGCTCGTCGATCTCGATGATGTCCTGGCGGGCGACGAGGTCCGGCGGGTCGTGCTGGAGGTGATCGTCGTAGAGCGGCCGGCGCGCGCCCCCGGCGAAGCGGAAGGTGTCACGAAAGCCGCGCGTGACCAGGACGCCGACCCGCGCGCCCCGCAGCTCGGTGAGCGCGTTGGTCACCACGGTCGTCCCGGCGACGATCTCCTCGGCCTCCCCCAACAGCTCCTCCAGCGAGCGTCCCACGGTCCCCGCCGCGACCCCGATCGCTTCGACGATCCCCTGGCTGTAGCCGTCGTGGGTGGTCAGCGCCTTGCCCCGGGTCAGCCCGCCGTCCACCGAGACGCAGACGTCGGTGTGCGTCCCGCCCACGTCGACCCCGATCATCGGTCGATCCAATTCGGCCATCGGCCGGACAGTAGAGCGGTCCTCGCCGCGGGCGTCATCGCGCCGCTCGCCGCGTTGACGACTTCTCCAGCGGCCGGCGGGCCGGCGGTCGCCTCCTGTGAGCTTTCACAAAGATCGCGGGCGGGACCGGGTCCACGGGGCGGCGGCGGGCTCTACCTTCACCACCGTGGAGGGAAGCTCGACCAGGGCGACGCTTGGCCCCTTGGTGCTGATCGCCGTCTGCGTCGGCGCCGTCGGCTTCACCCATGACTTCGCCGCGATCGGCATCCTGGTGCCGGAGATCCAGTCGCAGTTCTCGGCCGGGCTCGGCTCGGCGCAGTGGGCGATCACCGGCTTCTCCACCGCGATCGCGCTCGCGGTGGTGCCGGCGGGCCGGCTCGCCGACGTCTACGGTGCCTCCCGCACGTTCGTCGCCGGGACGATCGGCTTCGCCGTCGCCTCGGCGCTGGTGGCGATCGCTCCGGCACTCTGGTTCCTGATCGCGGCGCGGGTCCTCGAGGGCGTCGCCGCCGGATTCATCTGGATCCCCGCGATCGCCCTGGTCTTCGCCCACTACGGGCCGCGGCGGGCACTGGCCGCGGGCGCTGTGATGGTCGTCCTGTCGGCGATCGGTCTGGCCCTCGGCCCGATCGACGCCGGGCTGCTGATCGAAGCGATCAGCTGGCGCGCCGCCTTCCTGCTCAACGTCCCGGTGATGCTGATCGCCGGGGCGATCGTCTACGCCAACCGGCCCGCGCACACCCCCCACGTCGACCGCTCGATCGACTGGACCGGCATCGGCCTCCTCGCTACCGCGCTGGTCGCGCTCCTGGTGACCCTCCGCTATGCCCCCGAATGGGGCTGGGGGTCGCTCGGGACGATCGTCGGCTTCGCGATCGCGATCGCCTTCTTCTTCACCCTCGTCATCCAGCAGCGGGCCTGGAAGCTCCGCGCCCTGGTGCCCCCGGACATCGCCTCGAACCGGGTCCTTGCCGTCACCCTCGCGGCCGAGGCCCTGCTCGGCAGCAGCTACTACGTCGTGATCTCGTTCGCGCCCCAGGTCTTCGCCAACGTCCTCGGCGCCGACGCGATCGAATCGGGCCTGATGCAGGCGCCGACGATGATCTGCTTCGGCCTCGGCGGCATCATCACCGGGCTGATCTTCACCGGCCTCTCGCCGTCCTTGACCGCGGTCGCCTCGGGCGCCGTCGCCGCGGTCGGCAGCCTGGTCCTGGCGCTGATGCCCGCCGACCCGGGCTACCTCGCGATCCTTCCCGGCCTGGTGCTGATCGGACTCGGCTCCGGCGCCCTCTTCGGCGTCCTGCTGACGATCGGCGTCAGCTCCCTGTCGGAGGAGCGCAAGGGCCTCGCCGGCGGCCTCCTCTACACCGCCCAGCTGGCCGGCGGCGCGATCGTCCTCGCCGCCGCCACCGCGGTCGCCACCGGCATCGCCGAAGGCCCAACCGACCAGTCCACCAGCTTCGTCGAAGGCGCCAAGAGCGCCTTCCTCTTCGCCGTCGCGGTCTCCGTCATCGGCGTGGCCGTGACGATCCTCGGCTACCGCCCGCGGCGCAGCACCAGCCCGGAGCCCGCCGCCTCGGTCTCGGAGTAGTGGGCTGGGGCCGCTGGCCCTGGCATGAGGACGCGCGCGGCCGTCCGAGGTAGGTCCCGGGCGCCTGGAGGTCCTGGCAGGCTGTGACCCCCATGAGGAGCCCAGGACGTGAGGCTTCCGTGGGGGAGGCGTCGAGGATTCGTCACGTCCTCCGAGGGGATCCGGGCGGTCAGGGGCCTGCGGTGTTCGAAAACCGCCATATAGGCGCATAAGGAACAGCGCAGATCCCTGACCGCTCAGAGGACCCCGGGACGCGAGGGTTCCTGCGGGAAGACGTCACGGCCCGTGACGAAGATGCCGGCAACGTCACACTTCCGGACCCTTGAGTCGCTTTTCGGGCCGGGATCGAGGGCCCGAAAACGCGCTGCGTGTTTTAGGGCCCCCATAGGGTGGGTAAGCACGCAGCGCGTCCGTCACCGTTGGACAACACGGAAGGAAGCGTGAACTTCTCGGCGTCTTCGTCACGGGGCTTGGGATCCGTGACGGGTCCGGCCGTCTCCCGTGACCCTCCGGCACGGTCCCTCCACCTCTCCTCCCACGGGGCGGCCTCCCGGCCACAGCCACAGCCTGCCCCGGCCGTGGCCGGGAGGGCCCGTCCCTTGGTCGTCCCCCTCCAGCTGTTCCTTATGCGCCTAATAGGCGCATAAGGAACAGCCAACGGGGCCCTCCCCCCGCGAGCGGCTCGAGGTAGAGGCGGCGCAGCGAGGTCGCGGTCAGCTCGTCGCGCAGGAGCGCCGCCTCCATCGTCACCTCGGCGAAGCGCACCGCCCCGCCCCGCGCCCGGGCGATCGGCAGCGCCGCCTTGGCCTGCAGGTGGCTGAAGCGCCAGCCGGCGAGACGGTCGGCCGGCTCGCCGATGGCGACGACGACGCCCGTCCCGTCGATCGCCCCGAGGGCCTCGAGCGCCCGCCGAGGACAACTGCCGCGCGCCGCCGAGCCAGCCGGCCCAGGTCGGCTCCTCCTCGCGCTGCACCGCCAGCAGCCTGCGGCCGCAGCCGCGCGCGAGCGCCTGCAGGAGCGCCTCGGCGCCCTCCCCCTCGGCCATCACCGCGAGGTGGGAGCCCTCGAGGTCGTAGGCGAGGTCGACGTCGTCCGCGACCAACTCCCCGGCGAGCAGGCGTTTGACGGCCTCGCGGCGGCGCTCGGCGGTGCCCCGCGGCCTTCCCCGCGCCTCTTGCTCGTAGGCCTCCCCCACCGCGGCGAGCAGGCGGTCGAAGCGCGCCTGGGCCTCGCGCTGGAGGCGATCCCAGACGTCCACCGGCACCTCCGCGCGAGCCGCCTCCTCGCCGAGCGCGTCGGCCGGCAGCGACTCGGCGACAAGCTCGTTGACACAGATCTCCCCTTTTCCCAGGACGCGGCCGACAGCTGCCGAAGGTCCGCGACTTATGACCGATCGCAAGCGTAAAGCGGCGCCGATGGCCGTTCAATCGCGATTCGCGGTCAGGTCTATCGCCGTGATCGATCGATCCCCACGACCGTGAGCCGGACGGTCGCGGGGGTCGGGTCGGTGCCGGCGGCGGTGGCGGCGACCGCGACGATCCGGTGCTTGCCGGGCCGCAGCCGGGTGGTGAAGGTGGCCGGACAGGGCTTGAAGGGCTTCGCGTCGACCCGACAGCGGAAGGTGGCGCCGGTGACGTTCGAGCCGAAGCGGAGGGTGACCTTGGCCCGCTTGCCGGCGGTGGTGACGAGGCGCTTGGCGTTGAGCTTGATCGTGGTGTCGGGGAGCGGGCCGGAGGTGTCGGCGGCGGAGCCGCCGACAGGGGCGACGCCGGAGTCCGAGCCGCCGGGGCCGCCTTCGCCCTGGCCTTGGCCGGGGCTCTCGCCCGGACCCGATTCGCCTTCGTCGTCCGGCGTGCAGGTGGGCGCGTACTCGTAGGCGCCGATGTCGCGGCGCGGGGCGCCGCCGCAGACGCCGGCGAGCGCCCGGGCGTGGCCGGCGAGGTCGAGCGCGCCGGCGGCCGGCGCCGTCGGGTCACCCTGGTCGAGCAGCGGCGAGCTCGCCGCCAGGCGGAAGTCGCCCGCGCCCGGGTCGAGGAAGCCCGGGGCCAGGTTGGTGACGTTGCTCGGCAGGTAGGTCGAGGTGCCTTCGGCGTCGGTGCCGTCGAGGTTCTGGTTGATGTCGACCAGCGCCGGGTCGTAGTTGGAGTAGCTGACCGTCGCCGTCGCCGGGCGGCCCGCGTCCGACCACACCTGCAGCGCTTTCGCCGGGCCCTTGATCACGGTGTCGGCGATCGTCGCTTCGGCCGTCTCCAGGTTCAGGTTCGCCTGCACGCGGACGCCGGCCGAGCTGAAGCCTTCGCCGCCGACGATCGTGACGCCGTCGAGCACGCCTTTGATCGTCGAGTTGCTCTTGTTTTCGTTGGCGAGCTGCACCCCGATCGCGCCGCTTTTCGGCTGCAGGCGGACGAGGGAGTCGCGCATGACCAGCGTGCCGCCGTCGGTTTCCGTCCCGCGCCAGGCACTGAGACGCGAGCGTTCGATCGTCACCACGTTGCCGCTGGTGTTGATCGCGGTGTCGGCTTCGATCACGTCGCCGACCAGGGAGGCATCGCCGTTGGAGGCGGCGACGCCGTAGCTGGTGTTGTTCGCCCCGGCCGGGATCGTGACCCGGGAGTCGACCAGCCTCGTCAGGCCGAGCGAGATCGCCTGCGAGTTGTTGGCGGCCGGGGCGTCGACGCTGAGGTTGCGCCCGATCGCGTCGCCCGACGGGCTGCCGCCGATGAAGAAGCCGAAGTCCGAGTCGCCGTCGACGTTGGCGGGGATCGACAGCGCCAGGTCTTCGACGGTGGTGCCGGCGGCGCCGAGCACCGACACCCCGCGCTCGTTGCCGGTGGTGCCGCCCATCGTCAGGTGGGGGGAGCCGATCCCGCGCACGTGGACGATCTGCCCGAGTTCGTTGTAGTTCGCCTCGATCCCGTTTGCTTTCGCGGGCAGCGTGTAGTCGCCGGGACCGACCAGCACGGAGTCGGTGCCGGGGTTGATCTCGGCGAGTTCGAGGCCTTTGGTCAGCGTCGTCGTCGCCGTGTCGCAGGAGGCGTCGATCGAGTTGTTGTCGGCGAGGTCGGCGGGCGTCGTGTCGACGCAGTAGACCTTCGCCGCCGCGGTCCCCGGCAGCAGGAGGAGCGCCGCGAGGGCACAGGACGCGATGAACAGAGACGCTTTGGTGAGCATTTCGACCCCTTGGACGGACGGCAGTTTGCGCTTGCCGGGGCAGTCTTGCTGAGCGCCGCCGCGCCCGCCGGAGGGCTTGCCGCCAATCCAGTGGCGGATAACCGACAGTCGGGGCCGAGGCGATTCCCGGCGTAGGAGGACGGACCCGGCGCGCTGTTCCTTATGCGCCTATGAGGCGCATAAGGAACAGCTGGAGGGGGACGACCAAGGGACGCCGGGGAAATCACGCTTCCGTGCGTCTTCCCCGGACGTCGCCATCGCGCTGCAGCTTTTGTGGTCGCCATGGCGACCATTGGCGCTGCAGCGCGATCCGGACCGGGCCACCCAGCCCCCCGAACCCCCGCCCACCCCCCTCAACCCTCAAACACCTGGATCGAGAAGGACGCGCCGAAGGTCTCGCCGGGTGGGACGAAAGGCAGGGCGGGGCCCGCGGTGAGCAAGGCGTTGGCCGGGGCGGTCATCGGCTCGATCGCGACGGCGTCGGAGTCGGCGGGGGTGAAGATCTGGGCGAAGGGATAGCCGCTGTCCATGCGCAGTTCGATGCGGCGGTCGGGGCCGGTCAGGGTGAAGGGGGTGCCGGGCGCGGGAGCGCGGAAGGCGTCGTCGTAGGTGCGCTCGCCGAGCGGGCCGGGTTCGATCGCGGTCGGCTCGCGGGCGCCGGCCGGGAGACCGCCGGGGTCGAGGACGAGGCGCTCGTGGACCGGCGCCGCGAGGAGCCAGTCGGCGCGCGGCACGCCCGGCAGCCGCAGGTAGGGATGGAAGCCGAAGGCGATCGGCACGGCGACGTCGGCGGTCGCGGTGACGCTGGTCGCGATCTCCAGCGAGCCCTCGATCAGGGTTGCCTCGATCTCCACCCGGTGCGGGAACGGGAACGCGTCCAGAAGGTGCGGGTGGGCGCCGAAGTCGAAGCTCGCCGCGAGCAGGCCGCCACCGTCGAGCTCCAGGTGCCGCTCCACCCGCCACCCGGGCGCCGCCGAGAGCAGCCCGTGGATCGGCAGCCCCGCGTCGTCGCGCTTCAGCGCCAGGCCCGGCAGGGTCAGGTCGACCCGCCGCCCGGCGAGCTCGAAGCGGTCGGTGCCGAGCCGGTTCGCCCACGGGTGCAGGAACGGGATCCCCATCGTCGAGTGGCGCTCGACGTAGGCGCGCAACCCGTTCCGCTGCCCGAGCAGCTCCTCGCCGCGATGCCGCAGCGAGCAGCAGATCATCCCCGCCTCCGGCACGAACACCGCCTCGAGCCCGCCGCGCGCCCCCGCCGCCAGGGTCAGCGCGGCAAACCCCTCCTCGCTTCGCTCGCCGACCATGGCCGACATTCTCCCCACCCAGCGTCACCCACCCCGCATCACCCACCTAACATCAGGCGCGAGTGGAACTTGGCGTCTACACCTTCGCCGAGCTGACCCCCGCGGTGGAGGGTGGCCCCGTGGTCAGCGCCCAGCGCCGCCTCCGCGATCTGATCGAGGAGATCGAGCTGGCCGACCAGGTGGGCCTCGACGTCTTCGGCGTCGGCGAGCACCACCGTCCCGACTTCGCCGTGTCGGCCCCCGCCGTGGTCCTCGCCGCCGCGGTCGAGCGCACCGCCCGCATCCGCCTTTCCAGCGCCGTCTCGGTGATCAGCTCCGACGACCCCGTCCGCGTCTTCCAGGACTTCGCCATGCTCGATCTGCTCTCCGGCGGCCGCGCCGAGATCATGGCCGGCCGCGGCTCCTTCATCGAGTCCTTTCCCCTCTTCGGCTACGACCTCGATGACTACGACGAGCTCTTCGCCGAGAAGCTCGAGCTGCTGCTCGCGGTGCGCGCCGCGACCGAGGTCAGCTGGGACGGGCGGCTGCGCCCGCCGATCGACCGCCGCGGCGTCTACCCGCGCCCGCTGCAGGACCCGCTGCCGATCTGGGTGGCGGTCGGCGGCTCGCCCGAGTCGGCGATCCGCACCGGCCGCCTCGGCCTGCCCATGGCGCTGGCGATCATCGGCGGCCAGCCAGCCCGCTTCAAGCCGTTCGCGGACCTCCACGCCGCCGCCGCGGCCGAGGCCGGGGTGCCCCGCCCGGCGCTCAGCATCAACTCGCACGGCTTCCTCGCGCCGACGTCACAAGCCGCCGCCGACACCGCCTTCCCGGCCTTCGCCCGGATGATGGACCGGATCGGCCGCGAGCGCGGCTGGCCACCGATGTCCCGCGCCGCCTTCGAAGCGAGCCGCGCCCTCGAGGGCGCCAACCTTGTCGGCTCCCCCGCCGAGGTAACCGAGAAGATCCTCCATCAGCAGGCGATCTTCGGCCACGACCGCTTCCTCATCCAGTTCAGCGTCGGCACCCTCCCCCACGCCAAGGTGATGCGCTCGATCGAGCTCTTCGGCACCGAGGTCGCCCCCGCCGTCCGCCGCGAGCTGGGCGCGGCGGCGGCAGGGCCCGGGGGCTGAGGCGGGGAGGGACGGGGGCCCTGAGGCCAGCGCCCGGGGCCGGTAAGGGACGACCAAAGGACGAGGCCCTCCCGTCCACAGCTCGGGCAGGCGTGGCTCGGGCAAGGTGTGGCCGGGACGGCGGGGGTGACCCTTCCCTCACGAACTGCGGGGAGGTTCGTCCAGGGTCACCCCCGCCGTCCCTCCCGGGCCGTTCCCGGGGGGAGAGGTGGAGGGACCGTGCCGGGAGGG
>Ga0153956_1002852_pt1 | contig 12028 bp, 12 predicted proteins | sample TSFL040MetaG_FD_104704 | JGI IMG/M metagenome (GOLD analysis project Ga0153956, IMG submission 104704) | Attine ant fungus gardens microbial communities from Florida, USA - TSFL040 MetaG | ecosystem: Host-associated > Fungi > Mycelium > Unclassified | place: USA: Florida, Wekiwa Springs...
CGAGGTCGATATCTTCCGGGAAGCCGACGGCGCGACCCACCGCGTGCTCGGCGCCGACGGCCATTTCTATCGCCGCCAGGTCGAGGGCTTCGCCCGCACCGTTCTCGACAAGGCGCCGATGGAGGGCGCAAATATCGACGACGGGCTGGCCTCGGTTCAGGCCATGGTCGCCATCGCCCGCTCCACCGAAAGCCGAAAGGCCGTCGCGCTCGCAGAGGTTTCGGGAGGCGTCTGATGAAGCTCGGGATCTTCGCGAAGACCTTCGAAGGCACCGATCCCCGAACCGTGCTCGACGCCGTGAAGGACGCGGGCTTTTCCTGCTGCCAGTACAATATGGCCTGCTCCGGCCTGCCTTCGATGCCGGACGAGATCGGCGCCGGCACTGCCCGTGCGATCGCCGAGGCCTCGACGTCGACCGGTATCGGCATCGTCGCCATCTCCGGCACCTACAACATGATCCACCCCGACATCGCCATACGGCAAGCGGGGCATCGCCGGCTCGCCGTCCTCGCGGAACGCTGCGCCGGGATGGGCACCCGCATGATCACGCTCTGCACCGGTACACGCGACCCCGCCGACCAGTGGAAGGAGCATCCCGACAACGACACGCCGGAAGCGTGGCGCGATCTGCTGGAGGCCATGGAAACCGCCATCGGGATCGCCGATCGCTTCGACCTCGATCTCGGCATCGAGCCGGAACTGGCAAACGTCGTCAACGCCGCGGAGAAGGCCCGCCGCCTGATCGACGAGATCAAAAGCCCGCGCCTCAAGATCGTCCTCGACCCCGCCAACCTGTTCGAGGTCGCGACACCGGAAGAACAGCGGAATGTGATTGCCTCGGCAATCGATCTGCTCGCGGACCGGATCGTCATGGCGCATGCGAAAGACCGCGCCCCCGACGGCAGCTTCACGACGGCCGGCAAGGGCGTGCTCGACTATGCCTTCTATCTTTCACGGCTCAATGCTGTCGGTTTTGAGGGAAGCCTGATCACGCATGGGCTTGCATCGTCCGAAGCAGCGGAGGTCGCCCGATTTCTGAAAGGGCACCTCGACCATGCCGGACGCGGCCGATGAGCGCGCGGTTCGAAACAGCCGACGGCACGCTTCTGACTATCGATGAAAGCGGCGACGGCCTCCCGGTCGTCTTCCAGCATGGGCTGTGCGGCGACGCGGGGCAGACGCGCGAGGCCTTCCCCGGCGAAAGTGGCCTCCGGCGCATCACCATCGAGGCGCGCGGCCATGGCAGATCGCAGCCCGGACCGCTGGAAAAACTGTCCATCGCAACCTTTGCTGACGACATTGCCCGCTATATCGAGAAGACCCTGCCGGCGCCGGTGCTCGTCGGCGGAATATCCATGGGAGCCGCGATCGCGTTGCGGCTGGCCGTCACGCGCCCCGAACTGGTGCGCGGCCTCATCCTCGCCCGCCCGGCGTGGATCGTGGATGCAGCGCCCGAGAACATGCGGCCGAACGCCGAGGTCGGGAGGCTGCTGAAGCGGATGCCCGCCGATCAGGCCCGGACAGCCTTCCTCGAAGGGAAGACCGGGCGTGATCTTGCCGAACATGCTGCCGACAATCTGGCGTCGCTGACCGGGTTCTTCTCGCGCCAGCCGCTCGACGTCACGGCAGCGCTTCTCGAGGCCATCGCCAATGACGGGCCAGGCGTGACGAAAGAGGATGTCAAGGCGCTGACGGTCCCATGCCTCGTCGTCGGTCACGCCAGGGACGCCATCCATCCGCTTGCCTACGCCGAGACGCTGGCAGGTCTCATTCCCGGCGCGCGCCTCGTCGAGATCACGCCCAAAGTGGACAGCCGCACCCGATACGTCTCGGACTTCCATGCCGCAATCAATGGCTTCATCAGGGAGTTGAACATCGATGGCTGAGACGTCCGGACACTGGATTTCGACCCTCCCCGAGGACCGGCTGATCGCCGAGTTTTCCGTCTGGTCGGCCGATCTCGCCAATCTTGCGGCCGATTTGAAACGGGTCGATCCTTTCGCCGACATTCTCCATATCGACGTGGCGGACGGGCATTTTGCGCCCGCCATGCTGTTCTTTCCCGATCTCGTCGCCGCCGTCAGGAAGGTTTCCGCGCGGCCGATCCATGTGCACCTGATGGTCGATGATCGTATCCTGCTTGCGCAGATCGAGCAGTTCGCCGATGCGGGCTGCGACCTCATCAGCATCCATCTGGAGAACGAAGCCGTCGCGGACGCCGCGCTGGACCTGATCGGGAAGAAGGGGCTTGCCGCGGGCATGGTGGTGAAGGTCGATACCCCGGTCGCCCGCGTCTCCCGCTACCTCGACCGGCTGAATTTCCTGACCTTGCTCGGCACGGCGATCGGTGTGAAGGGACAGGGCCTCGACGAGAAGGCCGGCAGCCGCCTGCGGGAGGCAAAGGCGCTGATCGCCGCCTGCGGGGCAAAGCACCGGATCGTTCTCGCCGCCGATGGCGGCATCCGCGAACACACGGTGCCGCTGCTTCGGGAAAATGGCGCCGAGACGGTCGTTCTCGGATCGCTCGCCTTCAACGCTCCCTCTCTCGAAGCGAGGATGGCATGGCTTCGGGCGCTCTGACTGGATCGGGAGACGACATTGCGATCGGGATCGATCTCGGCGGGACGCAGGTGCGAGCCGCCTTGGTCGACCGGCGCGGAACCATCCTTGCCCGCGCCGAGGAGCGCACCGAAGCGGCGGCCGGGCCTGACCGCGTTCTCGACCAGATGGACGCGCTTGTCCGTCGCCTGCTTGCCGGCGGGCAAGTGTCTGCCATCGTCGGCGCCGGCGTCTCGGCGCCGGGGCCGCTGAACACCGAAACGGGCATCGCCCTCGATATCCCGACCTTAAAGGGTTTCGTCGACTATCCGATCACCGCCGAGTTGCGGAAACGCCTCTCCCTCCCCGTCATTCTGGAAAACGACGGCATCGCCGCCGCCATCGGCGAATGGCAGTTCGGCGCGGCACGGGGCATTTCGAACGTCCTTTACGTGACGGTCAGCACCGGGATCGGCGGCGGCGCCGTCATCGACGGCCGTATTCTTCGCGGCCGAAAAGGGATGGCCGGGCACATAGGCCACATGTCCGTCGTGCCGAACGGGGCGCTTTGCCCCTGCGGAAACCGGGGATGTTTCGAAGCCTATGGCTCGGGCACGGCCTTTGCCGAACGCGCCCGGTCGCGGGCAATCGAATGCGGCGCGACTTCTCTCGGAAAAGACGGCGCTCTGATCGACAGCAGCCATGTATTTGCAGCGGCCAGAAACGGCGATGCGCTGGCAAACCGGCTGATCGACGAGGAGGCGGACATACTCGGACGCGGCTTCACCAGCCTCATCCATATCTTCAGCCCGGACATCCTCGTCATGGGCGGCGGACTGTCGCACGAATTCGAACGGCTGCAACCGGGCATCCAGTCCTACATCACGCAATGGGCGATGCCCGCGTTCAAGGACGTACAGATCCACCGCGCCGCGCTCGGCCAGAACTCAGGGCTCGTCGGCGCGGCAGCCCTGATGTTTCTCGCCGGCAGGCAGCGCGAAGGGATCAATTCAATGGATGCTCAAAGCTGAGCCTGCTATTGCGAGGCGAATTCCAGCCGCTTTTCCAGGATCGACAGGAACTCGTAGACTTTTTTCGGGACGTAGCGGCTACGGGGATAGAAAGCCTTGATGCTCCGGTCCAGGGTTATCCCGCCTCCGAACAGGGAGACCAGCGCCCCTGACTTGAGTTCGTTGGCGACGCTGTAGAACGGCAGGCGTGCGATGCCGCTGCCCTGCAGGACGGCGATGCGGATCGCGCTCTCGATATTGGTCTGGAACATGCCGTCGACCGAGATCGTGAACTCCTCGCCGCCGTCGCTGACTTTCCATTGCCGGGGGTTGCCCCTCTGCTTCATGTGGATGAGGCAGTTGTGGCCGCTGAGTTCGTGCGGCTTCGTCGGCCTCGGATGGCGGCCGAGATAATCCGCCGAGGCGCAGACGACATAGGGCACGGCACCGAGCTTCTTCTCGAACAGGCCGCTCTGAAAGAAGTCGTCGTCATCGAAATCCCGGCTGCCGATCAGGACGTCGACGCCCCGTTCCATCAGGCTCGCCGAATAGACGCTGAATGTCAGCTCGACTTTCACGGTGGGGAATTGAACGTTGAAATCGGCAATAGCCGGCACGACGAGCGCCTGGCCGACGCCCGGCGTGCTGTGGACGCGCAGCGTGCCGACCAGTTCCCGGCTCATGGCGTTGGCATTGGCCTTGGCCGCGTCGAGTTCGCCCAGAATCCGCACGCAATGCTCGAAGAAGACGTTGCCGACATCGGTCAGGAAGACCCGGTGCGTCGACCGGTGCAGCAGGTTCAGGGCAAGGGCATGTTCGAGCTGGGCGATGTGCTTGCTCATATAGGACGGCGACTTGCCGAAATGCTTGGCGGCGCTCGTGAAGCTTCCGTGCTGCACCACCCGCGTAAAGATGACGATGTCGTTGAGGTCCAGACCTTCGAAGCTGGAGCGGGCGATAGGAGGCACCTGTGTCATGGATGAAAACTGGCACAGATCGCAGCGCCCGGCAATTCGCTTGGGCAAGCGTGACCGCCCGGAAACAGAGCTTTCGTTTTCGGAAAAAGCATTTTTCGTATCCGCGTGATGACTTGCGGCGGGACGGACGACAGTATGATGACACTTCAGGGGCCGGAAGAGCCCCGCAATCGTGACGGCGAACCACCACGAGCAACAATGGGAACTGACATGGAACCTCAAAACAACGGATCAGAGCGACGGCGATAGCCGCTGCTCCATAACGCGACCTGCCCGCCCGCTTCGCCCCGTCGGAGCCTACGGCCCGGCGGATCGGATTTGAATCATCATCATCGACGCTGGCGCTCAGCCGAAACCGGTTTTCGCATCCGGTGCGGTTTTGCGCGGCCGCGGCGAGCCGATTGCTTAGACCGGCCTTCAAGGCCGGGTGCAATCGGCCATGGAAGAACGGCATGGACGCAGAGACACAGCGACAGACAAGGCCGACTGCGATCGTCACCGGCGGCGCCAAGGGTATCGGCCGCGCGATCGTGCTGGCTCTCGCCGGGCGCGGCCACGACGTGGCGATTATCGATATCCTTGACGAAAGGGGCGAGGAGACGGCGGCGGAAGCCGCTTCGTCCGGTGCGGCCTGCCGATATTTCCGGGCCGACGTCGCCGACGAATGCGCCGTCGCCGATACGCTTGCCGAAATCACCCGGCAGATCGGTGAGCCGGACGTCCTGATCAACAATGCCGGCATCTATCCGCGGCGAAACGCCGTCGACATGCCCTATGCGCTTTGGCAGCAGGTGCTGGCCGTCAATCTCGGCGGCGCCTTCCTCTGCAGCCGCGCCGTCGCTCCCGTCATGCTGCGGCGCGGCCATGGCGCGATCGTCAATATCGCATCCGGTCGCGGCCTTCAGGGAGCCGTCAGCGGCAGCCACTATGCCGCCTCCAAGGCCGGCCTTCTCTCGCTGACGCGCTCGCTTGCGCTGGAATGGGCGCCCGCCATCCGGGTCAACGCCGTCATTCCCGGCGTCACCGACACCGACCAGCCGCGCGAGGGCGAGCGCGACGAGGAAGCGCTCTATGGCAGAGGCAAGAAGATACCGCTCGGACGGATCGGCCAGCCGGAAGATGTGGCGAAGGCCGTCTGCTTCCTGCTCTCCTGCGATGCCTCCTACGTCACCGGACAAAGCCTCTGCGTCAACGGCGGCTCGATCATGCACTGATCTCCCCGCGCCGCCTGCAAACAACCATAGCAACGAAAGGAAACGCCCATGGCAAAGATTTCACGCCTTCGAAAGGAACTCTCCGCCCAGCACGTCGGGCTGGTGCTGTTCGACTCCCTGAACGGCTATCTTCACCCGGAAGAGCCCGCGAAGATCGAGTTTCTGGCCGAGCGCAACGTCCTGCCGAACCTTCAGCGCCTCCAGAGCGGCGCGCGGGCGGCCGGCATCACGACCTTCTATCCGATCGGCCAGCACGGACCCGACAATGTCGACAGCGTCGAGCGGCTGACGGACACGGACATGGATCTCGCCCCCGGCCCGAAGGCGCCGATCGTGCCGCGCTTTCATAAGGGCTCGAAGGACGCGCAGATCGCCGAGGAACTGAGCCCGCTTGCCACCGACGTCATCGTCCCGAAGAACCGCTGGAGTTCCTTCTTCTCCACCAATCTCGACATGCAGCTGCGCGTGCGCGGGATCGACACCATCGTCCTTGCCGGCGGCTCGACCGATGTCGGCATCGCCAGCACGATGTTTGCCGCCCGCGACCTCGACTACGGCATCGTCGTCGTTCGCGACGCCTGCTTCTCCGCCCGCGGCAACAATCATGACTTCTTCATGGATCGCGTGTTTCCCAGAATGGGCCGCGTGATGAGCGTCGACGAAGCCGTCTCGCTGATGACGGCCTGAGAATGGAGACCGCAATGTCCGAAGAGATAGAAACAGGCCGCATCACCTGCCCCGGCGGGATGCCGGCCTTCATCGCCAAGCCGGCGAAACCCGGCCGCTTTCCGGTGATCGTGCTGATGCATGAGCGCTACGGCCTCGTCGAACATACCGAACACCTCGCCGAACGCTGCGCCCGCGACGGCTTCGTCGTCGTTGCCGGAAACTTCTTCTTCGAGCATCCCGATCAGGACGGTCTGGCGAAGGGAACGGCGCGTTGCGACCTCTCCGATGACGATGCGGCACGCTTCATCAAATCCGCCTTCGACGCGATGGCGGACGAACCGGCTGCCGATCTTGGCAGAACCGCCGTCGCGGGCTACTGCCAGACGGGCCGCCATCCGCTGGTCTATGCCTCGCAATTCTCGCCGACGGCGGTCGTCGTCTGGTATGGCGGCGCCGGCCGCAAGGAATGGGACGTGTCCGACATCCACACACGGCCCTTCGAGGAGGTGGTGGCGAAAGTCTCCTGCCCCGTCTTCGGCGCCTATGGCGATATGGACCATATCATCTCGCTCGACAATGTCCGCAAGCTTCGCAGCATTCTCGAAGACCACCATACGAGCTACGACATCAATATCTACAGGGGCGCGCCGCATGGCTGGCTGAACAGCACCATGCCGGGCCGCTACCGGCAGGCGCAGGCGGAAGCCGCCTGGGCGGACCAGCAGCGCTTCCTCACCCGCGTCCTGTCCCCCGAACGCGATCCCGGCACCGTCACCTGGAATTTCAACGCCTCGGTCGCCGCCGACTACGATTTCACCAGGAACAAGCGTCTGGAGTGATCGCCGCCGCCGCATCGGGCCGACCCGATATTTTAGCAAATATTGGCCGGGACACCCTGCCCCGGCCGAGGCTGGCAATGAGGAGCTATCACAATGGACTTCACGATTATCGGGGCGGCAGGCCACGCGCTCAGCACGATGCTGGAGCCGATGCGCTTTCTGTTTCTGATCGGCGGCGTCATTCTCGGCATCATCATCGGCATTCTTCCCGGTATCGGCGGCCTTGCGGGAACGGCGCTTTTGCTTCCGTTCACCTATAGCATGGACTCCTATACCGCGATCGCCTTCCTGCTGGGACTGGGGGCCGCAACGGCGACGGGCGACCCGATCCCCGCCATCCTCTTCGGCGTTCCCGGCGGCGTCGGCTCGGCCGCGACCGTGCAGGACGGGTTCGCCATGGCAAAGAAGGGCCTCGCGGGCCGGGCGCTCGCCGCTTCCTACGTGTCGTCCCTCATGGGCGGCGTCTTCGGGGCCGGCCTGCTTGCCGTGGCCATTCCGGTCCTCCGGCCGATGATGCTGTTCATCGGCTCGCCGGAACTGCTTGCCTTCGGCGTGTTCGGCCTCTCCATGGTCGCCATGCTGTCCGGCAAGACGCCGCTGCGCGGGCTGGCCGCCGCCGGCATCGGGGTGATGCTCTCCATGATCGGCTCCTCGCCGCAGACGGGAACGATGCGCTGGACGCTCGACACGCTCTACCTGTGGGAAGGCATTCCGCTGGTTCCGCTCACGCTCGGCCTTTTCGCGCTGCCGGAACTCTGCGACCTCGCCATCACCCGCAATGCGATTGCCAGCGGCAGCCTCGGCAATGTCGGCTCAGGCATGCTCGCCGGCGCCCGCGACAGCATCCGCAACTGGTGGCTGGTGCTGCGCTGCAGCTGGATCGGCGCCGGTTTCGCGACCGTTCCCGGCATCGGCGCGGCGATCATCGACTGGATCGCCTATGCCCATGCGCTGCGCACGGAACGCGGCGCGAGGGAAACCTTCGGAACGGGAGACGTGCGCGGCGTCATCGCGGCGGAAAGCGCCAACAATGCCCGCGAGGGCGGCGCGCTGGTGCCGACCATCGCCTTCGGCGTCCCGAGCAGTTCCGGCATGGCCGTGCTGCTCGGCGCCTTTCTGGTCCACGGCATCGTGCCCGGACCCGACATGCTCACCAAGCATCTCGACATCACCTATGCGATGGTCTGGAGCGTGGCGCTTGCCAATATCGTCGGCGCCGGCCTCTGCTTCCTCTTCAGCGCGCAGTTCGCAAAGCTCGCAACCCTGCGCTACACCCTGATCCTGCCCGGCATCCTGTCGATCATCTATATCGGCGCCTACGAAGGCTCGCGCAACTGGGGCGACCTCTTCGTCCTGTTGCTCTTCGGCGTCATCGGCTGGGTCATGAAGCAGATGCGCTGGCCGCGACCGCCGCTGATCCTCGGTTTCGTCCTCGGCGCGTCCATCGAGTCCAATCTCTTCATATCGCTGCGGGTCTACGGCGCGGCCTGGATCTACCGCCCGGTCGTCATCGTCCTCTTCGCCTTCGCCCTGATCAGCCTCCTGCGGCCGGTCGTTGCCGGCTATCGCAACGGCAGCATGCGCTTCAGCCTCGCCAGCGCCAAACCGCGGGTCAAGCCGGCCGACATCTTCTATGTGGCGGTCATCTGCCTGCTCGGTACGATGATCTTCGAGGCTTCGTCCTGGCCGTTCGATGCGAAGATCGTGCCGCTGATCGTCGGCTGCGCCGCCCTGGCCTTCGCCTCGATCAGCCTGGTGAACCAGGTCTTCGTCCACGCCAAAGTGCCGTCGAACGATCCCTTCAAGGCGGCGCAGGAGGCTCAGAACGACCAGATTCACATGGACCTCGGCTCCGACATGGGCGATCTGCCCCTGCGGACGGTGCTCATGCGGGCCGGCGTGTTCTTCCTCTGGATCATCGGCTTCATGGCCTCGATGGCCCTGATCGGCCTTATTCCGACGGTGCCGCTGTTCGTCGTCGGCTACATGTGGCTCGAACAGCGCGAGCGGCTGCGGCTGACGGCGATCTACGCCGCGTCGATCACCGTCTTCGTCTATGTCGTCTTCGACAGGCTGCTTTCGATCCCGTGGCCGCCGACCGTGCTCGGAACCTGGGTACCCATGCTGCATGCCACGATCCCATCGATGTGAGGCGGCAATGTCGGGAAACGCACTCGAAGGGCATGTGGCCCTCATCACCGGAGGCGGCGGCGAGATCGGCGGCGCAATCGCCCACCGGTTCGCCAGCGAAGGGGCCTCCGTTCTCGTCGCGGACCTGCGGGAAGAGGCGGCCGTCGCAACGGCTGCCGCGATCGACGGCCTCGGCGGGCAGGCTCTGGGTATCCGGCTCGATATTCAGGACGACGAGGCAGTTCGTGCCGCGATCGACACCTGCATCCACCGCTTCGGCAAGCTCACCTCGCTCGTCAACACGGCGGCCGCGGTGACGCCCGACAGCACGATCGAAATGCTCGACCCTGCCGAATGGAGCAAGGCGCTGGCCGTCAATCTGACCGGCGCCTTCCTGACCTGCAAATATGCCATCCCGCACCTGCGGATCGCCGGCGGCGGAACGATCGTCAATATCGCCTCCCAGCTCGCCTATGTCGGCCCGCCCGGCCGCGCGGCCTATTCCACCACCAAGGCGGCGCTGATCCAGTTCACCAAATGCCTCGCCGTCGATCATGCGGCCGATGGCATCCGCGCGAACACGCTTTCGCCCGGAGCCGTGGATACCTTGCGCACCATGCGCCGCTACGGATCCCGCGAGGAGGCCAATCGCGCCCGCGGCCCGAACCACCTTCTCGGGCGGACCGGACGCGTCGAGGAGATTGCGGCCGGCGCCCTCTTCCTCGCCTCGGAGCAGTCGTCCTTCATGACCGGCACCGACCTTCTGATCGATGGCGGCTACCTCGCATTCAAAGGCAGGCAGCCGCTTTTCCCAGCATCAACCACCTCAAGCGAACGGAGATAGACACTATGGTAAGAGCCTTCAGCAAATATATCGCCACGCTGCTCGTCGGCGCATGTCTCGGTGCGCCGGCCATGGCGGACGACGTCGCCGACTTCTACAAGGGCAAGGTGATCACCGTCGTCATCAGCTCCTCCGCCGGCGGCGGCTACGATACGCTGGCCCGCACGATCGCGCGCCATCTCGGCAGCCACATCCCCGGCAATCCGACGCTGATCGTCCAGAACATGCCGGGCGCCGGCGGTATCGTCGCCACCAACTATCTCTACAATATCGCCGCCAAGGACGGCACGGTCATCGGCGGCGTCCAGAACAATACGCCGTTCGAACCGCTCTACGGCACCAAGGAAGCGCAATACGATCCCACCAAGTTCTCATGGCTCGGCTCGCCGAGCGTCGAGACCGGAATGCTGACGGTATGGAAGACCTCGCCAGCGATGAGCATCGAGGACGCAAGGACGCAAAAGGTCACCGTCGGCGTGACCGGCGCCAATTCGACGCCGAGCTTCTATGCCCGGCTGCTGAACACGGCGCTCGGCACGAAGCTCGACATCGTCAACGGTTACAAGGGCCAGAACGAAGTCTTCCTGGCGATGGAGCGCGGCGAGGTGCAAGGCGCGCCGAGCCTGTTCTACAGCTCGCTCGTCTCGACGCGGCCCAACTGGCTCCCCGACCAGAGCGTGCGCGTGCTCGTCCAGTACGGCACCGAAAAGGAACCGAAACTCGGCAACGTCCCCTTCGCAAACGACCTCGTCTCCGATCCGAAGACGCTGGAGCTGATGAAGGTCGCCTTCGCGGCCCTCGCCTTCGGCCGCCCGTATCTCACCCCGCCGAACGTTCCCTCCGACCGTGTCGCCGCCCTGCAGAAGGGATTTGAGGAGATGCTGAAGGACCCGTCCTTCGTTTCGGACGCAGAGGGTCTTGGCCTTCAGGTGGACTCGCCGCGCAACGGCCAGCAGCTCGCCGACACGCTGAAGGAAGCCTATTCGGCCTCCCCGGAGATCGTCACCGAAATCCGGCAGCTGATCGCCGGCAGCGCCCAGTAAGCTTCGTCACATCCCGTCGACTGCGGTCACCGCCGCAGTCGATATCCTTGTCAGCGATCCTGTCCCGGCCTGCGGATGGCGCGCAGCTTTCCGCTGTTTCCGCCGCCGCAGAAGAACCGGCCGCCGCCGTCCGCTTCAAGGCCGGAGACGCCGGCTCCGGCCGGCATGTCGACGCGGTGCAGAATTTCTCCCGTATCGGGATCGATGCGCCGGACATCGCTCGCCTCGTTTTCCCAGGTTCCGTGCCAGAGTTCGCCATCCACCCAGGTGACGCCGGTGACGAAACGGTCGGATTCGATGGTGCGAAGCACTACCCCGGTGTCGGGATCGATCCGGTGGATCTTCCGGCCGCGATGCTGCCCGACCCAGAGCGATCCTTCCGCCCAGGCAAGGCCCGAATCCCCGCCATTGCCGGGCGCCGGAATGGTGGCCAGCACCTCGCCGCTTTGGGGATCGATCTTCCGGATCACCGTATCGGCAATCTGAAACAGATGCTTCCCGTCGAAGGCCGTTCCCGCATGGGCGGCAATGTCGAGCGAGCGCAATATCTCCCCGCGCTCCGGATCGAGCGCGTTCAGTTTCGCGCCGCTGGCGAACCAGACCAACTGCCCGTCGAAGCTCACGCCATGGACGGCATCGATGTCGGGGAAAGGACCATATTCGCGGATGAATTCAGCCTGTGTGTGTTTCATGATATCGATCCTAACCGTTCGGCAGCGGTGCCGGGAGTAACAAGCTTGTCGGGAAACCCGGCACGTTCGGCG
>Ga0153956_1002853_pt1 | contig 12025 bp, 9 predicted proteins | sample TSFL040MetaG_FD_104704 | JGI IMG/M metagenome (GOLD analysis project Ga0153956, IMG submission 104704) | Attine ant fungus gardens microbial communities from Florida, USA - TSFL040 MetaG | ecosystem: Host-associated > Fungi > Mycelium > Unclassified | place: USA: Florida, Wekiwa Springs...
CAGCAGCAGATCGACGCCGGGCGCGCCCAGCTCGACGCTGGACAACAGCAGCTCGACGCTGCGATCGCCCAGGCGAAGGCTGCTGGAGCCTATGACCAGGCGGCGGCGCAGTTCGAGGCCCAGCAACAGCAGCTGGATGCCGGGAAGGCACAGCTCGACGCGTCGCAGCAGAAGCTCGACGCCTCGAAGACGCAGTTGACCGCCGGCCAGCAGCTCCTCGACGATTCCGCGGCCATCCGCACGGTCTCGAAAGACGGCACGACCGCGATCGGCCTGGTGCAGTTCAAGGACAGCCTCTTCAACCTGTCCGACTCCGTGAAGTCGTCGGTGGCGTCGAAGTTGGATGCCGCACACATCGACGGCGTGGATGTCAACTACTCCTCCGAGATCGCCACCTCGGTCTCCGGCATCATCGGACCGGGTGAGGTGACCGGTGTCGTCATCGCGCTGATCGTGCTCGTGCTGATGCTGCGGGCACTGCGTCCGGCGCTCATGCCGCTGGTGTCCTCGCTGATCGGCGTGGGCGTCGGCGTCGCGGGATCGATGGCGTTCTCCGGTGTCGTCGACATGTCGTCCGTCACGCCGGTGCTCGGCGTCATGCTCGGGCTGGCGGTCGGCATCGACTACTCCCTCTTCATCATCAACCGCCACCGACGGCAGGTTCTCGCCGGCATGGACATCCGCGAGTCCATCGGGCTGGCGAACGGCACGGCAGGCAACGCCGTCGTGTTCGCGGGCGCCACGGTGCTCGTCGCGCTGCTGGCGCTCAACATCACGGGCATCCAGTTCCTCGGGGTCATGGGCACGGTCGGCGCCGTCTGCGTGCTGATCGCCGTGCTGATCGCCGTCTCGCTGACCCCGGCGCTGCTCGCCCTGCTGGGCAAGCACGTGCTGGGGCGCAGGGCGCGCGCCAAGATCGGCCACGAGGAGCACCAGGCGCAGGTCGTACGTCCGATGCGCACCGGGCGGGCCATCCTCACCGTCGTCGCGGCCGTCGTCGGACTGCTCATCGTCGCGCTCCCCGCGTTGACGATGCGCCTCGGACTGCCGGACGGCTCGACCGAGTCGACGAGCTCGACCCAGTACCGCGCCTACATGACGGTCGCCGACAAGTTCGGTTCGGGCATCAACGGCCCGCTGATCGTGACCGCCACCCTGCCGGATGCCGTGAGCGCCGACGACGTCACGACCACCCAGGCGAAGATCGCCGGGGAGCTCATGCAGAACTCCGACATCGTCGCCGTCACGCCGATCGGCACCTCGGATGCCCGCGACTTCATGGCGTTCGAGGTGGTGCCGAAGGACGGGCCGAGCAGCGCGTCGACCGAGACGCTCGTGCATGACCTGCGTGGGTCATCCACTCTCTCGGGCGGAGTCGAGGTCGGTGTCGCAGGGCAGGCGAGTGCGAACATCGACGTCTCGGAGATCCTCGCGAACGTGCTGCCGCTCTATCTCGCGGTCGTGATCGGCCTGTCGCTGATCATCATGATCGTCGTCTTCCGGTCGCTGCTCGTTCCCCTCATCGCCACCGGCGGCTACGTGCTGTCGCTGTTCGCGGCGTTCGGAGCCATGACCGCGGTGTACCAGTGGGGATGGCTCAGCGGGGTCTTCGGCGTGCACGATCCCGGCCCGGTGCTGAGCTTCGCGCCGATCATCGTGATGGGCGTGCTCTTCGGACTCGCGATGGACTACCAGCTGTTCCTCGTCTCCGGAATGCGCGAGGCCTACGTGCACGGGTTGCCTGCACGCGGGGCGGTCGTCTCGGGCGTGCGCGCAGGTCGGGCCGTGGTGACGGCGGCGGCGATCATCATGATCTCCGTCTTCGGCGGCTTCGTGTTCTCCGAACTCGCCATGGTGCGACCGCTCGGCTTCGGGCTCGCCGCCGGTGTGCTGTTCGACGCGTTCGTCGTGCGCATGCTGCTGGTCCCGGGGCTCATGCACCTGTTCGGCAAGGCCGCCTGGTGGCTTCCGAAGTGGCTGAACCGCATCATCCCCGACGTGGATGTCGAGGGAGCCGCCCTGGAACGCACGCACCAGATCCACGGTGTCGCCGCTCCCGAGGCGCGCAAGCCCGAGGTCGTCACCGCCGGCTGAGTCGGGGCCGCCGGGACCCGTCCCGACCGACCCTGCTATTGCGCCATGTGCGCGCAAGAGCGCCGGCCAGATGGGCGCAATAGAGCGCAAGCGGCGCTGTTGCGGCGCTGGGACGACGAGGAGCGGGGGCTCAGGCCGACTCGCGCAGGACCAGGGTGTGGTCGACGGTGCGATGAAGGTCATCCCGCCGTCCGGCGAGCAGTGCCTCTGCCAGCTCCAGCGCGCGGTCGGCGAGCTCCGGCATGTCGACGGCGAGTGTCGTGAGCTCCGGGGTGACAAGAGTGCCGATGTCGAGGCCGTCGATGCCGACGACGGCGACATCCTGCGGAACGCGGATGCCCGCCCGGGCGAACCCCTTCAACGCGCCGACCGCGAGAACGTCGTTGAAGCACAGCACGGCGTCGAAGCCGGTCGCACCGCCCGCAAGGGCTGCTGCCGCAGCGACCCCACCCCGATGCGTGACGGGTGCGTGCGTCCGGACGACCGGCTCGAGTCCGTGCTCGGCCAGCACCCGTACGAGCACGAACATCCGCATCGACGGCCCCTGGTCCTTCGCGTCGATCACCGCAATGCGCCGGCGTCCCGTCGAGAGCAGGTGGGCGACGACGTCCCTCATGCCTCGCTCGTAGTCGAACCGCACCCACGCCCCGTCGTGCACCGGGTCATCTGCGAGCAGCACCGTCGGCGTGCGCACATCGATCGCCGACCGGTGCTCGCTAGGGAGATGCCCGATCAGAGCGTCGACCCGTTCGGCGACGGATGCCACGCGCTCGGTCCCCCCGTGCCCACTGAGGTCGACCATGACGAGGCCCCACTCCCTGGCCGCCGCTCGGCGGGAGAGTTCGGACGCCAGCTCGGGGTAATAGGGATTCCGCAGGTCGCCCACGACGAACCCGATGGTGACGTCACGTCCGCGCACGAGACGCTGAGCCGCGCGATTGGGGCGATAGTGCAGGGCTTCGGCGGCATCCATCACACGTTGCCGCGTGGCGGCACTGACATCGGCCATGTCGTTGAGCGCCCTGGTGACGGTCTGCCGAGAGACTCCCGCGGCCGCCGCGACATCATTGATCGTCGGCGGCTTGGCGTGCGTTGCCATGCAAGGAATCGTACTGATAAAGTCGCAGACCGTGAACGTTCACGGTTCGGATGCCCCACAGGCTCCGAAACGCGGTCGATACGAGAACACGAGGGGCAACCGGCCCGCTCTTCTACCGGGTTCCAGCCGGCGTTCGCCCAAGACGATCGATGACGACGAAAGGTAGGCCGCATGGCCGAGGCAGTGCAGCACGTGCGATGGGGAATCGTGGGACCGGGTGGCATCGCCCATCGCTTCGCGGAGCAGCTGCCGCACAGTCGCACCGGCGAACTCGTCGCCGTTGCCAGCAGAAACGTCGACCGGGCTCGCGCGTTAGCCTCCGAGTTCGAGTCCGAGCCTGGCGGCATCCGCGTGCACGAGTCGTATGACGCGCTGTTCGCCGACCCCGAGATCGACGCCGTCTACATCGCGACCGTGCACACGGAGCATGTGCGGCTGAGCATCCAGGCCCTCGAGGCCGGCAAGCACGTCATCTGCGAGAAGCCGCTCTCCGTCGACCACGCCGGCGCGATGGTCGTCGTCGAAGCGGCCCGCCGCAGCGGGCGGTACTTCGCCGAGGGCTTCATGTACCGCTTCCACCCGCAGATCGCACTGCTCGCCCAGCTCGTCGCCGACGGCGCCATCGGCGAGGTGCAGCACGTCGATGCCTCCTTCGCGTTCCGTACGGATGCCCCGGCCGACCATCGGCTGCTCAACCCGGAGCTCGCCGGGGGAGGCATCCTCGACGTCGGCGGATACTCGATGTCCGCAGCCCGACTCGTCGCGGGAGCGGCCACCGGGACCCGTTTCGCCGAGCCGGTCTCCCTGACCGCGAACGGTACGATCGGTGACTCGGGCGTCGACGAGTGGACGACGGCATCCGTCGTCTTCGCCTCCGGGCTCACCGCCCACCTCACCTGCGGCGTGCGGGTGCAAGACGACAACCGCATCGTCGTGTCCGGCTCGCGAGGGCGCATCATCCTGCCGGAGCCGTGGGTGCCCAGCACGCAGGAGCCGACCGTGGTCGAGGTGCGCAGGACGGATGCCGCACCTGAGGTCATCCGCCTCGAGCCGGCATGGCAGTACGCGCTGCAGGCGGATGCCGTCGCCGAGCACGCTGCGGAGGGCCAGAGCCCCGAGGTGAGCTGGGCCGACACCCTCGGCAACGCGCGCGGGCTGGACCGGTGGCGCGAGGCGATCGGGCTGCGTTATCCGTTCGAGGTCGAGACGGCGAACATCCCGCCGTACAGCGGTAGGCGGCCGGCGCGTCGGCAGGATGCCCCGATGCGGTACGGCCGCATCCCCGGACTCGACAAGGAGGTGTCGCGCCTCGTCATGGGCGTCGACAACCAGACCACCCTCGGTCACGCCTCCGCGATGTTCGACGACTTCGTCGAGCGAGGCGGCAACGCGTTCGACACCGCATACATCTATGGCGGCGGCCTCATGGAGCGTCTGCTGGGACGCTGGGTGGCGAACCGCGGCGTTCGGGATGACGTGGTCATCGTCGGCAAGGGTGCGCACACTCCGCACTGCGACCCCGAGTCCATCGTCCGCCAGCTCGACGAGACCCTCGACAGGCTGCAGACCGACCACGTCGACCTCTACCTGATGCATCGCGACAACCCGGACATCCCGGTCGGCGAGTTCGTCGACGTGCTCGACGAGCAGGCGCGGGCAGGTCGCATTCGCGTCTTCGGCGGCTCGAACTGGTCGATCGCACGCTTCGAGGAGGCGCAGGCGTACGCGGATGCGAACGGCAAGCAGCGCTTCTCGGTGCTCAGCGACCACTTCGGTCTGGCGCACGCGCTGGACGTTCCGTGGGCGGGATGCCGCCACGTCACCGACGTCGAAGACCGGGAGTGGCTGGAGCGCACCGGCACCACCCTGCTGCCGTGGTCGTCACAGGCCCGCGGGTTCTTCGCTCGCGCGGATCGGGATGACACCTCCGACGCCGAACTCGTGCGCTGCTACTACAGCGACGACAACTTCGAGCGCCTCGCGCGAACCCGCCAGCTGGCATCCGAGCTGGGCGTCGCCCCGACCGCGATCGCCCTTGCGTACGTGCTCGCGCAGTCGTTCCCGACCTTCCCGCTGATCGGGCCGCGCAGCATCGAAGAGACGCGCACCTCGCTCGCTGGGCTTGACATCGAGCTCTCCCAGGACCAGGTGCGCTGGCTCGACCTGCGCAGCTGAGGTTCGAGCGCCGTGCCGTCGAGGGGAGACCCTTCGGCGGCGCGGCGAGCTCAACCGGCGGAAGCGTTCGAGGCGGGATGCTCCACGGTGGCATCCGTTCCCGGATACACGAGCATCTCGTGGCCGTCGTCGAACCGCGTGAGGTAGGGCGGTGATCCGTCTGCACCCCGTACCTCGACGATCTCGCCGCGTCGGTCTGGCGTCTCGACCGTCACCCCGCGAATGACGATGCGCTCGCCTGGTTGTGCACGCATGGCCACCATCTCCTTTGACGACCATTCCAGGGTACGTCCCACGAACTGGGGTACGCAGGATGCGGCCTATACCGTCGACAAGTCTTGACAGTCTCTCGTGGCGGGAGGAGCCTGTTTCTTGGGTCGCTCATAGCTCTCCGTGGGGGCGGCGAGTTGGCGGCCCGTTGAAAACCCGCCCGCTTACCCCATTTCTCCCGATGAGCCGGAATACCGGCCCATCGGGTGTTCTGGTTAATGCGCCACCCCACCCACACCACGACATAGGGTGAAGCCATGTTCAGTGCGATCGATTCCTTCAGCGGATTCAGCGTCGACGACCTTGCACGCGCACGGGAGTTCTACAGCGACACCCTGGGACTCGCGGTCGAGTCGGAGGGTGACATGGGCATCCGTCTCACGCTGCCCGGCGGGGGTGAGGTGTTCGTCTATGCGAAGCCGGATCACAGCCCCGCGTCGTTCACGATCCTGAACTTCGTCGTCGACGACATCGAGGCGTCCGTCGACGAGCTCAACGCCGCCGGTGTCGTCACGAAGATCTACGACAACGCGGAGTTGCCGACGGATGCGAAGGGCATCGCGCGTCCGAACAACCCCGAGTGGGGTCCGGACATCGCGTGGTTCCGCGACCCGGCGGGCAACGTGCTGTCGGTCATCCAGGCCTGACGCGCCGCCTCCGCAGAGGCGTCCTCACCGTGGCTTGAGGAGCACGCCGAAGGCGCGCGTCCCCTCCGTGGGTTGAGGAGCACGCCGAAGGCGCGCGTCTCGAAACCCGAACGCCGTCCGACGCCGGGCTTCGAGGCGCGCGCAGCTACGCGGCTCTGGTTATGACCGCGCGGAACGACGCGTGAACAGCAGCGCGCCGAGGCCCGCCAGCAGCGCCAGCAGAGCGGCACCGATGACACCGAACACGTTCGATCCGGTGTCGGCCAGGGCGTTGGGATCCGTGATGGATGCCGATGCCGAGACCCCGCTCACGGCGTGAGTGGCCACCGTGGGCTGAACGGTGCTGGCCGGCTCAGTGGAGCCCGTGGTGCCAGTGGGCTCAGTCGGTCCCGTGGGGCCGGTCGGTCCAGTGGGTCCGGTCGGCCCGGTCGGTCCCGTGGGCCCGGTCGGTCCCGTGGGCCCAGTCGGACCAGTCGGGCCGGTGGGTCCCGTCGGGCCGCTCGGGTCGCTCGGGCCGCTCGGAACGGAGGTGTCCGCACCCGTCGTGGTCGAGTCGCCGAGCACGCTGATCGCGTCGCCTCCCACCGTGACCGGGAGGGCCACGCCGATGGGTGCCAGCAGTCCGCTGGCCAGCCCGCCGTTGCCGGTCGTGCTGTCGCCCGCGCCCGTAGCCGGCGCGCTTCCCGGGTTGCCCGCGGTGGTGTTCGCGCCGGTGCTGGTGGAGTCGCCGACCACGCTGATCGCGTCACCGCCGACCGTCACAGGTGCGCTTGCACCGACATCCGCGAGCGCTCCGCTGAGAACGCCGCCTGTCCCGCTCGTGGTGCCTCCGGAGCCTCCGCTCGAACCGGTGCCACGTGCACCGCCGGCGCCCCCGCCATCCGAGGTCGTCGTGGTAGCGGCATCCGTCGAATCGGAGTCACCGAGGGCACTGATGGCGTTCCCGCTCACCGTGATCGGCGCGTTGACGCCGATCGGCAAGAGCAGGCCACCGAGCAGGCTGTCGCTACCCGTCGTGGTTGACGGAGTGGCTGCGGCTGTAGGGCTCGCGGCACCCGACGAGGTGTCCGAGTTGCCGGATGTCGAGTCGCCCACCCCGCTGATCCCGTTGCCGCTCACCGTGATGGGGGCGTTCACGGTGAGCGGTGCCACCAGGCCGCCGAGCACGCTGTCGCTGCCGCTGGTCGTGGCATCGGTCGAGCCTGCAGACGATGATCCGGAGGTCGATGGCTGCGGTGAGGCGGAGGTGGTGGCATCCGAACTCGTCGAGCTTCCGGCGACGCTCACCGCGTTGCCGGACACCGTGACCGGTACCGAGACCGTCCCTCCGACGACATCGCCGGAGGCGATGCCGTTGTCTCCGGACGTCGTCGCGGCCGGTGCCGATGGGGTCGTTGTCGCCGGTGGAGGCGTCGTGGACGCTGTCGAGCTCGCGGCAGGTGCTGTCGGAGCAGCCGGCGTCGACGGAGCGGACGAGGTCGCCGCACTCGAGAGCGCATCGCCGAGTCCGCTGACCGCGTCGCCGACGACGGAGACGGGTGCACTGAGATTGATGCCGAGCACATCGCCGGAGCCAGCTCCGTCGGTGCCGCTCGTGGAGGGCTGGGCGGCGTTCGCCGCACCGATACCCGCCAGTGAAAGGCCGCCGAGGATGACTGTGAACCACAGTCCCCTCGACACGATCTTGTTCATGATTGTCAACTCCTGATCGAGCGTTTGGTCGCTTCCGGGCGTAGGTCGCCGCGGAAGGCTGAGGTCACTTCTTCCGTCCGGTGGCGCGGCGCATCGCGAAAGGATGCCGTGCCGCGGCAGGACGGAGCGGACCTCGCTCAGTCAGGTGTCGAGTCGGTCTCGTAGGCAGGAGTGGTCGGCAGGTCGTCGTCGCCCGTTGCGCCCACCAGGGCGACGGACGGCGCCGCAACGCCGATGTTCGAGGGCAGGTTCGCGACGGACCCAGCGCCGCCAGGCCCGCTCCCGGTACCGGAGCCCGGACCCGACCCGGATGTCGCAGGCGCACCCTGGCCCGGAGAACCGGGGGAGGACGGCGCGTTCGGAGTCGCGGGCATCCCGGTCTCGCCTGGCGTCGAGCCGCCGAAGGACGAGGAGATGGATGCCCGCCACGACGACCAGAGATCGGTCACGACCACCGGGGCCGCTTTCGTCTCTGCCGTCGTCGATCCCATGGTCGCGACCGTCGAAAGGTCGCCGAACTCGCCGGGAGCTGCGGGAGTCACGCCGACGGACGGCGTAGTGGGCGGTGCCGGCTGGGATGTCACCGGAGGAGGCCCGAGGACCGTCCCGGTCGTCTGTGCCGTCGAACCGAGCACGGAGTCGACGGCCCCTGCCACCGGAGCGGTCACCGCCGAGACGGGGCCGACGGTCGAGCCGAGCGCACCGCCGACGACGGGAACGGAGCCGACGAGCCGATCGACGGATCCGGCTACCGGGGCGACCGTCTTCGTGACCGAGACCGACTGCACGACCGAGGCGACCGTGCTCGCGACGGGCTGAGCGACCTGCTGAACCGGCGCGGGCAGAGCCTGCGCGACCGGCGCGACCGCGGACGAGACCGCATGGGTCACGGTGCTGACCGTGCTCTCGACCGGGGCAGTGACCGCGCCGACGAGCGATCCGACCGAGCCGAGCACTGAGCTCGGGGCGGGAGTCGCTGGGGTCGCCGGAGCGGGGTTCGACGCGGCCGGAGCAGAGCCCGATGACGACGTCGTGGAGGTTTGGTCGGCCGACGCGGAGAGGGCGCCGAACGCGAGTCCGAGCAGCACGAGACCACCGGCGACACCGAGCCCGCAGAGCAGCAGGCGCAGCACAGCCGATGGCGTGCGTGCTTCTACACGGTCCATCGTCCTCCCCCTAGCACGTGAACCTGTCCCGACTCTAAACCCGAACGAATCGATGTGGGAAGGCCGGAACGTGTTGCGACACGCCGGTCACTGGATGTCGCATAGGGGTTTTCGAGGCGCGAACCGGCCGACTTCCGCGCGATGTCGGGGGTTCCGCGTAGCCTGGGCTCACGAGGGCGGATTTTTCTCGAACCACAACATCTAGTGGAATGACAATCGTGTGATTCACGTTATATAGTGGGTGAACACCGCGCGGAACACCTCAGCCGTAAGCACGAGGGGGTTGGTTGCGGCGGGTGGATGGGGCACCGATCCGATCCATCCGAAGGTTCCGATCAGGGATTTATTTTGGGGAGGTCATCATGGACGAGAACGAGAACGTCGGCGGCTACGCAGTACCCGTTGACCCGATGGACCTTCTGCAGTGCGACAGCTGCCAGTAGGCAGTCGGCACTGACAGACAGACGAAGAAGAGCCCTCCGGCGCATGCCGGGGGGCTCTTCTCGTTCGGGGGTCCTCAGGTGGTCATCCCTAGAATGAGGTGCGTGGCAGTGAACCCCGCGATCCAGGGCCGGACGTACCCACCGGTCGATGCTTACCTCGTAGGGCGAGAGAAGGTACGGGAGTTCTCGCGCGCCGTGTTCGCGACGAACCCGATCCACTTCGAGGTGGATGCCGCGCGAGCGGCGGGCCACGCCGATGTGGTGGCACCCCCGACGTTTCCCGTCGTCGTGCAGGAGGGCGCGCTCGCGCAGCTGCTCGGCGATCGGGAGGCCGGCATCGACTTCGGCCGCGTGGTGCACGGCGACCAGCGCTTCGAGTACTCCCGGCCGGTGGTGGCGGGGGACGAGCTGATCGCGCACCTCACTGTGACGTCGGTGAAGTCGCTGGGTGGCAACTCCATGGTCACCGCGACGACGGTGATCGACGATGCGACGGGCGAGCATGTCGTCACTGCGACGTCCACGCTCGTGGTGAGGGGAGAGGACTGATGACCACGATTCCGACCATCGGCTCCCTGACCGTCGGCGACGAGGTGGCGAGCGCTCAGCACCTCATCACCCGTGACTCGCTCGTTCGCTATGCGGGGGCATCCGGCGACTTCAACCCCATCCACTACCGCGATGACATCGCCGAGTTCGTGGGCCTGCCGGGAGTGCTCGCGCACGGGATGCTCACCATGGGCATCGCCTCGCAGGCGGTCGTCGACTGGGTGGGCGACCCGGCACGCGTCGTCGACTACCAGGTGCGCTTCACTCGTCCCGTTGTCGTCGACCGCAACGACGGCGCAACGCTCGACGTCACGGCCAAGGTCGCGTCGATCGACGCCGAAGCCGGTCGCGTACGCATCGACATCACGGCCAGCGCCGCAGGGCAGACGGTGCTCGGCAAGGCGCAGGCGTGGGTGTCTTTGGTGTGACCGGCGTGGGAGCAACGGATGTCACGCCGACGTTCGCGCAACTGACCACCATGCGGGTCGGCGGCCCGGCACAGCATCTCGTGACGGCGCAGAGCGAAGACGAGCTCATCGCCATCGCACGGGACGCCTACGCGAGCGGCGACGATGTGCTGCTGCTCGGTGGCGGGTCGAACACGATCGTGTGCGACGACGGGTTCGAGGGTACGGTCATCCGGATCGCGACGCGTGGTATGGAGCGTGTCGGGTCCGACGGTCCCGGGCGGCAGGACGCCGTGCGGCTTCGCGTGCAGGCCGGTGAGTCGTGGGACGGCCTGGTGGCGCTCGCTGTGCGCAACAGGTGGGCTGGGATCGAGGCGTTGTCGGGCATCCCGGGCAGCGTCGGCGCTGCGCCCGTGCAGAACATCGGCGCCTACGGCCAGGAGCTCTCGTCGGTGCTCGTCGCCGTCGACTTTCTCGATGCGGCCAGCGGAGACGTGCGCCGGATGACCGCGTCGGACCTCGAGCTCGGCTATCGCACTTCCGTGCTGAAGCGCGGGCTGCAGGGAGTCGTGATCGCGGTCGAGATCGAGCTCGAGCAACGTCCGGATGTCGGGGCTGCCCTCGGCGAGCCCGTCGCGTACGCCCAGCTGGCCAACGCCCTCGCGGTCGACGTCGGCACTCAGGTGTCGCTCGGCGAGGGTCGGCGCACGGTGCTGTCGCTGCGGGAGTCGAAGGGCATGGTGCTCGACCCGGATGACCCTGACTCGGTCAGCGCCGGCTCGTTCTTCACGAACCCGATCGTGTCGACGCGCTTCGCGCACACGCTTCCGGCGGATGCCCCCCGGTGGCCGCTCGTCGCGGAGGAGCCCGACCTGGTCGCACCGCTCGACGCGTCGCGTGCGGAGGAGAGCCAGGTCGTCGGGCTGATGGCGGATGCCGCCGTCGACCGCGAGCGCCGAAGGGCCCACACCGAGTCGGCAGGGCCGGGCGTGAAGCTGAGCGCCGCGTGGCTGATCGAGCAGGCGGGCATCCGTCGTGGCTTCGCCCTGCCTGGATCGGGTGCGGCCATCTCGAGCAAGCACACTCTGGCGATCACGAACCGAGGTGGGGCATCGGCCTACGAAGTGGCGCAGCTCGCGTCATACGTGCAGGGAAGGGTGCAGGCCGAGTTCGGCGTTCTGCTGCACCCCGAGCCCGTACTCGTCGGCCTCGAGCTCTAGGGGCCCCTCTTCCCGTGGGTTGGGGAGCTCGCGACGCGCGTGTCTTCCCGTGGGTTGGGGGGCTCGCGTGGCGTGTGTCTTCCCGTGGGTGGGGGAGTTCGCGTGGCGTGTGCCTTCCCGTGGGTTGAGAGGCACCGCGACGCGTGGTGTCGTCCCCGTGGGTTGAGGAGCACCGCGTAGCGGCGCGTCTCGAAACCCGGCCTCGCGAACGTGGGGGTTTCGAGACGCGCGCGACCGCGTCGCGAGCTCCTCAACCCACGGTA
>Ga0153956_1002854_pt1 | contig 12025 bp, 10 predicted proteins | sample TSFL040MetaG_FD_104704 | JGI IMG/M metagenome (GOLD analysis project Ga0153956, IMG submission 104704) | Attine ant fungus gardens microbial communities from Florida, USA - TSFL040 MetaG | ecosystem: Host-associated > Fungi > Mycelium > Unclassified | place: USA: Florida, Wekiwa Springs...
AAGATCGGCCACACTTTGCCGTTCGACACGATCGAGGAATTGCGCGCGGACATGGCGCTCGACACGCCGATGCTGGCGGAACTCGGCCTCAAGACGTTCGACTGGGCGCCGCCCAAGCTCGACGCCAAGGGCGCGGGCGAGGTGAAATACCCGATCGCGGACTTCTACCTGACCAACGCGATCTGCCGCGCCAGCCCGACGATGCAGCGCTGCTCGGCTGAAATCCTCCACGGCGAAGACTTCGCGGAGGCGGCGGAATGATGACGATCCAATCCGTCATCCCAGCGAAAGCTGGGATCTCGTGCCGCAAGAGCGCGCTTCGATCGCTTGAGACCCCAGCTTTCGCTGGGGTGACGAGCGGGAGCACTGCGGAATGACCCGTTGGTTCACCTATCTCGGTCTGCCGTTCGGCTGGGCGTGGTTTGTTGCCACGATCATCGACATCCTCGTGATCGCCCTGCCGCTGATGCTGGCCGTCGCGATGATCATCTATGCCGATCGCAAGATCTGGGCGGCGATGGCGCTCAGGCGCGGGCCGAACGTGGTCGGGCCGTTCGGCCTGCTGCAATCGTTCGCGGACGGGCTGAAGGTCTTCCTGCAGGAAACGATCATCCCCTCGGCGGCGAACAAGGGTCTGTTCCTGATCGCGCCGATCATCACCTTCACGGTCGCTTTGATTGTGTGGGCGGTGATCCCGTTCCAGGCGGGCGTGGTGCTCGCCGACATCAACGTGGGGCTTCTGTATGTCTTGGCGGCGTCGAGCCTCGGCGTCTACGGCATCATCATCGCCGGCTGGGCGTCGAACTCGAAATATCCGTTCTATTCGGCACTGCGCGCGGCCGCGCAGATGGTGAGCTACGAAGTCGCGATCGGCTTCGTGCTGATTTCGGTGGTGATGTGGGCGGGGAGCTTCAACCTCTCCACCATCGTCACCGCGCAGCAGGGTTACGCTTGGGGCTGGGTGAACGGCAATTTCATCAATCCTTTGCTCTTCCCGATGGCGGTAGTGTTCTTCATCTCGGCGCTGGCCGAGACGCAGCGCGCGCCGTTCGACCTGACCGAGGCGGAAAGCGAGCTCGTCGCCGGGTACCAGACCGAATATTCGTCGATGAGCTTCGCGCTCTACTGGCTCGGCGAATATGCCAACGTGATCCTGATGTGCGCGCTGAACGCCACGCTCTTCTGGGGCGGCTGGCTGCCGCCGCTCAATGTCGGCTGGATGTATGCGGTGCCGGGGATCATCTGGCTGTTCATCAAGATCCTGATGTTCTTCTTCTTGTTCAGCTGGGTGAAGGCCACCGTCCCGCGCTATCGCTATGATCAACTGATGCGGCTGGGCTGGAAGATATTCCTGCCGCTGTCGCTGATCTGGGTATTTCTGGTTTCGGGCTACCTGATGTGGACTCGCGTGGGAGTGGGGGCGTGATGCTGCTGCAACTTTCCGCGATGGCTCTCAGCCTTGCCCCTATTGCCGACAGCGCGAATGAGTCATCGGTGACTTTTGCCTGCATCAGCGAACAGCCGAACTTCAATTATTTCATGTTGGGCCTGAGCGAGAGCGGACGCTTTGTTTATTTGCATCGACATCAGGGCGTCGCATGGCCCGACGAAAAAGTTTTGCTGTTAAACAATGTTCGACACGAAACGGCTGACCAAAATGATGGCGTCCGGACTCGGCATCTAGAAATCTCCGGTGTTTCCGATCCTAAAATCGGACCCTCTACGAATACGCAGTACCGTTTGAAGATAGATATTCAATATCCTAAAGATGGTCTCGATGCGGGAGTGAATAATCCTTTATTAGTTTATGCCGAATTGTCGATGAAGGACATCGACATAAAAGCTACCTGCTTGTCGGATAATCCGTCGAGAAAGGGCTTTGAATGATTTTATCTTACTTTGTCCCGTTGAAGCAGGGAGAAAATCGGTGACCCCTGTCCAGATCATCAAATCATTCACGCTGTGGGAGTTCATCAAAGCCCACTGGCTGACCTTGCGCTATTTCTTCAAACCCAAGGCGACGATCAACTATCCGTTCGAGAAGAACCCGATCTCGCCCCGCTTCCGCGGCGAGCATGCGCTGCGCCGGTATCCGAATGGTGAGGAGCGTTGCATTGCGTGCAAGCTCTGCGAGGCGATCTGCCCGGCGCAGGCGATCACGATCGAGGCCGAGCCGCGCGCCGACGGCAGCCGCCGCACCACGCGCTACGATATCGACATGACCAAGTGCATCTATTGCGGCCTGTGCCAGGAGGCGTGCCCGGTCGATGCCGTGGTCGAGGGGCCGAATTTCGAATTCTCGACGGAAACCCGCGAGGAACTGATCTACGACAAGCAGAAGCTGCTCGATAACGGCGACCGCTGGGAGCGCGCGATCGCCGCGAACCTTGCCGCCGATGCGCCATACCGTTAAGCGCGCCGCAGGCTCAGGGGCGATGATGATTCACCTTTCTCCCGTCATCCCAGCGAAAGCTGGGATCTCCCAGTCGAGGAGCGTGCGCTTGCGGCACGAGACCCCAGCTTTCGCTGGGGTGACGGAGGTGGCGTTGTGATCCAGGCCATCGCCTTCTACCTGTTCGCCGTCGTCGTGATCGCCTCCGCGGCGATGACGATCACGTCGCGCAACCCCGTCCATTCGGTGCTGTGGCTGATCCTGGCGTTCTTCAACGCCGCCGGGCTGATGGTGCTCGCCGGCGCCGAGTTCATCGCGATGCTGCTGGTGATCGTCTATGTCGGCGCCGTCGCGGTTTTGTTCCTGTTCGTCGTGATGATGCTCGACATCGATTTCGCCGAATTGCGTGCCGGCTTCGTGCGCTATGCCCTGTTCGGGCTCGCGCTCGCGGTGGCACTGGTGTGCGAAATCCTGATCGGCGTCGGCGCATGGAGCGCGGGCGCCATCCAGCTTTCCCGCCGCGCGGCGCCGATCGATCCGGACGTCTCGAACATCCAGGCGATCGGCAATCTGCTCTACACGCGCTACCTGTTCGTGTTCGAAGCCGCCGGCCTGGTGTTGCTGGTCGCGATGATCGGCGCGATCGTGCTGACGCACCGCCAGCGCGGCGGGGTGAAGCCGCAGAAGATTTCCGCGCAGGTCGCCCGCCGTCCCCAGGATTCGGTGCGCAAGACGCAGCCCGCCGTGGGGCAGGGGGTGGAGCTATGACCCTCAATCGTCACCCCAGCGAAAGCTGGGATCTCATGCCGCAAGCACACCCCCTCCAACGCAAAGATCCCAGCTTCCGCTGGGATGACGGGTTTTTGGCATGATCGGCCTGACGCATTATCTCGTCGTCGCCGCCATCCTGTTCGTGATGGGCGTGCTCGGCATCTTCATGAACCGCAAGAACGTGATCGTCATCCTGATGGCGATCGAGCTGATCCTGCTCGCGGTGAACCTGAACCTCGTCGCCTTCTCGGCTGCCTTGCACGATCTCGTGGGGCAGGTGTTCGCGATGTTCGTGCTGACCGTCGCGGCTGGCGAGGCGGCGATCGGGCTGGCGATCCTGGTGATCTATTTCCGCGGCCGCGGCACGATCGCAGTCGACGACATCAACCGGATGAAGGGGTGATGGTGCATCAATCCGTCATCCCAGCGCAAGCTGGGATCTCGTGCCGCAAGGGCGCGCGCAAGCCGCTTGAGACCCCAGCTTTCGCTGGGGTGACGGAGTTTGTTTCGTGAATCCGATCCTCTTCATCGTCTTCCTGCCGCTGCTCGCCGCCGCCGTCGCGGGACTGAGCAACAAGGCGTTCGGCGCGACACTGCCCAAGCTGGTCACGACCGGCGCGCTGTTCGTGTCGTGCCTGCTCTCCTGGCCGATCTTCATCCACTATCTGGGCGGTGCGGACGCGACGATCACGCCGGTGTTCCAGTGGATCCGCTCGGGCGACATGCAGGTCGAATGGGCGCTGCGCGTCGACGCGCTGACCGCGGTGATGCTGGTGGTGATCACCAGCGTCTCGGCGCTCGTCCACCTCTATAGCTGGGGCTATATGGAGGAGGATCCGGATCAGCCGCGCTTCTTCGCCTATCTCTCGCTGTTCACCTTCGCGATGCTGATGCTCGTGACGGCGAACAATCTGGTGCAGATGTTCTTCGGCTGGGAAGGCGTCGGCCTCGCCAGCTATCTGCTGATCGGCTTCTGGTTCCGCAAGCCCAGCGCCAATGCCGCGGCGATCAAGGCATTCGTCGTGAACCGTGTGGGTGACCTGGGCTTCATGCTCGGCATCTTCGCCACCTTCCTGGTGTTCGGCACGATCGACATTCCGACGATCCTCCACGCCGCGCCGGGCATGGCCGGATCGACGATCGGCTTCCTCGGCCAGCGCTGGGACACGATGACCGTGCTCTGCCTGCTGCTATTCGTCGGCGCGATGGGCAAGTCCGCGCAATTGGGCCTCCACACCTGGTTGCCCGACGCGATGGAAGGCCCGACACCGGTCTCCGCCCTCATCCACGCCGCGACGATGGTCACGGCGGGCGTGTTCATGGTCTGCCGCCTGTCGCCGATGTTCGAGACGAGCGAGACCGCTTTGACAGTGGTGCGCTTCGTCGGCGCCGCGACCTGCCTGTTCGCCGCGACCGTCGGGCTGGTGCAGACCGATATCAAGCGCGTGATCGCCTATTCGACCTGCTCGCAGCTCGGCTACATGTTCTTCGCGGCGGGCGTCGGCGCATATGGCGCGGCGATGTTCCACCTGTTCACGCACGCTTTCTTCAAGGCGCTTCTGTTCCTCGGCGCGGGCAGCGTGATCCACGCGATGCACCACGAGCAGGACATGCGCTATTATGGCGGTCTGCGGAAAGCGATCCCGGTCACCTTCTGGGGCATGATGTTCGGCACGCTGGCGATCACCGGTGTCGGGCTGCCGAGCCTGTTCGGCCTGCCCGAGATCGGCTTTGCCGGCTTCCACTCGAAGGACATGATCATCGAGGTGAGCTATGCCGCCGGCCAGCAGGGCGCGTGGTTCGTCGGCGTGCTCGTCGCGTTGCTCACCAGCTTCTATTCGTGGCGCCTGATGTTCCTGACCTTCTGGGGCAAGCCGCGCTGGATCAATTCCGAGCATATCCAGCACGCCGTCCACGACGCGCACGGCCATGGCCATCACGATCACGGCGAGGACGAGGAAGCGACGCACGACACGACCGCGCATCCGCACGTGCACGATGCGGGCGCACACGATCTGCATGACGGCACCGGCGGCTATCACCCGCATGAGAGCCCGTGGACGATCCTCGCGCCGCTGATCCTGCTCTCGATCGGTGCGATCGCGGCGGGCTTCGTGTTCCACGGCTATTTCATCAGCGAAAGCGCGGGCGAGAGCTATTGGCACGACAGCATCGCGTTCCGCGCGCAGCTGATGGGCAGCGTCGAGAATTTGCCGCTCGGCATCAAGCTCAGCGCATCGATCGCGATGCTGCTCGGGCTGTTCACCGCCTGGTACACCTATATCCGCAAGCCCGGCTTCGCCGACGCGCTCGCCGATCAGTTCGAGGTGCTGTACCGCTTCCTGCTCAACAAATGGTATTTCGACGAGCTGTATAACCTGCTCTTCGTCCGCCCCGCCTTCGCGATCGGCCGCCTGCTCTGGCACAAGGGCGACGAGGGCTCGATCGATCGCTTCGGCCCGAACGGCAGCGCCTGGGTGGTGGCGTTCGGCAGCCGCGTCGCGGGGCGGCTCCAGACCGGATATGTCTACACCTATGCCTTCGTCATGCTGATCGGCCTGACCGCCGCCGTCACCTGGGTGATCGCGCGATGAGCGACCAATTTTCCTCCGTCATCCCAGCGCAAGCTGGGATCTCATGCCGCAAGGGCGCGCTTTCGTCGCTTGAGACCCCAGCTTTCGCTGGGGTGACGATTGAGGGGACGATGTCGTGAGCGGCTTCCCGATCCTCTCGCTGATGCTCGCGATCCCCGCGGTCGCGGCGGTCGCTTGCGTGTTCCTGTCGGCGAATGCGGCGCGCTGGACCGCGCTGATCGCGACTTTGGCGGACCTCGCGCTCGGCATCTTCTTGTGGGCGCAATTCGATATCGGCGGGCCGCAGTGGCAGTTCGTCGAGCGCCACGATCACCTGTTCGGCGTGTTCGGCTATGCGCTGGGCATCGACGGCTTCGCGCTGATGCTGATCATGCTCAGCGTGTTCCTGATGCCGATCTGCATCGGCGCGAGCTGGCGCGCGATCAAGAGCCGTGTGCCCGAATACATGGCGCTGTTCCTCGTCACCGAACTGCTGATGATCGGCACGTTCGCGGCGCAGGACCTGTTCCTGTTCTACGTGTTCTTCGAGGCCGGCCTGATCCCGATGTACCTGATCATCGGCATCTGGGGCGGCGCGAACCGCATCTACGCGAGCTATAAATTCTTCCTCTATACCCTGCTCGGCTCGGTGCTGATGCTCATCGCGATGCTGTGGATGGCGCATTATGCCGGCACCACCGACATCCCGACCTTGATGCAGACCGATTTCCCGGTCCATGCGCAGACGTGGCTGTGGCTTGCCTTCTTCGCCTCGTTCGCGGTGAAGATGCCGATGTGGCCGGTCCATACCTGGCTGCCCGACGCGCACGTGCAGGCGCCGACCGCCGGATCGGTGATCCTGGCCGGCGTGCTGCTGAAGCTTGGCGGTTACGGCTTCCTGCGCTTCTCGCTGCCGATGTTCCCGGAAGCCTCGGCGCAGCTGACCTGGCTGATCTTCGCGCTCTCCGCGGTGGCGGTGATCTATACCAGCCTCGTCGCGCTCGTGCAGCAGGACATGAAGAAGCTGATCGCCTATTCCTCGGTCGCGCACATGGCGATCGTGACGATCGGCCTGTTCGCCTTCAACCGCCAGGGCGTGGAAGGCGCGATGATCGTGATGCTGAGCCACGGCCTCGTCTCGGGCGCGCTCTTCCTGTGCGTCGGCGTGATCTACGATCGCCTGCACACCCGCGAGATCGATCGCTACGGCGGCCTGAGCATCAACATGCCGCGCTATGCCGTGCTGTTCCTGCTCTTCACCATGGCTTCGATCGGCCTGCCGGGCACCAGCGGCTTCGTCGGCGAGTTCCTGTCGCTCTCGGGCACGTACCAGCTCTCTACCTGGATCGCGCTCCTGTGCACTACCGGCATCATCCTGGGTGCGGCGTACATGCTCTACCTCTACCGCCGCGTCGCGTTCGGTGAGATCAGGCATGACGACGTGCGCAAGATGCCCGATCTGTCGATCCGTGAATTCTGGCTGCTCGCGCCGATCGCCGCCGTGGTGCTGTGGATGGGCGTCTATCCCGAGAGCTTCCTCGCGCCGATGCGCAACGATGTCGGCACGCTGATCGCCCGCGTCTCGCGCGCCACGCCGGTCAGCGATTCGCAGCCGGCCGCCGGCAAGTCCGCCCCTGTTGCCAAGGGGGAGGCACGCTGATGTTCGATCTCGCTTCGCTGATGATGGTCCTGCCCGAGGAGATCCTCTCGATCGGCGCGACCGTGCTGATGCTCGTCGCCGCCTGGGGCGGACAGAAATCGGCCCGTGCGGTCACCTGGGTGTCGATCGCGATCCTGATCGGCGCGGGCATCGCGCTGATGGGCCCGGCCTCGTCGGGCGGCGTCGCGTTCGGCGGGCTGATCCGCGCCGACGCCTTTGCCGGTTTCTCCAAGGCGCTGATTTATGCCGCCGCCGCCGTCGCGCTGCTGATGGCACCGCGCTTCTTCGAGCGCACCTCGGGCGGCGATCTGCGGCCGGAATATCCGGTGCTGATCCTGCTCTCCGCCGCGGGCATGGGGATCATGGTCTCGGCCGGCGACCTGCTGACGCTCTATGTCGGCCTCGAACTCCAAAGCCTCGCGGCGTACGTGCTGGCGAGCTTCATGCGCCGCGACGCGCGCTCGGCCGAGGCGGGCCTCAAATATTTCGTGCTCGGCGCGCTGGCGAGCGGCATCCTGCTCTACGGTATCTCGCTGGTCTACGGCTTCAGCGGGACGACGATGTTCGACGGCGTTGCCCAGGCCTATGCCGCGATCGTGCCCGGGATTCACGATTACGGTCTGATGTTCGGGCTGGTGTTCGTGTTCGCCGGCCTCGCCTTCAAGATCAGCGCGGTGCCGTTCCACATGTGGACGCCCGACGTGTACGAAGGCGCGCCGACGCCGGTCACCGCCTTCTTCGCCTCCGCGCCCAAGGTGGCGGCGATGGCGTTGGCGGTGCGCGTGGCGATCAGCGCGATGGGGCCGGCGGTGAGCGACTGGCGCCAGATCGTGATCTTCGCCTCGCTCGCCTCGATCATCTTCGGCGCGGTCGCGGCGATCGGGCAGAGCAACATCAAGCGCCTGCTGGCCTATTCGTCGATCAACAATGTCGGCTTCGCGCTCGTCGGGCTCGCTGCGGGCACGCAACAGGGCGTGGCGTCGGTGCTGATGTACCTGACCATCTATATCGCGATGACGCTCGGCAGTTTCCTCGTCGTGCTCCAGATGCGCGACCATGAGGGCAATCCGGTAGAGAGCATCGCCAGTCTCTCGGGCCTGTCGCGCACCCGGCCCGGCCTCGCGGCGGCGATGGCGATCTTCATGTTCAGCCTCGCCGGTATCCCGCCGCTGTTCGGTTTCTATGCCAAGTTCGCGGTGTTCAGCGCGGCGGTGAATGCCGGGCTGTTCCCGCTCGCGGTATTCGGCATCGCGGCTTCGGTGATCGGCGCGTATTATTATCTGCGCATCGTCAAGACGATGTATTTTGACGATCCTGCCCCGGCTTATGCGCCGGGCGACAGCGCGGTCGAGGGTGGATTGATCACCGTGGCGGCGATCTTCATCTCGCCGCTCGGCTATCTCGCCATTCCGGTGCTCGGCGCCTGGACGATGGCGGCGGCGAAGGCGCTGTTCTGAGCCTGATCCGCACCGTCGCCGAGACGGGATCGACCAACGCCGACATGCTCGCGCTCGCCCGTTCGGGAGCGGAGGAAGGCCTGTGGCTGCGCGCCGAGCGTCAAAGCGATGGGCGGGGGCGGCAGGGGCGGGCCTGGGCGTCGCCCGCGGGCAATCTCTACGCCAGCACGTTGGTGCGGCTGCGCCCGACCGATCCGGGCGCGGCGACGCTCGCGCTGGTCGCGGCGGTGGCGCTGGAGGAGGCAGTGTCCGCCTACGTTCCGGGCGGACAGCTCAAATGGCCCAACGATCTGCTGATCGACGGCGCCAAGCTCTCCGGCATCCTGCTCGAGCGCGCCGATGATGCGGTAGTGATCGGGATCGGCGTGAACCTCGCGCATCATCCCGCCGATCTCGATCGCGTCGCCACCAGCCTCGCGGCGCAGGGCGTGTCGGTCGATCCCGCCGATTTCGCCGAAACGCTAGCCGATTCCTTCGCACGCTGGCTCGGCCTGTGGCGCGGCGAGGGGCTTGCGCCGGTGCGCGCCCGCTGGCTTACGAGGGCGCATCCGCCGGGCACCGCGCTCACCGCGCGCTTGCCCGACGGATCGGCGATCGACGGCCTGTTCGACGGCCTCGACGCGGAGGGCGCGCTCATCCTGCGCTTGGCCTCGGGCGAGCGGCGTGTCATTCACGCCGGCGACGTCTTCCTGATCTGAGATAAGGGACTGCGCACATGCTGCTCGCCGTCGATGCCGGCAACACCAACGTCGTCTTCGCGCTGATCGATCAGACGACGATCAAGGCGCGCTGGCGCATCGCCACCGATCCGCGGCGCACAGCTGACGAATATGCCGTGTGGTTGAGCCAGTTGCTGCAACTCGAAGGCTATGATCGCGGTGCGGTGACCGGCGTGATCATCTCCACCGTCGTGCCGCGCGCACTGCACAACCTCCAGACGCTGGCGCGGAAATATTTCGGCGGCGAGCCGCTGATCGCCGGGCAGAAACCGGTCGAATGGGGAATCCAGCTTGACGTCGACGAGCCGCGGAACCTCGGCGCCGACCGCGCGGTGAACGCGATCGCCGCGCACGCGCTGCACGAGGGCGACCTGATCGTGGTCGATTTCGGCACCGCGACCACCTTCGACGTGATCGACTATCGCGGCGCGTACAAAGGCGGAATCATCGCGCCGGGCATCAACCTGTCGCTTGATGCGCTGGTGACGGCGGCAGCCAAGCTGCCGCGCATCGCGATCGAGGCGCCGGCCGGCAACAAGTCGGTGATCGGCCGCGACACGGTCAGCCAGATGCATATCGGCATCTATTGGGGCTATGTCGCGATGATCGAGGGCCTGATCGCGCGGATGAAAGCCGAGGTCGGCCGACCGGTGCGGGTGATCGCGACCGGTGGTCTCGCTGCGCTCTTCGAGAAGAATACCGAGGTTTTCGACGCCATCGAGCCCGATCTGACCATTCAGGGGCTGGCGATGCTGTGGCAGCGCGCCCATATGACGAGTTAGCCGTCACCCCAGCGAAAGCTGGGGTCTCAGGCCTCAAGCGCCACCCTTATCACCCGATACCCCAGCTTTCGCTGGGGTGACGAATTTGGATGAGGGCGGCGAAGTTAGGAAAATAATGACTCCCAAGAATACCGAATTCCTTTTCGTCGCGCTCGGCGGCTCGGGCGAGATCGGCATGAACGTCAATCTCTACGGCACCGCCGGCAAGTGGCTGATGGTCGATTGCGGCGTGACCTTCGCCGATCCGGCCTATCCCGGCATCGACATCATCCTGCCCGACCTGCAATTCATCGAGGAACAGCGCGACAATCTGCTCGGCATCGTCCTGACGCACGGGCATGAGGATCATATCGGCGCACTGCCCTATCTCGCCGAGGATCTCGGCGTGCCGCTCTACGCCACGCCATTCACTGCCGGGCTGATCCGCGGCAAGCTGGACGAGGAAGGCATTGCCGATCGCGTGACGCTGCACGTGATCGATCCGGGCGGCAAAGTCGATCTCGGCCCGTTCGGCGTTACCTTCGTGCCGCTGTCGCATTCGATTCCCGAGGCAAACGGGCTGTTAATCGAGACGCGGCACGGCCGCGTGTTCCACACCGGCGACTGGAAGCTCGATCCCGCGCCGGTGCTCGGCAAGCCGTTCTCCGAGAGCCAACTGAAGGCGATCGGCGACGAGGGCGTGCTCGCTTTGGTCTGCGATTCGACCAACGTGTTCAATGCCGAGCCTTCGGGCTCCGAGGCCGACGTTCGCGAGGGGCTGGCCAAGGTGATCGGCGCCGCGAAGGGCCGCATGCTGGTGACGACCTTCGCCTCGAACGCGGCGCGGCTTTCGACATTGGGCGACGTGGCGGTCAAGACCGGGCGGGCTTTGTGCGTCACCGGGCGCTCGCTCGACCGCATCCTGAAGGTGTCGCGTGCTACCGGCTATCTGAAGAACTTCCCCGAGACGATCGATCCCGAGACCGCGATGCGCATGCCGCGCGACAAGGTGATGATCGTCGCGACCGGCGGGCAGGGCGAAGCCCGCGCCGCGCTCGCGCGGATCGCCGGGGGCGAGCATACGATCAAGCTCGACGCGGGCGACAGCGTGGTGTTCTCGTCGAAGCAGATCCCCGGCAACGAAGTCGCGATCGGCCGCATCCAGAACCAGCTCGCCGCCAAGGGCGTCGAGATGATCACCGAGCGTCAGGCGCACGTCCACGTCTCAGGCCATCCGGGGCGGCCGGAACTTGCGGCGATGTATCGCTGGATCCGCCCCGAACTGCTGCTGCCGGTGCATGGCGAGATGCGCCATTTGATGGAGCAGGCGCGCTTTGGGCTGGCCGAGGGCATACCGCAGGTGCTGGTGCAGACCGACGGCAACATCGTGCGGCTGGCGCCGGGTACGCCGGAAAGGGTCGGTTATGCGCCGGTCGGCCGGCTGGTGCTGGACGGCGACGTGATCCTGCCCGGTGACGGCGCGACGATCAACGAGCGCCGCAAGCTCGCGCTGAACGGCCAGATCTCGGTCGCGGTCGCGGTGCAGAAGGGGCGGTTGCTCGGCACGCCGCAGGTCCGCATCCAGGGCGTGCCGGTCGAGGAAGACCGCGCGCCGTTCGTCGAGGAGGCGGCACAGGCCGCGGCGGATGCGGTGATCGGCGGCCCGCGCGACATCGAGAAACTGCGCGAGGA
>Ga0153956_1002855_pt1 | contig 12025 bp, 8 predicted proteins | sample TSFL040MetaG_FD_104704 | JGI IMG/M metagenome (GOLD analysis project Ga0153956, IMG submission 104704) | Attine ant fungus gardens microbial communities from Florida, USA - TSFL040 MetaG | ecosystem: Host-associated > Fungi > Mycelium > Unclassified | place: USA: Florida, Wekiwa Springs...
GAGCCGCCGAGTTGCCTACCTGGCTTCATCGCTACAATTGGCACAGGCCGCACGGCAGCCTAAAGTCGCAAACGCCAATCAGCAGACTCGGCCTATCCGGGGACAACCTGTTGAGGCTCCACATCTAAGTATTTGTTTTTACGCTATTCCGGACGGACAGCCGCTGCGCGCTTTTCCTGGAATTGCTTTAGCCGGCCAACCGGGCGAGCGCGAGCGCGAGCGTCTTGCAGGCTTCGACCAGTTCCACCTCGGAGATGTGCTCGTCGACCATATGCGCGACGGCGATGTTGCCGGGGCCATAGATGGCCACGGGCACGTCGCGTTGCGCGATATGGCCGGCATCGCTTCCGAACGTGACGCCGGTCAGCGTGTCGTCCTGCCCTGTCGCGGCCGCCGCCGATTGAAGCGCCTCGACCAGTTGCGTTGCGGCCGGCGTCTGCCACGCGGGGAAACCCTGGTTCGGCCAATCCACCGTAAGGTCGGCCGGGCCCATCCCGAGCGCCTTGCGGCAGGCCTCGATCTCCGCCTTGATGTCCTCGCGGATGGCATTGAGATCTTCCCCGGGGAGTGCGCCGATACGGCCCGAGAGTTCTCCGCCCTCCGGAACCGTCGCGCGCCATTCGCCGGCAAAGAACGTTCCCACGCTCAGCGGCGCAGGCTGCGGAAAGGCCTTGAAGAGCGGGTGCGACAGGGTTGCGTTGCGCCGTTCGGCATAGGCTTCCAGCCGGTGCAGGCATGCGACCAGCGCATTGAGGGCGCTTCTTCCTTCCCATGGCGCGCAGCCGTGAGCCGCCTTGCCGGTTGCCCTGACGGTGAATTGAACCGAGCCGCCGCCGGCCACGACAATCCTGCTCTGGCTCGGCTCCAGGACGATTTCGCCGCGCGCCGGCGGCTCGTGCGAAAGCGCAAAAAGCGTGCCGAGCCCGCCGGTTTCCTCCCCTATGACGAGGTGGACATGCACGTCCGCGGCCAGCGGAACCGAGCATTCGCGCAGCGCAAGCACCGCCATCAGGCCGGCCGCGACCGGGCCTTTCATGTCCGCCGAGCCGCGCCCCCAGATCGCTCCGTCGGCGCGCTCGCCGGCAAACGGGTCAAATCGCCAGCGCGACAGGTCTCCCACCGGCACGACGTCGAGGTGACCGTTCAGCACGACCGCCGGCGCGTCGCGGCCTTCCGGCGACCTCAGCCTTACATAGAGGTTCGGCCGCTCGGGCAGGTTCATTTCCCGCGAGAAGTCGGGATAGCGATCGCGGAATTCCTCGGGAATGCAGCGGAGCTCGGTTTCCAGCCCTTTCGCTCCGGCCCAATCGGCCACGCGATGCGCAAAGGTGCCCTCGGTGCCCGAAACGCTTGGAACCCTAACGAAATCACGCGTCAGCGCGATCAGTTCCTCCGCATGGCCGTCGATCCAGCGGACAAGGGCGTCGTCATGGCTTGTTGGCGTCATCGTATCCTCGTTTCCATCAAAGGCAGCGGCGCGTCTATGCCTGGTGCCCGGTCGTTCTTCGGTCGGGCCTAACCCATCCTGGAGCTTTTCCTGAGGGCGTCGGTCGCATCGCTATCGACCCGCGGGGTCTTGCCGCCGTCGGCGATGACGACCCCATAGATGTCGCGCGCGGCGGCCGGGCTGACCCAGCCATGGATCACGTCGGTAAGGACACGTTCCGGTTCCCGGTCGAGGGGATCGCCATAGCCTCCGCCGCCATTCGTCGTTCCCACGATCCATTCGCCCGGCCGGATCGTTTCGACCGACACCGGCTGGAGCGGCAGGCGCTCCGAGCCCGCGGCGATCCGTTCGGCCGACGCCACCGACGCCGCCTTGCCGCCACGGACTCCGCGCGGCGGGGTCTTGTGCCCGTCGATCGTATAGATGACCGTCAGGGGGTCGAAACGTGGTCCGTAGATCAGCTCCTGTCCCGGCGCGCCGCGGCGCCTGCCGGCGCCGCCGGTGTCCTGCAGCACCCGCAGCGAGCGGACCATGATGGGATATTTCTGTTCGTCGACTTCGACACTGTCCCTGTACATCATGCCCGCGATCACGGGCGATCCGAAGTTCAGCCATCCGTCGGTGGTGGGCGAGCCCGGTCCGCCGTTCGATTGCAGGACCAGCTCGTTTACATACTCCGCGTTGCCGCGCCGGCGGTCATGTCCCGAAATCACCGCGATTCCCGGTCCCATGCTCATTCCGCCTTCGGCCAGCCCGATGCCGTCGGCAAGGTCGGCGAATGCCGCATGCGTGATGTTGACGACGCGGTCGGCGAGGTTCGTCGTGGCCATCGATGTCGAATGCGGGAAGGACGGGATCCCGATCACGCAATTCTCGCGAAGCAGGACCTTTATCCGACGAAATGTCCCGGCATTGCAGGGAAGATCGTCGCCGAGAGCGTTGAGAACCCCGCTCATGGCGTTGTTGACCGCGCAGGCGGCGGACTGGTTGAGGCCGGCTGGAACGCAGTCGATGTTGTCGCGCAGGTCGACCTCGACATACCCGGCCTCGGTATCGACGTCGACCTTTACCTTGATCGGGATCCCGTTCGGCAGGCTTGGGATGGGGTCGTGGCCGCCGAGCCCGATCACCTGGCCGGAAGGCAGTTTCTTGATCGCCTCGGCCACGCGCCGCTCCGAATAGTCGAACCATTCCTCCGTGAAGGCCTTGACGGTTTCGATGCCGTATTTCCTGACCAGGTCGGTCAGGCGCCGCTCGGCGATACGGGCGGCGCCGAGCGCCGCCAGATAGTCGCCGTACCATTGCTCGGGCGCGCGGATGCGGGTCCTGCACATGCGGATGATGTCGTCGATGTCGCGATGGTTCTTCTGGACACGCACGCACGGGAAGATGAGCGCGCCCTCCTCGTAGACGTCGCGGGCGTTCGGCATATAGGTCGTGGGCAGGGAGTTGCCGCAGTCCGCCTGATGGGCCTTGGCGCATGCCGAAAAGACATGCACGCCGTCGACGATGACGGGCACGATGATCGTGTGATCGGCGGCGTGCGTGTTGCCGTCATAGGGGTCGTTGTGAAGGAAGGCGTCGCCGGGCTCCAGGGTCGGATGCAGCCGGCACATGGACTCGGTCACCAGGTGCGAGCCGAACACATGGACCGGAAGGCTTTCGGGCGCGGCCAGCAGGCGGTTGTCGGCGGTAACCAGCGAGCAGGAGAAATCGCGGGCGACGCTGATGACCGTCGATCGCCCCGCCTTGAGCAGCGTATAGGTCATCTCGCGACAGATGCTGTCGAACCTGTTGGCGAGGACGGAAAGCAGGAGGGGATCGAACCTATCGGTCTCGGTCCCGGTTCTTGCGACTGCGGTGTTCATGTGCAAACGCTCCTATGCTCTCTCGACACCGATGACATAGTTGTACTCCGTCACCGTCACCGTGCTTCGGGGCGTGACGACGATGGTGGTGGTCTTGTCGTCGATGATCGCCGGCCCCGCTATCTGCGCCCCGGGCTGAAGCTCGGTGCCGTCATAGCGCCTCGTATTCACCGGTTCGCCGCCGAAGAAGGCCGTGCGCTCCGTGCGCGGCCGTGGATCGGCGGGCCTGTTCTTTGCATCTGTCTTTTGGGGCCGCGCGCTCAGCGGCGCGATCAGCCGTGCCCGCCAAAAGAGGCATTCGATCTCCTGCCCCTCTTCGGCGACGGCAAAGACCCGCTCATGCACGCGATGAAAGGCGTCCCGCAGGCGCTCGACATCGGCGGCGGTTTCGAACCGCCTGACCGGCACCGGAACCTCCAGTTCCCAGGTCTGCGAGGGATAGCGGGCTTCGAGCCAGTATTCGGTGCGGACGTCATGCAGCCCCCGCTGCTTGAGCGTCGCGGCCATTTCGGCGAGGGAATCGTCGAGGCCGTCGAGCACCCTGTTGACATCGTTCATGCGGAAGTCGCCGGTATTGGTGAAAAAGGTTGTGTTCACCTCGGCGACGACGTCCGCATACAGGCCGCCGCAGGCGCTCAGGGCTCCCGCGGTTCTGGGAACGAGGACGCTGGCGACATCGAGTTCGGCCGCGATGACGGCGGCATTCAGCCCGGCCGCGCCGCCGCCGGCGACGATCTGGCATTCGCGCGGGTCGATCCCTTCCTCGATGGTGATCTCGCGTATCGCGCCGACCATCGCCTCGGTCGCCACGACATAGATCGCATATGCGGTCGCCTCCACGCTGAGGTCGAGCCTGGAGGCGACCGAAGCGATGGCCCGCCGGGACGCTTCGGCGTCCAGCGACATGCGCCCGCCCAGGAAGTAATCCGGATCGAGGAAGCCGAGAACCAGGGCGGCGTCGGTGACAGTGGGCTCGGTGCCGCCAAGCCGGTAGCAGGCCGGGCCGGGGCTGGCGCCGGCGCTCTGCGGTCCGACCCGCAACATGCCGCCGCTGTCGACCCAGGCGATCGAGCCACCGCCGGCGCCGATGCTCTGGACGTCCACCGACGACATGCCGGTGATATGGCCGACGAAACGGGCGCCGAGCCAGGTCTCGCGGGTCTGCTTGATCAGCCCTTCGCGGACCAGGCTGACGTCGAAGGTCGTGCCGCCCGTGTCGCAGACGATCAGGTCGGCGGTGGTCTCTTCCGTTGCGCCATAGACGGTCGCGGCCACCGGCGCCATCGCGGGGCCGGACCGCACCGAATAGATCGGGCACTCGATCAGGTCCTCCACATGCATGGCGCCGCCAAGCGAGGTGACGGCAAGCAGCGACCCGTCGAAACCTTTGCTCTCGAGGTCCTTCTCGAGCTGGGTCAGGTGCGATTGCATCAGCGGCTTCAGCGAGGCGTCGATCGCGGCCGACGAGGCGCGCCGGTATTCCCGCACGATCGGGTTCAGCCGATGCGACAGCGTGTAGGGAACGCCGGGCAGGCATTCCTCGATCAGCCGCCCGACGGCTTCTTCATGCGAGGGATTGACGACCGACCAGATAAGGCACACCGCGACGGTCTCGACGCCGAGGTCCTTCAGCTGCAGAAGCTGGCCCCTGACCGCATCCTCGTCCAGGGCCTCGACGATGCCACCCTCGGCATCGATGCGTTCGGCGATCTCGAAGGTGAGCGAGCGGGGAATATAGGGCAGGGGATATTCCGACCGGAAATCGAACGGGCTGCGCTTGCCGCCTTCCCGCAGCACCAGCGTGTCGGCAAAGCCGCGTGTGCAAAGCAGCGCGGTCCTGGCCACGGATTCGGTCACGATCGCATTGGTGGCGTGTGTCGTCCCGTAGATGAAGAGCTCGGTGCTTTTGATGACGTCCTGCGCGCTCGTTCCGAAATACTGCGCCGCGTTGGCGATCGCCGCCTCGACGCCCTCGAACACGCGCCCATGCGTGGTCAGCGCCTTGCCCAAGACCGGATTTTCGCCGCCGCGCGAAAGCGCGACGTCGGTGAAGGTCCCGCCGGTGTCCACTGCTATCCGGTAATTCAATTCAATCCTCCCTTGACGGCGGTGGCCATGAGCCGGCTACGCAAACGATCGATGACGACGGCAAACACGAGCAGGCAGCCCAGCAGGATCATTTGCCAGAAAGACGAGACGCGGATGAGGTTCATCCCGTTGGCGAGCATGGCGATGAACAGCGCTCCCAGGATGACCCCACCGAGCTTGCCCTCTCCCCCGCGAAGCGAGGTTCCGCCGAGCACAGCGGCCGTTATCGACTGCATGGCGAAGGGGCCGCCGAGATTGGGCTCGCCGGCGGAGACGCGCGCCGTCAAAAGGATGCCCGCCAGCGAGGCGAGCAAGGCGCTCACGACATAGACGCCGGTGAGGTACCATTTCACCCGGATGCCGGACAGCCGCGCCGCCACCTCGTTGCCGCCGATCGCATAGACGTAGCGGCCGAAATACGACCAGTTCATCAGGTAGTAGAACACCGCAATGACGATGGCCGTGAGGTAGACGACGGTCGGGATGCCCGCGATGCGGCTGTTGCCGAGCAGGTCCACGAACAGAGGCGGCAGGCCGACCACCGGCGCTCCTCCGGTCAGCAGCAGAGCGACGCCGGTGATCGCCGACGAGGTGCCGAGCGTCACGATGAAAGGCGACACGTTGAGGACGGCGACGCCGAGCCCGTTGAGGATGCCGAAGGCGAGGCTGACCGCAAGGCCGGCGCCGCAGCCGGCCAGCACGGCCAGCGTGGCGGAATCGGGGCCGCCCGCCGACTGCACATAGACCATCACCAGCGCCGTGACGACGCTCGTCAAGGCCACGATCGCGCCGACGGACAGGTCGAAGCCGGAACTGATCAGCGCGAGCATCTGCCCCATCGCCACGATCATCAGGAATGTCGACTGGCGCAGGATGTTCATGAGATTGGCCGGGTTAAGGAACCGTGGCTCGATGGTTCCGAACACCACGGCCAGCACGACCAGCAGGATCGGCAGGACGCCGACCGTCACGATCGACCTCATCAGCCGCGCCGCGGAACGATCCGCCCGATTGGCGGAATCGGGCGACGGCGGTTCGGGAGATACCGCGCGAACAGACATCACATGCTCCTATGCATCGAAAAAGTTTGCGAGAACCGCTTCTTCGGTCAGGTCGCCACCGGCGAGCTCGGCCCGGACCTTGCCGCGGTGGACGACGTAGGCCCGGTGGCAGAGATGGAGGATTTCGGGGAGGTCGGACGACACCAGCAGGACGCCCGCGCCCTGCTCGCAAAGTTCCTTGATCAGCTGATAGACATCCGCCCGCGCCCCCACGTCGACGCCGGTCGTGGGTTCGCTGAGCACGAGGATCTTCGGCGCGCGCATCAGGCCGCGCGCAAACAGGGCCTTCTGCTGATTGCCTCCCGAAAAAAGCCCGATCGGGCGCTCCAGCGCCGCCGGACGCACCTGAAGCCGCTCGGCCATGGCCTTGACGAGCCGGTGCTCGCGATGCCGCCGAATGGTCCCGAAGCGGGAAAGCGTGGGTTCGCCGAGCGAGGCGATGGAGATGTTCTCCTGCAGCGAGCGCGGCAGCACCAGCCCCTGCTTGCGGCGGTCGGCGGGAAGGAAATACATGCCGCGACGTAGCATTTCGCGCGGGGAAGGGGCGTCGACCCTCTGCTTCGCGACGGTGATATGGCCCGACGTCAGCGGGCAGATGCCGAAGCAGGCCTCGGCGATTTCGGCCTTGCCGGAGCCGACGAGGCCGGCAATTCCCACCACCTCCCCGGCATTGACGGTCAGGTCGACGTCGCGGACCTCGGCCGCGTCCAGGCAGACGCCGTGCAGCGCCAGCACCTCGTCGCCGCGCCTCGACGTGATTTTCGGATAGAGCGTGGTGACCTGCCGCCCGGTCATCAGGCTCACTAGGCGGTCCTCGTCCGCTTCCGCGACGTCCAGCGTGCTTACCAGCGCGCCGTCCCGCATCACCGTGACGCGGTCGGCGATGGTCCTGATCTCCTGCATGCGGTGGCTGATATAGATGATCCCGACGCCGCCGGCCTTGAGGCGGCGGATGAGCGTGAACAGGATCTCCGCCTCGCGCTCGGTGAGCGATGCGGTCGGCTCGTCGAGGATGAGGACGCGCGGCTCGCCCTGCAGCGCCTTGGCGATCTCCAGCATCTGCTGGGAGGAGCGGGCAAGCCGCGTCACCGGGGTCCTGGCCTGCAGGGGGAAGCCCAGATCGGCCAGGATGGCGGCGGCGCGCCGGTTCATCTCGCCATTGTCCAGTCTTCGCCCGCGCCGGAGTTCCCGCCCCAGGAAGATGTTCTGGGCGACCGTCAGGGTCGGCACCAGGCTGAATTCCTGAAACACGGCGTTGATGCCTCGGGAGCGGGCGTCCGCCGGCGATTCCAGGCGAAGGGGCTCTCCGCCGAGCGCCATGGTGCCGACTTCGGGACGATAGGTGCCGGCAATCACGTTGACCAGGGTGGACTTCCCGGCCCCGTTCTCGCCGAACAGAACATGGACCTCGCCCGAACGCAGGGTGAAGTCCATGTTCTTCAGCGCGGTCACGCCGGGGAATCGCTTCGTTACGCCATGCAATGCGAGCAATGGCGCCCCGTTCGCCTGGCCGGCATGAGGGGTAGTCATCTGCCTTACTTGACCTGGAACTTGGGCATGAAGTCCGCGGGCGCGAAGCCCGAGCTGTTCTTGAGATCGATCGGGCTGTCGCTGGTGAAGGCCTGCGGCTTCGGCCAGATCTCGGTGCCCTTGATGTCTTCGCCCTGCAGGATACGCACGGCTAGGTCGAGCGCGATTGCCGCCATCCAGACGACGTTGTCGTTGCCGCTATAGGCGATCTGCTTGGCGTTGACGGCGTTCGCCACGGCGTCTGTCTGGTATATCGAGGCGATCTTGATCTCGCTGCGGCCGGCTTCCTTCACCGCGCCCACGGCGGCTTCGGCCGCGGGGGCCACGCCGACGATCCAGTCGATCGAAGGCTCGGCTTGCAGCGTGTCCTCGATCAGCCCGAGCTGGACGTCGCGGCCGGTGTCGCCCCATTTGGTCGAAACGATCTGGACGTTCGATCCCTTGAGCGTCTCGGTGAAGCCCTGGTCGCTGCGAACGGCCCAGCCCGCCCCTTCCGGCCCGGGGAACCAGGCGACGCGCAGCGGCTTGCCGCCGGACTTATCCTTCAGATATTCCGCGGCCGCCACGCCTAGCCGCTTGAAATCAAGCGTGGAACGCGCGGTGACGTTCGGCGAAGCGACCCGGTTCACGGTCTCGATCACCGGGATCCCGTCCGAGACGAGCTGGTCGACCTTCGACTTCACGCCTTCGCCGCTGATGGCCGCCGTCAGGATCGCCTGGGCGCCGGTCGAGGCGCAATCCTCGAGGTCGCTGATCTGCTTGCTGAGATTGTCGTAGCCGCCCGCGTCGAGCACGGTCAGCTCGACGCCGAGGCGCTCGGCTTGCGTGACCAACCCGTAGTCGACCGCTTTCCAGTACGGATCCTTCATCGTCGGCAGGCTGGCGCAGATGCTCCATTTCTTGCTCGCCTTGTCGAGAAGCGTCCACTGGCTTTCGCTTACCTTGTCGATGTTGCTGCCGTCCGGCCGCAGGATCGGGATCGCCTGCGTGAAGACGGAGGGCAGCGCGCCCTCTTGCGCCCAGGCCGTGCCGCCAAGTCCCAGAACGGCCACCAGAGCAGTCAGATACCCCTTGCAATTTGTCATGTCACTTCACTCCTCCCAGCTACTGAAGAGACTTTAGTGACAGTTAATTCCATGTGTCAATAGGATTGACGCAAGACGATTATCGCTTTCAGAATGGGCATTCTGACGCTACAGAGAGTTCAGTGGGGATGTTCCCGACTGATCCAGCCACAACATGAGCAGCGCGAGGAGAGCACGGTGTCGACGAATTCGCGGGAGGCGCCCGATGGGGTGGCGCTCGGTCAGCGGCTCAAGACCGCGCGCGTCAGGGCGCGCATGACCCTCAAGGTGCTGGCCGAGAAGACCCGGCTCAGCGAGAGCTTTCTGAGCCAGCTCGAACGGGGCAGGGTCAATGCCAGCCTGTCCTCCCTCCAGCACATAACCAGCGCCCTGGGGACGAATGTCGCCTCGCTGTTCGACGCGACGCAGAATGCCGGCATCCGGCTGATCCGCAAGTCGGAGCGCTCGGCGCTGACCTTCGGCGTGCTTGGGCGCAAATACCTGCTGACGCCGATGCCGCTGGAGCATCTGGAGGTCTTCGTCGGGGAATTCGATGTCGGGGGCTCCACCGGGCCGGAGCCCTATGCCCATGGCGATTCCGACGAGATGTTCATCGTCCTGACCGGAACCTTCGAGCTTCAGGTAGGCAGCGAGCGGTTTGCGCTCGTTGACGGAGACAGCGTCAGCTATCGCAGCTCGCTTCCGCACAAGGCGGTCAATGTGGGTTCGACGCGCGGCGAGGTGATGTGGATCATCAGTCCGCCGAGCTATTGACCCTTTGAGCGCGCAAGCCGGAGCATCGCCGAGACATGAAGCCTGAACTGCAGACCGTCGTCGACTGGGTCGACGCGCACCGCGACACCCTTTCCGGGGACCATTCCACGCTGTGGAGTTTCCATGAGCCTGCCTGGCGCGAATACCGCGCGGCGCAATGGTATGTCGAGCGCCTGCGGCAGGAAGGCTTCGAGGTCGAAAGCGCGAGCGCCGGCATGCCGACGGCATTTGCCGCGCGTTGGACGTCGCCGTCGGGGGATGGCCCCAACATCGCCGCCTGGGCCGAATACGACGCCGTGCCCGCGAACTCGCAGGAGCCTGTTCCCTACCAGAAGCACAGGCCGGGCGTTAGCCGGCTGGCGGCCGGCTTCACCGAGCCGCATTCGGCCGTCGGCATGGGCTCCCTGGGTGCGATCCTGGCAGCCAAGAACGCGATGGAGCGGCATGGCCTGAAGGGCACCTTGCGCTACTTCGGCGAACCGGCGGAGAACATGTGCGGCGCCAAGGTCTTTCACGCTTCCCGCGGCTACTATGACGGCCTGGACGCGGCGATTGCCTGGCGGACCTCGCCGCTGCCGGCGCTGAAGAACACATGCGCCCTCGAAACCCTGTGCGGCTGCTACTGGTCGAGGATCTACACGTTCGAGCACCGCGACACCCCCGGCGCCGCCGCCGGGAAAGCCGGGCCGGCGTCGGGGGCGACGGTGACGCCGCAGGCGGCGGCGCGCGATCCGGGAGCGCTCGACGCCCTGAGCCTGATGTACACGACGAGCAAGTTGCTGCGCGACACCGCGCTCCCGCATGCCGGCTCATGGTCCGTCAACGAGGCGATCCTGGCCAACGGCTCCGCCACCGCCGACAACCTTCCTCCCCGCTTTGCCCAGATTCAGTACAGCTGGCGCTGCCCCACGGTGGAAATGGCCGGGAAGATCCTGGCGGTTCTCGATTCCGCGGCGGACCAGGTCGCACGCATGACGCGGACCCATTGGCGAGGCGACTGGGTGAGCCGGACACGCGCGGGCCTGCCCAACAGGGCCCTTGCGGAGATCGCTTACGGCAATTTCGAAGCGGTCGGCGCGCCGACATGGTCCGAGCCGGCGCGGGAGTTCGCGCGGGCCTGCCAGGAAAGCCTGGGGTTCGCGCCCATGTCCGAGCCGTTCATCGACGGCATCGAGCGGATGACGCCGCCCGCCGAGGCCGAGGCGGTCATCCGCTCGACCCTGCCCGCATGGCAGACCCATTTCGGCTCCGACGACTATGTCGAATACACCTGGCATGCTCCGACCGTGCGCATTCTCGTGGCAAGGCCACGGCTGGCGCCGCCCGAGCCCGGTTATGTCTACCCGGCATGGGTGGGGCTGGCATGCGGCGGCGTTCCCTCCATCGTGGACCCGGTCATACAGACCGCGGCCAAGGTCATCGGCTCGACCATCGTCGACCTCCTGACCTCGCCGGACAAATTGGCCCGGTGCAAGGAGGAATTCGACGAAAGGACCGGCGGCGGCATCGGCGGCCGGCACTGGGTCGCTCCGCTGCTCGATCCCGGCACGATGCCACCAGTCGGCTTCGCGTGGCCCGAATATGTCACGACCGCGCGGGGCTTCGACTGGTCCGTCCTGTCCGGTGCATAGCTCGTGCATCGGCTTTGGCGATGCGGGCTCTCTGTTCACGGCGCGTTTCTCCCGGCGCCGAGAAAATCCGGCCCTGGCCGCATGAAAACGCTTGCGTGTCGTCGGCTAACGGCGCATCATTCATAAAAATGATGGGAAAATAGAGAAGTGAACGAAAATGACGCTTTCCGTCGTCGAAAGCGAGTCCGCGGCCGGGGGAGCCGAAGAGCTCTGGCTGGGGCAGCGCATCAAGGACCTGCGCCTCAGCCGCGGCTTTTCCATCAAGGAACTGGCCATGCGCGCGGAATTGTCGGGAGGCTCCATCAGCCAGCTGGAGCGCGGCATCGGCTCGCCCTCCATCCGCTCGCTGCGCAACATCAGCCGCGCCCTGGACGTCCCGATCAACTATTTTTTCAAGGACGAGGACGGGCACAGCGCCGAGTCGGAGCATGTGAGGCGCGCGAACCGGCGCAAGACGCTGCATTTCGGATCGACCGGGACGACGAAGGAAATCCTGTCCGCCCGCGCGGCGGAGCAGTTGGAGATACTGCTCGTCAATGTCGTGCCCGGCGGCTCGTCGGGC
>Ga0153956_1002856_pt1 | contig 12024 bp, 8 predicted proteins | sample TSFL040MetaG_FD_104704 | JGI IMG/M metagenome (GOLD analysis project Ga0153956, IMG submission 104704) | Attine ant fungus gardens microbial communities from Florida, USA - TSFL040 MetaG | ecosystem: Host-associated > Fungi > Mycelium > Unclassified | place: USA: Florida, Wekiwa Springs...
GCCCAACACGCACGGAAGCGTGACCTTCCCGGCATCTCTCCCACGACCCGCGGGTCCCGTCACGGATCCGTCCCTCTCCCGTCACGGATCCGTCCCTCTCCCGTGACGCGCCCGTCGGGCTCGCGTGGACGGTCCCCGCCACTCCCCACATCCCCCGGCCGTCTCGGCCACGGCGACAGCCTGCCAGGGCCGTGGCCGAGACGGCCGCGCTAGCCGAGACGCCCTGCGTCCCTTATCCGTCCCTTTCCACCCCAGCCGCCGGCCTCAACCCCCGGAGCCGTGGAATCAACCGTCTAGCGGCCCTTCCACTGCGGCTGGCGCTTCTCGGCGAAGGCTCGGGCGCCCTCCAGGGCGTCCTCGGAGCTGCCGACCATCGCGTTCAGCTCGCGCATCTCGTCCCAGAGCGCGGCTTCGTCGAGGTCCGGGGCCAGTTGCAGCATGCGGCGGGCGCCGGCGACGGCCAGCGGCGCGTTGGCACCGATCTTCGCCGCCAGCTCGAGCGCGCCGTCGACCGCCTCGCCCGGCGCGGTCAGGCGGCTGACGACGCCGTGCGCCTCCATCCGCTCGGCGGTGACGAACTCACCGGTGAGGATGATCTCGGCGGCGACCCGCGGCGGCAGCACCCGGGGCAGGCGGACCAGCCCGCCGCCCGCGGCGAGCAGGCCGCGGCGCACCTCGGGCAGACCGAAGACCGCCTCGCGGGAGGCGACGATCAGGTCGCAGGCGAGCGCGACCTCGAAGCCGCCGGCGAGCGCGTAGCCCTCGACCGCCGCGATCACCGGCTTCATCGGCGGCGCCTCGGCGAAGCCGGCGAGGCCGCGGCCCTCGATCACCGGTTTCTGGCCCGCGGCGAACGCCTTCAGGTCCATCCCGGAGGAGAAGTTGCCGCCCGCGCCGGTGAGGACGCCCACCTTCAGCTCCGGATCGGCGTCGAGCACGTCCAGGGCGGCGGCGATGCCTTCGGCGACCGCCAGGTCGAGCGCGTTCTTCACCGCCGGGCGGTCGATCGTGATCAGCAGCGTCGACTCGCGCCGCTCGGTCAGCACAGGGGTCACGGCCGACACTCTACACCCGTCCGGGGTGGCCTATCGCCTATCGCCGGTAACCCTGCGCCCGACGATCGTCGTCGTCGGGCAGGAACATGTTCAGCAGCCCGTTCACGATGCTGACGATGATCGCCGCCAGCACGGCCCACCAGAAGGTCTTGATCTCGAAGTCCGGCACGATCCAGTCGGTCAGGTACAGCATCAACACGTTGATGAGGAAGTAGAAGAGCCCCAGCGTCACCACGATGAAGGGGATCGACAGCACCGCCAGGACCGGCTTCACCCAAGCGTTCACCAACGTGAACACCGCGGCCGCGATGAAGAGCGTCCACCACTGGTCCCCGTAACCGATCCCGGAAAGGATCCAGGCGGCGACGAACAGGGCGATGACGTTGCAGACCCAACGGACGAGAAGCTTCGGCATCTCCGTCCAGCATAGGCGCCCGACAGGCGGCCCCACCGGGCGGCCGGCGACTCAGATGATCAGCAGTCGCCGCCGTCCGGTCTCAGCCTTTGGCCGGCGAAAGGTGCACTCGGGGTTCAGGTCGCGGCACGCAAACGTCATTGTCCCAACGGCTGCGTAACGATCCGTCCTCAACCGATCAAGAAGTTCAGTGGAACTTTGGTGTTGCCATAGCGACCACAAAGTTCCACCGAAGGATCTGAACGGTGGGCGGAGCCTGGCCGAAGGCCGGTGGGCTAGGCGGCCGCTTCCAGCTGCCGCGCGAGGCTGAGGAGCAGGGCCTCCTGGCCATCGTGGGCGAGAAACTGGGCACCGATCGGGAGGCCCGTGGCGGTGAGGCCGTTGGGGACGCTGATCGCGGGCCAGCCGGTGACGTTCCAGGGGAAGGCGAAGGGGCAGGACTCGCTGGCGGAGCCGCCGGTCGCCCAGTAGCCGCGGCCGTCGTACTGGCCGATGCGGGGCGGCGGGGCGGCGGTGACCGGGGTGAGGACGAGGTCGTGGCGCTCGAAGGTGCGGCCCAGGCGGCGGCGCAGGGAGGGCTCGGCGGCGCGGGCGGCGCGCAGCGGCGGCCCCGAGAGCAGGGCGCCGAAGCGGGCGTGGACGCGGGTGCGGGGCTCGAGGGCGGAGGCGTCGATGCGGTGGTCGCGCACCCAGTCGCGGACGCCGGCCATGCCGCGCGGCACCAGGGCCGGGGCGACGAGGCCGTAGTCGAGGTCCTCCTCGACCACTTCGTGGCCGAGCGCCTCGAGGCGCCGCGCCATCGCGAAGGTCGCCGCCCGGTGCTCGTCGCAGAGGCGGTCGTGGATGCCGAAGGGGACCTTGAGGCTGATCGCGATCCGCAGCCGTTCCGGCTCGCGGGCGACGGCGTCGGCGAAGGGCTCGCTCGCGGGCGCGACGTGGTGGCGGTCGGCCGGGACGTTGCCCGCGACCGCGTCGAGGAGCAGCGCCGCGTCCCCGGCGCTCCGCGCCAGCGGTCCCAGGACGGTGAGCCCGTGGAAGGCCTCCGCGTCGGGCCAGGTGGAGATGCGGCCGCGCTGCGGCTTCAGCCCGACGAGGCCGCACCAGGCGGCGGGGATGCGGATCGAGCCGGCGCCGTCGGAGCCGATCGCCCCCGCGACCAGCCCCGCGGCGACGGCTGCCGCGGCGCCCCCGCTGGAGCCGCCCGGGGCGTGGCCCTCGTGCCAGGGGTTGCGGGTGGCGCCGAAGGTGGGGGACTCGGTGAAGTGCCACTGGCCGACCTCGGGCGCCTGGGTCTTGCCGACGATGATCGCCCCGGCGCGGCGCAGGCGACGGACCAGCTCGGCGTCGGTCCGGCACTCCTCGACCGCGCCGCCACACCCGAACGGGGTCGAGTGGCCGGCGAGGTCGACGTCGTCCTTGATCGCGATCGGGACGCCGAGCAGCGGCGCGTTCGCCCCGCCGTCCCCGCCGCGCAGGCGGACGTCCGCGCGGTCGGCTTCCTCGCGGGCGCTCTCGGCGCAGACGACGCGGAAGGCGTTGAGGCGGCCCTGGGACTCCTCGATCCGGGCGAGCGAGAGCTCGACCAGCTCGCGCGAGCTGACCTCGCGGTCGGTGAGGAGGCGGGCCTGGTCGGCGAGCCCGGTGAAGGCGAGGTCCGGCGCCCCGGCGGCGTCGGGGAACGGCGGGATCGCCGCGCCCCGCACCGCGACGCCCGGCCTCCCAGCCTCAGTCGTCGCGGTGCCCTTCTCCTGCCCGAAGGTCTCCATCGCCTCGTGCAAGATACTAGATCGTTCGAACGAACGAGCAATCCGGGTACGATGCGGGGCAGTGCCCTCCCCGACCAAAGGATGCGAGGAGCCGGAGGCGGTAGACCGGCGCCGCGCCCCGGAGACCCGCGACCGGATCCTCCGCGCGACGCTCGCCCTGCTCGCCGACGAGGGGACCGCGGCGCTGTCCAACCGGCGGATCGCCGCGGCGGCCGACGTCTCGCTCGGCTCGCTCACCTACCACTTCCCGAGCCAGGCCTCGCTGCTGCGCGAGAGCCTCCTCCTATATGTGGGGGAGGAGGTCGAGCGGCTGGAGGCGATCGCCGCGACGCTGCGCGAGCGGGGGCCGAACCCGGGGGAGGTGGCCGCTGAGGTCGAGGCGCTGATCGGCCGGCCGGGCGGCGGCCCCGGTCCGCTGTCCGAGCTGGAGCTGCACCTGCAGGCGGCCCGCGACCCCGAGCTCCAGGAGGCCTCGGCCCGCTGCTTCGCCGCCTACGACGGCCTCGCCACCAGCGCCCTCGGCGCCCTCGGCGTCGCCGACCCGGCCCGGCACGCGAGCGCCTTCGTCGCCCTCATCACCGGCCTCGGCGTCCGCCGCCTGGGCACCGGCGCCGCCGATTCCGAAGCCGTCACCGACGCCCTCCTGACCCTCCTCCGCGGCGCCCTCGCCGACGGTTAACGAGGGTCGCGGAGGCAGTCGCGGTTGCCGCTGACGGTGGCGTCGGCGGGGAGGGTCGTGGCGCAGAGGGTCGCCCAGGTCCAGGGGCGCTCGCCGGATTCGTCGTCGTTCCACCTGGAGCCGGAGAGGTCGGCGCCGGTGAGGTCGGCGAGGAAGAGGGAGCTGCGGCGGGGACGGCCGCCGTCGGTGCCGGCCGCTTCGACGCCGCCCAGGTGGGCGGCGGTGAGGTCGGTGTAGGCGAGGTCGACCTTGCCCAGGGTCGCGTCGCCGAGGTCGGCGCGGCGCAGGGACGAAGCGGCGAAGGTGGAGTCGGAGATCGTGTCGCCGGAGAGGTTCGCCTCGTCGAGGTCCGCCGCCCGCCACTGGGATTGGCGCAGCGCGGTCCGCGGCAGCTTGACGCGCGGGGCGCTCGCGCCGATCAGCGAGACCTTTTCCAGCTCGGCGCCGGTCAGGTCGGCGCCGCCGAGGGCGCCGGCGTCGAGGATCGCGCCGTTCAGTTCGGCCCGGTCGAGGGAGGCGCCGGAGAGGTCGACCTCGCGGATCGCGCCGGAGAGCTTCGCCCGCGTCAGCACCGCGCCCGCCAGGTCGCAGAAGTTGTAGCCGCCGACCGCGGGCGCGGGGACGCCGAGCAGGAGGTCGGAGCAGTCGCGGCTGCCGACCCTCCCCCGCCCCGGCCCGGGCTGGACGGTGTCGACGGTGACGTAGCTGCCGTTCGTCTGCCCGCTGCGCGGCAGCGGCGGGTGCTGGGTGGCGGTGACGACGACGCGGTTGCCGCGGGCGAGCGCCGCGAGGTCGTCCGGGTCCGTCACCTCCGCCTCGAACCTGCTCGTCGCCGGCAGGCCTCCGGCGATCGTCAGCGAGCCCAGCCGCGTCGGCACCCCGGTCCGGGCGTCGATCGCCACCGCGCGCACGTCCCCCGCGGTCATCCCGGCGTTGATCCCAGCGCGGCTCCAGGTGACCGTCGCGCTCACCAGGGCGCCGCCGCCCTTCGGTTCGAGCGCCCCGGCGACCGCCACCTTGCGCCCCGCCACAGGCTTCGGCCCGGGGTCGACGTCGCTCCTGCAGTCGCGGTCCTCCACCGTCTTGCCGTCGGGCATCCCGGTGTGGCAGAGGTAGGCCCATTCGAGGTCGGCCGAGGTGAACGGCGCCCCGCCCAGCTTCGCGTCGCCGAAGTCGGTGAGGTAGACGGTCGAGCCGAAGCCCTTCAGGCCGGTCAGGTCCGCCCCGCGCAAGCTCGCGGTGTTGGCTTCGACCGACGTCCAGGTCGCGCCGTGGAAGTTCGCCCGGTCGAGGCGCGAGTGGTTGAAGGAGACGCCGTTCAGCACCGCGCCTTCGAAGTTCGCGCCGGCGAGGCGCGCGTCGAAGACGTTGGCGCCGGCCGAGCCCTGCTTCTTGTCGCTGGTCGCGTCGCGGGCGTCGAGCCCGGTCGCTTCGGCGCCCGCCAGCGAGAGGTTGTCGAGGATCGCGCCCCGCACGTCGGCGCCGTTCAGCCGCCCGCCGGCGACGCTCAGGCCGGTGAGGTCGGCGCCCCGCAGCGTCGCCCCGGTCAGGTCGGCGGCCAACATCCGGGTCCCGGCCGGGTCGCGCACCGACACCAGCGCCCGGTCGAGGTCCGCCCCGGTCAGGTCGCATTCGTTCAGCTTCGCCTCGCGGACGATCGCCAGGTCGGCGCAATCGCGCCGGCCGATCCGGTCCTGCTTCGAGCCGAACGGCTGCAGCTGGTCGACGGTGACGAAGGTCCTCGCGGTGCGCACCCCCTCGGAGATGACGCCGTGCTGGCTGGCGGTGAGGACGACCCGGTTGCCGGCAGCGATCGCGTCCAGGTCGGAGCCCTTGACCTCGAGCTCCACCGGCTGGGTCGGGTCCTCGTCGATCCGCGCGTAGGTATCGGTGGCGAGCACCGTCGGGTGGTGGCCGTCCTCGCTCACCGCGACCAGCCGCAGGTCGCCGACCGTCATGTGGTCGGGCGCGCGCTCCGCGGCGGGGCCGTTCCACTCGACCTTGCCGACGACGACGGCGTGGCCGTCCTCCCGCTGCAGCGTCGCGTGGACCTCGACGAAGGGAGGATCGGCAAGGGCCGCAGGCGCGACGACGAGGGCGACCGACACGGCGAAGAGGGCAGCGAGAAGGGCGAGCGCCGGCCGGTCGCGGCGTGGCTGGCAGGCGTCGATTCCGCGTAATCTACCGGCGGTGCCACGGCCTCGAACGCTTCCCAAGGCCGTTCTCGGCGCCCTCCTCTGCCTGATCGCGCTCGCCTCCGCGGCGCCGCTCGCGGGCGCCGCCGAAGTCCCCTCGCCGTGGAGCTGGACCGAATACGGCGCGCCGATGCGCGACATCTCCTGCTCGTCCCCGGGCGACTGCGTCGCGGTCGGCCAGCGCGGGATGATCCTGCGCTCCACCCTCGGCCAGGACCAGCCGCTGGCCTGGGCACGCGTCCCGCTCGAATATCCGGAGGAGCTAACCGGCGTCACCTGCAACCGCGCCTTCTGCCTCGCGGTCTCCAACACCCGGATCTCCGACGCGACCTACGTCTCCAAGGTCTACCGCTCCGACGACGACGGGGCGACCTGGGACGACGGCGTCGAGCTGCCGCCCGACGGCAAGCAGAAGACGCGGAGCGCGCTCGGCCTCGCGTGCGACGGCGGCGGCGACTGCTATGCGGTCGGGCCGGCCGGGGGCGTCTGGCGCTCCAAGGACGGCGGGCGCAAGTGGGACGGCCTCGACGTCCCCGCCGACAAACCGGCGACCTACGAACGCGTCGCCTGCCCGCGCGACGGCGTATGCGTGACCGTCGGCGGCGACGAGCGCGGCTCGAGCGCGGTGATCGACGGCGGCAAGGTGACCGCGGTCGACCTGCCGCCGAAATCCGGCAAGGGCCTGCACGGGCTCGCCTGCGACACCGAGACCCGGTGCACCGCGACCGACGGCCTCGGCAACTACTTCTCGATGGCGCTGCCGGAGAAGAAGTGGGGCGACCTGCAGACGTTCCCGAAAGAGGCGCCGGTGAGCGCGCTGTCGTGCTCGGGGCCGGGGATCTGCGTCGGCCTCAGCGCCGGGGTCGCGCTGCGGACCACCAACCTCGGCGAGCCGGGCGTCGAATGGCGCCGCCGCCCGACCGACACGCTGAACCTGAAAGCGCTCGACTGCGTCGCCGACGCCTGCGTCGCGAGCGGGGACGAAGCCGCCTGGTACGAGGGGTTCGACGACGGCTACCAGTGGGAGCGGGTCAACGAGGTGGCGAAATTCGACGTCGCCCAGTGCCCGGCCGGCTCCTTCGGCGACGCCTGCGTCGCGGGCGGCCAGCACGACATCGGCCTCTCCACCACCGGCGGCAAGCTCTGGGGGGAGCCGCTCGCGGGCGTCACCGGGCTCAACATCAAGGCGATCAACTGCACCGGCAGCGCCGACTGCCTGCTGCTCGGCAAGACGCAGGCCCTCTTCACCGGGGACGTCTTCACCGCCGGTCCCGAAGACTTCGAGGCGCGCACCCCGACCACCGTCGACCCGGCCGGCACCGACGCGCAGACCTGCATCACCAGGGACCTCTGCGTCGGCGCCAGCGAGGGCGTCACCTACACCACCTTCGACGGCGCCCGGACCGCCTGGGGCCAGGCCGCCTTCAAGGGCCGCGCGGGCGCGATCGCCTGCCTGCCGGGCCACACCGACCCGGCCGTCTGCATCGCCGCGACCCGCGAATTCGTCCAGATCGGGACGATGACCCGCACCGCCGACAAGGCCAAATGGAGCTGGCGCACCACCGACGCCGACCCGAAGGGGAAACCGGAAGGGGTCGACTGCAACGCCGCCGACGAATGCACGGTGGTCGGCACCGAAGGGATGATCCTCAGCTCGGTCGGCAAGGACCTCATGCACTGGAAGGAAACGGTGGTGCCTAGCGTGGTCGGGCCCGACGAGGACCGGCCGGACTTCAAGAGCGTCGCCTGCCCGACCTCCGGCGTCTGCCTGGTCGGCGGCGGCCACGGGGCGAAAGTCGTGCTGGCGACGACGACGAACGACTGGGCCGACTTCTCCTACGAGACGCTCGCCGGGGTCGAGGGCAAGGAGCCGACCCTCAGCGGCTTCGGCTGCGAATCCGCGTTCCACTGCGTCGCCGTCGGCGCCACGGTCCTGGTCGGGACGCGGAAGAAGCCGGACGCGAAGCCGGACTCAGGGGCAGGCCGCGACGGGGGTCGCCGCCGGTCCCCCCACGCCGCCTGAGCCGAGAATCGCTCCGGGCCCGCCGGCGCCCAGCGTCGGGTTGACCGGGGCGCGTTTGGCGGCGTCGATTTCTGAGCCGAGCTGGGCGGCGTGGGCGTTTTCGGCCTTCAGGACGCCCGCCGGGATCGCGGTGATGCGGTCGACGACGCGGCGGAAGGCGTCGGCGTCCTTGGCCAGGATCGTCGGGTCGACGGTGCTCGGCACGTCCCCGGCGGTGTGGAAGAAGAGGCTCGCGCCGCTGAAGGAGACGGTCGGGATGCCGGCCGCGTAGGCGTTCGTCTGCTCGCCGCCGCTGGCGGTGTGGGGCGGCGTTTCCGGGGTCGGGACGCCGGCCGCTTCGAAGTCTTCGATCACGCTGTGTTCCAGCAGCGGGTTCTCGGAGTCGTGCAGGCGGCCGGTCGGGTCCGGGGTCGGCGTCGTGACGATCGTGCCGTCGGGCTGCTCTTCGGCGATCGGCGCGCCCAGCGCCGAGCCCAGGTGGACGTAGGCGTCGGCTTCCCGGAACCATTCGCCGCGCGGGCTCGCCAGCAGCGCCTGCAACCCGAGCCAGCCGATTTCGTGGCCGCCGAGCGCGATGAAGACGAGCGTCTCCGGGCGCTGGGACCGCGGCAGCGCCGCGTAGTGGCGGGCCAGGCCGACCGCGATCGCGATGCCGCTGCCGTGTTCGGAGGCCGAGGGCGTGAACGAGGAGGCCGGGGTGCCGACGAAGACTCGGCGGCTCGGGTCGGCGCCTTCGAGTTCGCCCCAGACGTCGCGCTCGCAGGAGACGCCGGAGGTGTCGGCGGCGAGGGTGAGCGTGCCCGGTTCGCCGGCTTCGGCCGCCGCGATCACCGCCGCGCCGGAGCGCTTGCCGACCATCAGCACCGGCAGCGGCCCGGTGCCGTCGCGGGCGTTCACGTCTTCCCACTTCGGATAGTCGCCGACCGCCTCGGTCACCGCGACCAGGCCCTCCGCCCCGCCCGCGACCGCCTTTTCGATCGCCGGGTAGAGCCCGACGGCTTTCGAGTTGTGTTCGTAGGGGATCTGGACGACGACGATCTTCCCCGCCGCTTCGCCCTGCGCGAAACCGCCCGTGCCGCCGTCGAAGAGCGGCGCGGTGACCCCGCCCGCCGGGGTCGTCCCCGAGTAGAGGAGCGGCGCGATCGCCGCGCGTGGGACGACGGTCGACCCGGCGCTGAGCCCGACCGCTTCGAGCGCGAAGCGCGGGAACTCGAAGGCCTGCTCGCCGAGCGTCAGCCCGGCGGCCGCGAGGTTGGCCTGGAATTCGTCCTCCGCCGCGGTGCTGTTCGCGGTCGCGCTGAGGTGGTCCGGCAGCCGCGAGTAGCCGTCGATCGTCGCCATCAGGGACGGGGCCGAGAGCGGGTCTTCCGTCGCGGGCGGAGCGGGCGGGCCGGTTCCGTTTTCGCCCGGCGTCGCCCCGGAGGTCCCGCCGCCGCCCGCCGGCGGGCCGCCGCCGGAGCCGCCCTTCGTCCCTCGCCCCTTCACGCTCACCTTCCGCACCGCGGAGACGCCGAGCAGTCGCTTCCCCTGGAAGGCCCGCGCGCGCAGGACGAGCGAGCCGGTGGCGTGGGTGGAGACCTTGAACGCGCCGTGGTTCAGGCGACCGCCGGAGAGCTTCCTCCACCCCCGCGGTCGATGGGCCTGCACTTCGATCCGCGCGACCCGCGGCGCCGGCGCCACCCTCCCCGTCAGCAGGATCCGGTCGCTCCCGGCCGGCTTCACCCGCGCCGTCAGCGAGACCTCGGTCCCCGCCGCCGAGGCGCCCGCGGCGAGGGCGAGCGCCGCCAAGCAGGCGACGAGGAAGGCGAGCGGGAGGTGGCGTCGTGGTCCCACGCGCCTCCCCTACCCGCACGCATTACTTGACTAACTGGATCAACTTTGTAATCTTCAGCCGGTCGCGGCACTTTGCCGGGTGGCCGCGGCACTCACGAGGGCGGCCTGCCTCCAACGGATCGTCCCTCGCCCGTCGCCCGGCCCAGCGCCGGGCGACGGGTCCAACTTGACACCCGCGGGCCGACGCGGGACGGTGGAAACCCGAACCGAGGAGGACGAGATGGAGCACTCAGGGCACGCGGGCGATGGCCATGGCGGACCGGGGTACGCCTCGCCGACCGTGGCCCGGGAGCAGCCGCCGGAGCGCTACATCTACGTCGCCGCGCTCTACGAGGGGACCGGGATCGAGGAGCCGGACTTCGTCGCGGTGATCGACGTCGACCCGTCGTCGGCCACCTACTCCGAGATCGTCGGCCGCGTCGACATGCCGAACGTCGGCGACGAGCTCCACCACTTCGGCTGGAACGCCTGCTCGTCGGCCTGCCACTCGTCCCTGACCCGGGACACGCTGATCGTCCCCGGCTTCCGCTCCGGCCGCATCCACATGCTGGATGTCTCCGACCCGGCGGCGCCGCGGATCAAGGACGTGATCGAGGGCGAGGAGATCGCCGAGAAGCTCGGCCTCTCGGCCCCGCACACGGTCCACTGCATGCCGGGGGACATCGTCACGATCTCGATGCTCGGCGACGCCGACGGCAACAACCCGGGCGGCTTCGCGACGCTCGACGCGCGCGACTTCTCGATCGCCGGCCGCTGGGAGACCGACCCCGGGGACATCGAGTTCAACTACGACTTCTGGTATCAGCCGCGCCAGAACACGCTCGTCTCCAGCGAGTGGGGCGCGCCGAACACCTTCAAGGGCGGCTTCGACCCCGGCGACGTGGCGGCGGGCAAGTACGGCCGCAAGCTCCACTTCTGGGACCTCGAGGGGCGCCGCCTGACCCAGACGCTCGACCTCGGCGAGGACGGCTGGATCCCGCTCGAGCTGCGCTGGCAGCACGACCCCGACTCGCTGCAGGGCTTCGTCGGCGTGACCCTGTCGAGCACGGTCAAGCGCTTCTTCAAGGACGACGGGTCCTGGGACGCGGAGACCGTGATCGACGTGGTCAACGAGCCGCTCGAGGGCTGGCCGCTGGACGGCGGCGTGCCGGGGCTGATCACCGACATCGTCCTCTCGATGGACGACAAGGACCTCTTCTTCTCCAACTGGCTGCACGGCGACCTGCGCCACTACGACGTCTCGGACCCCCGCAACCCCGAGCTGAAGTCCCAGGTCTGGCTCGGCGGCCTCCTCGGCAAGGACGAGAGGCACCCGAAGGCGGGCGGCGACCTCACCGGCGGGCCCCAGATGCTGCAGAACTCCCTCGACGGCGAGCGCGTCTACGTCTCCAACTCCCTCTACTCGACCTGGGACAACCAGTTCTACCCCGACCTGCGCGGCTGGCTGACCAAGCTCGACCGCCAACCCGACTGCTCCTACGCCCTCGACCCCGACTTCTTCGTCGACTTCGCCGAGGCCACCGGCGGCGCCCGCCCCCACGAGATCCACCTCCCGGGTGGGGATTGCACCACGGAGATCTTCCAGTAGGGCTGGAAGCTGGCGCCCGAACCGCAAGGGACGCAGGGCGTCCCGGCGAGAGGGCCGTCTCGGCCACGGCCCTGGCAGGCTGTGGCCGTGGCCGAGACGGCCGGGGATGTGGCGAGTGTCACGAGCGTCCACGCGGGCGCCGCGGGTTCGTCACGGGAAGGGCACGGATGCGTGACGAGACCCGCAAGTCGTGGCGAAGTAGCCACGAAGGGCACCCTTCCGCGCGTGTTGAACAACACGCACGGACGCGCTGCACGAGTTAGGTCCCCCATGGGGGACCTAACTCGTGCAGCGCGTTTTCGAGCCCTCTTCTAGGCCCGAAAACAGACCGAAGGAGCGCGGAAGTGTGACGTCCCGGCGTCTTCGTCGACGGATGAGGCCCCGTGACCTCTCCCGCACGGGACGCCCACGGAAGTCCTGGGACTTCCCGACCCTCGCCGTCCTCCCCGCGAACCTCACGAGTCCCGGGC
>Ga0153956_1002857_pt1 | contig 12021 bp, 8 predicted proteins | sample TSFL040MetaG_FD_104704 | JGI IMG/M metagenome (GOLD analysis project Ga0153956, IMG submission 104704) | Attine ant fungus gardens microbial communities from Florida, USA - TSFL040 MetaG | ecosystem: Host-associated > Fungi > Mycelium > Unclassified | place: USA: Florida, Wekiwa Springs...
CGCGCCGCCCGTCAGTCCGCCCAGGGCTCCGGTGACGCCCGACAGCAGGCCGCTGCCGTTGCCGCCACCGGTCAAGCCGCCCACCGTGCCGGTGACATTGGACAGCACGCCGTTGCCGCCGCCGGTCAGCCCGCTCACCACGTTGGTGACATTGGACAGCGGGCCATTGCCGCCGGCGCCGGTCAATCCGCCCACCACACTTGTGACATTGGACAGACCGCCGCCATTCGCGCCGCCGGTCAGCCCGCTCACCGCGTCGGTGACGCCCGACAGCGCATTGCCAGCCGGGTTTCTTCCGCCCGACGCACCGGACAGCACCGCATTGACCGCCGGCGTCACCGCGCCGGCCACGCCGCCGACCACATGCGACAGGCCGGTCGAACTGCCGGTACCGGCGGTGGCGTTGAGCACGCTGGCCACCACCGGCGTCACCGCATTGGTCACGCTGGACAGGCCGGTGGATGAACCAGCGCCGTTCAGCACATTGACCAGCGCGGATGCCGTCGACGGCAGATCGCCGGGATTGCCGAGGGCATTGGCCAGCGGGCTGGGGCCGGTGCCGGCCACGGCGCTGAGTACGGGATTGACCGCGCCACCCAGCGACAGGCCCGGCACCGCCGCCGAACCCAGCATGCCCTTGCCGCCGCCGCCCAGCGCGCCATTGACGCTGCCGCCATTGCCGACGGCGTTGCCGACGAGGTCCGAACCGAGCAGGTTGGACGAGACGCCGCCGGTTCCGGTGACGCCCAGACGGACATTGGCCGGCAGCTTCTCGATATGCAGGCCATTGATGGTCTGGCGCACGCCCGGCAGCAGCGGCTTGGAGTCGGGGCCTCCGATGATGTTGCCCAGCAGGCCGTCCTGGCCGCCCGCGATCGTGGCGGGCACCACGCCGTTAATGCCGACCGCATTGGTCACCGGATCGGCCGGATCGATCAGGTCCTGTATCAGGCCACCATTGCCGGTCAGGCCCAGGCCTACGCCCAACGGCGACGTGTTGGTGCCGGTCTGAAGCTGGTTGGCCACGGTCGGCACCAGGCCCGGCGTGGTCGATGAAGCCGGCGTGCCGGCGATCTGGCTGACGCCATTGTTCTGGCCCAGCACGCCATCCAGCAGATTGCCCACCGGATCGGCGCCCAGCAGGTTCTGCGACACGCCATTGCCGCCGGTGATGCCAAGACCGCCGCTGGCGATGCCGTCGGGACCGACGATGCCGCCCGGCGCGCCGGTGGCGCCGGTTGCACCGGTCGCGCCCGTGGCGCCCGTTGCACCGGTGGCGCCCGTTGCACCGGTGGCGCCCGTCGCACCGGTCGCGCCCGTCGCACCTGTGGCGCCCGTCGCACCTGTGGCGCCGGTCGCGCCGGCGGCGCCCTGCGGGCCGGCCGGCCCCTGGGCGACGGTGGCGGTGCCTGTGCCGCCGCCGGCGCCGTCCGCACCATTGGTGCCGTTGGCGCCATTGGCGCCGTCGGTGCCGAAAAGACCGCCGCCGGACTGTCCCAGTTCGGCACCGTAATACATCTTGTCGGCGCAGGCCGACAGCGAGACCGCGCACAAGGCCATGACGCTGGCGCGCCCCAAGAACTTCTTAACGTTCATTGCCTTCTCCATCGCATCCAGGCCGCGCGGAGATCGCGGGCCTGTTTCGAGGCGCGAGGTTAGGCAAACCTTCAGAGTTTGCGTGTCAGGTTATGTGCAGACTTGTCGGCCCGTTTCGCGACACAAGAGCAAGCAACGCGACACGAAGCCTTTCACCATGCGCATACCTTGCCGGGGCAGTTCTGACGTGAGTGACGGTCATGATCCGGCCGAACCAGCGCGCCTGCCTCTCCCGCCGCTTCGCCCGCGACGCGCGCGGCGCGGTTTCCATCATCGCGGCGCTGATGATCGTGCTGGCGCTGGGCCTGTCGGTGCTGGTGATCGATGCCGGCCATCTCTATCTCGCCAAGCGGCGGCTGCAATCGGCGGTGGATGCCGCGGCGCTGGCGGCGGCGGGCGACACCGTGCAGGCGGCGGTGCTGGCGGGCAACAGCCTGGCCGCCAACGGCTATGACCGCACCGCCACGATAGAGACCGGGATTTACACCGCCGATCCCGCGCTGGCGGCAAGCGCGCGCTTCGCGCCCGCCGCCACGGACGCGAACGCCGTGCGGGTGACCAAGACGGTGGAGACGCCGACCTTCCTGGCCGGGATCTTCGGCATGGGACAAAGCAGCGGCGTGAAGGCCAGCGCCACCGCGGCGCGGATTCCCGCCGTGTCCTTCGCCGCCGGCACCAGCGTCACAGAGGTGGATGCCGACCAGTTGAACCAGATGCTGGGCGGGCTGTTCCAGGTCGGCGCGCTGCGCGGCATCAGCTATGACGCGCTGGCCTCGGCCGATATCGACGCCCTGCCCTTTCTCGACCAGCTTGCCGCCCGGACCGGGGTCACCGCCGGCACCTATGGCGACCTGGCCAATGCCAGCGTCACGCTGGGCCAGATGCTGGCGGCGGCGACGGCGGTCCTGAACATCCAGGGCGGCGGCAACAATGCGGCGGTGGATGCGCTGAACCTGCTGTCGCTGCAATTGCCGCAGTCGGCCAGCATGACGCTGGGCCAGGTGATCGACGCGGCGCTGTGGCGGAAGCGCGAGATCGGCTCGGTCGTGCAGCAGGACAGCGGCCAGACCCGGATCAACCTTCTCGACATGGTGACGGCGGCGGCGCGGGTCTATGGCGCGGGCCATCTGGTTTCGGTCAGCAGCGGCGCCACCATCCCGCTCGCGGGCGCCGTCACCGTGACCACCAATCTTGTGGTGGGTTCGCCGATGACCGGCGTCGCGCTGTCGCCGGCCGGCACCAGCATCTCGACCGCGCAGGTGCGCGCCGCCGTCACCATCCGGTCGAACACCAGGATCCCGCTGGGCGTCGGGTCCTTCACCGTCACCCTGCCGGTCTATGTGCGGCTGGGCGGCGGCACCGCCACCGCCACCCGGATTCCCTGCGTCCGGGACGGCATCCGCGCCACCATCACCGCCGGCGCCCAGGCCGGACTGGCGCGGATCGGCACCGTCGTCCCAAGCGACCTGGTCAATTCCGCCGGCGATCCGCCCATCGGCCCGGCCGCGCTGGCGGCGATCGAGGTCAAGCTGCCGCTCGTCACCATTCCGGTTTCGATCAATGTCGGCGGCACCATCCCCATCGCGGAGGTCACGGGCCAGCCACTGGATTTCACCCAGGCGCTGATCGATGCCGGAACCCCGCGAACCGCCGCGGGCAGCAATTCCGGCCACATCTTTACCGGCCTGACCAATCCGGCCATCGGCTTCTCCTTCCCGCCGGCGGGCGCGGTGACCGACCTGCTCAACGCCACGCTCAACACCCTTGTCCTGCCGCTGGTGACGCCGCTGCTGAGCGCGCTGCTCACCGCGCTCGATCCCATCATCGACGCGCTGCTGCGCGCCCTCGGCCTGCGGCTGGGCGTGATCGACGTGATGGTGCGCGGCGTCAGTTGCGGCGCGCCCACCCTGGTTCATTGAAAGGTCCCGCCCGATGCCCGTCCCGCCGCTGCCCAGCCACCGCCCCATCAGCCAGAAGCCGCTGCGCACCAGCCGCGCCAGCCTGCGGATATTCGTCTGCGACGACGACCTGGAATTCGCCGACGAACTGGCCGGCGCGCTGAGCCTGGCGGGTTACGAGATCCGCACCCTGCGCGACGGCAAGTCGCCGGTCGAGATCTTCGAACTGTTCCTGCCCGATGTGGTGCTGCTGGACATCTACATGCCGCCGCCCGACGGCTTCGAGGTGATGAGCCATATCACCAACGACACGCGGCCGCGCGATGTGTCGCTGATCCTGGCCTCGGGCGCGGAAGACGCCATGCTGGACGTGGCGCGGCAATATTGCGCGGCGCGCGGCATCAAGCCGGCGGCGGTGCTGAGGAAGCCCGTGCGCCTGTCGGAGGTCCTGGCGGTGTGCCGGGCGCACCACGACAGGCGGCAACCCACCGGCTGATCACTTCACCGGCATGGCCAGAGCGGGCCGGCATCCTTTAACGGCGGTGCCACACGACATAATATGGCGTGTTCGACAGCGTGGCGTTGAACCCCGGCACCATGCCCACCTGCCGCCCGCGCGCCACCACGAAGTAATATTGCAGCGGATAGGGCGAGTTGGTGTAGGCCGCGGGAATGGCGGCGGCGAAGCCGTCGCCCTGCTGCAGCATCGGCATGGAGAGCCAGCGCTCGCCGTGATTGACATGGCGGTAGAGCAAGGTCGCTTGCGACCCGTCCTTGACCTGCAGCGACAGGTTCAGCGCCGCGCCGGGATCGAAACGCTCCGGCGCCAGGTGGCGCGGCTCCAGGTCGGGCCGCGCCGCATCCTTGCCGGCGTCCGCCACGATGCCGGCAGAGGCGTCGGTCCCGGGCGCGGCGGCGATTGCGGCGCGCATCCGCGCCAGGTCCTGCTCGATGGCGGGCAGCCGGTCCAGCCAGTGGCCGCGCCGGTAGGGCGTCGCGCCATAGGAGACATCGCTGACATACACATCCCTGGCGCCGTTGGCCATTTCGGCCCACACGTCGCGGCAATGCTCGTAATGGTGGATCGCCTGCCGGCCCGCTTCCGCGTTCTTCGTCTTCTGCCACAACGCGAAGTAAAGACCCGCGCGCAGCTTGTTGGCGAAGAACCGCGCCAGGTCGCGCTGGATGCGGACATCGGCCTCCAGCCGCGCCACGGCCGCGCCGCCATTGGCCAGCCCCGGCAGCGCCTTGAGAACCTGGGCGGCGAGATCGTCCAGCCAGCGCGCCACTTCGATGGGCGAATATTTGGGACTGGCCTCGCCCTTCAACAGGTTGCCGGCATGTTCGTCGATGCCGGCGAACATCTGCGGATCGAGCGGGCTGCACGCGCCGAAATCGAACGGTTCGGGCGTGTCGTGATAGAGCGGCCTGTCGGAGCCCAGCACGATCTCCTGGTTGGAATACAACTCGTACCACAGGGAATGGTTCGACGCCGACGGCAGGCTGGCGCTGGTGAGCAGCGGCAGCACCCGGCTGGCGGCGGCCAGCGCGCTTTCCACGGCCTGCGCCTTGTCGCCATAGGTCTTCGCCAGGCCGCGCCGCCAGGCATCCGGCGTGGCGTCAGGATTGTAGAGCAGCCGTCCCCACAGGCGGTAGCTGTCGGCGAATTTCCGCCAGTCCTGCCTGGTGTCCAGCGCGGACCGGGCATAGGCGTTGCGTCCCCCCGGATGGCCGGAGCCTTCACGGCCCTTGAAGGTCAGCGGCTCGCAGATCTCCAGGCCCGCGGCATTGCAGAAATGGGCGCTGCGCCCATAGGCCGCCGCCAGCGCCGGATCGCCAGACAGCAGGTGGCGCTGGGTGCCGGGCCACAGCCGGAACAACACGTCATAGGCGCGGCCTTCCTGGAACAGGTCGGCATAGCCGTAACGGGTGAAGCGCCGCTCGCCATTGGAGACGGCGAAGGTCCCCTGCTCCATGCGCGCCGGGGTCGGGATTTCCAGTTCGCGGATGTCGGCCTGGTGATAGCCCAGGCTCTGATGCTCGGCGGAGTATTTGGCGCCGACCTTGACCTGCTGACCGGTGTTCAGACCCATGTCGATCATGATCTGGTTGATGCCCTTGGCGTGCATGTCCACCTCGATGGGGCGGCCCGGCACGTTGAAGGCCTCGAACAAAGTGCGCCAGAAATCGTAGGTGCCTTCCGGCACGCCGCTTTCGCCATGGACGCGCAGGGTGACGCCGGTGATCTCGGGGCACTGCGCCAGGATGATCTTCAGCGCGTCGCGGCAATAGCGCGCGCCGTCCGTCCAGTCCTTCAGGCCGCTGATGACATGGCTGGAATGGGGGCTGTCGGTCCAGGCCCAGGCATGGGTCCAGATGCCGAGCTGGAAGTCCAGGCCGCGCGCGCCCGTCTCGCGGGCGATGAAGCGCAGCATCTCCATGTTCCTTTCCCGCTCGCCGGGGGCGAGCGCGGGCGCGATCTTCACGTCGAAGCCCGGCACCTCCACCAGATAGGGATAGGGGAAATGGAAATAGTCGTCGGTGACGCCCCTGGGAAAATCGTAGCCGAAGCCGAACGCCAGGTTGAAGCGGTTGAAGCGCGCCGCCACCAGCGCATCGAGATAATCGGTCCAGAACTGCCTGTCGTAATACCAGGCCTTGTCCTCGACCTCGCTGCAGAAGGCGCGCGCCACGCTGCGCACGATGTTGGGCGAGCTTTCCTCGATCGCGGCGTCCAGGCGCAGGCCCTGCGGGCCGTGAAACGCCACGCGCTCGGCCAGTTCGAGCAGGCCATAGGTGAGGCCGCGCATGCCGCGGCCCGACACCAGCACCGCCGGCTTGCCGTCATGCTGGCCCGGCACCAGCCGGATGGGATCGACGCCGTCCAGCGCGACGGCTGGCGCAGGGAATCCCTGCGCCAGCGGCGAATCGGCGCGCGCCACCACGATGGTCAGCGCGGCATCCCTGGCGTTCATCGCCAGGCTGGCGCCCGCCTGGCGCAGCGCGGCATCCAGTTTGGCGGCGGCATGCGTCACCGCCTGCGACCGGGCGTCCGGATCCACCATCAGGGCGATGGCCGGGCCCGCGGCCAGGGCCGGCGTGGCGAGCGGCGCCGCTCCCAGGGTGGCGAGCAGGTCGCGGCGGCGGAATGTCATGGCGTTCTCCCGGTGTTTGGCCGGAAGGCTAGCGCCACCATGCCGCGCTGTCACCTCAGGGATGGATGGTGAACGCGCCACCCATCTCGCGGCCATTGCTCCAGTAGGTCAGCGGATTTTCCGGCAGCGTCTCGCCCGGCTGCGGCGTCGCCGCCGAGATCAGCGTCAGGTCGAAGATCAGCGTCTGGTTGGGCGGCACCGCGCCGCCGCCGGCGGGCTTGACGCCAAAGCCCAGCGACGACGGAATCACCACCTGCCAGCGGTCGCCTTCATGCATCAGGGCCAGGGCCTCGGCCAGACCGCGCAGGCCCACGCCGCTCATCGCCATGGTGGCGGGCAGGCTGGGCGGGGTGCTGTCCACGACCCGCCCGTCGATCAGCGCCGCCTTGAAGCTGACACGCACCACATCGCCGCCGCCGGGGCGCCGGCCGAAGCCGGTCTTGAGCACGCGATATTGCAGCCCGCTGGGCCGCGTCACCGTGCCGGTTTTGGCCGCGTTGGCGGCCAGGAAAGCGCTGTTGGCGGCGGCGCTGAGCGGATCGTCGGCGGCCCATGCGGGCGCGGCGAACAGCAAGGCGGCCAGGACGGCGCGGCGGATCATGGATGGCGCGGAAGCGAAGGCATCGCCTATATTCGCGCATCTCCGGCACGGACGGTCAACCGCTCTTCGATGACACAGGACCCGCAGCGTCTTTACGAACTGGCCGTCACGGCGCAGAAGACGGGCGATCTGGCTGAAACAGAGCGCTGCTGGCGGGCGCTTGCCGACCTGACCGGCGCGGCGGAGGCGCTGGTCAATCACGCCAATGCACTGGGCCGGCTGGGACGGCATGCGGAGGCGCTGGCGCGCTATGACGCGGCGGTCGCGGCCAATGACCGGCTCGCCCCGGCCTGGTTCAACCGCGCCAACCTGCTGGCGGAGTTGAAACGGGCGGAAGAGGCGCTGGCGGATTATGACCGCGCCGCCGCGTTGAGCCCCGCCATGTCCGGCATCTGGAACAATCGCGGCGCCGTCCTGCGCGCCCTGAACCGGCATGCGGCGGCGCTGGAGAGCTTCCGCCGCGCCGTGGCGCTGGATGGCGGCCATGTCAACGCCGCCATCAACATCGCCATCGCGCTGTACGACCTGCGGCTATTGCCCGACGCGCTGGCGGCGGCGGACCAGGCGCTGGCGTTGCGGCCCGGTTTCGCCGAGGCGCTGCATGTGAAAGCCAATATCCTGTCGGACATGGGCCGCGCCGGCGAGGCGCTGGAAAATTACGAAGCCGCGCTGGCGGCCAATCCGCGGCACGCCCATGCGCTGAACGGCGCGGCCACCGCGGCGCTGAACCTGTGCGACTGGGACCGTGTCGCCGCCTTCAAGCCGCGGCTGGAAGAGGAAGTGCGGCTGGATCGCGCCGCGATCCAGCCTTTCACCCTGCTGGGTTATGGCGCGGAGGCCGGTTTGCAGCGTGCCTGCGCCGAACACTGGATCGCGCGCAGCGTGCCGCGCCGCGCGCCGCTGTGGCGCGGCGAGAGATACGGCCATGACAGGATCCGCCTCGCCTATCTGTCGGCGGACTTCCACCAGCATCCGACGGCGGTGCTGACGGCGGAGCTGTTCGAGCGCCATGACCGCGGCCGCTTCGACGTGACGGCGATCTCCTTCGGGCCGGACGATGGCAGCCCGATGCGGGCGCGGCTGGTCCGGGCCTTCGACCGGTTCGAGGATGTGCGCGGCAGGAGCGATGCTGAAGTGGCCCGGCTGATGCGCCAGGCCGAGATCGATATCGCGGTGGATTTGAACGGCCATACCCTGCATGGGCGGCCGGAGATATTCGCATGGCGCCCCGCACCCGTCGCGGTGAACTGGCTGGTCTATCCCGGCACCACCGGCGCGCCGTTCCTCGATGTCATCCTGGCCGACCGGCTCGTGCTGCCGCTGGCGCGGCAGCCGCAATACAGCGAGAAGATCGTCCACCTGCTCCATTGCTACCAGCCCAACGACGCCACGCGCGCCATCGCGCCCGCGCCGCCGCGCGCCGAATGTGGATTGCCGGAGAGCAGCTTCGTCTTCTGCTGCTTCAATGCCGGCTGGAAGATCACCGCGCCCGTGTTCGACATCTGGATGCGGCTGCTGGAACAGGTGTACGGCGGCGTGCTGTGGCTGCTGGACGGACCCCAGGCCGCCAACCTGCGCCGGGAAGCGGCGGCGCGGGGCGTCGATGCGGACCGGCTGGTGTTCGCGCCCAAGATCGAACCGTCGCGGCACCTGGCGCGGCACCGGATCGCGGACCTGTTCCTCGACACCTGGCCTTATGGCGCGCACACCACCGCCAGCGACGCGCTGTGGGCCGGGCTGCCGCTGGTCACCTGCATGGGCGCGGATTTCCCCGCTCGCGTCGGCGCCAGCCTGCTGGAGAATATCGGCCTGCCCGAACTGGTGACACAGACACCGCGGGCTTACGAGACATTGGCGCTGGAACTGGCGCGCGATCCGGCGCGGCTGGCCGGGTTGCGGGAAAAGCTTGCGCGCAACCGGACAACCGCGCCGCTGTTCGACAGCGCGGGTTTTGCCCGCGCCATCGAAGCCGTTTACGGATCGCTTATCGCCTAGCGGTGATGGCCGCCACCGCCATGGCCGCTGCTATGTCCGCCGCCGTGACTGCCGCCATGGCTGCCGCCGTGGAATCCACCATGGCCGCCGCCATGGTAGCCGCCGCGATAACCGCCGCCACGGTGTCCGCCGTGCCAGCCGCTCCAGCCATTGTGATCGCGCCAAGTCCAGCCGCGCCAGCCCGCGCCACCGCCCCAGCCAAAGCCCCGGCGCCAGCTATAGCCGCACCAATAATAGCCGGGGCCATGCCAGCCGGCCGGATACCAGCAATATTCGCGTCCGCCCCAGAGCCAGTATTGCGCCAAGGCGGGCGACGCCGCGGTGACGGTGGCAAGCGCCGCGACCGCGGCGCCAAGAAGAAGTTTGCGCATGGAAACACCCTGATCGTTTCGTCGCTCCCATGGCGAAAGCGTTTCAAGCCGGCAATGGTTCCAAAATGAACAGCGTCTACAAGGCTTTGGGACGGCGCGCGGGATCGAAACCGTAAAAATGTTCGGGATTTTCGACCAGGATTCGGTGGCGCAGCTTCTCGTCCGGCGCCCAGTCCGCCAGCAGGTTCAGCAGGGTTATGTCATCGGGCATCGCCACCGGATCGCGCTTCTTGGTGGCGTCGGGATGCGGCCAGTCGCTGCCCCACACACAACGCTCCGGCGCGGTGGCGAGATAGCCCTTGGCGGCGCGGCCGGCGCCCGCGTAATCCGGCGCGGTGCCGCCGCCATAGAGATAGGCCCCCGACAGCTTGACCCAGCCATGGCCCGATTGCAGCAGGCGGCGCACGGTGTCGTAGTGCGGCTGGCCAGTATCGGTGGCGCGGCCCAGGTGATCGACGATCACCGGGCATGGCAGTGACAGCAGCAGCTTTTCCATCGCCACAAGCTGTTCGCCCGGCATGTTGGTCTGGATGTGCCAGCCCAGCGCGGCGATGCGTTTGGCCAGCGGCATGACTTCATCCTTGCCCACCGGATTGCCCAGGCCGAACTGGATGCGCACCCCGCGCGTGCCGGCGGCGTGCAGCTTCCTCAGTTCGGCATCGGTCACGCTGGCATTGACCACGCAGACGGCGCGGGCGTTGGGCGCCAGTTGCGCCAGCACGTCCAGCAGGCAGCTATTGTCGGTGCCATAGGTCGAAGGCTGCACCATCACATCGCGGCTGGTGCCCAGCTTCTTCTGCAACTCGCGGTAATCCGCCACCGTGGCGAAGGGCGGCTTCAATATCGCATCGGGCTGGTAGGGAAAGCGCGGATCGTAGATGTGATGGTGGCAGTCGGTGGCGCCGTCGGGCACCCGGAACCGGACAGCGGCGTCCTTGCCCAAGGCGGGCGCCGTGGACACATTTTGACCCAGGAGTGCCAGTCCGGCCCCCAGAACGGCGCGGCGATCCATCAAATCCTCCCCGTATTTTGACGGAAACATGACGGGGCGCGGCCCTAAAGACAATGGCGGGACGGCTGCGGACCGGCTAAAAGCCCGGCCATGGACGCCAAGCTGATGGACACCCGCAAAGCGCAGGCGCGCGCCTGGTTCGAATCCCTGCGCGATTCCATCATCGCGGCGTTCGAGGCGCTGGAAGACGAAGCGCCCGGCGCGCTGTATCCCGGCGCCCCCGGCCGCTTCGAGAAGACGCAATGGCAACGCGGTCCCGACGAAGGCGGCGGGGTGATGGGCATGATGCGCGGGCGGCTGTTCGAGAAGGTGGGCGTGCATACCTCCACCGTGTTCGGCGCCTTCTCGCCGGAGTTCGCCAAGCAGATCAAGGGCGCGGCCGACGATCCGCGCTTCTGGGCCAGCGGCATCAGCCTGATCGCGCATATGCGCAATCCGCGCGTGCCCGCGGTGCACATGAACACCCGTATGATCGTCACCACCGAAAGCTGGTTCGGCGGCGGCGCCGACCTCAACCCGACCCTGGAGCTGGCGCGCACCCCGCGCCATCCCGACACGCTGGATTTCCACGCCCGGCTGAAGAAGGCGTGCGACGGTTTCGACGGCGACTGGTATCCCAAATACAGGAAATGGGCCGACAGCTATTTCTGGCTGCCCCATCGCGGCGAGCCGCGCGGCGTGGGCGGCATCTTCTACGACCATCACGACTCGGGCGACTGGAGCCGCGACTTCGCCTTCACGCAGGAAGTCGGCAAGGCGTTCCTGGACATCCAGCCGCGGATCATCCGCCGCCGCATGGGCGAAAACTGGACCGATGAGGAGCGCCATGAACAGGCCAAGTGGCGCGGCCGCTATGTCGAGTTCAACCTGCTTTATGACCGCGGCACGACCTTCGGGCTGCGGACCGGCGGTAATGTGGACAGCATATTGTCCTCCATGCCGCCGGTCGCGGAGTGGAGATGATCCGGCTGGGCTCGCGCGGTTCGCCGCTGGCGCTGACGCAGACGCGGCTCGTCGCCACGCGGCTGGGCCAGGGCGAAGACACCATCCAGGCCTTCATGACCAGCGGCGACCGGCTGACCGGGCGGTTGCAGGACCAGGGCGGCAAGGGGCTGTTCACCAGGGAACTGGACGAGGCGCTGCTGGACGGGCGCATCGACGCCGCCGTGCATTCGATGAAGGACCTGCCGACGCGGATGCCGCCCGGCATCGTGCTGGCGGCGGTGCCGTCGCGGGAAGACCCGCGCGACGGCTTCATCGCCATGCGGGCCAGGACGCTGGCGGATTTGCCGGCGGGCGCGGCGGTGGGCACCGCCAGCCTGCGGCGGCAGGCGCAAACCCTGCATTTGCGTCCCGACCTGAAAGTGGAACTGCTGCGCGGGCGGGTGGAAAC
>Ga0153956_1002858_pt1 | contig 12020 bp, 10 predicted proteins | sample TSFL040MetaG_FD_104704 | JGI IMG/M metagenome (GOLD analysis project Ga0153956, IMG submission 104704) | Attine ant fungus gardens microbial communities from Florida, USA - TSFL040 MetaG | ecosystem: Host-associated > Fungi > Mycelium > Unclassified | place: USA: Florida, Wekiwa Springs...
CAGGGCATCCGCGCAGCGTTATGCTATAATGAGGCCGTAACCGAGCCGGCCCGCAGCCATACCAACGCCAACATCCTGTGTATCCCCTCAAACTTTGTAACAATTGAGCAGGCCAAAAAAATCTGCGAGATATTTTTCACCACTCAATTTGAAGGCGGCAGACACGCGCGCAGAGTAAACAAAATAGCTTGCGCTTAATAAGCTATTTTTACATATTATTCAAAAAAAGCGGCAGGAACATACCCTGCCGCTTTTTTTATACCGTAATTTCATAAATTAGCAGAATGACAAGTATCGCTGAGGAATTTCTGGTCGATTCGGAAAAATCATTTGATATCGACCATCGTCGCATTATTAACTACAATATCAATAAGTACGATACCGCTGTTGATCGTGGTTTGTCGCGCATTGTTAACCTGGAAAATGCCAAGCGCAGGGGCCATGTGTTAAAATGGAAGATGATGGAAAACCTGGACAAGATACTGCCCGAGTTTGAAGCTAATTTTCAGAAACGCGGCGGCAAGGTGATCTGGGCTAATGACGCGGCCGAAGCCAATAATGAGATACTGAACATTATACAAAAGGCCGGCGCCAAAATGATCGTCAAATCAAAATCAATGGCGACTGAGGAGATCGAGCTGAATGAGTTCCTGGAGCATCATCACATTGAATCCATCGAAACCGACCTGGGCGAATATATTATACAATTGCTGGGGCAAAAGCCTTACCATATTGTTACACCGGCCATGCACTTGTCAAAAGAAGATATTGCCAAACTATTTCACGAAAAATTTGGTACGCCGCTTGACTTTACGCCCGAACAACTGACTCAAAAAGCCCGTGAACTGCTGCGCGAAAAATATGTAACTGCCGAAGTAGGTATTACCGGCGGCAACTTTTTAATTGCCGATACCGGCAGCATAGCCCTGTCAGAAAATGAGGGTAATGCGCGCCTCAGCACATCGTTCCCTAAAATACATATTGCGGTGGTGGGTATTGAAAAGGTTATCCCATCATTGATGGACCTTGACCTGTACTGGCCTATGCTGGCTACCCATGGTACAGGTCAGAATTTGACTGTCTACAACACCATTTTAAGCGGCCCTCGCCAGTCTGACGAGGTTGACGGCCCTGAAGAAATGTACGTGATATTGCTGGATAACGGCCGCACAAATCTGCTGGCTCAAAAAGAGCAGCGCCAGGGGTTATACTGTATACGTTGCGGTGCTTGTTTAAATGGCTGCCCGGTTTATAAAAACGTGGGCGGGCATGCTTACAACACTACGGTGGCCGGCCCTATTGGCTCGATCATTACCCCGCACCTGCGAGGAATGGAAGACTTTAAGCATCTAAGCTACGCTTCAAGCCTTTGCGGTAAGTGTACTGAAGTATGCCCGGTTAAGATAGATATCCACAAAATGCTGCTGCTTAACCGCCGCGATGCTGTAAACGAAGGTTTTGCGCCAGCAGTTGAAAAATTGAGTTGGTTTGCCTGGAAAAAAGGCATGCTAAGCCGTAAGCTCGAAGACTTTTTAAGTGGCAATACCAAGAATAAGCTACTAAAAACTTTCTTCAAGAAAAGCTGGGGACATTATAAAGCCATGCCGCACATAGCTCCAAAATCATTTGCCGAGCAATGGAAAGAGCAACAAAAAAATAAGGAGAAGTTCTGAAAGTGTTAAAAAAAACAAAAACAGGCAGGCCGTCAAAAAGATGACCTGCCTGTTTTCTTATTTAAAATTCTTAGCACGTGTTGCCAAAAGCATATAGCAATAATGAGGCCGTAACTCGGGCTCGTTTGGCAGCAAACGATATCAATCCGTAGCAAATACTGGAAATGGCTGGAGTCTAGGTCTAAAAAAAACAAGATGCCGAAGCACCAAAGAAGCATAGTCTCACCCCATTTAGTAACAGCGGATTCAATCCGTTGAGGAAAGAGAACCGGGGGAAAGGACTAAACTCTAAATATAAAAAGGAACAAAACAACAGGAGGCGTTCCTCACCCCAGTTTGTAACAACGGATTTCAATCCGTTGAGAAAAGAGAACCCGGTGAGAGGTTAAACCCTAAATATAAAAAAGGAACAATACAACAGGCTAATAAAGAGACATAGTCTCACCCCATTTAGTAACAGCGGATTTCACAATTCGTTGAGAAAAAAATCAGTAAGAGCTAAACTCTAAATATAAAAAAAGAAACAATACAAGAGCAACAAAGAGGCGTAGCCTCACCCCATTTTGTAACAACGGATTTCAATCCGTTGAGAAAAACAAAACCAACTAAGAACCGTAGGTTCGGCCATAAGTATATGGGTTGGTCTGATGATACGTTCGTACCCATAGTATTTATTACTGGTGCCAGCAGACTAAACACATTGCTACAATATTACCGGGCCGACTGCTCTACATAGCGTTCATCAACCTTTATAGTAAAATTGCCCCTTACATTTTGCAACCGCAATTATCTTCCTTAAATTAGGTGCCCCCTTAACTGTTGGTTAGGGGCCTATATCAAATTCATTTAATGGTATATGATTTTTGACCGGAAAAGCCTGGACAATAATGCGTTGATAGCAATCTATAAAAAGTTGTTGTATCCACGCGTTATTGAAGAAAAAATGCTGACCCTGCTTAGGCAGGGGCGCATTGGCAAATGGTTTTCGGGCATTGGGCAGGAGGCCATAGCGGTGGGCGCCACGCTGGCTATGCAGGATGATGAATATATCCTGCCTATGCAACGCAACCTGGGTGTATTTACTACCCGCAATGTGCCGTTTAACCGACTGATGGGGCAGTGGATGGGCAAGGCTTCAGGCTTTACCAAGGGGCGAGACACTTCTTTTCATTTCGGTACACAAGAACATAAGATCATTGGGATGATATCGCATCTGGGCCCGCAAATGGCCCTGGCAGATGGCATTGCTTTGGCTGATGTGCTGGCAAACCGTAAAAACGCCACCCTGGTATTTACCGGCGATGGCGGCACCAGCGAAGGCGATTTTCATGAGGCGGTTAACATTGCCGCAGTTTGGAATTTGCCGGTGATTTTTTTAGTGGAGAATAATGGCTACGCGCTGTCAACCCCTGTAAATGAGCAATACCGAGCCAAAAAATTAACAGATAAAGCTATAGGATACGGTATTGAGGGCCGGCAGCTTAACGGCAACAATGTTCTGGATATGTACTATGCTATCAGCGAAATAGCGCATAGCATACGCCAGCGCCCGCGGCCCGTTTTGGTTGAGTGTACCACTTTCAGGTTACGCGGGCATGAAGAAACATCGGGCACCAAATACGTGCCGCCCGAACTCATTGCCGAGTGGCAGGACAAAGACCCTGTGCGCAGTTTTGAAAACTACCTAATCAGTCTGGAAGTGCTGCGCCCCGAATGGATTCCGTTTTTGCGCGATGAGATTTTAAAAGAGATTGACCCTGTTGCAGATAGCATTTTGACCGAAAAAGATATCCGCCCCAATATTTTTACCGAACTGGGCGATGTATATAAACCTTTCGTGCGCCCGCAGTTTAAACTCTTGCCTAAATCAAATGTGGTGCGTTATATTGATGCGCTTCGCGACGGCTTATTGCTGTCGATGGCCAAATATCCTAACCTGGTGCTTATGGGCCAAGACATTGCCGAATTTGGCGGCGTATTTAAGGTGACCGAAAGTTTCCATGAGTTTTTTGGCAAGGAGCGCGTACGTAACACGCCGCTTTGCGAGTCGGGCGTAATAGGGGCGGCAATGGGTCTTTCGCTCAATGGTTACAAAGCTGTAGTGGAGATGCAATTTGCCGATTTTGTAAGCAGCGGCTTTACCCAAGTGGTAAATAACATGGCTAAAACCCACTATCGCTGGGGGCAAAATGTTGATGTGGTGATACGTATGCCTACAGGTGCGGGTACCGCTGGCGGGCCGTTCCACTCGCAAAGTAACGAGGCCTGGTTTACCAAAACACCCGGATTAAAAGTAGTTTATCCGGCTTTTCCGGCTGATGCTAAGGGGCTGCTCATGTCGGCCATTGCCGACCCAAACCCCGTGATGTACTTTGAGCATAAATACCTTTACCGCAACCTTACCGGCGAGGTGCCCGACGGTGAAATGTATGTGGAGATAGGTAAAGCGCGCGTGGTTAAAAAAGGCACACAGGCTACCATTATTGCCTATGGCTATGCGGTACATTGGGCGTTAGAATATGCATCTAAACACCCCGATCAATCTATCGAGGTGATTGACCTGCGCAGCCTCCAACCCTGGGATAGTGCTACGGTCATTGCCAGTGTAAAGAAAACCCACCGCGCCCTGGTGCTGCATGAAGATACCCTAACCAGCGGTTTCGGCGCGGAGGTGGCCGCCGTAATAGGCGAGAAATGCTTTAAAGACTTACAGGCGCCGGTGATACGCTGCGCCAGCCTGGATACCCCGGTGCCTGTGAATAAGGCATTGGAAACACAATTTTTCGGCAAATCTCGCCTGGAAAAAGCTATGCAGCAATTGTTGACGTATTGATAATCTTTATTCTCCGATACGACAATATTTTATAATGTCAATATAATATCACGAGTTCACTCCACCACTTCATCGCAAACATCCCCCGCCTCGTGGCGTGTATATAAAAACATAGTTTTTACATACAGAAAACATTTTTTTGTCTAAACTTGCAATACACCAAATAATTGCAGGCGTATCCTCATGAGCGACGAATTTTATCGGCAGATATTAAACAAACAGCAGCTGGCTGAAGCCGTGCCTTCTAACAGGGAGATCACCGCCTGGGCTACACAGGTAATTCGTCTGTTATTTCCAGAACAATCAAAAAAGGTGTTTTTATCAATAGGCGAACTGAAAGAGGAATTTGATAAGCTGCGCGACGAGCTTTTGCATATCATGGATGCCACCAAAGCTTGCGAAAAAGGGAATAATAGAAACCGGGCGCAAGGCTTTTTTAACGCCCTGCCCGAACTTTACCGCATATTGAATACCGACATTGAAGCCATATTTAACGGCGACCCTGCCGCACGCAGCGAGTTTGAAGTAATACGTACTTATCCAGGTTTTTTTGCGATATCATTTTACCGCCTGGCACATAGCCTATATGTGCATGACGTGCCCCTGATACCACGCATATTGACTGAATACGCGCATTCAAGAACCGGTATTGATATTCACCCGGCTGCTGATATTGACGAGTATTTTTACATAGACCATGGTACCGGCATTGTAATTGGCGAGACCACCCGCATTGGCAAAAATGTGAAGCTGTACCAGGGCGTGACCTTAGGTGCACTAAGCGTGGCCAAATACATGGCTAATACCAAGCGCCACCCAACGGTTGAGGATAACGTAGTGATCTACTCGGGCGCCACAATTTTGGGGGGCGAAACAATTATCGGGCATGACAGCGTGATTGGCGGTAACGTATGGCTTACTAAAAGTGTCGAGCCGCACTCGCGCGTTTTCCATGCACCTACGGTTAAGGTTTTAAAAAAGAGCGAAGACTGAAATGGCTACATTAATTGACTTGATAGGCAACACCCCCTTGGTTGAAATAAAACGACTGAATCCAAACCCCAACGTTAAAATTTACGGCAAGCTGGAGGGTAACAACCCCGGCGGCAGCGTGAAGGACCGTGCGGCACTTAACATGATAAGGAGCGCGCTTGAGCGTGGTGATATAAAACCCGGCAGCAAATTGATTGAGGCTACCAGCGGCAATACCGGCATTGCTTTAGCCATGATTGCCTGCCTGTACGGACTGGAAATTGAAATTGCCCTGCCTTCAAGCTCAACACGTGAGCGCGTGCAAACTATTGAAGCCTTTGGCGCTAAGGTAACCCTGATTGACGGTATGGAAGCAGCCCGCGATTACGCCGAAGCAAAAGCCGCTAAAGAAGGTTATTTTATTCTGAACCAGTTTGCCAATCATGACAATTACATGGCCCATTATAAAAGTACCGGGCCCGAAATTTGGCGCGATACCGAACAACAGATTACTCACTTTGTGAGCGCCATGGGCACCACCGGCACTATTATGGGCTGCTCAAAATATTTAAAAGAGGTAAATCCTGATATTCAGATAGTGGGCTGCCAGCCTACTGAGGGTTCATCTATCCCCGGTATACGCCGCTGGCCTGAAGCCTATCTTCCAAAGATATTTGACCCGGCAAGGGTTGACCGCGTTATGGACATTTCTGAAGCAAATGCAACCGATATGGCCCGCAAACTGGCCCGTCAGGAAGGCGTTTTTGCTGGCATGAGCAGTGGCGGCGCACTGTCGGCAGCTATCGAGCTGGCTAAAGAGCTGAAAGAAGGTGTAATTGTATTTATTTGCTGCGACAGAGGCGACAGGTACCTGAGTAGCCCGTTGTTTGCGTAGGCTGAATCTGCTCCTTGGTGTGCTAACTTATAAATAATTGCATTACATCTTTTTGATTACCGCAGCGATACCTGTGATGGTGCGAGTATGACGATTTTTAATCGGCCTGTTACCTGTTGCAGAAAGTTGCTTCGTTTTACTGCTCATCAATAAAGACTTACTGCCTTGTTATGTTAATTGATTCGTTACACTTGGCGGCTAAACATTGCCTTAACTAAGGTTAATATATAAAATGTATTGGGGCGACGATGTCATATCCGGCAAGATCGGGCTGGCCGGGCGCTCTCTTTGTTGGGGCAAAGAGTTTTAATTAAATATTCAGAACCAGCAATTGCGATGGTTTACTGCACCATTTTGTTTGCGCAGCATGAACTGGCAAAAGCTTCGGGTTTAGCTTTAAACACAAATCCCATGCTTAAAATGTAACCCATTGCCTCGTGCAGCGCCTGGTTTGATTTAAACATGGGATTGGTATTAATATCAGCGTGCACTTCCAGATCAACATCATATACATCCAGCAGATCGCAAAGTTTGTATGAAATGTCGATAGACTTTTGTACCTCGGTAAGCATGCGCTCCTTGATACTCATTTTGTGCGTGCTGCGCTCCTGGTGAATGTACATAAACCCACCGCGGCCTTCGCGTAAAAAAACAATAACGGTAGCAAAGTCAGTTACCGCACCTTTTACCTGCGAGTCTGTACCGATGCAAACTTTGAGCTTGTTGCCCAGTTCGGTTTCGCGCTCAATGGCTTTTTCAACCTCGGCAATTATAGGCGATTGGATGATCTCTCCACTAAATTTTCTCCATGTCATATAAAGTAAGTTTTTAGTAGTCTGTAAATACCTATCCTAAAGATAAAGCACATCGCTACATAAAAACGTTACCTTATGATGATTTATTTGTTAACATTGGTCTATATATCAACAGGTTAACCATAAATCAATACAAAAAAACTACTGTTTTTTGATCTCGACGCGGCGGTTTTTAACGCGGCCGGCTTCTGTGTTGTTATCGGCAACCGGTTTTTTATCGCCGTAGCCTTTAACTATCAGGTTGTCGCCGCTTACGCCCGAGTTTATCAGGTAAGCTTTTACAGATGTTGCCCGCTCAACAGACAATGCCATGTTATGCTCGTCGGTACCCTCGGCAGATGCGTGACCATTAAGCACAAACTTTACGCTTTGATCTTTTTTCATCTCGGCGGCAGCCTTATCCAAACGCGGATACGATTCGGTTTTCAAAATGCCTGAGTTAAATTCAAATTGTATGTTGGCAAAGTTGTAGTTAGGTTTTGCAGGAGCCGGTGCCGGCGCAGGTTTTTCAGGAACCGGTGCCGGGGCTGGCTTTGGAGCCGGTGCCGGGGCTGGTGTTTCGGTTTCAACCGGTGCGGCGGCAATAGGTTTTGGTTTTTTTGCCTTACAGGCATCAAACAAAATAACAGCCGATAGTACAGAAACAGATAAAGAAAATGCTTTTACAAATTTCATAGTTGTGGGTTGATAGTTTAGTTTAAAAACGGGATTTGAGATTGGTTATTGTTATTTATACACTGGTTAATAATTGCGGCTAAGATATTTTAATAATGCATGCCACTAAAACTAACGTTATCAACAAATAAACATTTTGGGCTTATTGCTGAAATAAAGGTATCTTGAGCAGCTATTAGTTTAACAAGAAAATACTGCCAATAAAGTGAAATTAAGAACCCGGATAAAATTAACGCTGCAAAAACTGCTGGGATTTGAAAATTACCAGTTTTACGCTTCGCGATTTAATATAAATAACTTGCGGTCGAGCCAGGTAGAGGCTGATTTTGTGCATTTTTTAGACATGATACCTGCCGATAAACTAATATTGGACGTGGGCGCTAATTTTGGGGTGATGACCGTGGCTCTGGCTAAAAAAGCGGCACGGGTTTATTCGTTTGAACCTATACCTGAAAACGCCAGGGTGATAAAACGTCTGCTAAAGTATTATAAGCTAAACAATGTAACCTTGTTTGAGTGCGCCGTTGGCGATCAGGCGGGCGAGCTAAAGATGGTGGTGCCTATCATTGAAAATGATAAAATTCCCGGACTTAGCCACGTGGTTAACGAAGATAACCAGGATGAAGGCGAATTTTTTACTGTACCGGTTAGACGCCTGGACGATATTGCCGAGTTGCAGCAAGCCGGTAGCATAGGCGCCATTAAAATGGATGTAGAGAATTTTGAGTATGAAGCCTTAACAGGTGCCAAAGAGCTTTTGCTTAAACACAAGCCCATGATATTTTGTGAGATATGGGAAAACGAAAAAAGTAAACGCACCCTTGATTTTCTGAAAAATGAAATTGGCTATACCATTAAAGTGCTGGATGGCGGGCAGTTGGTTAGTTTTACTAACCAGGATGCGTTGAATTACTTTATGATCCCGTAAGCCCCTTCCAAACCATCCCCGGTGTTGCATACCTATGGCATGCTATTTCTTCGACTTAGAATGGGGGCTATCTGGACTTATACCTTACAGAGCAATTTTTTGTTGCTTATAATCCGTAATATCCAACCGATGCCGGCAAAAGCTATACTCATGCTCCTGGTTTGAGCAGATAACGGTTAATCTGCCGGCGGCAAATTGCTGCACCAGGCCCAGGTACCATGCTACACCCTGCGCGTCAAGGTTTGAGGTAGGTTCGTCAAGCATCAGGATGGGTGTGTCGGCACAAAAAGCCAGCGCCAGCTTGAGGCGTTGTTTCATGCCCGATGAGAAATACCTGATGGGTTTGTTGGCGCTGCCTGGCAGGTTCAGCAGCTCGATGATTGCTGCCTTATCCATACCCGGCTTATAGCTTTTAAACTTAAAATGGAAATCAATCATCTCATTTAATGAAAACTCCTCGATCAATTCCAGGTAAGGTGCTGCCAGGCTCAGGTAATTAAATACTTCGCTCACTTCGATCTTGCTGCCGTCAAGGGTGTAATCAATATCACCGACCGACGGCGCCAAACTGCCACTCAGAATAGCAAATAGCGTAGATTTCCCCGACCCGTTCGACCCCAGCACGGCATAAGTTTCGCCCGGGGTAAAAGTATAATCAATCCCCCTAAAAATCCAGTCGCGGTTAAAGCGGCGGCCTACGTTTTTTAGGGTGATGACTGTTTTCATTTTGTCCATAGACCATGGTCGATAGTCCATGGCGAATTTTAACTTTTATAAACTATGGTCTATCGACTATGGACCATGGACTCAGCAATTAGGAATTACCAAAACCCTTCATAATACCGCGTTGCGAGCTTGATACAAAGTTAATGATCTCGTCGCGCTCAACGGTTGGGTTAAACTCGGCCTCGATAATGTCGAGCGCCTTGGTAATATTATATTTTTTCAGGAAGATAACGCGGTAAATTTCCTGTATCTCGGCAATTTTTTCATTGCTGAAGCCACGGCGGCGCAGACCCACCGAGTTGATTCCAATGTACGAGACGGGCTCGCGGCCGGCCTTGGTGTACGGCGGAACGTCTTTACGTATCAACGAGCCGCCTGATATCATGCTGTGCGCTCCGATCTCCACAAACTGGTGTACAAGCGAGCCGCCGCCAATAAAGGCAAAGTCGTAAACATTGATATGGCCGGCCAGCTGCACCGAGTTGGCTACTATAACATTGTCGCCAATTATACAGTCGTGGGCTACGTGTACATAGGCCATGAGCAGGCAGTTGCTGCCAATGGTAGTGGTATTTTTATCTAAAGCGGTACCGCGGTTAAGGGTTACGCATTCGCGGATAACGGTGTTATCGCCAACGGTAACGGTGCTTGGTTCGCCCTTGTATTTTAAATCCTGTGGCGGGGCAGATACTACCGCACCCGGAAAAATACGGCAATTTTTGCCAATACGGGCGCCGTCCATAATCACCGAGTTTGAGCCTATCCAGGTACCCTCGCCAATCTCAACATCTTTATGTATCGTGACAAACGGTTCAATTACCACATTATCGGCTATTTTAGCCTGTGGGTGTATATATGCTAGAGGCTGGATCATGCTTCTTCAGTTTCGGTTTGTTTAACAATTTGTGCCATCAGTTCGGCCTCAACAACAACGCGCTCGCCTACCATGCCCACACCCTTCATCTGCGCTATACCCCGGCGAATGGGAGCCAATAAGTTACAGTGGAAAATAATAGTATCGCCCGGCACCACTTTGTCTTTAAAGCGGGCGTTTTCAATTTTGAGGAACAGGGTGATATAATTCTCCGGATCAGGCACGGTATTCAGCACCAAAATACCGCCGGTCTGGGCCATAGCCTCAATTTGCAATACGCCCGGAAACAAAGGCGTACCCGGGAAATGCCCCTGAAAAATCCCTTCATTCATGGTCACGTTTTTCAAACCTACCACATGGCTTTTGGTTAGCTCCAATACTTTATCAATCATCAGCATCGGGTAGCGGTGCGGTAATATCTTCATGATAGCCTCGGTATCGTAAACAGGCTTCATGGTTGGGTCATATACCTTAAAATGCTTGCGGCTGCGCTCTTTTTTAATTAGTGTTTTTATTTTTTTAGCAAATGCGACGTTAGCAGCATGGCCCGGCCGGGCAGCCATAATATGGCCACGCAATGGCACACCTACCAAAGCCAGATCGCCGATCATGTCTAGCAATTTATGGCGTGCCGGCTCATTTTGATGGCGAAGCTCAATGTTATTCAGGATACCCTGCGGGGCAACTTTAATATCTTTACGATTAAACAGTTTGGCCAGGTGGCTTAGTTCTTCCTCATCTACATCTTTGTCCACAACCACAATGGCGTTGTTCAGATCGCCGCCTTTAATCAGGTCGTGCTTCAAAAGCATCTCCAGTTCATGCAAAAAGCAGAAGGTGCGGCATGACGAAATATCGTCAACAAACTCGGTTATTGAAGATATACTGGCATGCTGACTACCCAAAACCTGCGAATTGTAATCAACCATACAGGTAAAACGATAGTCGTCATCCAAAGGCATTGCCACCATCTCAACCTTGCGGTCGGGTTCTGAATAATGAATGTTGTAGGGGATATGATAGTATTCGCGGTCGGCCTCCTGCTCAATAGTGCCGGTTTGCCTTAACACTTCAACAAACTGTATCGAACTGCCGTCCATGATCGGTGTTTCAGGGCCGTCCATGTCAATCAGTACGTTGTCTATCTCCAAACCAACTAAGGCCGCCAACACGTGCTCGATGGTGCTTACGCTGGCGCCGTTTTGCGAGATGGTGGTACCGCGTGATGTGTCGGTAACATTATCAACGTCGGCGTCAATAATAGGCTGGCCGGCCACGTCAATACGTCTGAATTTGTAGCCGTGGTTCTCTGGTGCCGGATTAAAGGTTAACGTAACCTTTTCGCCCGTATGCAAACCCGAGCCTGAAATGGAAACGGGCGCCTTGATAGTTCTTTGTTTAATGTTCATTTATACTTTGTTCATTGGTCATTGAGTCATTTGTCATCAGGTATCTGTCATTAACTGTTTTAGATTTATAATGACTAGTGACCAACGACTATTGGCTAATTAACCATTCTTCATTTCTTTGATGATCTTTTCCAGTTCGTAAACTTTTTTGTCCAGTTCTGGCAATTGCCTCAATTTAGAATGTGCTCTAAGATAGTCTTTGTACGGCATATAAGGTGTA
>Ga0153956_1002859_pt1 | contig 12019 bp, 7 predicted proteins | sample TSFL040MetaG_FD_104704 | JGI IMG/M metagenome (GOLD analysis project Ga0153956, IMG submission 104704) | Attine ant fungus gardens microbial communities from Florida, USA - TSFL040 MetaG | ecosystem: Host-associated > Fungi > Mycelium > Unclassified | place: USA: Florida, Wekiwa Springs...
GCGACCATTTCCGGCCAGGCCTTGTCCGGGTGGTCCTGGATCGTCTTCAGCCCGTTGCCGCTGATGATCGCGACGACCGTCTCGTCCGGCGCGATCTTGCCCTGGGCGGCCAGCTGGCCGAGCGAGGCGATCGTGGTGCCGCCGGCGGGCTCGGTGAGGATGCCCTCGGTGGCGCCGAGCAGGTCGATCGCCTCGAACACCTCCGGGTCGCCGACGGTCCCGGCCGAGCCGCCGCGGCTGCGCACCGCGTCGATCACCAGTGGGCCGTCGCCCGGGGCGCCGATCGCCAGCGAGTGGACGGCGGTGTCCGGGGACTGCGGCTCGAGGTCGCCGCCCTCGAGGATCGCGGTGGCGATCGGGTTGCAGCCGCTCGCCTGGGCGATGTTGATCTTCGTGCCGGCGGTCTCGGCGAGGCCGACCATCTCCAGCTCGTTCAGACCCTTGTGGACGCGCGAGGACAGCGTGCCCCCGGCGGCCGGGATGACGAAGTGGTCCGGCGCGGTCCAACCGAGCTCCTCGACCACCTCGAAGGCGACCGTCTTCGCCCCCTCCGCGTAGAACGGGCGGAGGGTGATGTTGGCGAACTCGATCCCGCTCGCCAGCGAGAGCTCACGACAGGCGCGGTTGGCCTGGTCGTAGTTGCCGTCAAGCTGACAGACTTGGGCGCCGAGCGCGCGGCAGGCCTTCGCCTTTCCCTTCTCCATGTTGCCGGGGTAGAAGACGTAGGCCTGGGCCCCCGCCTTCGCCGCCAGCGCCGCGACCGCGGTGCCGACGTTGCCGGTGGAGACGCAGCCGACCTCGTCTTTGCCCAGCTCCAGCAGGCGGGCGATCGCCATCCCGACTACCCGGTCCTTATAGGAGAGCGACGGGCGGTTGGTCGAGTCGTCCTTCAGGTACAGGTTCTTCAGCCCGAGCTCGGCGCCGAGCCGATCGGCCTTGATCAGCGGCGTCTGGCCGGCGAACTGCGCGACCCGCGCCTGGGCGTCCGCCGCTGTGATCGGCAGCAGCTCCTCGAGGCGCCACACGTTCCACGGCCGGTCGGCCATGCCGTGCTCGGCGATGACCTCCTTGGCGCGCTCGTAGTCGTAGTCGATGTCGAGGCCCTCGCCGCAGGCCGGGCACTTGAAGGCCTGGTCCAGCAAGGGGGTGCGGTAGCCACAGTCACGACAGACGAGTTCGGTCGCGCAGGACCTGGTTCGCCGGCCGATAGGCCCCTCCAGATGCTGCGTCGCGTTGCTCATCTAACTTCCTCCTTGGCTACCGCCGAAGCGGCTTGAATTTGTCCGGCGTCCATCGGCGCCGGCAGTATGTGTCTTAAGTGTGTATCACGAGGGTCACGCCGGTCAACGCATTTAACGTAAATATCCGGATAATCCCCTCCAACTCAGCACATCAAGGTAGCGGAACCGTCCGGTCACTCATAGAGGAGCGGGGTTTTGTCTGTGGAACGGTTGTCTGCACTCCGCGAACATGCGGGCCATGACCCCGCAGGAGCGATTCGCCTACAACCTGCGCCGCCGGCGCCTGGCCGTCGGCATCTCCCAGGAGGAACTCGGTGAGCGGACCGAGCTGCACCGCACCGAGATCTCCCTCCTCGAGCGCGCGGGCCGCGAACCCCGCTTCGCCACGCTGCTGAAGCTCTGCGGCGCGCTCTCGACGACGCCCGACGCCCTCTGCGCCGGCACCGCCTGGGACCACAAGTCCAAGCGCTTCACCGCCGAGGAGCCGAAGGGCGACTGAGGCGCGGTTCCCCGTAGACACGGGACGCAAGGGTTTGCGGCTAGCGCGGCCGTCTCGGCCACGGCCCAGGCAGGCTGGACCGTGGCCGAGACGGCCGGGTTCGTGGGGAGCGACGAGGGATCGTCGCGTGCGGGTCACGGGAGCGTCACGAAAGTGCGTCGCCGGCCCGGATCACGCCCGCTCCCGAGCGGTCGGGCGCTTGCGTGGTTCGTAATCCCCCTATGAGGAGGATTTCGAACCACGGAGATTCCTGACCGTTCGAATCTCCCGCTCTCTCACACGAACCCCTCACGTCCCGGGCATTTCGTAGCGGCCGCAGCCTGCCAAGGCCGCTACGAAATGCCCGGGACCGATCTCGGACGGCCGCTGCGCCCGCCGCGCGCACACTTCTCGTCACGGGGGCCCCGGTCCCGTGACGAGAAGAAATGTGAGGCGGGGCGGCACCGACTGCGCATCGGCACCTTTGGGACCGGGTCGTGACGAACGCGATCCCTTGCTCAGCGCCAGGTCCTCCTTTGCCACCCCAAGGCGGTTTCCCTGTCTGAGTGAGCCCCGCCTCGTCTGCCGGTTGATCCGCCGACAGGGTGACATTCATAACAGACGGCGTTCTTCCAATCAAGGCCACCTGAACATAAAGACGCCCTTGTCTTTTAGGTACGTGACGGGCACCTTTTGACGCCCGCACGTGTGCCCAGGGGGAGACGCCCTGAGTTTCCCCCTACCCGGCCTGGCCGATGTTAAAAAGAGGCGCCGGAAAAGGCGTCGTCGACCGCGACCGGAATGGTCGTGGCGTCGGGCCAGACGCCCGGCAGGTCGTCGGAGGTGAAGCGACCGGAGTTGATCAGGATCTGCTCCGCCGCGTGCGGGGCGAAAGGTTGCAGGGCGCGGGCGAGCAGCAGGATCGCGGCGACCAGCGCCTCGGCATCTACCCGGTCGAGCTGGCCGCGTTTCTTCAGCTGCTTCTCGAACTGCTGGATGCGCTCGAAGAGCCGGGTCAGATTGCGGATCGACTTGTGCAGCTGCAGCTCGGCGGTGTCCTCGGCGACGCGGTTCAGCCCGTTCTCGCACCAGCCGCGGAGCTTCTCCCGCTGCTTCTCGGTCTCCGCCGCCTTCTCCGGATCGTGCTTGGCCCCTTCGAGCTCGACGAAGCGGTCGTGCGCGTAGGTCCAGAAGCTGCGCAGGAATTTGTTCGCGAAGCGGATCGCGGCGTCCGACCAGTTGAGCGTCTTCGCCGGCCCCGCCGCCCAGAGCACCGCGACGCGCACCGTGTCGGCGCCGAACTCCGCGACCAGGGCGTCGGGGTCGACGACATTGCCCAGGTGCTTGGACATCTTGCGCCCGTCGGCGATCACCATCTCGTGGAAGAGGACGCCCGCGAAGGGCTCGCCGTCGGGCATGTAGTCGAACTCGCCGTGATCGCGGAGCGCCTTGGTGACGATCCGCTGGTCGAAGACGAAGCCGCCCGAGTCCCCGCCCGCTACCTGGCGCTCGGCGGGCAGCCACTTGCGGCTCTCGGGGTGGGTGAACATCTGCGTCGCGCGGTCCTCCGGCGGCACCGTCGCCGGGACCCAGAGGAAGAGCGCGTCGAAGTGGCAGTCGAGCGTGTCGGTCTCCCGCTTCGCCGGCTTGCCGCAAATCGGGCACACCGTGTCGACGAAGTCGGGGCGCTCCGCCAGCGGATTCCCTTCGCCGGTGGCGACCAGGTCGCGCGGCAGGACGACCGGCAGGTCGGCCTCCGGAACCGGCACCGGGCCGTGGTCGGGGCAGTGGACGATCGGGATCGGCGTCCCCCAGGAGCGCTGGCGGGAGATCGAGAAGTCGTTGGCCCGGTAGCGCTTCGCCTGACGGGCACCCTCAGCGGGAGCGCTCGGCGGCGGCGCGTCGTCGGCCGGCGGCGCCGGAGCCTCGATCCGCCCCGGGAAGCGCTCGGCGACATCGCGATCGGCCTCGTCGACCGCCGGGACGGCGAGCGTCGCGGTCGGGCCGAAGCGGGCGTCGACCAGCGGTGAGATCAGGACCGGCAGGTCCTTCCCGGCCGGCCCGGGAATCGAGCGGCCGGTGTCGATCACCGGCACGGCGCCGGCGTCGCGAGCGCTCCGCTCCCAGCCGCCGGAGCGCAGCTGCTCGAGCTCCTCGCGGACGCCCTCGTCGCCGATCCAGGCCTCGACGTCGGGATGGCGCGGGGAGAGCAGGACGAAGGTCGCGAGCCCCGCCGCGTCGGCGTGCGGGGTGAAGACGGTGAGCGGGCCGCCCGGCCCGTCGAGATCGAGCTCCACCCCGTCGGCCCGTCCCAGGATGTAGCGCTGGGTGGCGAGCGCCATGTCGTCCCAGGGCTGCGCCTCGAGCTTCGCCATGTTGGCGTCGTTCTCCTCGAGGTAGGGCGTGATCTTCAGGAACCAGGTCGGCTGCCGGATCAGCCGCACCTCGTTGTGGCAGCGCCAGCAGGTGCCGCCCTCCTCGACCTGGATCGTCGCCAGCGTCGTCTGGCAGGTGTCGCACCAGTCGACGGTCGCGTCGTCGAGATAGATCAGCCCCATGTCGTAGAGCGTCAGGAAGAGCCACTGGGACCAGCGGTACTGGCTCTCGTCGGAGCTGTAGAAGACGCGGTCGTAGTCGAAGCTGTAGCCGAGCCGCTGCATCTGGCCGAGCATCCGCTCGCCGGACTGGACGACCCACTCGGCGGCGGGGACCTGGCGCTCGATCGCCGCCAGCTCGGCCGGCAGCCCGAAGGCGTCGAAGCCGAAGCCCATCAGCACGCTGCGCCCGCGGGCGCGCTGGAAGCGGGCGTAGGCGTCGCCGATCGTGTAGTCGCGGACGTGCCCCATGTGCAGGTTGCCCGAGGTGAACGGGCTCGAGGACTTGACGTAGACGCCGTGCTCGCCGTCGGGCGGCGGCGCGGGCGCGTCGTAGTCGCCGCGCCCGGTCCAGGCGGCCTGGCGCTCGACCTCGATCTCCGCCGCCTCGTACGGCGGCTTCCTGCGGGCGTTCTCGCTCATCTCATCAACGTTAGCTGAGCGGCCAAGGCGCTCAGGCGAAAGTCCAGAGCTTGTTGCCGAGGAAGTTGAACGGCATCGCCACGGCGACCGCGATCGCCTGGGCCGCCAGTTCGGAGATGGAGGTGTTGGCGACGATCGCCTCCAGCAGGATCAGGTTGATCGCCAGGCAGCCGACGCTGACGGCGAGGAAGCGGGCGGCCTGCGCGTGGGCGAGCCCCTCCCCCGGGCCGAAGGTCCAGTAACGATTCCAGAGGAAGTTGCTGGTGACGGCGACGCAGAAGGCGCCGACCGCGGCGATCGCGTGGTAGACGCCGAGGTTGCCGGAGAGGAAGGCGAAGACGCCGAGGTTGATCAGGTAGCCGGACCCGCCGACCACGCCGAACTTGAACAGCTGGATCCAGTTGTGGGGCTGGCGCGCCGCGTGATGGAGCCGCACCGCCAGGCTGGAATGGCCGCCGCCGCTGCTCATCTGGTCGCCGCCTTGGCCCGCGCCGCCGCGACTCCGATGCTCGGCGCCGTCCGCGCGTTCGCGCCCAGCGTGAGCCGCGAGGCGGGCGGGCCGTCGAGGACGATGGTGTCGGTCAGATAGCCGATTCGCAAGGCGTCTAGTTCGTGTTTCCAGAGCAGGACGGGACGAGGGGCGACGTAGCGCGCGATGGTCAGACGGTCCATCCGGACGACCCCCGCGGGACGGAACGCGGGCGGAAGACTAGCGGCGCGCTCGGCGACGACGCGCTTGCCGACCAGATCGACTTCCCGCACCCGTTCCCCGCCGCCGAACCAGCGCAGCGCCCCGTCGGCGAGGTACCACCGCAACGGGTCCCCGGCGAGGCGCCAGCCGACGATCGCCCGCGGCACCCGCGCCGGGCCGAGCGCGCGGGCGACGGCGCGGATGTCGGGTCGCTGCAGGTTGGGCGTCTGGGTGACGTAGACGTCGAAGGCGAGCCAGTAGGAGCAGAGCGCGACCGCCAGCAGCATGCCGACGAGGCGGGCGCGGGCGGCACCGAGCCCGAGCGCGACGACGACGGCGAGCGGGACCAGCGCCGGCAGCAGGTTGCGCTCGACCACGTAGTCCTTGCCGAGCAGCGCCGCCGCCCCCGCCAGGGCGAGGACGCCGAGTCCGACCGCGAGGGCGACGACGCCCCCGCGGCGCTCGCGCCGGGTGCCGAGCGCGAGCAGCACCAGCGACGCGAGGCCGACCACGATCACGGGCAGCACCGCGTAGTGGACCCGCGGCGGCTCGGCGATCACGTGGCCGGTTTCCCCGATCAGGAAGCTGACCCCGGTCTCGAGGAAGCGCTTGCCGAGCGGGCTTTCTTCGATCCAGCCGATGTGGTTCGGATTCGCCTGGGCGGCGATCAGCGGCAGCAGCGCCGCGCCCGTGGCACCGACCACGGCGAGGGCGGGCAACAGCGCCTTCCAACGGTCGCGCAGCGCCACCGCGAGCCACACCGCCTCGATCCCGACCGCGAAGAAGGCGAAGTAGTGGCTGCAGAGGGCGAGCGAGGAGGCCATCGCCCAGAGCGCCAGGTCGCGACCGCGACGGGTGTCGAGCGCGCGGACGAAGAAGAGGAACGAGAGGGCGCCGAAGAAGACCAGCAGCGCGTAGGAGCGGGCCTCCTGCGAGTACCAGATCAGCATCGGGTTGAAGGCGAGGATGCCGGTGAGGACGAGGCCGACGCGGCGGCTCGCGAGCTGCCTGCCGATCGCGTAGCCGAGCGGCACGGTCAGGGCGCCGAACAGCGCCGAGAGCGAGCGGATCCCCCATTCGGTGCGTCCGAACTCCTTCGCCCATCCCCAGGCCAGGACGTAGTAGAGCGGCGGGTTCGACTCGCTCGCCTTGACCTCGTGCAGCATGTGACCGAAGGTGCCGGGGAGCACCCGCATCACCGTGATCACCTCGTCGTGATGGAAGCTCTGGACGCCGAGCGGGAAGAAGCGGATCGCCGCCCCGGCGGCGGTCAGCGTGGCCAGCAGGAGGACGACGGACCGGCGGCGGGAGGACGCCTCCTCGTGCGGGCCGGCAAGGGTCGCGGGGGCGCCTGGGGCAGCCGGGATGGTGGCCGCGGAATCGTGCACGACGCGGACTTTGCGCCTCCGAGATAAATCGGCGCTTAAGGCGTGCAGGAGCTCCGCGGGGCGGGAGTCCCGGGCCCGTAGGACGGCGGCAGCTGACCGCTCTGGCCCCAGCGCGTCGGGTGCGCGCCGACCTCGAAGGCAAGGGTCCCGCCGCCGGCGATTTCGCAGTAGGTCGTCCAGGGCCGCCGGTGGGGACGGCCGTCGAGGACAAGCGAGGAGACGTAGGGCCCGCCGCCTTCGATGGTCAGCGTCTTGTGATGGGCCAGCCGCACTTCGGCGCGCTTGAAGAGTGGGCTCGCCAGCGCCAACGTCCCGGTCCCCGGCTGCGCCGGGTAGAGCCCCAGCGCACCGAAGACGTACCAGGCCGAGAGGGTCCCGAGGTCGTCGTTGCCGGGATACCCGACCGGGGTCGGGCTATAGAGCCGCAGCCCGCGACGCACCGCCGCCTGGGTCTTCCACGGACGGCGCAACCAGTCGTAGAGCCACGGCGTCCCGAGGGTCGGCTCGTCCCCGAGCAGGGCGTGATCGGTATGGGTCCCTCCCGCGCCGCCGTTCAGTGCCCGCAGGAAGCCGTCGAGGCGCGCCGCCGCCCTGCCCGGCCCGCCCATGCGACGGAAGAGGCCGGCCGGATCCTGCGGGATCATCCAGGTGTATTGGGCGGCGTCGCCCTCGACGAAGCCACCGCCCTCGAGCGGATCGTAGGAGTCGGGGAAGGAGCCGCCCGCGTAGCGCGGCTCGACCACGCCGGTGGCGGGGTTGAACAGGTTGCGCCAGTTCGCCGCGCGGCGGATGAATTCGCCGTAGGCATCGCCCCCTTCGTCCACCCCGGCGCGCGCGGCGAACTGAGCGATCGCGAAGTCGTCGATCGCGTACTCGAGCGTCGTCGCCGCCGACCCCCAGACGGCGCTCGGGACGCCGTAGATGGAGTTCGCGTTGCGCATGTCCACGTCTTCGTCGACCGGCACCCAGCCCAGCCCCAGATACGACGGGAGGCCTTGGCGCTCGACGTACTCCGCGTTCGGGCTCACGCACGGCGCGTCGGCGCCGCGCAGCATCGCGTCGAGCGCCGCCGCCCGGTCGAAGTGGTCGGCGCCGAAGGCCGCGGCGGCGGCGATCATCGGGTCGGCGGAGTCGCCGACCATCGTCATCGACTGCCCGTTCGCGTAGGGCCAGCGGGGCAGGCAGCCGGACTGTTCGGCGTCGGCGACGAGCGACTGCGCGACATCGGAGGCGACCCGCGGCTCGATCAGCGCCAGCAGCGGGATCTGGGTGCGGTAGATGTCCCAACCGGAGAGGTCCGTGTACTGGGTGCGGCCGCGGGCCTGGTGAAGGGCGCCGTCCATGCCGGGGTAATCGCCGCCGACGTCGTTGAAGGTGCGCGGGGCGAGGAGCGCGTGGTAGAGCGCCGTGTAGAACGTCCGCAGGTCGCGGCCCGAGCCGCCGCTGACCCGGATCCGGCCGAGCGCCTGGTCCCAGCGTTCGCGGGCGGCGGCGCGGATCGCACCGAAGCCGTGGCCTTCGCTTTCGGCGCGCAGCGCGGCCTGGGCGCCGGCCACCGAGACGAAGGAGATCCCGACCCGGGCCGTCACCGTGCGGTCCTTGCCGGTGTCGAAGGTCGCGTAGGCGCCGGCCCGCGCCGAGACCGTCGGGTTCTGCGCCGGTGCCTGGGTGTTGGACGCGGCGACGCTCCCCGGTTCCAGGTGGCCTTCGGTCCAGGTCCCGGAGGCCGCGAACGCCCGGCCGAAGCGGGCCGCGAAGTAGACCTTGTAGCGGGCGCGCTGGCCGCAGAAGAGCCCGCTGCTGGCGCTGCCGGTGATTTCGCGGTTCGCCGGGTCCACTTCCACCGACGCTTCGTCGTCGGGCTGGGCACTGCCGCCGGCGTCGATCAGCACGCTGGCGTGGGGATTGCTCGGGAAGGTGAAGCGGGCGAAGCCGGTGCGCGTGGTGGCCGTCAAGGCGACCCCGATGCGTCCCCCGTGCTTCGGCTTCAGCTCGACCGAGTAGGCCCCGGGGGAGCCGCTCTCTTCGCCGTGCGAGAAGCCCGGCTGGAAGATGCCCGCCATCCCCTTGCCGGCGGTGGGCGTGGGCGAGGCGGTCAACGGCTCGGTGGTCGGCAGGAAGGGGAAGTCGCCGTATACCGCGCATCCGGCGCCGCTCAGATGGGTGAGGCTGAAGCCGGTGACGTGGCGGTCGCGGTAGTCGTAGCCGCCGGAGCTGGGGGCCGTCGGGGTCGTGTCGGGACTCCACTGCACCATCCCGAACGGCAGCGCCGCCCCTGGGTAGTTGTGGCCGCCGCCGAAGGTGTTCGAGCCCGCTCGCGTGCCGGCGAAAACGTCGACTCGGGACGCCGGGTCCTTGGCCGCGGCAGGCGCCGGGGCCACCCAGAGCACGGCCGAGCCGAAGGCCAACGCGGCTACGAGGAGGAGGGTGTCTCTGGTCTTACGCGTAATGTTGCGGGTCGCATGCGGCTGAGGAAAGCAACCCTCGCGGCGCTCGTCCTGACCGGCGCGGCGGTCGCGCTGGCGATCGTATTCGGCGGAGGTAAAGACACGGGCAACGCGAAGGCGGCGGAAGCGACGCCGGGCGAACCGGTGGTCTCGATCGTCTCCCCGCGCAACGGCGAGGTCCAGGCCAACCACGCGGTCGTGGTCAAGGTCGACCTCGAAAACTTCGAACTGGCGCCGCGGAACTTCAAGACCGAACCGCAGCTCGGCGAGGGCGCGATCCGCTTCTCCCTCAACCGCGTCCCCAATTGCGTCGACCCGCACAAACTGCAGAAAGCGATCAACAGCCCGCTCGGCAACGAACGCCTGAAGGGCGCCTCGATGGACTTCCCCAAATACGCCGGGCCGAACGGCATCCTCGCCGAAGAACTGGGGACCGACGGCAGCTTCTCCCCCGCCACCCGGCCGGAGATCTTCTACCACGAGCTGCCGCCGGGCTTCTACCGCCTGACCGTGACGCTCGCCCAAAACAACCTGGCGGTGACGCCGTACCACGACGTCACCAACTTCCAGATCCTCCAGAAACCCGGACACCACCAGAAAAAATGCCCGGCGGGCTACGTCTCCAGCGCCAAAGCCGCCGAAAAGCTGGAATAGGGCCCATCCCGGCAGGAGCGTGCCACCGGGGCGACCTGGGGACGAGCGGGGCGAGGACGCAAGGAGGCCTAACGGCGGCGTCATTTGGCCGACTGAGGACGAAGCAGCCGCGAAGTCATCCAGGCCGCATCCGGGGGTGCGGGACCTGCCGGGATGGGCCCCTTGTCCAATACTTCACTTTGTATAGTCGGTAGGGATGCGCACGTACCGCCGGCTGATGGGCTTCCTCCGTCCCTACAGGGTCCAACTCTGGGGATCGTTGATCTTCGCCTGGGCGGCGATGGGGATGACGGTGCTGATCCCGTGGCTGCTCGGCCGCGCGATCAACGCGATCAAGGACGGCGACAAGCCCGACCTCCTCCCCCTCGCGCTGGCGATCCTCGGCGCCGCGTTCCTGCGCATGGGCCTCACCGTCGTCCGGCGCCTGGTCGCGGGCAAAGTCTCGCTCGGGGTCGAATTCGACCTGCGCCAGACCTTCTACGCCCACCTGCAGAAGCTGGAGCTCGGCTTCTTCGACTCGCAGCAGACCGGGCAGCTGATGTCGCGGGCGACGGTCGACCTCCAGGCGATCCGCTTCTTCCTCGGCTACGGGCTGATCTTCATCACCCAGACCCTGCTGACGATCGTCCTCGCCTCGGCGGTGATGATCGTCATCAACCCGCTGCTCGCGGTGCTGGCGCTGATCCCGGCGCCGTTCGTCGTCTGGGTCGCCTCGCGCTACAACCGGCTCTCGCGGCCGGCCGTCCAAGAGGTCTCCCAGCGGGTCGCCGAACTGACCGCGGAGGCGGAGGAGAACGTCTCCGGGATCCGCATCGTCAAGGCCTTCGCCCGCGAGGAATTCCAGCTGCACCGCTTCCAGCGGGTGGTCAAACGGGTCTTCGACCAATCGATCTACTCGACCCGCCTGCAGGCGTTCTTCAGCCCGCTGATCGGGCTGCTGCCGCAGCTCGGGGTCGCGCTGGTGCTGCTGGTCGGCGGGCGGATGGTGATCGAAGGCAACCTCAGCCTCGGCAACTTCACCGCCTTCTACACCTACCTGGTGATGCTGGCCGGGCCGCTGCGGATGCTCGGCGTGGCGATGGGGATGGCCCAGCGCGCGGTCGCCTCCGGCAATCGGATGTTCGAAATCATCGACCGCGAACCGACGATCCAGAGCCCGGCCGACCCGGTCGAGCTGCCGGCCGGCGGCGGGCGGGTCGAGCTTCGGAACGTCACCGAGAAATACGCCGCCGCGCCGAGCTCCGAACACGAGTCGGTGCCGGCGCTGCACGACGTCTCGCTCGAGGTCGACGCAGGGAAGACGGTGGCGCTGGTGGGACCGTCGGGGTCCGGCAAGACGAGCCTGGTCGCGCTGATCGCGCGGCTCTACGACCCGACCGAGGGCACGGTGCTGGTCGACGGCGTCGACGTGCGCGACGTCGAGGTGGAGATGCTGCGGGCGGAGGTCGCCTTCGTCGCCGACGACAGCTTCCTCTTCACCGCCAGCGTCGCCGACAACATCGCCTACGCGAACGGGGCGGCGAGCCGCGCGGAGATCGAAGCGGCGGCGCGCCTCGCGCAGGCCGACTCCTTCATCCGGGAACTGCCCGACGGCTACGACACCCGCGTCGGCGAGCGCGGCCTGACCCTGTCGGGCGGGCAGCGCCAGCGGGTGGCGATCGCCCGCGCCCTGCTCGCCGACCCGCGCATCCTGATCCTCGACGACGCGACCTCGTCGGTCGACGCGACCACCGAGGCGGCGATCAAAGCGGGGCTGCGCGAGGCGATGGCCGGGCGGACGACGTTCATCATCGCCCACCGCCTCTCCACCGTCTCGCTGGCCGACGAGATCATCGTGCTCGACCACGGCGAGGTCGTCGACCGCGGGACGCACGAGGAGCTGATGGAAGGCTGCGGCTTCTACCGCGAGATCGCCGAGCACGGGCTCGCCGACTCGGTGTACCTGCAGCGCGACCTCGAGAACCGCGAGGAGATGGCGCGCCTGTGAGACGCCCTGTGTCAACCCCCCACGGGTTGAAGCCTCTGAAGATTGCCGTGAAGAGCGGGGTCGTAGGGCACCCGATCGTGCCAGCAGCGCCAGAGGACGCGCAGCCAGGCGCGTCC
>Ga0153956_1002860_pt1 | contig 12016 bp, 13 predicted proteins | sample TSFL040MetaG_FD_104704 | JGI IMG/M metagenome (GOLD analysis project Ga0153956, IMG submission 104704) | Attine ant fungus gardens microbial communities from Florida, USA - TSFL040 MetaG | ecosystem: Host-associated > Fungi > Mycelium > Unclassified | place: USA: Florida, Wekiwa Springs...
AACGATCCCGGCGTGGACTTGAAGATGGGGTCTTACGCGCCGGCCAACACGCCGAAGCCGGGCCAGATTCCGCCACCGAACCCGCGCGGGCGCATTGCCGTGGTGCGCGGGCAGGACGGCACGCAGTACCGGGACATCTACCACCAGTCCCTGATGGCTTCGTGGCCGGTGTTCCTGCTCGGATTGCTCGGCGTCTTCATCGTTATCAATATTGCGTTCGCCCTGCTCTACCTGGTCGATCCCGGCGGGCTCACCAACGCGCCTTCCGGGGATTTCTGGGCGCGCTTCATCTTCAGCGTTCATACCATCGCCTCGATCTCCTACACCGAGATGACGCCGAAGACACTCTACACCGACATCATCGTTCTGGTGGAGGCGTTCGTCGGCATTCTCTATATCGGCATGCTGACCGCCGTGCTGTTTGCGCGCCTGTCGCGGCCGTCGTCGCGCTTCGTGTTCTCCAACGTGGCGGTGATCCTCAAATATCACAACACGCCGACCCTGATGTTTCGCGCCGCCAACCAGCGCGGCAATCAGGTGCTGGACGCGAGCATCAACGTCACGCTCGCGCGTACCACGACCAGCCCCGAAGGCATCACCATGCGCCGCTTCGAGGAACTGCAGTTGGTGCGCAGCCGCACCTCGCTCTTCGCATTGTCGTGGACGGTCATGCATTGCATCGACGAGAAGAGCCCACTTTACGGCGTGACGCCGGAAACGATGGCGGAATTCGACATGGAGCTTGTCGTGCTGCTGAGCGGCCGCGACGACGTTCTGGCCGACACGATCTATGCCCGGCACACCTATTCCCCCGATTGCATCCTGTGGGATCGCAAGTTCGTGGACGTGATCTCCACCACGCCGCAGGGCCGTCTGATCGTCGATCTGGCGCTTTTCCACGACACGGAGCCGCACCTGACTTGAGGGGGTGGGCGGCGGCGGCTAGGCTTTCGCCGCCATGGAAAAATTTACGACACTCACTGCCGTAGCGGCACCTTTGCCCATGATCAATGTCGACACCGACATGATCATCCCCAAGCAATTCCTGAAGACGATCGCCCGCACCGGCCTCGGCAAGGCGCTGTTCCACGAAATGCGCACCAGGCCGGACGGCAGCGAGAACCCGGACTTCGTGCTGAACAAGCCAGCCTACAAGAACGCGCAAATCCTGGTGGCGGGCGCGAATTTCGGCTGCGGTTCGAGCCGCGAGCATGCAGCGTGGTCGCTGCTGGATTTCGGCATCAAGGTGATCTTCGCGCCGAGCTTCGCGGACATCTTCTACAACAACTGCTTCAAGAACGGCGTTCTGCCCATCGCGCTGCCGCAGCACGTCATCGACAAGCTGATGGACGATGCGGAGCGCGGCGCCAACGCCGTCATCACCGTCGATCTGGAGACGCAGGAAGTGCGCGGGCCGGATGGCGGCACGGTGAAGTTCGAGATCGATCCCTTCCGCAAGCAATGCCTGATGAACGGCTGGGACGATATCGGCCTTACCTTGCGCAACGAGAACAAGATCTCCGACTACGAGAAGCGCCACGCCGCGCAAGCGAGCTGGCTGTGAGCGAGCAGGTTCTGCGCGAAGAGAAGGACGGTCTCGTCACCCTGACGCTGAACCGTCCGCAGAAGCTGAACGCGCTGAACCACGCCGTGTTCAAGGAACTGGCCGTGCATCTGGACTGGATCGAGCAGAACGCGGCGAAGATCGGTTGCGTGATCCTGCGCGGCACGGGGCGCAGCTTCTGCGCCGGACACGACCTCGACGATATCTCCGGCGGCGGTGAAGGTTTGTCCGTCTCGCATTTCGAAACGCGCACCATCGAGCGCATGTCCGATCTGCCGATGCCGGTGATCTGCGTGGTGCAGGGGCATTGCCTGACGGGTGGGCTCGAACTGGCGCTGGGTGCGGACATCATCATTGCGTCCGAGAATGCGAAATTCGCGGACACCCATGGCAAATGGGATCTGGTACCGGTGTGGGGCATGAGCCAGCGTTTGCCGCGCCGCGTGGGCAAGGCCAAAGCGATGGAGATGATGTTCACGTCGCGCAATTATTCGGGACGCGAGGCGGCAGAGATGGGCCTCGCCAATTTCTGCGTCGCCGATGCGGAGCTGGATGCGGCGGTGGCGGCGTTCGCGAAAGAAGTTCTCGCCAACAGCTGGCGCAGCAATGCGGCGAACAAGAAGCTTTTGAAAGACACCGACGGCCTGACGGAGAAGGCCGGCCTTGCGCACGAGCTTCACCGCACGGTCGGCCGCGGCAATGAAATGGGCGAACGCCTCGCGAGAATGAGAAAGTAACCTCCTCCATTGTCATGGCCCGCCAAGAGCGGGCCACCCAGGTGGCATCGGAGAGCTGCGGCAGAATGAGCGCCGCTCACATTTCAAAGCCGGAGTTTGTGCCCACCTGGGAGGCCCACACTCCGGTGGGCCATGACAGTTTTGAAACTGGATAGAGCGAGATGACACACCAGATACTTTTGACCCCCGGTGACGGCATCGGGCCCGAAGTCATCGACGAGACGCAACGCGTCCTCGGCTGGTTCTCGAAGAACCGCAATTTCGCGTTCCACACCGAAAGCGCGCCCATCGGCGGTATCGCCTATGAGACGACCGGCAATCCCGCGCCGGATGCCACCATCGAGAAAGCCAAGAAGGCGGACGCGGTTTTGTTTGGCGCCGTCGGCGGGCCCCAATGGGACAAGCTGCCCTTCGACAAGAAGCCGGAGCGCGGCATCCTGCGTCTGCGCAAGGATCTAGAGCTGTTCGCGAATTTGCGCCCGGCGCTGTGCTTCGACGCGCTCAAGGACGCGTCGTCGCTGAAGCCGGAGATCGTGTCCGGCCTCGACATCCTCATCGTGCGCGAGCTGACCGGCGGCGTTTATTTCGGCGAGCCGAAAGAAACCACCATGCTGCCGGACGGTCAGAAACGCGCCGTCGACACGCAGGTCTACACGACCAAGGAAATCGAGCGCATCGCGCGCGTGGCCTTCGAATTGGCGGGCGTGCGCTCAAAGCGCGTCGCTTCAGCCGAGAAATCGAACGTGATGGTGACGGGCGTGCTGTGGCGCGAAGTCGTCTCCAAGGTCCACAAGGACGAATTCCCCGATATCGAACTCAGCCATGTGCTGGCGGACAATTGCGCCATGCAGCTCGTGCGCAATCCCAAGCAGTACGACGTCATCGTCACCGACAATCTGTTCGGCGACGTGCTGTCGGATGAGGCCGCACAACTCACCGGCTCCATCGGTATGCTCCCCTCGGCGTCGCTGGGCGCGAAACAGGCGAACGGCAAGCAGGCCGCGCTCTACGAGCCAATCCACGGCAGCGCGCCGGACATCGTGGGCAAGGGCGTCGCCAATCCCATCGCCTGCATCCTCTCCTTCGCGATGTGCCTGCGCTATTCCTTCGGCCGCATCGAGGACGCGCAGCTTCTGGAACGCGCCGTCGACCGCGTGCTGGCCGACGGTTTCCGCACCGCCGACATCATGCAACCCGGCATGACCAAAGTCGGCACGACCGAGATGACGAACGCGATTTTGAAGGCGTTGGCCTCCTTAAACTTATAACGCGACTGTCATCCCGGCCAAGCGATGCGTTAGCATCGCGCCGAGCCGGGACCCATTCGAAAATCTTCTCGATGGGTCCCGGATCGCGCTACGCGCGTCCGGGATGACAAGTGAGTTAAAGAGCTAAGGCTCCACCACCACTTTGCCGATGACCTGGCGCGTCGTCAGCATATGCATGGCGTCCACGGCTTTATCGAGAGGGAAGCGCGCATGAATGTACGGGCGGATTTTGCCGCTGGCCAACAGCTCGTCGATGGCGGCGATGTTCTCGCGGCCTTTCTCGGGGAATTTGCGGCCATATTCGCCGGCGCGCACGCCGACGACGGAGAAGCCTTTGATCAGCGGCATGTTCACGCCGACCGTCGGAATACGCCCGCTGGTGAAGCCCACGATCAGGATGCGGCCGTTGAAAGCGATGCAGCGGATGCTCTCGTCGAACACATCGCCACCCACGGGATCGTAGATCACATCCGCGCCGCGCCCGCCTGTTAGCTCTTTCACTGCCTCGCGGAAGCCGGACGAAGGCAGCACGTGATTGGCGCCATAATCTTTCAGGAATGCGCGCTTCTCATCCGAGGACGCGGTGGTGATCACCCTCGCGCCCAGCACCTTGCCGAGATCGACCGCCGCCAATCCCACGCCGCCCGCGGCGCCATGCACCAGCAGCGTCTCGTCTTTGGCGAGTTCGCCGCGCCGCACCAGCGATACATAGGCGGTGAGATAAGCCGTCGTGTAAGCCGAGGCGACGGCATAATCCGCCGAACCGGGAATGGGGCGATACGAACTCTCCGGTCCCTGCGCTTCTTCCGCGAATCCGCCGGACAGCGCACCGCCGACCACGCGGTCGCCAATCTTGAACTGCGTCACGGCGGAACCCACCGCAATCACATCGCCCGCACGTTCCCCGCCGACGACGAATGGTAGCTCCGGCTTGTGCTGGTACTTGCCCTGGATCATCAGGATGTCGGGGAAATTCACCGCCGCCGCGCGCACGCGGATGCGCACATCGTTCGCGCCCAGCTCGGGCAGCGTAACGTCTTCGATCTTCGCCGCGCCGATATCGTCCGCATTGGCGCGGCACAGAAGCGCCTTCATGCGCCAGAATCTATAACGTTGCCGTTGCCCGCATGCGGCAGCGAGCGGATACCGCCGAGGAACAGCGCCGTGGCGAAATCCGCCGCGGCCTTCGCATCGCCGGATTCGCGCCGCGCCATCCGCTCTGACATTTCGAACGCCACGCCCACGATGGCCGCCATCAGGTAATCCGCATCCACCGGTGGGAAGAGGCCGCGCGCGATGGCTTTCTCGATGTCCTCGCGCAGCTCGTCGAAACCGGCGACGACTTCGGGCGTGTCCATGCGCATGCGCATGGTATCGGCATTGTGGCGCATGGCGCGCACGTCCACGCCGTCGCGCATCACAAATTCGAAGAAGGTCTGGAAGGTGGCGGAGATGAACTCCTCCACCGTGCCCGCTTTCTCGCGCGCCTCGCGCAGCTTGGGGCGAATGACGAGGGCGGTCTCGTCCTGCATCGCCTGGTACACTTCTTCCTTGGACTGGAAGTAATTGTAGAAAGTGCCGCTGGCCAGCGGCGTGGCGCGGATGATGTCGCGCACGGTGGTGGCGCCATAGCCATGCTCGGCAAAGACGATGCGCGCCGCGTCCAGGATGATCTGGCGGTTTTGCTGTTTGGTCTGTTCGCGTTTGCCGGTCGGCTTGGCGGCAGGGCGGGACGGAGGCGGCGCCGTTTCGGTCTGTTCCATCGGGCTCTCTACTATGGGGCCGGGACTCTACAGATCGGTGACGCGCCGTCAACTTCCCAAGGATTGCAGTGGCTTAGGAGGCCAGCGCCAGCTTTTGCCCGGATTTCCGCGCCGCCCGCGCCTTGCCGCGCTGCCACTCGGCTTTGATCTCCCGGCAGTAGCGGTCGAAGTTCACCTGCATGGTGTGGCGGCGCGACGAATAATAATGGCCGATGTCGCGGCCTTCATCCTCGGCGATGGTTTTCTCCATCTCCGCCACGCCCGGCAGTGCGTAATCGCCCGCCAGATAATCCGCCACCCAGCGCGCCTGCTGCTCGGCGAAGTTCACCAGCGTCGGCAGCGGCTGGGCCAACCCCATAAAGAACAAATTGTCGATGCCCGGTTTGAAGATGCGCTTGAAAAGGGGCAGGTGATTGTTCTCCACCTTGATCACGGTGTCGTCGAGAAAGGGGAATGAGACGTTGTAGCCGGTCGCATAGATGATCGCATCGATCTCTTCTTCGCGGCCGTCTTCGAACAGCACCTTGTTGCCGCGCTTCTCCTTGATGTTCTTCACCACCGTGATGTCGCCGCAGCCGACGCGGGTGAGGAATTCGCCGGAGACGGAGGGATGCGCGTCCGCCGGATGATGCGCGGGCTCCGGCAGGCCATAATTGCGCATATGGCCCACAGCACCCACGATCAGGCGCTTGGTCATCGCGCGCACCAGCCATGTCGGCATCCACGCGGGCGCCACGCCTTTGTCCGGCGGCGCACCGTTGATGTATTTGGGGAAGATCCAGACACCGCGCCGCGCGGCCACGAACAGCTTCTTCGCGATCGGCTTCTGCGAAAGCTCGCTGGCGATATCCATCGCCGAATTGCCCATGCCGACGACGAGCACGTTCTTGCCGCGCAGATCGTGCGGCTCGAATGGCGTCAGGTAGTTGTGCGAGTGAATTTCGGGGCCTTCGAAGGTGCCAGGGAAGTGCGGGATGTAGTGGTCCCAGTGATGGCCGTTGCAGACGAACAAAGCATCGTATTCGCCTGTCTCGCCGGTGGAGAGCGTCACCTGCCATTTTCCGTTCGCGTCGCGCGTGGCGTGCTTCACCTCGGTGTTCATGGTGATGTGCTCGCGCAGGCCGAAATGGTCGATGTAGTCGTTGAAATACTGCACGATCTGCGAATGGTGCGGATAATCCGGGAAGCTGTCCGGGATCGGGAAATCCGTGAACTGCATCCGGTATTTCGACGTGTCGATGTGCAGCGACTGGTAACAGGATGAGCGGCCGTTCGGATTCTTGTAGAGCCAGTTGCCGCCGATGGCGCTCGACATCTCGAAGCAATCGAACGGCAGCCCGCGATCCTTCAGCGCCTTCGCCGTGGTGAAACCGGAGCAACCCGCGCCCACGATGCAGGATTTCGGCAAGGCCATGTCGCGCTCGCAAATGTCTTTCCCGGCCGATGATAGGTGCGCACCGTTCGCGCACAAGCCGGTTTAAGTTGACCGAACGGCAATCCTCGCGCAGTTGACTTGCCGCAGCGTTGGGATTTGATCGCGGCATGTCCGACGCGCCCGAATGGCTGAAGCACGCCAAGAAACACATGAACCTGACGCCCTATCTCGCGGGCATCGGCGGCGAGATCGTGGAAGTTGGAACACCGGCCATCGCGCGCGTCCCCTATTCGGACAAACTTGTCGGCGATCCGGAAACCGGCGTGGTGCATGGCGGCGTCATCACCGGTCTGCTCGACCATACGAGCGGCCTTGCGGTGATGGTGAAGCTGCGCGAGCCCATGCCCATCGCCACGCTCGATCTGCGCATCGACTACATGCGCCCGGCCAAGCCGCATCAGGACATCTTTGCCGAGTGTGTCTGCGTGCGCGTCACGCATGAAGTCGCCTTCGTGCGCGGCACGGCGCATCAGGGCGACGCGAACGATCCCATCGCGCTCTGCACCGGCGCGTTCATGATCATCCGCGGCGGCGTCCACGGCATCCCGGTGACGCCCGCATGAGCGATTACCGCACCGGCAATCCTGCCAAGTTGATCGAGGCGATCCCCTATTGCCGCCATCTGGGCATCACGGCTTCTGTGAAAGATGGCTCACTGCTGCTCACGATGCCCTTCGTGCAGCGCCTCATCGGCAATCCGGTGCTGCCCGCGCTGCATGGTGGTGTGATCGGCTCGCTGTTGGAGACCGCCGCCATCGCGCAGGTGATCTTCGAGACGCGCGGCGAGAAATTGCCCAAGCCGGTGGACATCACCGTCGATTACCTGCGCAGCGGCCGCGCGCTGGACAGCTACGCGCGTGCCCGTATCGCGCGGCAAGGGCGGCGTGTCGTCAACGTCCATGCCGAGATGTGGCAGGAAGACGAGTCGAAGCCCGTCGCGGCCTTGCGCGGGCATCTTCTGATCGCGGCTAGTTGAGCGGCCCTTCGCCGGCAACGGCGATGCGTCCCGCGCCGAGCAGCGCCACGGCCAGTCCGCCGAACAGATAGAGCATCTGCGTTTCCAGCACGTAGCCGCCCTGGTCGTTCAATCCCGTCAGCGTGCCCATATGCACGAGCAGAATCGCCACGATCATGTTGATGACGACCAGCACGCCGCCGACGCGCGAGAAAAGACCGATGATGATCAGGATCGGCGCGAGCACCTCGCCGGCATACACGCCGAATGCAAGATAGTCGGGCAGGCCGTGGGCACCGATCATGCTGCGGATCGGATCGATTCCTGTGAGGATCTTGTGCACGCCGTGAAAGAGCAGAAGCCCGCCGAGCGTGAGGCGAAGCACCAATTTGCCGAAATCATCCGTATGCATGCGCGTCCCCGAAACGCTGGAATTGTCCGGTAGTGTACACTCGTTTCGGACGGGTTCCCGGGATCCGGCGCATGTATTTCCGGTTATGGTTTCTGCGCCCGGAAAACCTTGGGTGGTGGCGGCTGTGAGCGCCGGGCCGCGGTGGCATTAACGCTACTGTCCCCAAATCTCAGATCGCCTCTCATATCGCCGTTGGCATCGTCCGGTTCGTTCGGCGCTTCGGCTTCTTCCGGAACGGTGACGGGTTCTTCTTCGACGGAAAGCGCGGGCGGCGTGAAGGTGAAGGCCTGTATCAGCGGCGCGTCCGCCAGCGCCGGCGTCATGTCGTACATCGCCGCGTAACGGCGCGCGGCACGCCGCGGCAGGAAACTGTCGGCAATGCCGGTGAGCGACATCACGCCGAAGAACGCGACGGCGATGCCGATGCCGATGCGAGTCTCGATCGACTCTGCGGACATCACCGCGAGAAAATGGTGCCAGAGATCCAGCCAAAGCTGCTGATGCATATACGCCCCCGATCAGCCGCGGCGATGTTGCATGACGCGCGCGTCACACGCCAAGCGAAAAAGTGGTGACCGCGCGCGCGTTATCGCGCGATGCGCGCAAACAAGGCAGTGCGGCGATTAATTGAGCGGAGTTTGCCTAAGGCACGCGCAGATCCGCGCCAATCGCGTCGACGATGCTGGAGAATCCGTCCCGCGAAAGAGAGGCCAGAAGATCGCGCTTGATGCGCGTTACGAGTCCGGCCCCGGAATAGGCGAGCGCCGTATAGAGCTGCACCAGCGAAGCGCCGGCGCGTATCTTGGCATAGGCGTCCGCGCCGCTCGCGATACCGCCGACACCGACCAGCGTGAGCCTGGCGCCGACGCGCTGGCGCAACGCTTTCAGGATCGCGCTAGAGGGCGCCATCAGCGGCGCGCCGGAAAGCCCGCCGCTCTCGCTGGCCTTCGCGCTCTTCAGCCAGGGCGGGCGCGCGATGGTGGTGTTGGTGGCGATGATGCCCTCGATGCCGGACGCCAGCGTGACATCGGCGATGTCGTCCAATGCTTCCGGCGTCACATCCGGCGCGATCTTGAGCAGGATCGGAAGGTAGCTTGTGCGGGCCCGGGCGTTGGTGAGCGTCTCCAGAAGCTTCTTCAACTCGTCCTTGTTTTGCAGGCCGCGCAGACCAGGTGTGTTGGGCGAGGAGATGTTCGCGGTGACGTAGCTTGCGAAGGGCGAGAGCGCCGCAAAACACAATTCGTAATCGGCAATGCGGTCCGTGCTGTCCTTGTTGGCGCCGATATTTATGCCGACGATGCCGCGTTTCGCCCGCCGCGCGAGCTTCGCCGCCATCGCGTCCATGCCGCCATTGTTGAAGCCCATGCGGTTGATGACGGCGCGGTCGGCGCGCAGGCGGAAGAGCCGCGGTTGCGGATTGCCGGCTTGCGGTCGCGGCGTGACGCTGCCGCATTCCACGAAGCCGAAGCCGAATTTCAGCATCGCATCCGGAACGTCCGCGTCCTTGTCGAAACCGGCGGCAAGCCCAATGGGGTTGGGGAAGTTCATGCCGAGTGCCGTGAGCGCGAGCCGCGGATCGTCCGCATGCGCTGCGGGCAGCAGGGGCGCGGCCTTTTCGAGCAGGCGCAGCGTCGCCTTGTGCGCCGTTTCCGGCGGCAGCAGGCGAAGCGCGGCAGCGCCCAAATCCGTCAGCATCGTTCCGATTTCCCGATTCGCGGGCGGCATCTTAGCGACAGGACCGCTTGCGCGCCGGGCATGACTTCCTCTAGGATAAATAGCGGATAGATGGACTTCATTCATATGGCGCGGAATAGCAATAAAGTACTTACACACGAGCAGGTCTGGAACGCACTCGATCTCCTGGCCGAAAACCACGACATGTCCGCTTCGGGCCTGGCGAAAGCTGCCGGGCTCGATCCGACGACATTCAACAAGTCCAAGCGCGTCGGTCCCGATGGGCGCTTGCGCTGGCCATCGACCGAAAGCGTTGCGAAGTCGCTGCAGGCGACGGGCGCGACGCTCGATGAGTTCACCTCCTATGCCGTGCGCGGCGCCAAGCCGCCGCGTTACGTGTCGCGTCCCGTGCCGCTGATCGGCATGGCGCAGGCGGGCAGCAAAGGCTTCTTCGACGATGCCGGTTTTCCCGCAGGCACCGGCTGGGATGAAATCCCGTTTCCCGACCTCAACGACGAGCACGCTTACGCGCTGGAAGTCGCGGGCGATTCCATGCTGCCGATCTATCGCGACGGCGACCGTATCGTCGTCTCCCCGGCGCAGAACGTGCGCCGCAACGATCGCGTCGTCGTGAAGACCACCGCCGGCGAAGTGATGTGCAAGCAGGTCGGCCGTCTCACTGCGCAGCGTGTGGAATTGAAATCGCTCAATCCCGAGCACGAAGATCGCGCCTTCGCTCTGCCCGAGCTGGCGTTCATGCACCGGATCATCTGGTCGTCGCAGTAAGGCTTACGGATTGCCCTGATCGCGCGACACCAGCGCGACGTAAGCGTCCATGTTTCCGCTGTTGAGCACGGTCTGCAGCTCTTTCGCGCGCGCCTGAACGAACAGTTCATAGGCGCCGTTCGCCCTGCCGCCCCGAGCGCGCTTCAAGGCGTCCTCGATCTTGTCGCGAAACGCGTGCGGATTGTAGGACGAGAGCGTGAGCGCGTATTGATAGCGCAGGCCCACATTCCCGGGCGCAAGCGCAAAGGCCTTGTCAAACGCCGTGTAGCCCTGCTCGCGCGTTGCGCCGTAGATCATCTTCGCAAGGCGCGGGCCGCCCTTGTGGACGATCTCGATATTCCATCCACCGAGTGCGGCCCACGCAAAAGCGTTGTTGGGATCGGCCGCAAGCGCGGCATCCAGTTCGGCTTTCGCCTGCGTTGCATAGCCTTGCGAGATCACGGTGAGCGCGCTGACGAGCCGTCCCTTGCGCCCGAGCGCCACCGCCAGGAACACATGACCGTCCGGATTTGAAGGATCGGCCGCTATGGCCTTGCGCGCGTCGTCTTCCGCACGCTCGATGCATTCAAGGCAGCGCGTCTCGCGCATGACTTCCGCGGCAAGCTCGGCACGCGCCGCGATGGCATAGCCGGCGGAATTGCGCTGCGTGATGCCCGCGGCAATGGCCTCGTCATATTTGCCCTGCTCGTAGAGATCGAACGGCGTCGCCGCCTGCGCCGCGCCCGACATCGCCAGCGCGGCCGCCAGAGCGAAGGCGAACCTCATGCAGCGCCCGCGATTTCGCCGGCCAGCGCACGGCGGATCATCGCTGCGGTCTCGCGGCATCCGAACAACGCGGCGAAGGAGCCGAAGCGCGGCCCCTGCGTCTGGCCGAACAGCACTTCATAGAGCGCCTTGAACCAGTCGCGTAAGGGTTCGAACTGGTGCTTCTTGCCGATCTCATACACCTCGAACTGCACCTTCTCGCTGTCGCGCTCGTCACCGAGCTTCTCCAGCGCATCGGCAAGCTCGGTGAGTGCCGCGCGTTCCTTGTCCGTCGGCGCGCGGTACTGCTTCGCCGGTTTCACGAAGTCTTCGTAGTAACGCAGCGCGTAACCGACGAGACGATCAAGGCCCGGATTGTCCTGCGGGTTCGCGTGTGGCGCGTAAGCGCGGATGAAGCCCCACAGCAGATCGCGGTTCTGTGCGTTGGATGCGCTCACCAGCGTCAGCAACAGCGCGAAGCTGACCGGATAGGTTTCCGTCGGCGGATGGCCGTTGTGGATGTGGAAGACCGGATTCTCCAGCCGCTGCTCATCGCTCGTCTCGTTCGAGTGATAGGCGCGCAGCAGATCGAGATAATCGTCCACCGCCTTGCGGATCACATCGAAACATAGTGTTTTCGCCGTGCGCGGCTTCTGGAACATGAACAGCGCGATGGTC
>Ga0153956_1002861_pt1 | contig 12014 bp, 13 predicted proteins | sample TSFL040MetaG_FD_104704 | JGI IMG/M metagenome (GOLD analysis project Ga0153956, IMG submission 104704) | Attine ant fungus gardens microbial communities from Florida, USA - TSFL040 MetaG | ecosystem: Host-associated > Fungi > Mycelium > Unclassified | place: USA: Florida, Wekiwa Springs...
CCCCTTCCTTCAAATCCTAATTTAGATTCTTAAGGTTAGAGTCTAAGTGACCGTGGATTTGGCCGGCACAATTCCGTCCCCGTTTCGTCCCCGGCTTTTGCACATTGCGCTTCGAATCTTTTGTGAGTCCACTTGCCATCGATAAAGGCATGTCGCGCAGCGGCTTACCCGACGGATCGCCGCGATTCCGGAGAGACAAATTCACATAACCCCATTATCATCGCGGGCACCGCCAAACGGTGTCCCCGCTGAGAGGCCTGTGAAGAAAAAGCCGGGTTATCCCGGCCACCTCGCCGCCACCGCCGATCGGGCCGAAAAGCTCCACAGGGATTCACAGAACACACAGGGTTATGGTGCATACCACCGGCAGTTTTTTTCATCTTCATCTGGTGTCCGACTCGACGGGTGAGACGCTGATCACCGTCGCCCGCGCGGTCGCCGCGCAATATTCCAATGTGACGCCGGTGGAGCATGTCTATCCGCTGGTGCGCAGCCAGAAGCAGCTCGACCGGGTGCTGATCGAGATAGAGGAAGCACCGGGCATCGTGCTGTTCACGCTGCTGGAGAAGGATCTGGTCGCGCAGCTTGAGGCCAAGTGCCAGGAGATCAACAGCCCGAGCCTGTCGATCATCGGCCCGGTGATGCAGCTGTTCCAGAATTACCTCGGCGCGTCCACGTCCGGCCGGGTAGGCGCGCAGCACGTTTTGAACGCGGAATATTTCAAGCGCATCGACGCGCTGAACTATACGATGATGCATGACGACGGGCAGCATACCGAAGGGCTGGAAGATGCCGATGTGGTGCTGGTCGGCGTATCGCGCACGTCGAAGACACCGACCTCCATCTACCTCGCGAATCGCGGCATCCGCACCGCGAATGTTCCGCTTGTTCCCGGTATCCCGATTCCAAAGCAGCTTGAGACGCTGAAGAATCCGCTGGTCGTCAGCCTGCATGCGACACCGGAACGACTGATCCAGATTCGGCAAAATCGCCTGCTTTCGATCGGTGGCGATACGACCAATGACGACTATATCGATCGTGAGTCGGTCACCGACGAAGTGACCTATGCCCGCAAGCTCAGCGCCAGATACGGCTGGGCCTTGCTCGAAGTGACGCGCCGTTCCATCGAGGAAACCGCGGCGGCGATCATGAAATTGCTGGCGGATCGCCAGCGGCAACGGATGCAGGAATGACCATCTGGCGCGGCGAGGAGCCGCTGATTCTGGCGTCGCAAAGCGCGGCGCGGCGGATGCTGCTGGCAAATGCCGGCATCGCTTTCGACGCCGCGACGGCGGATATCGATGAGCGGCGTATCCAGGAAACATCAAACCTGACGGCGCCAGGCGAGATCGCGGCCCTGCTCGCCGAGCGCAAGGCGTCGCATGTCTCGTTGCGGCATCCCGGCCGTTATGTGATCGGAGCCGATCAGACCCTGGCGCTGGGCGATCGCCTGTTCAACAAGCCGAACGGCCGCGAGGCTGCGGCGGAGCAGTTGCGGCTGCTCGCGGGCCGCACGCATGAACTTCATTCGGCGGTGGTTGTCGCCTGCGACGGCGCGACGATTTTCTCGGATGTGTCGGTGGCGCATATGACCATGCGCAAGCTCGACGATGCCGCCATCGATGCCTATCTCGATGCTGCCGGCGACAAGGTGACGACCAGTGTCGGCGCGTACCAGCTCGAAGGACTGGGCGTGCATCTGTTCGAACTGATCGAAGGCGATCATTTCACCATTCTCGGCCTGCCGCTGCTGCCGCTTTTGAAATTTCTGCGCGGCGAGGGAATGATCGGGATTTGAAGATTGTGTTCCGGACGCGGTGCAGCATTCTCACGCTGTTCCGCAGAGCCGGGACCGTACCAAACGCCGGAGTTCTTGGTGGTCCCGGTTCTGCGAAGCATCGCTGCGCGATGCATCGCGCCCGGGGCAAGTAATATAGGGAGTGGCAATGCGCGTCCTGGGGCTGACCGGCTCGATCGGCATGGGGAAATCGACCACGGCAAAATTGTTCGTGGACGCGGGCGTTCCGGTCTATGACGCCGACGCCACCGTGCACATGGTGTATGAGAACGAAGCCGTGCCGCTGATCGAGGCGGCGTTTCCCGGCACGACCGTGAACGGCAAGGTCGACCGCACCCGCTTGTCGCCGCTTGTCGTGCACGATGCCGAAGCGATGAAAAAGCTGGAAAGCATCGTTCATCCCCTGCTTGCGAAGCATCACAAGAAATTTCTCGACGACGCTGAAGCGTCGGGTGTGCCGGTGGCGGTGGTGGATGTGCCGCTGCTGTTCGAGACGTCCGGCGATAAACGGGTCGATGCGGTCGTCGTGGTGTCCACCGATGCGGAAACCCAGCGTCGGCGCATCCTGGCCCGCGAAGGGATGACGGCGGAAAAGCTCGATGCCATTCTTGCACGGCAGCTTCCCGATGCCGAGAAGCGCAAGCGCGCGGATTTCGTGGTGGATACGTCCGATGGAATCGAGCCGGTGCGGGCGCGGATCGCTGAAATTCTTGTCGACGCTGCTAAAATGCCGAGGCGGCGACCCTGATTCACTGACCTGAGAGTGCGATGCGCGAAATCGTCATGGATACGGAAACCACCGGCCTCGATCCGCTGCGCGGCGATCGGCTGGTGGAAATCGGTTGCCTCGAAATCTTCAACCGGATGCCGACCGGCCAGACGTTCCACGTCTACTGCAATCCCGAACGCGACATGCCGCAGGAGGCATTCAACGTTCACGGCCTGTCGGCGGAGTTTCTCTCCACCAAGCCGCTGTTCCATGAAGTGGTGGACGACTTTCTCGCCTTCATCGCCGATTCGCCGCTGGTGATTCACAACGGCTCGTTCGATCTCGGCTTCATCAATATGGAGCTGGACCGCATCAAGCGGCCGCCGGTGCCGCGCGACCGTCTGGTCGATACGCTTCTGCTGGCGCGGCGCAAGCATCCGGGCGTGTCGAACCGGCTTGACGATCTCTGCGCCCGCTATTCCATCGATAATTCCCGCCGCACCAAGCACGGTGCGCTGCTCGACTCCGAACTGCTGGCCGAGGTCTATATCGATCTCATCGGCGCGCGGCAGTCGTCGCTCATTCTGTCGGATGAAGCACCGATTCGCGCGCGCGGCGGTGCGAATGACAAGCCGCGCCGCCAGCGCGAAACCGCATTGGCGCCGCGCATCGCCGAAGCCGACCGCGCCGAACATCGCGCCTTTGTGGCGACACTCGGCGACAAGCAGATCTGGTCGGAATACTGGGGCGAGCCGGAAAAAGCGGCGGGGTGATTTCCTTCTCACCGCTTGCGGGGAGAAGGTGGTCCGGCGGGGCGAGGTAAGAAAGATCAGTTCGCCGGGCCGGCCTGGGCCTGCTGGCGCTCCAGGTTCTGGCGGTACAGGCCGACGAAATCGACCGGATCGAGCATCAGCGGCGGGAAGCCGCCGTCGCGGACCGCGGTGGCGACGATTTCACGCGCGAACGGGAACAGCAGGCGCGGGCACTCGATCATGATCAGCGGGTGCAGGTTTTCCTGTGGCACGTTCACGATTCGGAACACGCCGGCATAAGCGAGTTCGAACGAGAACAGCACCGAGCCGCTGGCGTCGGCCTTGCCCTCGATCGACAACGTCACTTCATATTCGCTGTCCGAGAGATTGTTGGCGCTGACATTGATCTGGATGTTGATGTTCGGCTGCTGGGCCTGCGGGGCCAGCGACGTCGGCGCATTCGGGTTCTCGAACGAGAGATCCTTGGTGTATTGCGCCAGCACGTTGAGCTGGGGGGGAGCCGCTTCGGGCGCGTTGCCGTTGCCGTTTGCCATATCGAAAGTCTCCTGAAGCGCCGCCGGGCGGTTGCCACCGATTCGCCGCGAAACCGCGCGAACCGGACGATCCTTAATCGCGGCGAGTGGCTATCATAGGGCTGCGGTGGTCGACAAGGACGGTGGCGGCCGATTGCTCCGGGCCAGTGGCCGAGATCGGCCGGAAACAACTGCCCTGTCGGCGCTAACCTGCTGAAATATGGCGGTTTCCAAGTTGATTCCGCGGGATTCGGCCGAACTTGTCGCGCGGTTCGGCGTTGTTGCCATCCGGCGTGGCGGCTTTGCCGCAGGTCGCCCATGGAGCATGCCATTGGCTGGACCGGGTTTCATGTCTACATGAGTTTGGTCACCAATGATGTATTCTGGAGACCGGCGGTATTTTGCTTCCGTCGAGCGCGGCTCGGCACCGATCAGAAAGCGACAAGACGTGGATATTTACACGATTATCTTCCTGGCACTGGCGGTTTTTATCTTCCTGCGCCTGCGCAATGTGCTCGGACAGCGCACGGGGGAGGAGCGTCCGCCCCGTGCCGCGGCCCGCGAAGCGCTGCCGCCGGAAGGCAATGTGGTGTCCATGCCGGGCAGCCCGGTCGATCAGACCCAGGCGCCCCCTGCGGCCGAAATCTCGCCTGCCGATCGCTGGAAAGGCATCGCCGAGCCCGGCACGCCGTTGGCCGCCGGTCTCGATGCCGTCGCCCGGCAGGATTCGTCCTTCGATGCGCGCCACTTCGTCACCGGCGCCAGGAGCGCCTATGAGATGATCGTGCTCGCCTTCGCCAACGGTGACCGCCGCGCCCTCAAGGATCTGCTGTCGACGGACGTGTTCGACAGTTTCGATGCGGCCATCAAGGAACGCGAGAAGAACGAGTTGAAGACGGAGACCCGCTTCGTTTCCATCGACAAGGCGGACATCGTCGGTGCCGAGGTGCGCGATCGCGCGGCGCAGCTCACGATCCGTTTCGTCTCGCAGATGATCTCGGTGACGCGCGACAAGGCCGGCAACGCCGTCGATGGCAGCGCCGACAGCGTGTCCGATATCACCGATGTCTGGACCTTCGCCCGCGACGTCTCCTCGCGCGATCCGAACTGGAAGCTGGTTGGCACCGGCAGCGGCCAATAACGCCGCCGGCTTCGTCCGGCGCGCGGTACTCGCCGCGACGGCGGCGGCGTGCGTGTCCACCGCCATCGCCGGCATCGTTTATGCGCGCGGACTGCATCACAAATATCGCAGCGGCGCGCATTCGGATGCTTACGTTCCGCGCTACAATCCGCCGCGCGAATTCCCGTTCGAATTTCCCGGCAGCCAGTATATGCCGGCGGCTTGGTCCGATATCGCCGGCTGGGCCGATGACGATCAGCTTGCCGCGTTCAACACGTTTCGCGCCAGTTGCAAGCCGATCCTGGCTCCGCGCCGTCCATCGCCGGAATCGAAAACCATCGGCAATTCGCTGCGCGAGCCCTGTGCCGCGGCGAAGACGGCTGAAGTCACCGACAGCGCGGCAGCCCGCGCCTTCTTCGAGCATCATTTCGTGCCGCTGCGCATCGCCCGGCTTGGCGAAACCGATGGTTTCGTCACCGGTTACTACGAGCCGGTGATCGACGGTTCGCTGGTGAAGACCGATATCTATACGGTGCCGGTTTATCGTCGGCCGTCCAACCTGTTCGTGCGCGGTTTCAACCAGGCGTCGCCCAGCCTGCCCAATGGCGGCGACGTGTTCCGCAAGATCGGCCGCCGCAAGCTGGTGCCTTACTACGATCGCGCGCAGATCGAGGACGGTGCCATCGCCGGCCGCGGACTGGAAATCGTCTGGTTGAAGAACCAGACGGATCTCCTGTTCACGCAGATTCAAGGCTCCGCACGCGTGCGCCTCGCGGACGGCCGCACCATCCGCATCAACTACGATTCCCACAACGGCTATCGCTATACGCCGGTCGGCCGCGTGCTGATCGATCGCGGCATCATCCCGCGCGAGCAGATGTCGATGCAGCGCATCCGGCAGTATTTCGAGGAGAATCCGGAAGCCGCCAACGAAGTGCGCCGACAGAACCGCGCCTTCGTGTTTTTCCATGAGGTGCAGCTATCCGACAAGGACGAGGCGGTCGGCGCGCAGGGCGTGCCGCTGACGCCGGGCCGCTCCATCGCCGTCGACAAGGTGCTGCATGTCTACGGCACGCCGTTCTTCATCGCCGGCGAGTTGCCGGTGGAGAGCGATACCGCGAAAACGCCGTTCCATCGCCTGATGGTGGCGCAGGACACCGGCTCGGCCATCGTCGGCCCGGCGCGTGCAGATCTTTATTTCGGGGCCGGTGACGAGCCGGCGCGGATCGCCGGCCGCATCCGCCATCCCGCGCAATTCGTGATGCTGGTGCCCAGGAGTCTCGACCCGACGGCGCGCGGACGTAACATGCCGCTACCCGACGCACGGCCATCGGCCCGGATCGCAAAATTGTTTCCGCAGACGCCGGTGACCGAACCGGCAAAAGCGGAGCCTGCACCCGGCGTGACGCCTGCGGCACCGTCTGTCCCGGTCGCGCCGCTGCCTGCACCGAAGCCGGCCCGGATTACCCCTCCGGCGGCGGCAAGCGCTGTCCCGGTGCCGGTGGCAAGGCCGCCGGCCGCGCCGCAGAAAGCTGAGCCTGAAGCGAAACCGGAAGCCAAGCCGCGCCGCACGCGGTATAAGCACCGCGTCCATCGCCCTGCGCCGGCACCATCGTCGGCGCCCTTCCGTTTCTTCTGGCAATGAAGCGCTCGCGTCCGCCGCAGATATTCGATCCGCCACGTCCCCGCCGCCGCGCCTTGAGTGCAGAGGAGCGCGAGCTGTGGGACACCGTTGCGAAACAGGTGAAGCCGCTGCGCAAGCGCGCACGCGTGGCGAAGCCTGAGGCTGCTGTCGCCGTCGAAGCCGCGCCGGCTGTGTCGCTACCGCCGAAGGTGCGCAAGGTCGCGGAAATTTCCGTCAGGCCGGAAAAGCATGCGACGCCGCCGGTGCCGCCTTTGGCACCGCTCGGCCGCCGCGAGCGTTCGCAACTGTCGCGCGGACGCAGGGACATCGATGCGCGGCTCGATCTGCACGGCATGACGCAGGCGCGCGCGCATCGCGCGCTGGCCGCGTTCCTGCAGCGCGCGAGCTATGATGGCATGTCCTTCGTGCTGGTCATCACCGGCAAGGGCCGCACCGGCGGCCCGGAAACCGAGCGCGGCGTCCTGCGCCGGCAGGTGCCGATATGGCTGGGCCTGCCGGAATTCCGCGCACTCGTCGTCAGCTTCGAGGAAGCCCATATCGGCCACGGCGGCGCCGGCGCGCTGTATGTGCGGGTGAGGCGGGCAAGGTAGCCACCAAATCCGCCGCCCTCATGGTGAGGAGCGCGCCGAAGGTGCGCGTCTCGAACCATGAATGGAGTGCTCCACCATCCTTCGAGACGCGGTCGAAGGCGACCGCTCATCAGGATGAGGGCGAAGTTGTACAGCTTACAAAATAAACCGGCTCAGATCCGTGTTCTTCGCCAGATCTCCCACATGCTTCTGCACATAGGCGGCGTCGATGCGGATGGTTTCGCCATGTTTGTCCGGCGCAGTGAAGGAGATATCGTCCAGCACCCGCTCCATCACCGTCTGCAGGCGCCGGGCACCGATGTTCTCGACGGTCGAATTCACCGCCACAGCCACATCCGCCAGCGCATCGATGGCATCGTCGGCGAATTCCAGCGTCACGCCTTCGGTCTGCATCAGCGCCACATACTGCTTGATCAGTGACGCTTCCGGCTCGGTGAGAATCCGCCGCATGTTGTCGCGCGTCAGTGCATCGAGTTCGACGCGGATCGGCAGGCGGCCCTGCAATTCCGGCAACAGGTCGCTCGGCTTGGCGATGTGGAACGCACCTGACGCGATGAACAGGATGTGCTCGGTCTTCACCGCGCCGTGCTTGGTCGACACCGTGGTGCCTTCGATCAGCGGCAGCAGGTCGCGCTGCACGCCTTCGCGCGACACCTCGCCGCCGCTGCGACCGTCGCGCACGCAGATTTTGTCGATCTCGTCGAGGAACACGATGCCGTTGTTCTCGACCACCGCAATCGCCTCCTGCACCACCTGATCGTTGTCGAGCAGCTTGTCGGCTTCCTCATTGACGAGGATTTCGTGCGAGTCCGCCACCGTCATGCGGCGCGTCTTGGTGCCTTTGCCCATCTTGCCGAAGATATCGCCGAGCGAGATGGCGCCCATCTGCGCGCCGGGCATGCCGGGAATTTCGAACATCGACGGACCGCCGGACGAGGCCACCTCGATCTCGATTTCCTTGTCGTTGAGTTCGCCGTTGCGCAGCTTTTTGCGGAACGACTCCTTGGTCGCCGCGCTGGCGCTCGCACCCACCAGCGCGTCCACCACGCGATCTTCCGCCGCCATCTGCGCGCGCGCCTGCACATCCTTGCGCTTGCGCTCGCGAGTCTGCGCGATGCCGACTTCGAGCAGGTCGCGGATGATCTGTTCGACATCGCGACCGACATAGCCGACCTCGGTGAACTTGGTCGCCTCCACCTTGAGAAACGGCGCCCCGGCGAGTTTCGCCAGCCGCCGCGCGATCTCGGTCTTGCCAACGCCGGTGGGGCCGATCATCAGGATATTCTTCGGCAGCACCTCCTCGCGCAGCAGCCCGGTCAGCTGCAGCCGCCGCCAGCGGTTGCGCAGCGCGATGGAAACAGCACGCTTGGCGTCGTGCTGGCCGACGATGAAACGATCGAGCTCGGAAACGATTTCGCGGGGGGAGAAGTCGGTCATGTCTTTCTTTTCCTTCCTTCTTCCCTTGTGGGAGAAGGTGGCGCGGCCGAAGGCCGCGACGGATGAGGGGTAATACGAGGCTCGGAGTTTGCGGCTACCCCTCACCCGTCCGCGCTACGCGCGGCCACCCTCTCCCACAAGGGGAGAGGGAAAAAGAGCGTCATTCGTTCAACGTCTCGATCGTCAGATTCCGGTTCGTGTACACGCAGATATCCGCCGCGATATCCAGCGATTTGCGGACGATGCTCTCGGCGTCCTGTTCGGTGGTGTCGGCCAATGCACGAGCGGCCGCCAGTGCGTAATTGCCGCCGGAGCCGATGGCCATCACGCCGCCTTCCGGTTCCAGTACATCGCCGGTTCCGGTCAGCACCAGCGAGACGGATTTGTCGGCCACGATCATCATGGCCTCCAGCCGGCGCAGGTAGCGGTCGGTGCGCCAGTCCTTGGCGAGTTCCACGGCGGCGCGGGTGAGCTGGCCGGGATACTGTTCCAGCTTGGCTTCCAGCCGCTCGAACAGCGTGAAAGCATCGGCCGTCGCCCCGGCGAAGCCGCCGATCACGTCGCCTTTGCCCAGTTTGCGGACTTTTTTGGCGTTGGATTTGATCACGGTCTGGCCGATCGAGACCTGGCCGTCGCCGCCGACCACGACCTTACCGCCTTTGCGGACGGTCAGGATGGTGGTGCCGTGCCAGATCAGGGACGATGCGCCTGACGACGCGGAAGAATGGTTGTTCATGGAAACCCTCGTGCGGGTCTGATCTAGGCGCGCGAGGCGGCGGATGCAAATGCGGACAATAATGGCGGAATCGCGCGCTTCTTGACCTCTCCCCGCCGGGGAGAGGTCGTCCGGCGAAGCCGGGCGGGTGAGGGGGCGCCCCACACGTCGACGGAGCTTGTGGCGCCCCCTCACCCCAACCTTCTCCCCTCTAGCGAAGCTTCGCTTCGCACGGGAGAGAGGGAGTCTATAGCGCTCTGTTGATCTTATGGTCACGTAACTACGAAAATCCGCTCACCATAGTCCGCGAATCCGCTGCGCTGCGGTAGCTTCCCTGTCATCCCCCTGTTAAAAGACGACGTTTTCAGCCAGCGAAAGGCCCGTTTCGATGCGCAAGGCGACGATCAAGCGCGCGACCAAGGAGACCCGGATCGAGGTCTCCGTGAATCTCGACGGCACCGGAGCGTCGAATTCGACCACCGGCATCGGGTTCTTCGACCATATGCTTGATTTGCTCGCCCGCCATTCGCGCATCGATATCGCCGTGAAGGCGGAGGGCGATCTCCATGTCGATTTCCATCACACCACCGAGGATGTCGGCATCGCGCTCGGCCAGGCGGTGAAGCAGGCGCTCGGCGACATGGCGGGCATCACCCGCTATGCCTCGGTCTATATGCCCATGGACGAAACCCTGACCCGGGTGGCGCTGGATATTTCCGGCCGCCCGGTGCTGGTGTTCAAGTCCGCCTTCCCGACCCACAAGATCGGCGAATTCGACACTGAACTGGTGCGCGAATGGTTCAACGCCTTTGCCATGCAGGCGGGTGTGACGCTGCATGTGGAAACCCTATATGGCGAGAACAGCCATCACATTGCCGAATCCTGCTTCAAGGGGCTGGCGCGGGCATTGCGGACGGCGGTCGCCATCGATCCGCGCAATGCCGGCGAAGTGCCGTCCACCAAGGGGCAGCTCGGCGGTTGAGGTAAGTTTAAACGTCATTGCGAGGAGCCCTTGCGACGAAGCAATCCAGCCTTTGCTTGTTGCTTCTGGATTGCTTCGCTGCGCTCGCAATGACGGCAATGGAGCGGATATGCCGGTCTATACAGTTCATGCGCCGGAGAACGCCGGCCTGACGGCAACGGACAAGTTCGTCTTCGTGCGCGATGGCTTTCATGTCTGGGCCTTCGTTTTCGGCCCGTTCTGGCTGTTGTTTCACCGGCTCTGGCTGGCGCTGATCGGTTATCTCATTCTGTCCCTCGTTGGCGAAATCGCGCTGACGAAGCTCGGCGTCGGCATTGGCCTGCGCGGCATCGTGATGCTGCTGGTCGCGTTGCTGATGGGCTTTGAGGCGACAAGCCTGCGTCGCTGGTCGCTGTCGCGGGGCAAGTGGCGGCAATACGATGTCGTCGTTGCCGACAATCCGGAAGCCGCCGAACGCCGCTTTTTCGATCGCTGGACCCCTGGTCGGCATTACGGAGCGGATTCGATCGATCGCGGCGCGCCGCCGCCCGCGCGTTTCTATCATACGTCGTCGGCCGAAGACGTGATCGGCCTGTTTCCACAACCGGGAGGGACACGGTGACCGTCGCCATCATCGATTACGGCTCCGGCAACCTGCACTCCGCGGCAAAAGCCTTCGAGCGCGCCGCGCGCGGCATGGACGCGCCGGACAAGATCCTGGTCACGCGCGATCCCGATCAGGTGTTTCGCGCCGACCGCATCGTGCTGCCCGGCGTCGGCGCTTTCGCCGATTGCCGCCGCGGCCTGAATGAACTCGACGGCATGGTCGATGCGATGACGGAAGCGGTGCAAGGCAAAGCGCGGCCGTTTCTGGGCATCTGTGTCGGCATGCAGCTCTTGGCGACACGCGGCAAGGAGCACGTCACCACCGATGGCCTCAACTGGATCGCCGGCGATGTCGAGAAGATCGCGCCGCGCGACGAGGCGCTGAAGATCCCGCATATGGGCTGGAATACGCTTGAACTGCTGCGCGAGCATCCGGTGCTGAACGGCTTGCCGCTTGGGCCGAAGGGCAGCCACGCTTATTTCGTGCACTCCTATCAGCTCAACGCGGTGAACGAGAACGAGGTGCTGGCGCGCGCCGATTACGGCGGGCCGATCACCGCCGTCGTCGGCCGCGACACCGCCATCGGCACGCAGTTTCATCCCGAAAAGAGCCAGCGTTTCGGCCTGGCTTTGATCGCCAATTTTCTGAAGTGGAAGCCGTGATCCTTTTTCCCGCCATCGATCTGAAAAACGGCCAGTGCGTTCGCCTCGAACAGGGCGACATGGCGCGCGCCACCGTGTTCAACCTCGATCCCGCCGCGCAGGCGCAGTCGTTCGAGGATCAGGGGTTCGACTATCTCCACGTCGTCGATCTCGACGGTGCCTTTGCCGGCAAGCCGGTGAATGCGCAGGCCGTGGAAAGCATGCTGAAGCGCGTGACGTTTCCTGTGCAGCTCGGCGGCGGCATCCGCGATCTCGCGACGGTGGAAGCCTGGCTCGCCAAGGGCATCACGCGCGTCATCATCGGCACGGCGGCGGTGCGCGATCCGGCCCTCGTGAAGGAAGCCGCGAAAAAGTTTCCGGGCCGCGTCGCCGTCGGCCTCGATGCGCGCGACGGCAAGGTCGCGGTGGAAGGCTGGGCGGAAACCTCCACCGTCACCGCGCTGGAAATCGCTGAGCGTTTCGAGGATGCCGGCGTCGCCGCCATC
>Ga0153956_1002862_pt1 | contig 12012 bp, 10 predicted proteins | sample TSFL040MetaG_FD_104704 | JGI IMG/M metagenome (GOLD analysis project Ga0153956, IMG submission 104704) | Attine ant fungus gardens microbial communities from Florida, USA - TSFL040 MetaG | ecosystem: Host-associated > Fungi > Mycelium > Unclassified | place: USA: Florida, Wekiwa Springs...
ATAGCTCGGCACGCCCTCGAACATCAGCGTGGTCGCGCCATTCGCCAGCGGTCCGTACAGAATGTAGCTGTGGCCGGTGACCCAGCCGACGTCGGCGGTGCACCAGTAGATGTCGCCGTCGTGATAGTCGAAGACGTAGTGATGCGTCATCGCTGCGAACAACAGATAACCGCCGGTGGTGTGCAGCACGCCTTTCGGGGTGCCTGTGGAGCCCGACGTGTAGAGAATGAACAGCGGGTCTTCCGCATTCATCGGTTCGCACGGGCAATCGGTGGTGACCATATCGGCCGCTTCGCGGTACCAGAAGTCGCGCGCCGGATCCATGTCCACTGCGCCGCCGGTGTGCTTGACGACGACGACCCAATCGACGTTGTTCGCCTTTTCCAGCGCAGCATCGACATTCTTCTTCAGCGGCACCTTCTTGCCGCCGCGCAGGCCTTCATCGGCGGTGATGACGATCCTGGATTTGCAGTCGACGATGCGCTGGGCCAGCGAGTCCGGCGAGAAACCTGCGAACACCACCGAATGGATTGCGCCGATGCGCGCGCAGGCGAGCATCGCATAGGCCGCTTCGGGGATCATCGGCAGATAGATGGTGACGCGGTCGCCCTTACCGACATTGCGGTTGCGCAGCACGTTGGCCATCTTGCAGACCTCGTCGTGCAACTCCTGATAGGTGATGTGGCGGGATTGCGAGGGATCGTCACCTTCCCAGATGATCGCGGTCTGGTTGGCCCGCTTCGGCAGGTGACGGTCGATGCAGTTATAGGCGGCGTTCAGCACGCCGTCCTCGAACCATTTGATGGAGATGTTGCCCGGCGCGTAGGAAGTGTTCTCGATCTTTGTCGGCGCTTCGACCCAGTCGAGCCGCCTGGCGTGTTCGGCCCAGAAGCCGTTGCTGTCGTTGATGGAGCGCGCGTACATCTCTTTGTATGTCGCGTCATCGACATAGGCACGCGAGGTCCATTCGCTCGGCACGTCGTAAATCCTGTCGGACATCGTTCCCTCCACTCATCCCGCAGCCGCGGAAATCACTTTGCGCGGCAAGCCGTTTTTCGTTCGATGGCCGATTATGCGTCGGCGCGGGCAGGCCGGACAAGCCGGTCGCATCTCACCCTTTCGTTGGTTGCGGGTGGTATAAACTGAACGTAATGCGCGAAGGAAAAATAGCCGATCCGCGCGGCCGGAGCCGGGGTGGAGCCGGAAAACGGCGTAAGGCGATGATGGATCGTAAGAATTTTTCAAGCAGCCGGTTTGGTGTGCCGCGCGGCACGATCTGCTGCCTCGGGGAGTCAGCATGGCCGCCGACCTCAATTCGCATCTTGCATTTTGCGGGCGCATGATGCCGTTAGGGCGCCATGCTTCTCCCCCAGACATCCTTCCGAGAACATTATCAGGCTCTTGTCGCAGCCGGCAGCATCGAGGCCGATCCGGCTCAGGCGCAGGCCGTTGAAGCGATCGCTGCACTCGATGAGCAGCTCGCAACCTACGCGCCGCTGCGCAAGAAAGGGTTTTTCAGCCGCCTGTTCAGCGGCAACAAGGATGCGCCGCCGCCGAAGGGGCTCTATGTTCACGGGGAGGTCGGCCGCGGCAAAACCATGCTGATGGATCTGTTCTTCGAGAGCAGTTCGGTTCAGCACAAGCGCCGCGCGCATTTCCATGAATTCATGGCCGATGCCCATGAGCGCATCTACGGTTTCCGGCAACAGATCGCGAGCGGTGCCATCGCCGATGGCGACGTCATTACGCTGACGGCGAATTCGATTTTCGAAGAAGCATGGCTGCTGTGCTTCGACGAATTCCACGTCACCGATATTGCCGATGCGATGATTCTCGGCCGCCTGTTCGCGCGGCTGTTCGAACTCGGCACCGTGGTGTTCGCGACGTCCAACGTCGAGCCGGTCAATCTCTACAAGGGCGGTCTCAACCGCGCGTTGTTTCTGCCGTTTATCCAGCAGATCGAAGACCATATGGATGTGCGCAAGCTCGACTCGCGCACCGATTTCCGCATGGAGAAATTGGTCGGCGTGAAAAGCTGGCTGGTGCCGGACGATGACAGCGCCAAGGCCACGCTCGATGCGGCCTTTGCAAAGCTGACCGGCGGACGATCGGGCAAATCACGGGATCTTGTCGTGAAGGGCCGCAAGCTGCACGTGCCGCTGGAAGCGCAGGGTGTTGCACGTTTCACTTTCAACGATCTCTGCGAGCAACCGCTCGGCGCATCCGACTATCTCAAGCTCGCGCGCGAATATCACACCTTGTTCATCGACCACGTACCGATGATGGACTACGCCAACCGCAATGCCGCGAAGCGCTTCATCTCACTGATCGACACGTTGTATGACAATGCGGTGAAACTGATGGCGACGGCAGCCGCTGAACCGCCGGACCTCTACTCGGCCGATCAGGGCACCGAAAAGTTTGAGTTCGTTCGCACCGCGTCGCGCCTGTTCGAGATGGGGTCGGAGAGCTACCTCGCGCTGCCGCACGGCCGCAGCGACTCCACGGCGTCGGGAGCAACGACGGGATTGGTGGAAACGTAGAATCTCTCCACGTCATTGCGAGGAGCAACGCGACGAAGCAATCCCGTGAGTTGTAGGGTGGGCAAAGCGAAGCGTGCCCACCCTGATCGGCATCATATAGTCTCGGTGGGCACGGCGAAGACGCCTTTGCCCACCCTACAGCTCAATATAATTGTCCCGCAGTCGCTGCGCTCGTGCGGGCTACGAGGGCGCGTCTTGTATGCCAGCAACAATTCGCAACGCTGATCTCCGACCCGACAAATGGACCGCGTCTCCCTTGAACGGTATCGGCGAAAGGGATAACCAGCCTCTCGGCATTGACTGCTTTCTCCTCCCACCCCCTGTCCGACCCTCGCGGGTTCAAAGGATATTATCTCATGGCGCGTAATAAGATCGCACTCATCGGCTCGGGTCAGATCGGCGGAACGCTGGCTCACCTCGTCGGCCTGAAGGAACTCGGCGACGTGGTGATGTTCGACATCGCCGAAGGCATCCCGCAGGGTAAATCGCTCGACTTGGCGGAATCGTCGCCGGTTGACGGCTTCGACGCGAAGATGACCGGAGCCAATTCCTATGAGGCGATCGAAGGCGCCGATGTCATCATCGTCACCGCCGGCGTGCCGCGCAAGCCGGGCATGAGCCGCGACGATCTGCTCTCGATCAACCTCAAGGTGATGGAGCAGGTGGGCGCGGGCATCAAGAAGTATGCGCCGAACGCTTTCGTGATCTGCATCACCAACCCGCTCGACGCCATGGTGTGGGCGCTGCAGAAGGCTTGCGGCCTTCCGGCCAACAAGGTCGTCGGCATGGCCGGCGTGCTGGATAGCGCGCGCTTCCGCTACTTCCTGGCCGATGAATTCAACGTCTCGGTCGAAGACGTCACCGCCTTCGTGCTCGGCGGCCACGGCGACACCATGGTGCCGCTGGTGAAGTACTCCACCGTTGCCGGCATCCCGCTGCCGGACCTCGTGAAGATGGGCTGGACCTCGCAGGCCCGCCTCGACGAGATCGTCGACCGCACCCGCAACGGCGGCGCCGAGATCGTCAACCTGCTGAAGACCGGTTCGGCCTTCTACGCCCCGGCCGCATCCGCCATTGCGATGGCCGAGAGCTACCTCAAGGACAAGAAGCGCGTGCTGCCCTGCGCCGTTCACCTCAACGGTGAATACGGCGTCAAGGACATGTATGTGGGCGTTCCCGTCGTGATCGGCGCCAAGGGCGTCGAGCGCATCGTCGAGATCGCGCTGGAGCCCAAGGACAAGGAAGGCTTCGACAAGTCGGTGGCTTCGGTGGTCGGCCTGATGGACGCCTGCAAGAAGATCGCGCCCGACCTGCTCGGCTAAACTTTGATGACATGAACCGGCACCTCAGGGGTGCCGGTTTTGCATTTGACGTGGTTGGCGATCGCTGCGACGAACCCATCCAGCCAACTTCGTTCGTCACGCGGAATTTATCGCCGGCTTGATTTGCGGGCGTTCTGGCATACGATATACCAGTCTAGGGATATCGGCGTGAATTCCAATTCCACCATCAGGGGTTCGGGAGCATCTTATGAATATCCATGAATATCAGGCGAAAGCCGTCCTGAAGGAGTTCGGCGTGGCCGTCTCCAAGGGCGTGCCGATCCTCAAGGCGGACGAAGCCGAGGCGGCGGCGAAGCAGCTCGGCGGCCCGCTCTGGGTCGTCAAAAGCCAGATCCATGCCGGCGGCCGCGGCAAGGGCAAGTTCAAGGAAGCCTCGGCCGGCGACAAAGGCGGCGTCCGTCTCGCCAAGTCGGTGGATGAGGTGAAGGAATTCGCCAGGCAGATGCTCGGCGCCACCCTCGTCACCGTGCAGACCGGCGAGGCCGGCAAGCAGGTAAACCGCCTGTATCTCGAAGACGGTTCGGACATCGAGAAGGAGTTCTATCTCTCGCTGCTGGTCGATCGCGAAACCTCGCGCATCGCCTTCGTCGTGTCGACCGAAGGCGGCATGAACATCGAGGACGTGGCCCACAATACGCCCGAGAAGATCGTCACCTTCTCGGTCGATCCGGCGACCGGCGTGATGGGTCATCACGGCCGCACGGTTGCGCAGGCGCTGGGCCTCAAGGGCGATCTCGCCAAGCAGGCCGAGAAGCTGACGGCGCAGCTCTATACGGCGTTCATCGCCAAGGACATGGACATGCTGGAGATCAATCCGCTGATCGTGTCCAAGCAGGGCGAACTGAAGTGCCTCGACGCCAAGATGTCGTTCGACTCGAACGCGCTGTATCGTCACCCCGACATCGTCGCGCTGCGCGACACCACGGAAGAAGACGAAAAGGAAATCGAGGCATCGAAGTATGACCTCGCCTACATCGCGCTCGACGGCACCATCGGCTGCATGGTCAACGGCGCCGGCCTCGCGATGGCCACGCTCGACATCATCAAGCTGTACGGCGAAAGCCCGGCCAACTTCCTCGATGTCGGCGGCGGCGCGTCCGAGGAGAAGGTGACCGCGGCGTTCAAGATCATCACCGCCGATCCGAATGTGAAGGGCATCCTCGTCAACATCTTCGGCGGCATCATGAAGTGCGATGTCATCGCGGCCGGCGTCGTCGGCGCGGTTAAGGCCGTCGGCCTCAAGGTGCCGCTGGTGGTTCGCCTCGAAGGCACCAATGTCGAGGAAGGCAAGAAGATCATCCGCGAGAGCGGCCTGAATGTTCTTCCTGCGGATGATCTCGACGACGCCGCGCAAAAAATCGTCAACGCGGTGAAGGGAAAGTAAGCTCATGTCAGTCTTGATCGACAAGAACACCAAGGTCATCACCCAGGGCTTCACCGGCAAGAACGGCACCTTCCATTCCGAACAGGCCATCGCCTACGGGACCAAGGTGGTCGGCGGCACGTCGCCGGGCAAAGGCGGCTCGACGCATATCGGCCTGCCGGTGTTCGACACCGTGGCGGAAGCGCGCGACAAGACCGGCGCCGATGCGTCGGTGATCTATGTGCCGCCGCCGGGCGCGGCGGACGCGATCTGCGAAGCCATCGATGCGGAAATCCCGCTGATCGTCTGCATCACCGAGGGCATTCCGGTGCTCGACATGGTGCGCGTGAAGCGGTCGCTGTCGGGGTCGAAGTCGCGCCTGATCGGGCCGAACTGCCCGGGCGTCGTCACCGCCGGCGAATCCAAGATCGGCATCATGCCGGCCAACATCTTCAAGCCCGGCAAGGTCGGCATCCTGTCGCGCTCGGGCACGCTGACCTATGAAGCCGTGTTCCAGACCACCCAGGCCGGTCTCGGCCAGACCTCGGCAGTCGGCATCGGCGGCGACCCGGTCAAGGGCACCGAGTTCATCGACGTGCTGGAGATGTTCCTGGCCGACGATGCGACCGAGTCGATCATCATGATCGGCGAGATCGGCGGCTCGGCGGAAGAAGACGCGGCCCAGTTCCTCAAGGACGAAGCCAGGCGCGGCCGCAAGAAGCCGATGGTCGGCTTCATCGGCGGCGTCACCGCACCTCCCGGCCGCCGCATGGGCCATGCCGGCGCCATCGTGTCGGGCGGCAAGGGCGATGCCAAGTCGAAGATCGCCGCGATGGAGAGCGCAGGCATCCGCGTCTCGCCGTCCCCGGCCCGTCTCGGCACCACCCTGGTCGACGTGCTCGCCGGCAAGTAAGCCGCGAAGCTCGGAATTGAATAAGAATGGCCCGCTCGAAAGAGCGGGCCTTTTACTTTGATACCTACCCCGCCTGTTGAGATGAATCAGACCTGCTCCTCGCAATGACGGCGCGGAAGCTTTGAGGGATCCTGAGCGATCACGCCCTAAACGAACGGATTGACGATAGTGATGCCGCCGATGTTGCGCCCGTGCTGCATGTCTTCGGAATACAGCACATCGCATCCGGCTTCAGCAGCGGCAGCGACGATCAGCGCATCATAAAACGAAAAGCTGTGATCTCGGGCCAGAGCAAAAGCGGCCGCGTGGATGTCGCGCGTGATCGGAATGACGTCCGGAAAATGCGTGAGAATAACCTGAACTGCTGCGTCAATGTCTGACCACGCGCCGCCGCGCTTCTTGCGCATCACATTGACGAATTCATTCAGAACCTGAACGCTGATGACGCCGCCATCGGCCATCACATTGCGGGCGCTCGCCTGCTTCGGCCCGGCGGTGAACGCATAGATCATGACGTTTGTGTCGAACGAGGCACTCAACGTTCGTTTGCCTCATCGCGGTCGAAGGTCCATCCCTCCGGCATCGACCAATTGAAGCGCTCCATGTCCTGCAGAAAGCGTGCCTTGCGGTCGATTTTCCCGACGGCAATTTTGTCCTTCGACGCTTCGACGACTTCAAGTTCGTCACCGGGCGACAACTTCAACTGATCGACGAGTTTTTTGGGCAATCGCACCGCAAGGCTGTTGCCCCACTTAGACACCTGCATGATCGCCTCCATGATATCCAAGCAAGTATGTATATCATATGCAGGATATCATCATCCAGCAAGAAATGATCGCAGCCTTTAGTCTTTGACGCCTGCTCCGCCTGTCATCGCCCGCGAAGGCGGGCGATCCAGTAGGTGCTGGCGTGTGATTGAACGCCGTCGTCAGAGTCTACTGGGTCGCCCGGTCAGGCCGGGCGACGACATCTGAGCAGAAACACGGTTGATCACTGCCCCGCGGATGCATCCGTGTTGAACACCTCGCCTTCCGGCACCCAGGTCTTGCCGTCGAATCTGGCGACCTGCATTTGCGTGTAGGGCGCATAGCGGTCCGGGCGGGTGGAGATGGCGATGCCGGGCAGCAGCAGCGGCGCGACGACCTTGTTGAGATGGGTCGCCTGCTTCAGCAGGTTCTCGCGGGTGAGATCGTCGCCGCACATCTCGATAATCTTCACCGTCATATAGGCCGAGATATAGCCGGTGACGTTGCTGCCGTCGGCGATGTCGCCGCGCGGATACCACTTGGCGAGGAAGTCCTTGAACGCCTTCATGTCCGGCGCATTGTCCCATGTCGGGTCGGTCGGTCCCTTGAAGGCCAGCGCGGTCAGGACGCCTTTGGAGGCTTCCGCGCCCGCGGGCTCCATCACGCCCTTGATGGAGGACGACACGCTGACCACGAAGTTCAACGGCTTCCAGCCGAGCTCATACACCTTGCGGATCGCCTGCGCGCCGAATTTCGGCGTCGCCATGGTGAACAGCGTATCGGCGCCGGAGGCTTTCAGCGCGACGATCTGCGAATCCACCGTCGGGTCGGAGACCTCATAGGTCACTTCCTTGACGATCATGGCTTTGGCCTTGTCGCCGAGGCCGTCCTTCAGGCCCTTCACATAGTCCTTGCCGGCATCGTCGTTCTGCGAGAACACGCCGAGCTTCGCGTCCGGCTTGTTCTTCAGCAGGTATTTCGCGAAGATCATGCCCTCCATCTGATAGGGCGGATAAAGCTGGGTGGTCCACGGAAAATTCTTCGGATCGTCCCACTTCGCAGCGCCCGTCGAAATGAAAAGCTGCGGCACCTTCTTCAGGTTGAGATATTTCTGAACCGCCGAATTGGTCGGCGTGCCGATGGTGCCGATGACGGCCAGCACTTCGTCCTGCTCGACCAGGCGCCGCGTCTGCTCCACCGTCTTCGGCGGCGAATAGGCATCGTCCAGCGAGATCAGTTTGATCTTGCGCCCGTTCACGCCGCCTCTGGCGTTGATCATCTCGTAATAGGCTTCCTCGACCCGCCCCTGCGTGCCGTAGGCCGAGGCCGGGCCGCTATAGGGCATGGTCTGGCCGATCTTGATTTCAGTATCGGTGACGCCGGGGCTGTATTTTTTCTGGGCGGCGGCGGGATGGACGGCGGCCAGCATGAATGCGCCGGCTGCCGCGAGAGCAACACGTAGGGTCAAGGCGTATCTCCCTTTGGATGTGGCCGCACTCTGTGTTGCGTGCCGTTTCAGAATGATCAGATCGCTAGAAGATCCTCCCTGCGCGGTGCGCAACGCTTGCGGATGAGGCGACATCGGCGTCAGGCGCTGATGGACGAAATCGGGATCGATATTTTTCAGGAGCAGGCGGATATGCGCGAGCGTGCAGCCTTCGCCCGACGCCCGTTTTGTTCTCCCGCACATTCATTTGACAACGCTGTCACGAGCTTCAAACTGGGTCAATCGCTTTAAGCGAGCGGTTTAGACTCGCAATGCATCAGGGAGAGCGTCATGAACGAGCTGGATTTCAGCGGCAAAACCGTCCTTGTGGTGGGAGGATCGAGCGGCATCGGCAACGGCATCGCGCATGGCTTTCGCGAGAAAGGCGCCGAGGTTCATGTTTACGGCACGCGCGCCGGCGCCGCCGACTACAAGGGCGAGGAAGGTTCCGATCTCACCGGCCTGCACTATGCCAAACTCGACGTCAGCAATTCCGCCGAGATCGAGGCGATCAAGCCGGCCTTCGACAAGCTCGACGTGCTAGTGCTGGCGCAGGGCACGGTGCTCTACAAGCGCGCCGAGTTCGCGATGGACGGTTTCCGCAAGGTCATGGAAGTGAACCTGATGAGCCTGATGGCCTGCGGCGCGAAATTCCATCCGATGCTGAAAGCGAGTGGCGGCACCTTCATCATCGTTTCCTCCACCGCGGCGTTTCATTCCACCAAGGGCAACCCGTCCTACAATGCGTCGAAGACGGGGGCGGTCGGGCTGGTGCGGACGCTGGGCGAGGCGTGGGCCGAGGACGGCATTCGCGTTAACGGCATTGCCCCCGGCCTTGTCGATACTAAATTGACCAAGGTGACGACGAGCAATCCCAAGCGCCTCGAAGGCGCGCTTGCCAACATTCCGCTGAAGCGGCTCGGCACGCCCGCGGACATGGCCGGCGCGGCGCTGTTCCTGGCCTCGCCGCTATCGTCCTACATCGTCGGCCAAAGCCTGATCGTCGATGGCGGCCTGATCCTGTAACCGCAAGCAAGAGCGAGAATCGCCATGGCCTGGGATTTCGAAACCGATCCGGACTATCAGAAGCAGCTCGACTGGGTGTCAGATTTCATCGAGACGGAGGTGATGCCGCTCGATCACCTGCTCGGCAGTCCCTATGACGTCGGGGACGAGGCGCGCAACAGAGCGGTGCGCCCGCTGCAGGCGAGGGTGAAAGCGCAGAAATTGTGGGGCTGCCATCTCGGCCCCGAACTCGGCGGGCAGGGATACGGGCAGGTGAAACTTGCGCTGCTCAACGAGATCATCGGACGTTCGGCCTATGGCCCCACCGTGTTCGGCTGTCAGGCGCCGGACTCCGGCAATGCGGAAATCCTCGCGCATTACGGCACCGAGGCGCAGAAGAAACAGTATCTGCAGCCGCTGCTGAACAACGAGATCGTCTCCTGCTTCGCCATGACCGAGCCGCAGGGCGGCGCCGATCCCGGCGTGTTCACCACGCGGGCGACGCGCACCGGCAAGGGGTGGCGCATCGACGGCGAAAAATGGTTCGCCTCCAATGCGCGCTTCGCGGCGTTCTTCATCGTGATGGTCGTCACCAATCCGGAAGCGCCGCTGGCGTCGCGCTGCTCGATGTTCATCGTGCCGGCGGGCACGTCCGGCCTCACCATCGTCCGCAATGCCGGCTATGGCGATCACATCGAGTCTCATGCCTATCTGCGTTTCGAGAATGTCGAGGTGCCCGAGGATGCCATGCTGGGGACCGAGGGCGGCGGTTTTCTCGTCTCGCAGGTGCGGCTCGGCGGCGGCCGCATCCATCATGCCATGCGCACGATCGCTTCGGCACGCGCGGCCTTCGACGCCATGTGCCAGCGCGTGCTGTCGCGGCGGACCAAGGGCGAAGTGTTGGCCGAGAAGCAGACGGTGCAGGAGAAGATCGCCGATTCCTGGATCGAGCTGGAGCAGTTCCGCCTGCTGGTGCTGCGCACCGCATGGCTGATCGACAAGCATCAGGACTACAAGAAGGTGCTGAAGGATATCGCCGCGGTGAAGGCGGCGATGCCGATGGTGCTGCACAATATCGCCGGCCGCGCGCTGCACCTGCATGGCTCGATCGGTCTGTCGCGCGAAATGCCGTTCGCGCAGCAGGTGATCGACTCTTATTTTCTCGGCCTCGCCGACGGCCCGACCGAGGTGCACAAGGTCACTGTCGCCAAGCAGGTGCTGCGCGGCTACACGCCGACCAACGCGCTGTTCCCGGCCTATCATCTGCCGCAGGTTCGCGAACGTGCCCGCGAGCATTATCCGGATATCGCGCCCACCGGCGGTGCTCACTGAGGACGGCGGCATGAGCGAGGAAGCCTGGCAACAACTCGTCGATCTCGACGCGCTGCGCGGCTGGATGGACCGGCAGGCGCTCGGTCGGGGATCGCTGGCGGACGTGACGCCGCTCGCCGGCGGCACGCAGAACGTCTTGCTGCGCTTCGTGCGGGACGGCCGGGCTTATGTGCTGCGCCGCTCGCCCGCGCATCCGCGCGGCGACGGCAACGCGACCAACCGGCGCGAGGCGCGCGCGCTCGGCGCTCTGGCGTCTACCGAGGTGCCGCATCCGCGCCTGATCGCCGCCTGCAGCGAGACCGATGTGATCGGCGCGGCGTTCTATCTGATGGAGCCGGTCGACGGCTTCAACGCCACCGTCGCGCTGCCGGCGCTGCATGCCTGCGATCCTGCGATCCGCCGCCGCATGGGCTTTGCGCTGGTCGATGGCGCGCTGGCGTTGTCGCGCGTGGATCATGTCGCGGCGGGGCTGTCGGATTTCGGCAAGAGCGACGGCTTTCTCGAACGCCAGGTGCCGCGCTGGCGCGCGTTGCTGGAGAGCTATCACGACTACAAGGAGTGGCCCGGTCCCTCCGCGATTCCCGGCATCGATGCGGTGGCGGACTGGCTGACGCAGCATCGGCCGAAGCAGTTCACGCCGGGCATCCTGCACGGCGATTATCATCTCGCCAATGTGATGTTCCGCCCGGACAGCGCCGAGCTCGCGGCCATCGTGGATTGGGAACTCTGCACCATCGGCGATCCCCTGCTCGATATGGGCTGGATCATGGCGACATGGCCGGATGAGGACGGCCGCACCACCTCCGAGATCGGCATCAAGCCGTGGGACGGTTTCGCGCGCATCGAGGAGTTGATGGCGCATTACGCCGCCGGGTCGTCGCGGGACTGCTCGCAACTGGACTGGTACGGCGTTCTCGGCTGCTACAAGCTCGGCCTCATTCTGGAAGGAACTTACGCGCGCGCCTGCGCGGGGCTCGCAGCGCCGGCGACGGGCGACCGCTTGCATCGGTCCTGCATCAAGCTGTTCCAGCGCGCGCTCGGATGGCTGGAGCGCGGCAAGGTGGGCGGATAGCTCACAAACTCAGTAGGGCGGATGTGCTGCGCTCCATCCGGGCTACGAAAACGGCTCGACTTGTCAAACAGCCACTTGGACACACAGGTTCCCGTTCTCGCGGCGCTTTCGCGTCCGAGGGATGAGCAGTTCTCCCCTCCAGACATGAGGGGAGGCGGCGCGCCGAAAGGCGCGGGGGGTGGTTTCTGTCGCGGTCGGTCTTCGCTGGA
>Ga0153956_1002863_pt1 | contig 12012 bp, 8 predicted proteins | sample TSFL040MetaG_FD_104704 | JGI IMG/M metagenome (GOLD analysis project Ga0153956, IMG submission 104704) | Attine ant fungus gardens microbial communities from Florida, USA - TSFL040 MetaG | ecosystem: Host-associated > Fungi > Mycelium > Unclassified | place: USA: Florida, Wekiwa Springs...
ATTTCTGGCGCCACAAGACGCCGTCCACCCCGCATGACAGTTCCGAGGGCATCCTGAACGGGGTGCGCGCGGTCTGTGCCCAGGCCAATGTCGAACCGGCGGGCATCGAATATTTCCTGCACGGCACCACCGTCGCCACCAACGCGGTCCTGGAAGGCAAGGGCGCGCGCGTCGGCCTGGTCGTCACCGAGGGCTATCGCCAGGTGATGCAGATCGCGCGCAGCTTCGTGCCCGGAGGCCTGGCGGGCTGGATCATCTGGCCCAAGCCCGAGCCGCTGGCCCGGCTGGAAGACACCGTCGAGATCAAGGGCCGCATGGATGCGCGCGGCAAGGAACTGCGCCCGATCGACGACGCCGACATCCGCGCCCGGCTGGAACATCTCAAGGCCCAGGGGATCGAGGCGCTGACCGTCAGCCTGATGAATGCTTATCTCAATGGCGCGCATGAAAAGCGCGTCGGCGAGCTGGCGCGCGAGATCATGCCGGACATCCCGATCTCGCTCAGCCACGAGGTCCTGCCCGAGATGCAGGAATACGAGCGCACGCTGACCACGGTGGCCAATGCCGCGGTGCGCCCGGTGGTCGGGCGCTACGTCCGCAACCTGCGCACCCGCCTGGCCGACGTGAAGATGGACGGCCACCTGTCCCTGCTGCGTTCCGACGGCGGCCTGATGTCGTCGCACAAGTCGGAAGAACAGCCGGTGGCGCTGCTGATGTCGGGCCCCGCCGGCGGCGTGACCGGCGCGCTGTGGGTCGCGCGCAATGCCGGGCTGAAGAACATCCTGACGCTGGATGTCGGTGGCACCTCCACCGACGTGGCCCTGATCGAGAATGGCGAGCCGCGCCGGGTGCGCACCACCGAGGTCGGCCACCTGTCGGTGCGCGCCTCCTCCCTCGACGTCAAGACGGTGGGCGCCGGCGGCGGCTCCATCGCCTATGTGCCCGAACTGACGCGCGCCCTGCGCGTGGGCCCGCAATCGGCCGGCGCCGTGCCGGGCCCGGTCGCCTATGGCAAGGGCGGCAAGCTGCCCACCGTCACCGACGCCAATGTCGTGCTGGGCTACCTGCCGGAAAACCTGCTGGGCGGCACCTTCAAGCTGGACCGCGAAGGCGCCAAGCGCGCGGTACAGACCATCGCCGACGCGCTGGGCACCGGGCTGATGGAAGCCGCCCGCGGCATCATCGACATCGTGAACGAGAACATGTTCGGCGCGCTGCGCATGATCTCGGTGCAGCAGGGCTACGACCCGCGCGAATTCGCTCTGATGGGCTTTGGCGGCGCGGGGCCGCTGCATGTCAACGCGGTGGCCCGCCTGATCGGCAGCTATCCGGCGGTGTCGCCGGTCTCGCCGGGCGTGCTGTGCGCGCTGGGCGACGCCACCACCCGCATGCGCACCGAGACGGCGCGCTCGCTCTCGCGCCTCAGCACCGACATGACAGTGGACGAACTGGTCGCCATCCTGGCGGAAGCCGAAAAGCAGGTGCGCGACACGCTGATGGCCGACGGCATTCCGCCCGAGCACATCTCGACCGGCTTCGAGATCGACGTGCGCTATTCTGGCCAGGCCTTTGAGGTGCCGATGCAGGTCACGCTGGACGAGCTGCGCAGCGGCGGCATCGACGCGCTGGTGCACCGCTTCGACGACGAGCATCGCCGCCTGTTCACCTTCAACATGGATACCGTGCACGAGCTGGTGAACGTCCGCGCCGTGGCGCTGGGCGCGGCGCTGGAACTGCCGGCGCTGGAACTGCCAAAAGGCGACGGCAACCCCAAGGCCGCCAAGCTGCGCGACCATGAAGTGTGGATGGATGGCGCCGCCCAGCCCGCCGCGATCTACGACCGCGCCTTGCTCAAGGCCGGCGATGTCGTGCGCGGCCCAGCCGTCGTGACCGAGATGGACTCGACCACCCTGATCGAGACCCGCCACATCGGCACGATCGACCGTTTCGGCAACATCCTGATCACGCCCGCCTGATCCACGAAGGAACCGCGCCCATGGCCGCCCGCATCATCCAGTCCAACAGCACTCCCTTCAAGCCGGTCAGCGTCGATCCCGTCACGCTGGACATCATCGAGAACGCGCTGCGCAACACCCGCAACGAGATGGACGCCACCCTGGTGCGCACCGCCATGTCGCCGGGCATCCGCGAACAGGGCGACGCGTTTCCGCTGGTCGCCGACCACCTGGGCCGCATGATCGTGGGCCAGTTCGGCTCCTACATCGGCCCGTTCCTCGACGGCTATGACGGCGTGGTCGAAGACGGCGACATGATCATGCTGTCGGACCCCTATTCGGTCGGCGGCGCGGTCAGCCACTGCAACGACTGGCTGGTGCTGCTGCCGGTGTTCAAGGACGGCCGCCTGATCGCCTATACCTCGATGTTCGGCCACCAGTCCGACATCGGCGGCAAGGTCGCCGGCTCGATGCCGATCGACGCCACATCGATCTTCCAGGAAGGCGTGCGCATCCCGCCGGTCAAGATCTACAAGCGCGGCGAATACAATGAAGAAGTGATCCGCCTCATCATGCACCAGACCCGCACGCCGGAATGGTGCAAGGCCGACCTCAACGCCCTGATCGCCTCCTGCCGGGTGGCGTCGCGCCGGGTGATCGAGATGGCCAACCGCTTCGGCGACGACATCTTCGTCTCGGCCTGCGAGGAACTGCTGGGGCGCAACCGCCGGGCGATGCAGTCGCTGATCGACACCGCGATCAGCGAGGAGAAGGTCGGCTTCGAGGACTATATCTGCGACGATGGCATGGGCTACGGCCCCTACAAGATCAAGTGCACCATGTGGCGCGAGAATGGCCGCGTCGTGCTGGATTTCGCCGGCACCGATCCACAGTCCAAGGCCTCGATCAACTTCTTCCTGAACGAGAACATGATGCGCATGTTCTTCGGCATCTACATGATCATGGTGTTCGACCCGCAGATCCTGTTCAACGACGGCTATTACGACCTGATCGACATTCGCATCCCGCTGGGATCGCTGCTGAAGCCGCGCTTCCCGGCGGCGCTGTCGGGGCGCACCCATGCGCTAGGCCGGATGTTCGACATCCTGGGCGGGTTGCTGGGCCAGAAGACGCCGGAATTTCTCACCGCGGCGGGCTTTTCGTCCTCGCCGCACCTCTTCTATTCGGGCACCGACCGCAACGGCCGCTATTTCCAGCTGTTCCAGATCGGCTTTGGCGGCATCCCGGGCCGCCCGCTGGGCGACGGCCCCGACGGACACTCGTTGTTCCCCAACTTCACCAACGTGCCCAACGAATTCCTGGAGCGCTATTTCCCGCTGGTGATCGAACGCTACGAGACCGTGCCAGATTCCGGCGGCGCGGGCCTGCATCGCGGCGGCAACGGCATCGACATGGTCTACCGCTTCCTGGAGCCGGGCACGATCTCGATCCATGACGACCGCTGGTTCACCATGCCCTGGGGCGTCAATGGCGGCGCGCCCGGCGCGCGTGCCCGCAAGGTGCTGGTCCATGCCGATGGCCGCGAAGAGGTCGTCGGCAACAAGGCCGAGGACCTGGAAGTCGAAGCCGGCGATGTCCTGCACTTTATTACTTGGGGCGGTGGCGGCTGGGGCGACCCATTGGAACGCGACCCGGCCCTGATCGCCAAGGAGATCGTGCAGGGCCTGGTCACGCCCGAAGGCGCGCGGGCCTATGGCGTAGTGACCGGGAAAGACGGCGCCGTCGATGCGGCCGCGACACAGGCCCTGCGCGACCAGATGCGCAAGAGTCGCCCGGAAAAGCTGCCGACCTTCGACTTCGGCCCCGACCAGCAGACCCTGCGCGACCGCTGCCTGGCCGATACCGGCCTGCCTGCCCCCAAGCAGCCGCAATGGACCCGGGCCACCGGGCTGGCGGCCGAATAGCACCTTTGCCGCCATGCCCGGCGGCAAAATGATGTAGTTTGCTCGAGTCTGCCGGACGGCAGTTGAAAGTGAAGCCATGACGGAAGACCTGGACCAGAACTATGCTCGCGCCGGTTTCGGGGCGCGCCTGGCGCCCGGCGCGCGGCCCGCGCTGCTGCTGATCGATGTCTGCCAGGCCTATCTGGATCCCGCCTCGCCGCTCTATGCCGGTGTCGAGGATGCGCTGGCCTCGATGGAACGGCTGACCGCCGCGACACGCGCCGCCGGATGCCCGGTGATCTTCACGCGGGTGGTCTACCAGCCGGACGGGCGCGATGGCGGCCTGTTCTTCCGCAAGGTGCCTGCCCTGAAAGCCTTCATCGAAGGTTCCCCGCTGGGCGACTATCCCCCCACCCTGCGCCCCGAGCCCGGCGACCTGGTGGTGACCAAGCAGTATGCCTCGGCCTTCTTCGGCACCTCGCTGGCCGCCAGCCTGAATGCCGACCGCATCGACACCCTTCTGGTCACCGGCTTTTCCACCTCGGGCTGCGTCCGGGCCTCGGCGCTGGACGCGATGCAACACGGCTTCGTGCCGCTGGTGGTGGCCGATGGCTGCGGCGACCGCCACAGCGCCCCCCACGAGGCGAACCTGTTCGACCTGAAAAGCAAGTATGCCGAGGTCCTGTCCGAGGCCGAGGCCCTCGCCTACTTGACGGGCCTTTCGCAACTGGGGTACGCGCCGCAATAACGGGAAACGACGGAAGCTTCGGAAGGAAGACCAGCATGTCACGGGCATCCGACACGGCCTACGAGATCATCCGGGAAAAGCTGAGCAAGGGCGACCTGGTGCCCGGCAGCCAGCTCAAGGAAGAGGAACTGGCCGAACTGTGCGGCGTCTCGCGCACCCCGGTGCGCGACGCGCTGCGCCGGCTGGAGGCGGAGATGCTGATCCGCCGCAACGAGACCCAGCGCATTTTCGTGCCCGAATGGTCGGCCGACGAGGTGGAAGACATCTTCAGTCTGCGCGTGCTGCTGGAAGGCCATGCCGCGGCGCGCGCCGCACAGCGCATCACCCAGGACGAAATCGACGAGATGCGCCGCTGCAACGAGCTGATCAACAAGGCCATCCACGCCTCGCCCAGGCTGGACGCCGAGGCCTTCGTGGCCAACAACCGCGTCTTCCACGCCATCCTGTTCACGGCGGCGCGCTCGGAACGGCTGAGCAAGGCGCGCAGCCTGGTGGTCGAGCAGACCATCCTGCACCACACCGCCCGCAACTATGACCGCACCGGCCTGGCGCGCAGCCATGCCGACCATGAGGAACTGGTGGTCGCGCTCCTGGCCCGCGACAGCGAATGGGCGAGGTCCATCCTGCACAACCACATCCGGCGCGCCTACCACGTCACCATCGGGGACGGGAGCGATCCCGACGCGTAAGGGCGGCATGTCCGCCGCTGTTGGCCCATCCCAGCTATTTGCATACAAAATAGCCGAAAATAACCTTGACTTGCCTGCAAAAAATTGCAGTTTCCCAGCATTGATACAAATTCCTCTCCAAAATTTGTGCACATTTTTGTAGGGTGATGGGAAGCGACTTGGGGGCGCGTTCGCGGACGGACGCGCTTTCCGGAAAGAAGGCCATGTCTGACACTCGACTTCGCGATCTGCTGGCGGCGGGCAAGTTCTTTGCCGTACCGGGCGTGCAGGACATGATCACCGCCGTCATCGCCGACCGCGTGGGCTTTCCCGTCATCTACGGCACCGGTTACTGGCTGGTCGCTTCCGCGCTGGGCCTGCCCGATGCCGGCATCGCCACCTACACCCAGATGGTCGACCGCATGGCGACCCTGAAGCGCACCAGCAAGGCGGCGCTGATCGCCGATGCCGACACCGGCTATGGCGGGCTGCTCAACGTCCACCACACGGTGAAGGGCTACGAGGCCGCCGGCATCTCCGCGATCCAGATCGAGGACCAGGAATTCCCCAAGAAGTGCGGCCACACCCCGTTCAAACGGGTCGTGCCGATCGAGGACATGGTGGAGAAGATCAAGGTCGCCGTTGATGCGCGCGACCAGATGCTGATCATCGCGCGCACCGATGCCCGCCAGTCTGAAACCCTGTCGGGCACCATGCGCCGGCTGGAGGCCTATGCGAAAGCCGGCGCCGACATCCTGTTCCCGGAGGCGCTGACCAACGAGGAAGAGATGCGCCGGGTCTGCGAGGCGTTCGACAAGCCCGTGCTGGCCAACATGGCCAATGGCGGCCTGACGCCGATCCTGAAGGCCGACGTGCTGGCCGATATCGGCTTTGCCTTCGCCGTCTATCCTTCCCTCACCAGCCTGGTCGCCGCCTCGGCCATGGAGCAGGCGCTGATCCGCCTGCGCGACACCGGCGACGGCCATCCAGCCGACATGCCGATCTTCGATTTCAACACCTTCTGCGAGCTGATCGGCTTCGACGATGTGTGGGCATTCGAGAAGAAATGGGCGAAGCCCTGAGGCGCACCCTCACCTTCTAACGATACTCAGACCTGTGTGGCCGGACCGGACCGGAACACCGCGGCATAGGTCAGGCTGTAGCCCGCGCCCGTGATGACAGCGGTGAGGAAGGGCCTGAGCCACATTTCCGGAATGGCGTACATGTAGAGCAGGAAGCCGATGGCGAGCCACGCAGCCGCCACCGGGTTGAAGCCGCCCAAGTACCAGTAGGGCCCCTCGTGCCGGTACAAGGCGGGGACATCGACCTTGCAGCGCCGGGTCAGGATGTAGTCGAACACCAGGATGCCGGAAATCGGCGCGAAGAAGTTCCCGATCACGTTGACGTAACCCAGGAAGCCGGTGAGCAGGTTGGGCGCCAGGCAAAGCGCGACGCTGAGGATGCTGACCACCAGCGTACTCCAGAACCGGCCCAGCTTGCCCCACATGTTGTTGAGCGACAGCCCGCCCGTGTAGATGTTCAGCACGTTGATGGTCCAGTTGTTGAGCGCGATCACCAGAAGGATGGCAGCTAGGGTCAGCGTCGTGGGATGGGCGTTGGCGATCACCGTGAAGGCGTTGCTGTCGCGGCCCAGCGCCGCGGCCGTGGCATAGGCACCGAACGCGCCCGTGATCAGGGTGCCGAACACCGCCGCGATCAGCACGCCGATCCACATCTGCAGGCGGTTGCTGGAATAGCGGCAGAAATCCGCTGAGTCGGTTGTCATGCTGAGCCAGGTGGCCGTCGAGGCGTTCAGCCAGGTGAACAGCAGCAGCCAGCTGAAGCCACTCGGCCCCACATAGTGCAGGACGCGCGCGGGCGCGAAGTTGGTATCTGGATTGGTCACCAGGACATATGCCAGGTAACCTAGGACCACCAGCTTCACCGGCAGGGCGAACCGCGACAACTTCTTGAGGGAATCGTAGCCCGCCAGCGCAACCACCGCCTGCAGCACGCCGAACACGATCGACAGCGTCAGCAGCGGCGTCTTGATGTGGAAGATCTGGTCGAAGACGGCGGCGATCGCGGTGGCGCCGATGATGGTCTGGAACGCGAAGTAATAGATCGAGACGACCAGGCGCAGCAGCGATGACAGCAGCTTGGCGCCGCGCACGCCGAACGACATGCGCGCCGCCACCTGCCCCGGCAGGCCGTAATCGACACCGACATTGGCCATCGCGACATAGAAGATGATGGCCAGCAGCGTGCCCAGTACCTGCGCCAGGATCGCCATCGGCACCGACAGGCCGGCGGCGACCGCCAGCCCCGCGCGGATGATGTCGCCCGGGTTGATCAGGAAATTGATGAAGATGCTGAAGAGGTCGAACCAGCCCACCGAGCGCAGCGCCGCCGGGATGGCCTCGATGCCGTATTGCTCCACCGCTTCCGGCTGATGATGCAGCGTGGCCATGGGTGCCCCTCATTTAGATCTTTGCAATATTTTGTATACAAATTTGTGCTTTTGACAAGCGGTTATCCGGCGAAAAATCCAGGCAGCAAGTCCCGATGCCAAGGGCGTAATCCACCACAAGCGCGAATCTTGCTGCCACCAAAGCCAGTAGGCAGTGACGCAAACATCGCGGGCAGCCCACCCCTCTCAAAGAATCCGCTGTTCAAGTCGCTCTATTTTGTATACAAAAGAGGCGGAAACTGAGGGCTGGTGCGAACATGTCGATCAAGAAATTGGGCTTTGCAGCGGGCTTCGGGTCCCTGGTGGCGATGACCGCGCTTCTGTCGGGCGGGGCACCCTGGTCCGGCCCGGCGCTGGCCCAGGCGGGCGATCCCCTGGTGGTGAAGACCACGGCCGGACTGGTCAAAGGCACGCATGACGGCGCCGACGTCATCACCTTCAAGGGCATCCCCTTCGCGCAGGCCCCGGTGGGCGACCTGCGCTGGCGCGCGCCCCTGCCCGCCAAGCCCTGGACCGGCGTGCGCCCGGCCGAGACCTTCGGCCATGACTGCATCTCCGGGCCGGACACCGGCAGCTATTCCTTCCCGCGCACCGACAAGTCGGAAGACTGCCTGTTCGTGAATGTCTGGAAGCCGGCCAAGGCGACCAAGCCGCTGGCGGTGCTGGTCTGGATCTATGGCGGCGGCTTCACCTCGGGCGGCACCAGCGCGGCGATCTATGACGGCGCCCAGCTCGCGCGCCAAGGCATCATGCTGCTCAGCTTCAACTATCGCGTTGCGGGCTTCGGTTTCTTCGCCCATCCGGCGCTGTCGAAGGAACAGGCCGGCCAGCCGCGCGGAAATTACGGCTTCCTGGACCAGGTCGCCGCGATGAAGTGGATCCGCGAGAATATCGGCGCGTTCGGCGGCGATCCGAAGAACGTCACCGTGTTCGGCGAATCCGCCGGCGGCTTCTCGGTCCACTTCCTGCTCACCTCGCCCATGGCCAAGGGCCTCATCGACAAGGCCATCGTGGAATCCGGCGGCGGCCGCCGCACCATCCGCACCGGCCAGCACCTGGACGTGGAAGGCCCCGACCACCAGGAATCCGGCGAACAGCGCGGCCTGGAATTCGCCAAGTCGAAGGGCATCGAGGGCGAAGGCCCCGAAGCGCTGGCCAAGCTGCGCGCCCTGACGCCCGATCAGATCCTGGACGGCGGCAATGTCGGGCCGATGATCGACGGCACCATCGTGCCCTACAACATGATGACCGCCTATGACAGCGGCCAGTATGCACACGTTCCCCTGATCATCGGCGCCAACAGCGGCGACATGAGCCAGGCCCGCGACAAGACCAAGGACGCCCTGTTCCAGAAATTCGGCGACCAGGAAGCCAAGGCGCGCGCAATCTATGACCCGACCGGCAAGACCGACGACGCCGTGGTGCTGGGCGAGGTCGGCGCCGACCAGATGATGCACGAAACCGCCCGCTTCACCGCGACGCGCTTCGCGCAGGGCCACGCGCCCGCCTATGTCTACCGCTTCGGCTATATCCCGTCGGTCGACCGTCCCGGCGCCGTGCTGAAGCCGTCGGGCAACGATCTGCCGCCCACCGACAGCATCAAGTTCGGCGGCGTGCCGGGCGCGGCCTATCACGGCTACGAGATCTGGAACGTGTTCGACAACACCGCCAACCGCTACGGCGCCAACGCCACCGCGCAGGACCGCGCCGTGGCCAGGATGATGAGCGGCTACTGGGTGGCGTTTGCCAAGACCGGCAATCCCAATGGCGGCGACCGCCCGGTCTGGAAGGCCTATGATCCCGCGGCCGACCAGCTGCTGATCGTGGCGCCCGATGGCAAGGCCGCCTCGGTCAGCGATCCGTGGAAGGCACGGCTGGACCTGGCCGAAACCGTGAACCTCAAGACCAAGGAATAGGCGCGCCGTCGCAACGGCAAGCTCCACCGGATCGCCGGCGGCGCGGCGCATCCCCAACACCAAGCCCGAACACAGTCAGAGCCCAGACAAGACATGCCCGACACCCGATTGCGCGACTTGCTGGCCTCCCGGAAATTCTTCGCCGTGCCGGGCGTGCAGGACATGACGGCCGCAGTGATCGCCGACCGCGCGGGCTTTCCCGTCGTCTATGGCTCGGGCTATTGGCTGACGGCATCCGCCTATGGCCTGCCGGATGCCGGCATCGTCTCCTACACCCAGATGCTGGACCGCATGGACACGCTCAAGCGCACCAGCAAGGCGGCGGTGATCGCCGACGCCGATACCGGCTTCGGCAGCCTGCTCAACGTGCATCATACCGTCAAAGGCTATGAGGCCGCCGGCATCTCCGCGATCCAGATCGAGGACCAGGAATTCCCCAAGAAATGCGGCCACACACCCTTCAAGCGCATCGTGCCGGTCGAGGAGATGGTCCAGAAGATCCAGGTCGCGGTGCAGGCACGGCGCGACATGCTGGTAATCGCCCGCAGCGACGCGCGCCAGTCCGAAGGCATGGACGGCACGATGCGGCGGCTGGAAGCCTATGCCAAGGCGGGTGCCGACATCCTGTTTCCCGAGGCACTGACCAGCGAGGAAGAGATGCGGCAGGCCTGCGCCGCGTTCGACCGCCCGGTGATGGCCAACCTGTCCAACGGCGGGCTGACGCCGATGCTGAAGGCCGACACCCTGGCGGACATCGGCTTCTCCTTCGCGATCTATCCCGCGCTGACCAGCGTGGTCGCCATGGCGGCGATGGAACAGGCCCTGATCAAGCTGCGCGATGCCGGCGACGCCGATCCCGCCGGCATGCCGATCTTCGACTTCAAGGCCTTTTGCGAACTGATCGGTTTCCAGGACGTCTGGAACTTCGAAAGGAAATGGGCGAAGCGGTAGGCCCGCACGCCCCCACGTGCAGGACGTGACCATGACCGACCACGACCCCATCGGCCTCGCCGACCCTTCCCTGCTGCGCCAGCAGTGCCTGGTCGACGGCCAGTGGTGCGATGCCGACCGTGGTGGCGTCATCGCCGTGACCAACCCGGCGACGGGCGAGATGATCGGCACCGTACCCGACATGGGCGCGGCCGAGACCGCCCGCGCCATCACCGCGGCGGACCGGGCCTTCCGCACATGGCGCGCCGCCATCGCCTCCGAACGCGCCCGTATCCTGCGGCGCCTGTTCAACCTGATGCTGGAGAACCGCGAGGACCTGGCGCGGATCATGACCGCCGAACAGGGCAAGCCGCTGGCGGAAAGCCGCGGCGAGATCGGCTATGCCGCCAGCTTCATCGAATGGTTCGCCGAGGAAGCCAAGCGCATCTATGGCGACGTCATTCCCGAAAACGCGCCCGGCCGGCGCATCCTGGTGCGCAAGCAGCCGATCGGCGTCTTCGCCGCCGTCACGCCGTGGAATTTTCCCGCCGCGATGATCACCCGCAAGGCCGGTCCCGGCTGGGCCGCCGGCTGCACCGGCGTGATCCGCCCCGCCAGCCAGACGCCCTTCTCTGCTTTGGCCCTTGGCGTGCTGGCCGAGCGTGCCGGCATGCCAGCCGGTGTCTGCAACATCGTCACCGGCAGCCCCAAGCCGGTGGGCGCCGAGATGACCTCCAACCCCATCGTGCGCAAGTTCAGCTTCACCGGCTCGACCGCCGTTGGCGCCCAGCTGCTGGCGCAATGCGCGCCCACCATCAAGAAGACCTCGATGGAGCTGGGCGGCAACGCGCCCTTCATCGTGTTCGACGATGCCGACCTGGATGCGGCGGTCGAAGGCGCCATCGCCGCCAAGTACCGCAATGCCGGCCAGACCTGCGTCTGCGCCAACCGCCTGCTGGTGCAGTCCGGCATCCATGATGCTTTCGTCGAAAAGCTGGCGGCGAAAGTGCGCGGCTTCAGGCTGGGCGACGGCTTCCAGGACGGCGTGACCATGGGCCCGCTGATCGACGAGGCGGCGGTCTCCAAGTCGCTGGTCCATATCCACGATGCGCTGGACAAGGGCGCCAGGCTGGTGGCCGGCGGCAAGCCCGATCCGCTCGGGCTGACCTTCCTGCAGCCGACCGTGCTGGCCGAATGTGCCGGTGTCGGCCATCTGCTTCCGCGAGGAAACCTTCGGCCCCGTGGCGCCGGTCTTCCGCTTCGAAACGGAGGAAGACGCTATCCGCATGGCCAACGACACCGAGTTCGGGCTGGCCGCCTACTTCTATACCAGGGATGTCGCCCGCACCTTCCGCGTCTCCGAAGCACTGGAATATGGCATCGTCGGCGTGAATGAAGGACTGATCTCGACCGAGGTCGCG
>Ga0153956_1002864_pt1 | contig 12010 bp, 7 predicted proteins | sample TSFL040MetaG_FD_104704 | JGI IMG/M metagenome (GOLD analysis project Ga0153956, IMG submission 104704) | Attine ant fungus gardens microbial communities from Florida, USA - TSFL040 MetaG | ecosystem: Host-associated > Fungi > Mycelium > Unclassified | place: USA: Florida, Wekiwa Springs...
GGCCCCGATGAGTTCATCGAGGCGGCCGTCCATGATGTCCCCCAGCTTGTAGAGCGTCAGGTTGATGCGGTGGTCGGTGACCCGGCCCTGCGGGAAGTTGTAGGTGCGGATGCGTTCCGAGCGGTCACCGCTGCCGACCTGCAGCTTGCGCGACTGGGCCTGTTCGCTCTGCTGTTTTTCCTGTTCCGCGGCCAGCAGGCGCGCCTTGAGCAGCGCCATCGCCTTGGAACGGTTCTTGTGCTGCGAGCGTTCCTCCTGGCATTCAACCACCAGGCCCGTGGGGATGTGGGTGATGCGGATGGCCGAGTCCGTCTTGTTGACGTGCTGGCCGCCCGCGCCGGAGGAGCGGTAGGTGTCGATGCGCAGGTCGGCGGGGTTGATTTCCACCGACTCGACTTCGGCGCTCTCCGGCAGGATGGCCACGGTGCACGCCGAGGTGTGGATGCGGCCCTGCGCCTCGGTGGCCGGCACGCGCTGCACGCGATGGGTGCCGGCCTCGAACTTGAAGGTGAAGAAGGCGCCCTTTCCGGCGCTGGTGCCGCTGATGCGGCAGATGGCCTCCTTGTAGCCGCCGTGCTCGCCGGGGTTCTCGCTGATGAGTTCGGTGCTGAGGCCCTTGCTTTCCCCGTAGCGCAGGTACATGCGCAGCAGGTCGCCGGCGAACAGGGCAGCCTCATCGCCGCCGGTGCCGGCGCGCACTTCCAGGTAGATGTTGCTGTCGTCGCGCGGGTCGCGGGGGATGAGCAGCGCGCGCAGTTGGCCTTCGGCGCTTTCGATCTCCCCCGCCAGGCGCCGGGTTTCCTCCTCGGCCATGGCGCGCATGCCGGCGTCCGTGTCGCCGGCCATGTCCTGCGCCGCCCTGAGGTCGGCTTCCAGGCCGAGGAAGGCGCGGAACCGCTGCGCCGGGGGCTCAAGCCGCGCGTATTCCATCGACAGCTCGCGGAACTGCGAGGACGCGCCGGCCACGGCGGGGTCGGCCAGCAGGCCGCCGACCTCCTCGAAGCGGTCGACCATCTTTTCCAGGCGCTGGCGGATGGAGTCCTTCATTTGATCAATCTGACCCAGGCTGAGGGCAGGGCGTGAAGCGGGGGCGGCATTCTCCCGGTAACGGCCCTGTCGTGACAAGGCGTGGGTGCCCCGGGTGCCCGTTTACAGGTCTTGCGGCCCGCATGGGCTATAGTGGGCGCATGAACGCCAAGCGCTTATGTTTCGCTTTATCGGCCCTGCTGCCCCTGGCCGCTGCCTGTGGCACGGTCCTGGCCGCACCCACCGCGCCGCCGGCCACGCGCGCGCAGGCCCAGAGCCAGGAGAACGTGGCGGCGGAACTCGCCCTGCAGCGCGGTGACTGTCGCGCGGCCGCGGAGAATTTTGCCGCCGCCTCGGCCGGGGCCCCGGCCGCGCAGGCCCGCCATGCCACGGAAGTCTCCTTCGACTGCCAGCAGCCGCACGCGGCCTGGACCGCGGCGCAGAACTGGCTGAAGGCCGCCCCGACCGACCGCGAGGCCGCCATCGTCTATGCCACCGCCGCCCTGAAGCTGTATCTCGTGCCCCAGGCGCGCACCGCGCTGGCCACCGTGTTCAAGGCCTCGCCGCACATGAAGGACGCGGACGTGGTGAGCCTGGCGCAGGTGCTGGTGGAGCAGTCCGACGCCAATGCGGCGTTCGCCGCCCTGAACGGTGTGGCTGATTCGCCCTCGACCTCGGCCCTGGTGCTGACCGTCCTGGGACAGCTGGCGCTGCAGGCCTACGATTTCAACCGCGCCCAGGCGCTGGTGCACGAGGCGTTGCAGAAGGATCCGAAGCAGCCCGATGCGTTGCGCCTGCAGGCGCGGCTGGCAGTGCTGCGCGGGGATGCCGGTGCGGCCATCGCCAACGCGCATGAGGTCGTGAAGGCGGATCCGGTCGATGGCACCTTTGAACTGGCGGAGGTCTACGGCGACCTGAACCGTCCCGCGGATGCGCGCAAGGAACTGGAGCGGCTGCGCGCCACGGGTGACGTCAGCGGCGAGGAGGTCGATCGCCGCCTGGCGCTGCTCGACATCGACAGCGGGGCGCTGCAGGCGGCACAGAAGCGTCTGCTGGCGCTGCTCGACCGCGGCGACGGTAACGATGGCCTGGTGTTCCTGCTGGCGCAGGTCACCGCGGACCTGGGAGACAAGAAGGCGGCGCTGGAGCTGTATCGCAAGCTGCTGGAGTCTCCGGTGGCGGCCGAGGCGCGCGTGGAGGCCGCCGGACTGTTGATGGACCAGGGCAAGCGCGCCGATGCGCTGGCGTTGATGGATGAAGGCGCCGATGAGGGGGCCAAGAGCACCTTCCAGCTGCTGGTGGACAAGTCGAACCTGCTGGCGGACCACGGCGATGCCGATGGCGGCCTGGCCCTGCTGGCGGCGGGCCTGCAGAGCTACCCCCGGCACCCCACCCTGGAATACGAGCAGGCGACGCTGCTGGAACGGGCCGGCCAGACCAGGGAGTCAGTGCAGGCATTCGAGCAACTGCTGGCCGAACGGCCCGAGGATCCCACGGTGCAGAACGCCCTGGGTTACACCCTGGCGGACCACAACCAGCAGCTGCCGCGCGCGGAGGACCTGGTCCGCAAGGCACTGACGGCGATGCCGGACAGCCCGGCGGCGCTGGACAGCCTGGGGTGGGTGCGGCTGCGCCGCGGTGAGCCCGGCGAGGCTGCCGGCATCCTGCAGAAGGCTTATGCGGTGGGCCAGGACGCGGACATCGCCGCGCACCTGGGTGAGGCGCTGTGGCTGTCCGGTTCGCATCCCCAGGCGCTGAAGGTCTGGAACGAGGCCAAGGCGCGCCATCCGGATTCGCCACTGCTCGACAGCACCATGAAGCGCCTGTCGCAGGGCCGGAACGCTTCGGCCAAGTGATCCAGGCCATACCATCCGAAGCAGGGTGGCGCCCACGGGGGGCGCATTCCGGCGTTCGCCCGGTGATGTCCATCGGGGCACTGGTGTCGCTGGCGCTGCTGGTGCTGCTGACCGGCTGCAGCACGCTGCCGGTACGGACTCCCGCGACAGTTGCGCCCGCCCTGGCGGGTCTCGACTGGCCGGCGCGCCGCGTCCTGTTGCAGGGTCGCGCGGGCTTCGGACTGCAGGGGCGGGTGGGGGTGGCCGCGGGAACCGAGGGGTTCAATGGCCACCTGCGCTGGGTGCAGCAGGGGGCCACGAGTTCGCTGGACCTCGAGGGGCCGCTGGGCGTGGGCGGCGTGCACGTCCGCAGTGATGGCACGCAGTTCGAGCTCACCCGGCCTTCCGGTGAGCGCCTGGACAGCGATGCCGCGCGCGCTGAGCTGGCCGACCGCATGGGGTTCGAACCACCGCTGTCGCACCTGCGGTACTGGGTGCAGGGCGTGCCGGACCCGGCGCTGCCGGCGACCGAGACCGTGCAGGACGCGCGGCTGTCGCAACTGATCCAGGACGGCTGGAATATCACCTACACTGCATACCAGGCGGCGGATGGGTTGCCGCAGAAGCTGTCGCTGGTGCGCGGCGATGTCCGCGTCCGCCTGGTCATCGATGCCTGGCACCTGCCCTGACTTTATTTGAACCGAGTATGAGTGACATCCGCAGCTGGCCCGCGCCGGCCAAACTGAATCTGTTTTTGCACATCACGGGACGGCGGCCGGACGGTTATCACAACCTCCAGACGGTGTTCCAGCTCATCGACCTGTGCGACACCATCGATATCGAGGTGCGGCAGGATGGGCGGATCGAGCGGGGCAGCGGCGCCGAGGGGGTTCCGGCCGACGCCGACCTTACGGTGCGGGCCGCGCGCGCCCTGCAGGCCGCGGCCAGTATCACGCGTGGCGCCACGTTGAGTGTCACCAAGCGCATCCCCATGGGCGGTGGCCTGGGCGGTGGCAGTTCCGATGCCGCCACGGTGCTGCTGGCGCTGAACCGGATGTGGGATTGCGGTCTGTCAGTGGCGGAACTGGCGGCCATCGGCGTCAAACTGGGTGCGGACGTGCCGGTGTTCGTCCATGGGGCCTCCGCCTGGGCCGAAGGGGTGGGCGAGGAACTCACCCCGGTTGACCTGCCGCAGCGCTGGTACGTGGTGGTTCACCCCCGGGTGCATGTGCCGACGGCGGGGCTTTTCCAGGCGCCTGAATTGACACGAAATACCCCCCTCATCACAATGCGCGCCTTCCGTGAGGCCGGCGGCCGGAATGATTTCGAGCCGGTGGTGAAGGCGCGCTTCCCCGAAGTGGCGCGGGCGCTGGAATGGTTGGACAGCCAGGGCACGCCGGCACGTCTGACGGGAACCGGGTCGTGTATTTTCGCGGTCTGTGCGGACCAGGATGAGGCCAGGCTCATCGCCGGGCGGGTGCCGTCCGGATGGCGCGGGTTCGCCGCGCGGGGTCTTGCGACCTCACCCGTGCGCGGGTTGCTCGGCATGTGATTTCAGTTGGGACGTCGCCAAGTGGTAAGGCAGCGGGTTTTGATCCCGCCATCCGCAGGTTCGAATCCTGCCGTCCCAGCCAACTCTCCCGGCCGATAATTAATCCCTATAGAACAAGGGCTTGTCGGTAATCCGGCAGTGCTGACTGCCTTGGGTGCAGAAGCACAAAGACTGCGGATCGCTGTTGCTACTGGCAGATCTATTGCCAGATTGCCGGGCGCACGCACGACCCCCTCAGCTGGATCAGATAGTGGATACTGAGGTTCCTTGTCAGGCCGAACTGGTGGCTGCGTCTTGGGAGCGGGTGCCAGGTTCATCGAATGTCTGATCGTCTCGATGTCGGCTTCCACCGATCCTTCGGCCCAGGTAGCGTACGCCCGGAGCATCGTTGCAATGCTGTGCCCATGCTGTTTGGCAACCCCGCGTACAATGTCATGCTGCTGGCGTAGGTGGAACAAGCTGCGGGAGCCTTCCTTAGATCTACTGGCGCGCCAGCTCATAACCGGTGCTGCGCCCGCCGCCGGGCGACTTCTTCAGCGCGCCCAGTTCCAGTAATTGTGTGATGTCGCGCAGAGCGGTATCGGGCGAGCACTTGGCAATGGTGGCCCACTTGCTGCTAGTAAGCTTGCCTTCGAAGCCATCGAGAAGGCGGTTCAGCAGTTTTACCTGGCGCTCGTTCAGTGGGGTACCGGCCCAGCGTTGCCAGAAGCGCGCCTTCACCAGCACGGCGTTCAGCGTGGTCTGCGCGCTGGCAACGGCTCGGGCCAGCGTGCCGAGGAACCACGACAGCCAGTCCGTGACGTCGAGCGTGCCCTTCTGCGTGCGTTCGAGCACGTCGTAGTAATTCTTGCGTTCGCGCTGGATTTGCGCCGACAGGCTGTAGAAGCGTTGCGGGCTGCCATCGGCGCGCGCGAGGAACAGGTCGCCCACGGCGCGGGCGATGCGGCCGTTGCCATCGTCGAACGGATGCAACGTCACGAACCACAAGTGCGCGAGACCGGCTTTCACAAGCGCAGGCTCACTGGTCTCCCCATTGGCCCACGACAGGAATTTGTCAGTCTCGATGGACAGCACGTCGGCGGGCGGCGCCTGGAAGTGAACCTTACGCCGCCCGACCGGGCCGGATACCACCTGCATCGGCCCGTTGGCATCATCGCGCCATTGGCCGATGGCGATTTTGCCCAGTCCCGAATACCCGGTCGGGAACAGCGCCGCGTGCCAACCGAACAGACGCTCGGCAGTCAGTGGAGCAGCGGCATGGGACGTAACGTCGAGTACCATCTCCACTACGCCTTCGACGTGACGATCCACGGGCGCGACCGCGCCGATGTCCACGCCCAGACGGCGGGCGATGGATGAGCGCACCGATTCGACGCTCAGTACCTCGCCTTCGATCTCGCTGGTCTTGACCACGTCCTCGGTCAGCGTGGCCAGGCTGGCCTGATCACGCAGCGCCAGTCCCACGTCGGCCAGACGGCCCAGCAGCACCCCTTGGGCGCGGCTGACCTCGGTCAGCGGCTCCGTCAGCGCGGACAGGTCGTAGCGCCACTCCGGCCAGTCGTCGGCCTGCCAGATGTAGTATTTTTCTCCGTAATTCATGCGGAGATTAGACGCCTCTTTCGCCGCAAGGGCAAGTTATTCGCCGCTCTATATGCGGTGAATATTGCCTTCAATCACCGCATCGGACAGCCTGAAACCGGTGGAAATGGGCGTCCGAATCTCGGCTAATTGGTAGTTAGGGGGCGCTAACTGAGATTATGGGGTGCCAGCCCAGGAAGCAGCCAAGCTACCCTTCGAGGAATGGCGGATTGCGGGACAGGAACGCGGAAGGAACCGCCACGGCAGGGGATCGTGTATGGTTCGCCGCCCTGAATAGGGCTGTGAGTGTGCTCGGGTCTTGGTGGCCAATTTGGTGGCTGCCATGGGGAGTGGATGGGATTCGAGGGGGCGACGAACCCCGGAAAATCCATAAGTTACTGTTTTACAGTGTTTATTTTCGGGTTTTGATCCCGCCATCCGCAGGTTCGAATCCTGCCGTCCCAGCCAACTGCGTAAGTCTGCCTGCAGGGCGGACCGGTTCAGCGTGAGCTCAGGCATTACTACGAAGTGCTCGAACGCACGCAGAAAGGCGCGCTCGATGTCACCGGTTGGCTGTCATGGTTCCTCGGGGTGCTCGCGCGCGGTGGCTACCGGCGTCCACTTCTGTATTCCCAATGGCAGCTGTTTGATCCTGCCAGCCGCCTCACCGAGCGCCCTTCCACAGACTCGCCGAGGCCAGGCGTGCGCCGGCCGCCAAAGCTCCAAGCTTCTCCCAAACAAGTTCCGGGTGGACCCGTCCGCCCAGCCCGCAATCAGTCCCCGCGATGACATTCTCGCGGCCCACCAGCCGGGCGAAGCGCCGGATGCGCTCGGATATCAGCTCCGGGTGCTCGACGATATTGGTTGCATGACTCACAACCCCGGGGATGAGGATCTTCCCGTCCGGCAGCCGTACGTGCTCCCATACGTGGTACTCATGTTCGTGCCGCACGTTGGCGGCTTCGAACAGGTACGCGCCGGCCTTCACGTTGAGCATGACGTCAAGCAGGTCGGGCATGGGCAGGTCATGGGCATGCGGCCCGTGCCAGCTTCCCCAGCAGATGTGATAGCGGATCCGCTCCTGGGGGATGCGTGCCAGAGCATGATTCAGAATTTCGGCGAAGTAGAAGCAGCGCTTCCTGTAGCCGTCGAGCCCCATCTGTACACCGATTCGGTCCCATAGCGCCGCCGTCCAGGCGTCGTCGACCTGCAATATGATCCCTGCGTTGGCGATGGCCTCGTACTCGGCACGCAGCGCATCCGCCAGCGCATAGTGGAACTCACGCTCGGAAGAATAGAATTTATTGCCGATGTAAGGGGCGATGCTCGCCGGCGCGACCACCGGCAGGAAGGTCTCCGTGACCGGCAGCCCGGCGACGGCAGTCTCGAGGTTGTCGATGTCGGTTTGTATCGCGCCGGTGTACTTGAGTTCCGACGTACAGACGAGATTCGACAGCAGCACCGGCTTGTGCGCCCCACCCGAGGAATACCACAGCGTGCCTTGCTGGCTGGCCTCGGCGTAGAACCCCTTGAAGCGCTCGCGGTCCTCGCCCGGCGGAATCGGGGGTGGCTCGTTCGGATCCAGGCTTGGCTCGGTCCCGCCAAGTCGGCGGCCGAGATACCCGATCCAGTGCCCCTTTCCGAGCTCCCCGTCATTGACGATATCGACTCCGGCATCTACCTGCGCCCGGACGGTCTGGACTACCGCCTGGCGCAGACGGGCAGCATGATCCGGGCGCGAGTCATCCAGGTCCGGCGGTGCGGGTAGCGCTCCGACATGCGTGGTGAGGATGCGATCGGTGCTTCGTTTCATGAACAGGACTTCCGATGGTTGATCAGGCCGGTTTCTTGCGGTAGGTCTCTCGAACCGACTGCACGTATGGCCACGGGGCTACCTTCGCGCGGATTTCCATCTGGACATGGCGTTCGACCCCAGGCTTCATCGATCCTCCGTCGGGTTCGCCCCAGATGACAGTCACTTCGCTGCCAACGTGCGCATCGGCTTCATCGAGCATCGCCAGGGAGATCCACTGGTGGTCCACCGACAGGTAACACGGGTAGGTCGAGAGGCCGACCATCTTGCCGCCCTTCATGACGCTATCGTAAGGATGGGCGCAATAGTGCGCGGTCGGAAACTCCATGAATTTTCCGTTTGCTCCCTGATGCAGGTGTCCCTTGTAGACATCGAGGACATCCGCGGCGTTCCATTCCAAGGTGACCTTCTTCCGGTGCGGCTGATCCGTCATCTTCAGAAGCGCTTCGCGGCCGACGAATTCGTGGTCGAATTTCATGAGCCGGCCGTAATCAACGTCCCAAGGCGTAAGGTAGTAATCCTCGATCTTCTTCGAAACAAAGCTGCCGCCGATCGACGCGTTTGCCTCGAAGCCGTCGCCGGCAAGCCATGTGCGGTAGTCGCGCATGGCCTCTCCGCTGTAAATTGCCTGCAGCGGTGAGGGTATCCAGCCGGCTTCCACCGCGCAGGTTCCATAGGCGCGTCCGCCGACAAGACGCAGGCCGAATTCTTTGCCCGCCTCCACTATCGCTGCCTTGACTTCAGGGCCCGATTCCAGCGGTCCCCAGAACTCGAGACCGGGCGCACCCGCAAACGAGTGGGCGAGGGCCCGCAGCGTCCGGCCCGCGATACGGATCTCGCCCATGGTGAAGAACTTGAGCTTCTCGATCGGGCCACCGTTCAGTTGCTCGAGCAGCGGCCAGGCGTTGGGCCCCTGCAACTCGTAGCGGAAGGTCTTGCGAGGCCGGGAATTGGCGACGGAGCGTTCGTCACGCTCGAAGGAGACGTCGTATTTCCCCTTCTCGATGTTGTATTGCACCCAGTTGGCAACGACCGGACGGCCAACGATATTGACTTTGTCATCCTCCAGACCGAACAGGATCATGTCCCCGATCAGGAAGCCATCCTGGTTGCAGCAGATGAGCTGCTTCGCTTTGTTTCGCCCATAGCCCTTGAAGGAATTGACGCCGAGCTCCGAAAGAAGGCGGATGGTATCCGGGCCTTTGACATACAGATCGGTCATGTGGAGTGACTGATCGAGCAGTCCGACGGATTCCCGCCATGAGCGTTGTTCATCGCGCCAGTTCGTGTATTCGGACTGCACCGGGTACGCATAGGCGCCGACCGGAACGTTGCGAAGAAATTCGGCAGGATTTCCCAGACGGTCCATCTTGTCCTGCAAGGATCGGAATTTCATTGATTAATCCTTTGTCACGTAGCTCTAGAATTTGTAGCCAACCGAGATGCCGTACAGGCGCGGTGCCTCATAGGTGACGTCCCGTGTGCCATCAGCCAGCGTTGAGCTGTAGCCGATGATCGCCCGGTCGGTCAGGTTGTTGGCGAACAGACGCACGTAGTAATGCTCGTCGGCGGACTCCCAACGGGCCGAGGCATTGATGCGCACGAAGGAAGGTTGCTTCAGCTCGTTGTCCGGCTCGAAATAGTAGCCGGAGTTGTACTCCGCGGTGCCATCCAGGTGCAGGCTCGAGCCATTGGTGAGCTGGATCACGTAATCCGGAGTCAGGTTCAGCGTGAAACGAGGCGACTTTGGAATGTAGTTGCCGCTGGCGTCGCCCGGATAGGTCGGAATGCCTCCGCCCGGGCCGCCGAATGGTGCATTGGTGAAGTCCAGGAACGTTGCATGCAGGTACGCCATGCTCCCGGTGATCTTGAAGTTGTCGGTAAAGATCGCTTCGAAATCACCATCGATACCATAGATGCGTGCGGTGGCGCCGTTGATGATGCCGGTGTTGGCGATGCCAACCTTCTGAATCTGGATGTTGTTGTATTCGTAGTCAAAGGCCGCGAAATTCAGACGCAGGTGACGGTCCAGCAGGTCCTCCTTCATCCCGCCCTCATAAGCCTTGACGGTCTCCGGCAGGAACGCGGGCTGACTGGCGAACTGGGTGTTGAAGCCGCCGCTTTTGAAGCCGGTGTTGAATGATACGTAGCCCATCACGTCTGGCGAGAAGTGATGGTCCAGGGCAAGGCGGTAGGTTGGCTTGTTGAACTGCAGCGAGGCGGGTGCCGTGGTGGATAGTAAAACCGGGGTGGTACTGCCAGCGGTGTAGCCGTACTCGGTGCCACTGATGTCGCGATTTTCGTGCGTGACGCGAGCGCCAACCGTGAGGTTCGTCGCATCGAAGATCTGGTAGGTTCCCTGGGCAAATGCGGCCTCTGACTCGGTGATCTGCCGGGCGTAGGGGGCAACGTAGGTGAACGGCCCGAAGAGCCCGTCGCCGGAAGAGACACCCGCGGGGTCGTAGGATCCATCGGCATGGAAGGTATACAGGCCGGCCGCCCAGTTGAGCTTCCCGCCAGCCTTGGAGGAGAAGGTCAGTTCCTCGCTGAACTGGTTCTCCAAGTCGACCAGATTTCCCGACAGGTTCGGTACCGGCGTGAAGTCGACGTCCCAGACCATTGACGCCCAGGAGTCGCGGTAGGCCGTAAGACTGGTGACATAAAACGATTCGAACTGGTGCTCGATTTTCAGGCTTGCACCGGCATTCCAGTTGCGAAACAGGGGGTTGGTGTCTGCATCCATGTCGTAGGGTCCCTGCGCGGGCCCCGGGGGCGGCTGCACTCCTCCCAGCGGGGCAGAAATCGTTCCCGGGGCCAGCTTCTGGCCGTTCATGGAGTTGTTGACGTTGCTGTAGTCGCCGATGAAAGTGATCTTGTCGGCATCGGTCGGCGTATACACCCACTTGGAACGCACTGTCACGTTGTGGTTGTTCCTGAACACCTCGTCGCCGGTGTAAAGGTTTCTGCCCCAGCCCTGCCCCTGGGTGCCGGCATTGAGCGAAAAGTCCGCGGCGAGGTTGTTGGTGATGCCACCGGAGATGAACTGCTTGAGATTGACCGTCTGGTAGTTCCCGTATGTCAGCTCGCCCGCCAGGTGAAACTGCTGAGTCGGGTCCTTGGTGACGATCTGGATCAGGCCACCGGTCGCATTGCGGCCGAACAAGGTGCCCTGCGGACCTTTTAGAACCTCGATGTGATCGATGTTAGCGAAGTCGTAGAAGGTTGGTGACACGGTCGACGCGTAGTAGACCCCGTCCAGGTAGAAGGACACCGGCAGCTCGATTCCCGGTCCGATGGCAGTGCTACCGACGCCACGCAGGTAGACGAACGAGAAGCCGACCGCATTGCCGATGCTTAAGGTGGGCACGACCTGCCCGATGTCGAGGAACTTGGTGATACCGGCGTCTGCCAGCTGGCCGGCGCTGACGGCAGTGACTGACAAGGGCACGTCCTGCAGACGCTCCGATCGCTTCTGCGCCGTGACCACCACTTCCTGCAGGGCGTTGCCCGTGGCATCCGCTTCCGCTGGCGCGTCCGCTGCTACCGCCGCCAACGGTGACGCGAAGGCGCCTGCTGCACACAGTAACGACATCCTGAATTTCATATGCCCCTCTCCGGTTTTTTTCGCTTTCGGTAGCCGAGATCTCGTCCAAATCATCCAGCACTGCCCGAAAGGGCAGGCCTGGGCCTGAGGATGCCCGGCAGATGCGATCCCAGGCGGAAATAGCTCGCCAGCCCCAGCAGCGCAAATGAACCAATTACGTAGAACATCGTGCTGATGTTCAGAAGCGCGGGGGTGGAATAAACGGAGGCGCCGATGACGCTGCTCAGGACCGCTCCGAGTTTCGAGACGGCCTGCGCGCACCCGAGTCCCGCGCCCCTGACATACGTGGGATAGGAGTTGGCGCCCACTGCGTAGAGGAACGTCTGCATGCCGCAGAATGCCGTTCCTGATGCGCATGACAGCAGGAAGATGAGCGGCGTATTCCCGGCTGGCGACAGCAGAACGACCCCGATGAGCAGACTGGAGGTGGTGCCCAGCAGTGCGAGTGCCGAACCCACACTGCGGGTCCCGAATCTTCCGATGAGCAACGCGCCCCCGATTGCGCCGAGAAAGCCGCCCAGGTTGAAGCAGGTGGCACCGCCCAGTGCCAGTTGCTGGGATAGCCCGGCGGAGGTCAGGACTGTGGGCAGCCAGTTCACGAA
>Ga0153956_1002865_pt1 | contig 11997 bp, 12 predicted proteins | sample TSFL040MetaG_FD_104704 | JGI IMG/M metagenome (GOLD analysis project Ga0153956, IMG submission 104704) | Attine ant fungus gardens microbial communities from Florida, USA - TSFL040 MetaG | ecosystem: Host-associated > Fungi > Mycelium > Unclassified | place: USA: Florida, Wekiwa Springs...
CAAGGCTTGGACCAACAGCCAAGCGCGCCGGTAACTCATCTTGAGCGCGGCAGCAGCACCGCGAATCGCGCCCGTCTCCTGGATCTTCTCCAGAAGACTTATCTTGCCAGGTCCCAACGCATGACCCGGCTCGAAATCGATACGAATCTTGAGATGAACCATCGCGGGAGATTATCGGCTTCGACACAAAATGCAGCGCCGTAACGGCACGAAGATGCAGTCCGGCAACACCTCCGGTGCCGTTATAAATCCGTCATCAAAGCTTCGCGTATCTGACGTTCCCCGCCAGTACCACCAGCCCAGCTTTTCGAGTGTCCGGGGGCTGGAAGCCGCATCCATTGCGGCAAATTTGATCGCGTTACGCGGGGAAAAATCATGCAATTCAAGACAATCCTGTTGGGTACCGCTGCGCTTGCGCTGCTGGCCGTTCCGGCCGCCGCACAGGACGCGCCCAAGAAGCACCACCACCATTCCACCGCAGCGGCCGGCTCGGTCGATGCGCGCATCGACCAGCTCGAGGCGGAAATCCACGACCTGCGCCGTCAGCAGGCCGAACAGGCTCAGGCACAGGCCGCGATGCCGGCGCCGTCCGACCAGGTCGTCACGCAGGCGCAATTCGAAGCGCTGCAGAACCAAGTCTATGAGCAGCAGGCTTCGAACAGCTCGCTCGTGAAGGGCAGCTGGTGGTCCAACACCAAGATCAGCGGCCGCATGTATTTCGATCTGACCAACGTCGATGCGAAGTCGAGCGGCGTGAAGAACCCGCAGGAAGGCTTCCACTTCGATGTGAAGCGCTTCTATCTGGGCATCGATCACCAGTTCAACGACATCTTCTCGGCCAACCTGACAACCGATTTCACCTACGACACGTCGCAGTGCAACGGTGTCTCGTCGACGACAGATCCGGTCACCGGCCATGTCACGAGCGTGTCCTGCTCGAGCTCTGGTGCCTCCACGTCGCAGCTTTACGTCAAGAAGGCTTACCTCCAGGCGAAGCTCGCTGACTGGGCGATCTTCCGTGCCGGTGCGGCCGACATGCCGTGGATTCCGTTCGCGGAAGACATGTACGGCTACCGCTATGTCGAAAACACGCTTGTCGACCGCTTCAAGGAAGGCAATTCGGCCGATTGGGGCGCCTTCTTCCTCGGTTCGGTTGGCGATGATGTGAAGCTCGAATACTCCGTCGCTGCGATCAACGGCGCAGGTTACAAGAAACCTGCATTCGGTCTGGGCACCAACCGCTCCAACGGCATGGACTTTGAAGGCCGCGCCGACGTGAAGTGGAACGACTTCGTGCTCGGTGTCGGCGGTTATACCGGCAAGCTCGGCAAGGAACTGGAGCCGGATACCACGACCCATACGGCGACGCGCTTCGACGCGCTGGCGGCATATACCGGCAACGGCTTCCACGTCGGCGTCGAGTACTACTCGGAGAAGAACTGGAATTCGGTCACGTCCGGCACGCCCGACAAGGGTGATGGCTGGTCGGCGTTCGCTGCCTATCAGTTCACCCCGGAATGGGCCGTGTTCGGCCGTTATGACGACGCGGACCCGAAGAAGGTCCCCGGCACACCGAACTACAAGAACACCTATTACAACTTCGGCATCGAGTACACGCCGGCGAAGATCGTCAACCTGTCGCTCGTCTACAAGCACGACGAAGGCAAGAACGGCATCTTCACGGACCAGAACGGTCCGATCGGCGGCACAGGTCTGGATCCGAAAGGCCACTACGACGAAATCGGCCTGTTCGGTCAGCTGCGCTGGTAATTTTCCCCCTGAAGGTTCATTCCTTCAAACTTACGCGCCGCCGGAGAGATCTCCGGCGGCGTTTCTTTTCAGGCCTGCTCGGCGAGTGCGCCGTAGCGTCCCTGGAAGAACACCAATGGCGCGCCGGCTTCGCGTTTCGCGAAGCGCACTACGCGGCCGACGAGGATCGCGTGGTCGCCGCCCTGATGCACCGCCTCGCTTTCGCATTCGAAGAACGCCAGAGCGTCGGATAACGCCGGTGGGCCCAGTTTGGTCTGGATCAAGTCGATGCCGTCGAGACTATGTGCGCCCTGCTTGGCGAGGCGCGACGAGACCTCTTCGTGGATCGTGCCCAGAAGACTGATCGTATAGGCGCTCGCCTTCGTGAAGGCCGCAAAGCGATCCGATTTGCGGTCGATGCACCACAGGACCAGCGGCGGATCCAGAGAGACAGAGGTGAAGGAATTGACCGTGATTCCCTTATGGCGAGTGTCGTCCCCGGACATCGTGACCACGGCCACCCCGGTGGGAAAGCAGCCCAAAGCCTGGCGAAATGCGCGGGTATCGAAGCTCATACGGGCGGCCTAACGGTTGCTTAAGGGGGTACGGGGCATTCTTCCGACAGAAAGTTAGGCGAGGCGTGCCACCGGGGGAAGAACCCTGGGGATTGACGCTGCGGCCTATGGGTATGGGCAGAGGGCAACATGGCGAGCGACGGCGCCGTCATCATCAAGAAGATCAAGAAGGGCGGTCACGGCGGCCATCATGGCGGCGCGTGGAAAGTGGCCTATGCCGACTTCGTGACGGCGATGATGGCCTTCTTCCTCCTCATGTGGCTCATCAACACCACGACGCCAGAGCAGAAGCGCGGCATTGCGGATTATTTCTCGGCCCAGAGCATCTCGCAGACCACCAGCGGCGCCGGCGGCGTACTGGGCGGCACGATCAGCGGCAAAGCGGGCGCGCAAGCCGGCGGCTCCATCGCCATCACGCCCAAGAACTCGCCACCACAGAACGCCGAGAAGACGAGCACCAAGACCAACGACACCAACAAGGGCGGCTCGACGGACGCGCAGGGCACTGCGCCGCAATCGCAGGTGCAAAGCGACCAGCATCTGGAACAGGCCCTGCCCTCCGCGCGCGACGAAGACTTCGCCACCGCGGCGCAGGCGATCCATCAGGCGATGCAGGACATGCCGGACATCGCGGCGCTCTCGCGCCAGGTGATCGTGGAGCAGACCACGGACGGCCTGCGCATCCAGCTCGTCGACCAGGATCAGCGGCCGATGTTCGCGCCGGGCACGGCCCAGCCGATGCCTTACACGCGCAAGATGCTGGATGCCGTCGCCAAGATCATCGACCGGCTGCCCAATCGCATTTCGATCAGCGGCCACACCGACGGCGCGGCGTTCCATGGCGCCGATGGCACGACGAACTGGGAGCTCTCCGCCGCGCGCGCCAACGCCGCGCGGGCGATCCTGACCAGCTCCGGCGTCAACAACGACCGCATCTACGAAGTCGCGGGCAAAGCCGGTTCGGAACCGCTCCTGCCGGAAGACCCGAATGCCTCCGCGAACCGCCGCATCACCATCCTGCTGATGAAGGAAGCGCCGCCGGTGCCGCAGGGCATTAAGCCTTAAGCGCAAAAGTTTCGACGAACACTCTGGCATTAAACGGCAAATCACTGTCATACTTTCGGTGGTGACCCCGGTTGGGTGGACGAGTTGACGGAACAGCGCACGGCACGGTTGCCGCAGTTTTTTCTGACGCCTGGCGGTCCCTGCCCCTATCTTCCCGGCCGCGTCGAACGAAAAGTCTTCGCACGCCTTTCGGGAAGCCTGGCCCAGCCGCTCAACGAAGCCCTCACCCATTCCGGTTTTCGCCGCAGCCAGATGATTGCCTATCGCCCTGCTTGCGATGGCTGTTCCGCCTGCGTGTCCGTGCGCGTGGTGGCGAAGGCGTTCGAGCCCTCACGCAGCCAGAAGCGGATCCTCAAGCGCAATTCCGATCTCGTGCGCACCGAAGTGCCGGCGGAGGCGACGCGCGAACAGTTTGCGCTGCTGCGCACTTATCTCGACGCGCGCCACGCCGGCGGCGGCATGAGCGACATGGGCCTGTTCGACTATGTCGCGATGGTCGAGGAGACACCCGTCAACACGCACATTGTCGAATATCGCCAGCAAGGCGATGGCAGCGACCAGGGCCAGCTCATGGCTTGCGCGCTGACGGACGTGCTGCGCGACGGGTTGTCGATGGTCTATTCATTCTTCCATCCCGGCTTGGACATGCGCAGCCTGGGATCGTTCATGATCCTGGATCACATCGAGGCGGCGCGGGCGAAGGGACTGCCTTACGTCTATCTGGGCTACTGGATCCAGGGCAGCGAGAAGATGGATTACAAGTCGCGCTATCGCCCGCTGGAAGCGCTCGGCCCCGCCGGATGGTCGACGCTGGTGGACTGATCTGCCGGAATTGAATGTCGATTCTTGCGATTCCGGATTTGCCTAAAATCGATATCTGGTGGGTCTTCGCAGCGTCAGCGCGAGATCGTGATCTTTGTTTTTCAGATTTCACCTACCCCCTCCCTCTAGTCGGTGGGGGACACGGTTCGCAGCATGATGAACTCTTCGTAGGTCTTGCCGCCCACACGGATGGAATTGGGATAGCGGCCGATCGTGCGAAAGCCGTGGCGTTCGTAGAGCTTGATGGCGCGCGGGTTCTCGGCATTCACCGTCAGCTTGATCTGCTCGGTGCCGGTCGCCACCGCTTGGTCGATCACCGCTTCCACGAGTGCATCCGCAAGACCGCTGCCACGCGCGTTGGCACGCACATACATCGCGCCGAGTTCGCCGGTGTGGCCGGTCTTCCGCCGGTTCGGTTTCACGAAAACGACGAGACCGGACAATTCGCCATCCACAAAACCGCCGAAGGAGTATCCTGTGTGCATGCGCGCGGCCATGTCCGCGACGGTCATGACTTCTTCCGCTTCCAGATCGGCACCGAAACATTCCGGATGCAGGCGCAGGGATTCCAGACGCAGCTCGCGCAGCGCCGGAACATCCGGCACATCGAGACGGCGCACGGAAATCGTCATGCCGGTTCCGTACCTCCGAAACGCGCGGTCCATTCCGCGATCTGCTCATCCGTGATCTTGGCGAACAGGACGTCCGCCGCGCGGATCGTCCGGCCTGCTTCGAGTTGATCGAGCTCTTTCGCCATCGGATCGGACGGCCACGGAATGACCGCGGCATCGCCCGCGACGGGCTGGATCGTCTCGTGAATCCTTCGCGCCATCGTTGGCATGATGGGCCATGCGAGATGCGAGAAGGTGTGCACCAGATTCAGGCCCAAGCGCACGGCCACGGCCGCTTTTGCGCGATCGGTCTTGATGTGCGTCCACGGCGCGGCGCGGGTGAGATATTCGTTGCCCGCGACCCAAATGGCGCGCAGCTCCGCCAGCGCCTTGCGGTATTCGATGGCCTCGAAATACTCCGTGTACTGCGCAACGCGCTTGTCGAGCTCCGCGATCAGCGCCTTTTCCTCGTCGCCATACGCGCCCTCCCCCGGCACCTTGCCGTCGAAGCGGGCGATGCAGAACTTGGTGATGCGGCTGGCGAAGTTGCCAAGCACGTCCGCCAGGTCCTTGTTCACCACCGAGGCGAAATGCTCGAAGGTGAAGGACGAGTCCGAACTCTCCGGCGCATTCGCCATCAGGTAGTAGCGCCAGTAATCCGCGGGCAGGATCTCGATGGCGGAATCCATGAACACGCCGCGATGCTCTGACGTTGAGAATTTGCCGCCATAGTAATTGAGCCAGTTGAAGCCCTTGATCTGATCGACCAGCTTCCACGGCTCGCCCGAGCCCATGACGGTGACGGGAAACCCGACCGTGTGGAACGGCACGTTGTCCTTGCCCATGAATTCGTAATAGCGGACGTCCTTCGACTCTTCGCCATACCACCACGACTTCCAGGAATTGCCTTTGCCATTCGCATCGGCCCATTCCTTAGTCGCGCCGATATATTCGATGGGCGCGTCGAACCAGACGTAGAAAACCTTCCCCTTGAGCTGGCCGTTCGCGATGTCGTCCGGCACCGGCACGCCCCAATCGACGTCACGCGTTATGCCGCGATCCTGCAAGCCCTCTTCCAGCCATTTGTTGGCGATGGAATAGACGATGTTCGACCACTCGTTCTTGTGGCTGTCGATCCATTGGCGAAGCTGCGGCACGAATTCCGACTGCTTCAGGAACAGGTGGCTCGAATCCCGGATCTCGATCTCTTCCGATCCGGACACCGCACTGCGTGGGCGGATGAGATCGATCGGATCGAGCACGCGGGTGCAATTCTCGCACTGATCGCCGCGCGCCTTTTCGTAGCCGCAATGCGGGCAGGTACCGATGACATAGCGATCCGGCAGAAAGCGCCCGTCGGCGTTGGAATAGACCTGCTTCGTCGTGCGCACTTCCAGGAACCCGTTCTTCCAGAGCTGGCGTGCGAAATGCTGCGTCAGCTCATGGTTCTGCGGGCTGGACGAACGGCCGAAGTGGTCCCAGCCGAGATCGAATTTCTCGCAGGCCGCCTTCTGCAACAGATGCTGTTCGTCACAGAACGTGCGCACGTCCTTGCCGGCTTCCATCGCGGCAAGTTCCGTCGGCGTGCCGTGCTCGTCGGTGGCGCAGATGAAAAGGACCTCGTGGCCGCGCGCCTTCTTGAACCGGGCGAACACGTCGGCCGACAGCATCGAGCCGACCAGCGTGCCCAGATGCTTGATGCCGTTGATGTACGGCAATGCCGAAGTGATGAGAATCCGTTCCATGTCAGGCCGCTTGTGCAAAGGGGTGATAACCGGGAGATAATGGTTCTGCGCGAATCCGTCCACTGGGGCGGGATTGCCGCGCCGTGAGCCAAAAATGGACGAGCCCGCCACCCGCAACCGGCTGTTTCAGGCCAACTTCCAGAAGAACCTGATCGCGGGGCTTTTGACCATCATCCCGCTGGTCGTGGTCTGGCTGGTGTTCGACTTCTTCCTGCAGACGCTGTCCGATTGGGGACGCCCCTTCGCCGGCGTTCTGGCGCAGGCGATCGAGCAGCAGCACCCGGCGATGACGCGCGTGCTGGAAAACGGCCGCGTGCAATGGGTGATCGCCCTCTTCTGCACGCTGCTGGCGCTCTATGTCATCGGCGCGGTGACCAGCCGGGTGATCGGGCAGCGGCTGTGGGGCTATGTGGAAGCCGTCATCAATCGCATTCCGCTCGCCAACACGGTGTATTCCGCCGCGCGCAAGCTGGTGGACGTGCTGCGCACCAAGCCGGACAACGCGCAGCGCGTGGTGCTGATCGACTTTCCGCGCGACGGCGCAAAGACGCTGGGTTTCGTGATGCGCACCTTTGTGGATGCAACGACCGGCGTCACCATGGCCGCCGTCTATGTGCCAACCGCGGTGAATCCCACCACCGGCTATCTTCAGCTCGTGCCGCTCGAGAAACTGGTGGCGAGCGACATGTCGTCCGAGCAGGCGATGGCGATGATCATCTCGGCCGGCGCCGTGATGCCCGAGCGGATGACGCTGGGTGTTCCGCAAATCAAATAGTCCTTTCCACAAGATGCCGACGCGACCGCGCATCCGTATGAGGACGGTCCGATGCAGGCGCAATTCGAGAGAATGTTGGATTTGTACGGGACCAGCGTGACGGTCGTCAAGGAATTATTTTTCCTTTGCAGCTTTATTTTCTTAAATCTTTGAATGAAAAGGAATTTCTCGGGGTCGGTCCGGTTGCGCCGAACGGCGTGTCAGCGCGCGAGAAACCGCCATTGCGCAGATTCGCGACGCAGCGTATCTCCGCGACATCGCCGGCTTAGCTCAGTTGGTAGAGCACCTGATTTGTAATCAGGGGGTCACAGGTTCGAGTCCTGTAGCCGGCACCAACTATTCGCAAATCAAGCGCCCGGCAACGTTGTCGTATTCGCGTCCGGATCGGGCGTGGCAGGTTTGAACGCAGCCACTTCCGCTTTCGCCGCCGCCAGCTTGCTCTGCGGCATCTGGCTTGCGATGGCGTCGACACGGGTTTTGGATTCCGTGTCGCCATTCGCGGCGGCGATGGAATACCACTTGTAAGCTTCCGCGATATCCTGCTTCACGCCTTCGCCGCGCTCGTAAAGCACGGCAAGATTGAATTGCGAGTTGGTGAGGCCCAGCGCCGCGGCTTTCGCGAACCAGCGGGCGCTTTCGTCGTAATCCTTCTGCGTGCCCAGCCCTTCGGCGTACGCGATGCCGAGGTCATGCATCGCCTGTCGGTTGCCCTGCCCGGCCGCGGCTTCGTACCAGCGCAGCGCTTCGGACGCGTCGGGTGCAACGCCGTCGCCATGCTGGAACAATTCCGCGGTCCAGTATTGCGCCATGGGATCGTGGGCGGCCGAGGCCTTCAATATCCATTTCGCCGCTTCGCGCTTGTCGATGGCGACGCCATCGCCTTTCAGATAGCGCAAGCCGATCAGCAGTTCCGCGCGCGGATTGCCCGATGCCGCAAGCGCCGAGAGTTTGTCGAGCGGGGTTGCCATCGCCGTTTTCGCCGGCGGAGATTTGTGTTGTAGCGCGGCGCGCGGAACGACGACGCGAATGGGCGTCGACCGGCCGACATTCTCGCCGATGGCATAAGACACCATCGCGCCCAGGACGAAGAACACGACGATCAGTCCGGCGATCGTCGTATTGGTGCGGTTCATCCAGGCGTGAAGCTTCTTCACTTTCTCCGCCTGCTCCATCTCCGCGAGCGCAGCGGCCGTCTTGGCAGCGGCGCGCGCGGCGGAGAGATAGGTGTCGGAGGCGGCTGTCAGCGGCTTTTCCGTGCGCTGCGCGTTCAATTCGAACTCGACAGGCTCGGCGATCTCGACCGGTGGAATATAGCCGGTTTGCGAGGCCGCATTGCGGGCCGCGGCTTCGAGCTGGTCGATGCGCATGGAGACGTTCAGCAGGCTCGTGCGCAATTCCGTCTGCGCATCGCGCAGACGCTTTTCGGCGGCCGACATGCGCGTGGTGAGATCGCCGGACAGTTCCGCCAGCCGTTTCTCGGAGGAATCGAGACGTGCGCCGAAAATGCGCGTGTTCTCTTCCTGCGCCGCGGCGGCGCCGCTTTCCTTCTGCACGCTGGAAAGACGCGCTTCGATGTCGGTGAGCGATTTTTCGAACACGCGCAGGCGGCGTTCCAACCAGGCGTCGACACGCGGCGGATCGGCGGGCTTTTCGGATTTCGGTTCGGTGGGCTGCGCGAAGGGAACCACCGAGGTTTCTTCCTCCGTCGTCTCGACAATCGCTTCCGGCACCACAATCGCGTCCGGCCCGGCTTCGAGTTCGATCGACGGAGCCGGTTCCTGGGAAGGAACGGGCTCCGGAACCTGAGGCGTGGGTTGCGACGAGAACATATAGGTGTCGCGCATCTCGCCCGCGAGCTTGGCCAGATCGTCGGCGATCACGCCAAGAACGAGATCCTGTTTCGTCGGGAAATAGGCAAACACCGTGGTCACGGAGAAGCCGGCTTCCTTGGCGACGGTGTGCAGGGAGAAATCAAGGGACTCGGTGCGGGCGGCCACCAGGCGCGCGGCGTCGAGGATCGCGCGCCGCGTGGCGCCGCGCTGCCAAAGACGCGCCGTATTGTTCCCTGTCGCGGATGCCCCCACGGCAATGCTCCGTATGATGAGCGTTTATAGCGCCGCGGGCCTTAACGAATTGCGGGCGAAGCCGTTAGACATTTCCGCAACCCGCTTGGAATCCGCGCGTTCCGGTTGTGCCATGATGAACCAGCCTGTTCATGCTGGGTTCAGCCGGTGTTCACGATAGTCATCTCCGGAAAGTAACTCAGTTTGACGAGGTATGAATGAAAGCGGTCTATGGCGTTTCCGCGGCGTTGCTGCTCGGAACTTCGATGCTTGCCGGCACGGCAATCGCGCGGTCGCGGGACGACAGTCCCCCGCCGCATGCGCATTTCACCGCGAGCGGCCAGTCCCATGCGCATGAAGACGTTGTTCCCACCCGCAGCAGCCCGGGAAGCTGGGCGTGGTCGCACGGTGCCAATGGCGGGGCTCATCCCAACCCGCCGCCGCAACAGAACTTCAATGCAAACGCGCACGCCAATGCGAATGTCAGCGCCGGCAACGGAAATCACAATGGCCGCAATCACAACGGCAACTGGGCGGCGTGGTCGCACAACAGCAATGGCGGGCACGCCGGCAATGCGCCGCATCCGCATTGGAATGCCAACAATCTGCACGATCACAACGTCGCGCATTTCAGCGCGCAGGATCGCTCCACATGGCAGCACGGCCATTGGCAGCACGGGCGCCATCACGGCCGCAATGGCTGGTGGTGGTATTCCGGCGGCAATTATTTCTTCTACGACCAGCCGGTCTATCCGTATCCCGGCTATGTCTCGGATTACTACTACGATGACGACTATTACGATGGCGGCGACGGCTACGGCGATTACACGCCGCCGGGTTATGGCGCAGAGCCGAGCGACGGCGGATATTACTGGTACTACTGCAACAACCCAGCCGGGTATTATCCGTATGTGAAGTCGTGCCGCGGCCCGTGGCGCGCTGTGACGCCGACACCGGACGCACAACAGCAGGGCTACGATCAGGACGACGATTCCGATGAGGGACCGCCGCCGGGATATAGCGACGACGATCGCGGCCCACCGCCCGGCTACAACAACGGCCCGGCGCCGCGCGATCAATACAACGGCCCCGATGACGAAGATCAGGGTCCGCCGCCGGGATACAATGACGACCGAGGTCCGCCTCCGGGTTACGACAATGGACCGGACGATGACGACGACAATGGTCCGCCGCCACCGCCGCGCTGATGCGGGACGAGCCTGACGGCTCAGACGCCGCGAGTCTTCCAGGACTCGCGGCGTTTTTTATGCCGGTTTCGGAATGGAATTGCCGCGCGGATGACGCGCATGTTCCCAACGCGTCAGCCCCATGATGATCGCGATGGTGGCGACATAGGCGATGAGCTGCGCGCCGTTCGGTGCGTCGCTGTATCCGATCAATGTGTGCAGGAGGCGTCCGGCGATGGAATCCTGCGAAAGCAGCCACGACGTATCCCACACCGTGCTCTGCAACACCTGCAGATAGCCGCCTTGCTGCAGGAACAACACCGCCTGCGCCGCCATGCCCGCCGCCAGCAACGTGATCAGCCACGCTGTTACGCTGAACAACTTGCCCGCGGGAATTTGCAGAAGACCGAGGAACATCAGCGCGGAGACGCCGGCACCAGCAGCCACACCCAGCGCGCCGCCGATCAGCATTGCCGATTGCGACGTGCCGCCCTGGCTGGCGATGCCATAGAGGAAAAGAACGACTTCGGAGCCCTCGCGCAGCACCGCGACGCCGACGACGATGGCGAGCGCGGCCAGCGATTTCTTGCCCGCAGACACGTCCGCGCCGACGGCTTTCATCTCGCGCGCCATCTCGCGGCCGTGACCGGCCATCCAGACGTTGTGCCAGGTGAGCATGCACACGGCGAGCAGCAGGATCGTGGCGTTGAAGATCTCTTGTCCCGAGCCTTCGAACAGCGAAGCCAACTCGCCCGCGAATGCCGCGACGAGGCAGGCGCCGAGCACGCCGCCGATGATGCCGTAGCTCACCCAGAGACCGCGGCGCGGAACGCCCTGCGTGGCGGCGAGCACGATGCCGACGATCAGGCCGGCTTCGATGACTTCACGGAAAACAATGACGAGCGTTGCAAGCATGTTACTTCACGATCACGACGCCTTGCGCCGTCGAAGAATGATATTCGCCCATGAATGGATATTTGCCCGGCGACAGCGGGCGGATGCGCACCATGCCGTCGCTGTTGCCCGCGACGACCTTTTCCACTTTCAGGGCCGAAGAGTCGAACTCCTCCGCCGTCGCGTCCTTGTTGGTGAGATGGATAGTGATGGGCTCGCCCGCCTTCACCGTGACCTGCGCGGGCGTAAACTTGTGATCCTTCAGCGTCATCTCGATCGGCGCATCGGCCAGCGCGGGCGTGGCGATCGCGAGCGCGGCAAAGGCCAGAAGAAGAGTTCTCATCGTTATCCTCATTTCGTCTTGCTGGGATAATCGAAGTCCCAGCTTGCGGTGATGGGGTTCCACCAATCTGGAACGCCGCTCGCCTTGTCGACATGGCGGATGAATCCGTTGCTCGACGGCGGCAGAATCTCATAGGTGAGCTTGTATTTTCCCGGCCCGGCCATCGCG
>Ga0153956_1002866_pt1 | contig 11992 bp, 12 predicted proteins | sample TSFL040MetaG_FD_104704 | JGI IMG/M metagenome (GOLD analysis project Ga0153956, IMG submission 104704) | Attine ant fungus gardens microbial communities from Florida, USA - TSFL040 MetaG | ecosystem: Host-associated > Fungi > Mycelium > Unclassified | place: USA: Florida, Wekiwa Springs...
CCTCCCGGCACGGTCCCTCCACCTCTCCCCCCGGGAGTGGCCCGGGAGAGACGGCGGGGGTGACCCTGGACGAACCTCCCCGCAGTTCGTGAGGGAAGGGTCACCCCCGCCGTCCCGTGGTCGGCCCCCTCAGCTGTTCCTTATGCGCCTCATAGGCGCATAAGGAACAGCTGGCCGGGCTCGGGGTACCCCGACGGCCCTGCCTCAGCCCTCGCCCGGGGCGACGACCTTGATCGTGCCTCGCAGCCAGGTGTGGATCGCGTCCATGAACCAGAGCCTGGTGCCGGCCGGTGCGGTCACCTCTTGGGCGAAGCGGCCGCCTCGTTCGGTGCCCGAGTACCAGGAGTCGCCGGGAAGCGCCTTGGTGCCCATCGTGTCCCAGCCGGGCGCGCCCGCTTCGGCGGGGTTGATCGTCGGCACGCCTTCGCCGTGGACGCCCTGCCACTCGGCGATCGACCAGCAGATGTGGCCGCGGGTGAAGCAGATCGCCTGGGCGTGCTTCGTTTTCGGCAGGTAGCCGCGGCGCACGAGGGAGAGCGTGACCGGCCCGACCTTCTGCGGGTTGGTCTTGTCGACGACTTCCAGCAGGTCGCCTTCGACCACCGTTTCTGGGCCGACAAAGGTCAGCTTGCCCGCGACTTCTTCGACCGCGATCGTCACCGTGCTCCCGGTCGGCGTCGGGACCGGCATCGAGGCGGCGGCGGTCGCACCCCCCGCGCCGAGCGCAAGCGCGACGATCGCGAGGAGGACTGCTCGACCCGGGGACGGCATCAAGCGGAGGATAAGTGGCTATCCGAGAACTCGCGCGTGCGACTGGCGAGTGCCGCACCGACCGAGGACGCCGCCCCGCGAAGTGTGTGCGGCGCGCCAGGCGTGCGTGGGAGTTCTCGGACAGCCACTAAGCTGCGGGCCATGGCCAACACGTACCTCCACACCTGTTATCGGATCGGCGACATCGACCGCTCGGTCGCCTTCTACGAGAAGCTCGGCTTCTCCGAGGTACGCCGGATGCCGATCGGCGACGAGGCAATCAACGTCTTCATGGCCCTCGAGGACGGCAACCCGGTCCTCGAGCTGACCTACAACCACGGCGTCGACGCCTATGAGCTGGGCACCGGGTACAACCACATCGCCCTCGCCGTCGCCGACCTCGACGGCACCCTGACGACCCTCGCCGAGCAGGGCGTCGAGCCCGAGAAGCCCCCCTACCGCCCCGGCGGCCGCACCACCGGCAGCCGCATCGCCTTCGTCCGCGATCCCGACGATTACCGGATCGAGCTGGTCGAGCGCGGCGACCTGACCGAGTGACGCCGGCTCAGCCGGAGGAGACGCCGCCGCCCGCGGGGGCGTGGGTCACTTCTTCGGGCGCTTCTTCGACTGGGGCTTCTTCCACTTCTCCTTCGACCCCTTCTTCTTCTTCTTCGCCTTCTTCGAATTCTTCGTATTCGTATTCGTTTTCTTCGAATTCTTCGCCGGAGCGCGAGGAGCCGCTGGTGGTGTGGCCGCCGGTCAGGGCGGAGAGTTCGGGCAGCGTTTCGGGGGCTTCGAAGGCCGGGCATTTGCCCGCGGTCGCCGCTTCCATGTAGTTGCGCCAGATCGGGCCGGCGGTCGGGCCGCCAAAGCCGGTCGTTTCGCGTGAGGCCGGGTGGCCGACCCACACCGCGGTCGAGAATTCAGGCGTGTAGCCGACGAACCAGGCGTCGGATTCTTCCTCCGAGGTGCCGGTCTTGCCCGCCACTTCCGTGCAGTAGGACAGGTTGGTGTAGCCGTTGCCGGTGCCGCCGGGCCCGTTGATCACGCCTTTGAGCACGTTGGTGACGTCGTAGGCCTGGCCTTGGGTGAGGACGCGCTCGCCCGATTCGCTTTCGATTTCTTCGACCTTGCCATCGGGGAATTCGACTTTGCTGATCGCGGTCGGATCGTGGTGGATGCCGCCGCTGGCGAGGGTCGCGTAGCCGTCCGCCTGTTCGAGCGGACTGACCCCGTGGGCGAGGCCGCCGATCGCCTCCGCGGGGACCGACTGAAGTTCGGCTTCGATGCCCATTTCGTGCGCGGTCTGGGTGACGTTTTCCGGGCCGACGTCGAGGTCGAGCTGGGCGTAGACGACGTTGATCGACTCCCAGGTCGCTTCTTCGAGCGACATCGTGCCGCCGCCCGGCTCGTCGTTGTTGACTTCCCAGGTGCCGCCGCCGGGGATGTCCAGCGTCATCGGCGAGGTGCCGTTGTAGTAGGTGTCCTTGGGATTGATGCCCTGCTTGATCGCCGTCGCCAGCACGTAGGTCTTGAACGACGATCCAGGCTGCCGCTGGGCCTGCCAGGCGTAGTTGAATTCTTCTTCGCCTTCTTCGCCGGGGGTCGAGGCGATGGCGAGGATCGCGCCGGTCTTCGGGTCGACCGAGGCCAGGCCGGTGACCGGCCCGCCGCCGCCGTAACAGACGCCCGATTCGGTGCAGCTGGCGACCGCCGCTTCGGCGTCCGCCTGGAGTTCGGGGTCGATCGTCGTGTAGGCCTTGAGACCGCCGTTACGAACCGTGTTGATCCCGTAGCGGTCGATCAGTTCTTCTTCCACCAACCGGAAGAGGAACGGGTCGGTCCGGTGCGTGTAGCGGTGGCCCGCGTGCACGCCGAGGCCGCTCGTCCGCGCCTTGAGGTAGCGATCGTGGGTGATGTAACCCTGTTCCCACATCGTCCCCAGCACCTCGTTGCGCCGCTGCAGGGCCGCCTTCGGGTCGAGGAACGGGTTGTATTCGGAGGGTGCCTGCGGCAGGCCCGCGATCAGCGCCGACTCGGTCAGGTTCAGTTCCCGCGCCGGTTTGTTGAAGTACGTCTGCGCCGCCGCTTCCACCCCGAGCGCGGTCTGCCCTTCGTTGGTCCCGTACGGCGCCGTGTTCAGATAGGTGTTGAGGATCCACTGACGGCTGTGCTGTTCGAAGAGCTCTTCCGCCAGCGCCGCTTCCTTGATCTTGCGTTCGATCGTGTCTTCCGGGTGGCGGATGTAGAGGTTGCGGACCAGCTGCTGGGTGATCGTCGAGGCGCCCTGCACCGGCTTGCCGCCCGCCAGCAGGTCCTTCCAGGCCGCGCGGGCGATGCCGGCGGCGTCAAGCGCGCCGTGTTCCCAGAAGTTCTTGTCCTCGATCGAGATCGTGGCGTTCTTCAGCACCTGCGGGATCTCCGCGCCGGGGATCGGCTGGCGCGCGTTTTCCGAGTAGATGTAGCCGATCAGCTTGCCGTCGGCGGTGTAGATCGCCGAGGTACGGCCCTTCTGCACCGGTTTGAGGTTCTTCAGCGGCGGCGCTTCGTTGTAGACGTTCAGCGCCCAGGCCGCGGCGATCCCGCCCGCGGCAGCCATCGCCCCGACGACGATCACGATCGGGATCACGATCTTGTGCCAGCGCGTCTTCTTCGGCAGCCGGCGGCGCCTGCGGGTCCTGGTGGCCATCGGCGGCGATTCTAGAGACGCAAGCTAATCGGCCCTTTAATCCGCGACGCCCTGGCAGCCCCCGCCCAGCACCGCTAGGAGCGGAGCTTGTAACCGCTCCGGAAGAGGCGCAGGTTGACGACGAAGAGCGCCGCCGTCGCCGCGGTCAGCGCGCCCAGCGCGAGCGGGATGTTCACTTCGGTGAAGCCGACGAAGCCGTAACGGACCAGGGAGATCATGTAGTAGACCGGGTTGAATTTGGTCAGCGTCTCGAACGGTTGCGGCAGGAGCGACGCCGAGTAGAAGACGCCGCCGAGGAAGATCAGCGGCGTCAGGATGAAGGTCTGGGCGAAGGCGACGTCGTCGAACTGCTCGGCGCGGACACCGATCAACACCCCGAGGTTGGCGAAGAAGAAGCCGACCAGGAAGAGCGACGGCAGCAGGACCAGGGCGTGGTCCACGGTGAGGTTGGTGAGCACGATCGCGACGATGAAGGTGAGCGTCGCGACGATCAGCCCGCGGACGAAGCCGCCGAGGCTGAAGGCAAGCAGCAGCTCGCGCGGCGAGGCGGGCGAGGAGAGCTGGTCGTGGATCGCGCCGAGGAACTTCTGTTGCAGGATCGAGGACGAGTTGTTGGTGAAGGCGTTGGTGGCGAAGGCCATCATGATCAGGCCGGGGATCACGAAGACGATGTATTCGATCCCGTGCAGCTCCTTGATCCGCGAGCCGAGCGCCCCGCCGAAGACCGAGATGTAGAGAAACGTTTCCAGCAGCGGCCCGCCCAGCGTCTGTTTCTTGATCTTCATGAAGCGCGATACCTCGCGCCGCCAGAGGCTGAGGAAGCGGATCTGCGCCGGACTCATGCGGTGATGCCGCCCTCGACGTGCGAGCGCGAGAGCTCGCGCCGCCCGACCAGGGCCAGGTAGGCGTCCTCGAGGTTGGCGACGTCATAGCGCTCGGCCAGCTCCTCGCTCGTCCCCTGCGCGGCGATCTGGCCGTCGGCGATGAAGGCGATCCGCCCGCAGAGCTGGTCGGCCTCCTCCAGGTAATGGGTGGTGAGCAGGATCGTCACGCCTTCCGCGTTGATTTTCTGGACGTAGTGCCAGAGCTCCAGCCGCAGCTCGATGTCGACGCCGGCGGTCGGCTCGTCGAGGATCAGCAGGCGGGGCCGGTGCATCAGCGCCCGCGCCAGGATCAGCCGCCGTTTCATCCCGCCGGAGAGGGCGCGGGTGCGGTCGCGCGCTTTCGCCGTCAGCGAGAAGGTCTCGAGCAGCTCCGCCGCCCGCTCCTGGCGGTCGCGCTTGCGCATCCCGAAATAACCGCCGTGGAATTCGAGCGTCTCCTCGCAGGTCAGGAACTGGTCGAGGTTGACCTCCTGCGGGGCGAGCCCGACCGCGGCCCGCGCCTCGCCGTAGTCGGAGATCGCGTCGTGGCCGAAGACGTGGATCTGGCCGGCGGTCGGCTGGGCGAGCCCGGTCGTGCAGTGGATCAGCGTCGACTTGCCCGCCCCGTTGGGGCCGAGAAGGCCGAAGAAGTCGCCCGGCTCGATCGCGATCGAGACCCCGCGCAGCGCCTCCACCCCGTTCGGGTAGCGTTTCTCCAGGTCGACGATCTCGAGCGCGTTGGCGGGCGATCCGGGCATGGAGAGGGCACGCTACCGGGCCGCCACTCCCGGCCGTCACTTAGGCTGCGCCCATGTCCGGTCCGCTGCTCGTGGTCGACGCGCCCTCGATGCTCTTCCGCGCCTTCTACGCGCTGCCGAAGACGATCACCGGGCCCGACGGCCGGCCGGTCAACGCCCTGCTCGGCACCGCGAACCTGGTGCTGCGGGAGATCGAGCGGCACGACCCGCGCGCCGTCGTCCTCTGCTTCGGCCCCGACGCCGCCGCCTACCGCACCGAGCTCTACCCGCCTTACCACGCCGAGCGCGAGGAGGCGATGCCCGCCGAGCTGCCCGACCAGTTCGCCGCGAGCGGCCCCTTCTTTCGCGCCTTCGGCTGGACCGTGGCGACCAGCGAGGACCTCGAGGCCGACGACCTGCTCGGCACCCTGGCGCGGCGCGAGGCGGAGGCGGGCGGCCGGGCGCTGATCATGACCGGGGACCGCGACATGTACCAGTGCGCGGCGCCGGGGATCACCGTCCTCTACGTGCGGACCGGCGGCAAAGGGGCCGAAGAGGTCGACCCCGACGGGGTCCGCGAGCGCTACGGCGTCGACCCCGAGCAGGTCCCCGACTTCATCGCCCTGCGCGGCGACCCCGCCGACGGCCTGCCGGGCGCCAAGGGGGTCGGCCCGAAGACGGCGGCCGAGCTGCTGCGCGCCCACGGCTCCCTGGAGGCGATCCTCGACAACGCGATCCGCGAGCGCCGTCCCAAACTGCGGGCGGCCCTGCTCGAAGGCCGCGACGACCTCCTCACCTTCAAGGACATCGCGACCCTGCGCGACGCCGGCGTCGACCCACCGCCGGACCGGGCGACCGACTGGGAGGGCGCCGCAAAAGCGGCGCTCGAACTGGGGATGCGGAAACTCGCCGAGCGCCTGATCGAAGCGGGGGCGCGGGGGTAGGGAGTTGATTCGGCCCGGGGAAGGGACGGGGATGGGGACGGACAAGGGACGGGCCCTCACGTCCACCGCTCGAGCAGGCCGTGGCTCGGGCAGGCGTGGCCGCGACGGCGGGGGTGACCCTTCCCTCACGAACTGCGGGGAGGTTCGTCCAGGGTCACCCCCGCCGTCCCTCCCGGGCCGTTCCCGGGGGAGAGGTGGAGGGACCATGCCGGGAGGGTCACGGGAGCCTCACGACAGACGGACGGATCCGTCACCGATGCGTGACCCCGTGACGAGGACGCGGGAAGGTCACGCTTCCGTGCGTCTTCCCCGGACGTCGCCATCGCGCTGCAGCTCTTGTGGTCGCCATGGCGACCATTGGCGCTGCAGCGCGATCCAGGATCAGGGCCCCGGAGGGTCCCCGCGCGGTGAGTTCGCAGTTAGCGACAACATGTGTCGCTAACTGCGAACGCGCTCCGGGCCGGGGTCCTGTGGGGGCCGGGAGGGCCGGGAGGGGCCGGGAGTGTGACGTCCCCGGCGTCTTCGTCACGGACCCTTGACGTCTTCCCACGCGAAGCCTCACGTCCTGGGCGCCTCATGGGGGTCACAGCCTGCCAGGACCCCCATGAGGCGCCCAGGACGTACCTCGGACGGCCGCAGGGGCCCGAGCCTCCACCTCGGACGGCCACCCGCTCCCCAGGCCACCCCGGCCCAGCTGGGCGGCGGCGCTACCCCTCGGGGGGCGGGCCGGCTTCTTCGGCCGCTTCGGCTTCTTCGCCGAGGAGGATGAAGAGGCTCCAGGCGGAGACCAGGGCCCAGACGCCCTCGAGCAGGATGAAGCCGAGCTGGCCTTCGACCACGGCGAGGATCGTGAGGATCGCTGAGCCGACCACGTTCAGGGTCAGGTAGAGGCGGGAGTCGGTCGGCAGTTCGCCGAGTTGGCTGCCGGCGAAGGCGCCGAGGATGATCAGCGCGCCGATGATCTGGATGACCTGGGCCATGGGGCGGAGAGTAGAGCGCGAGGGAGCGGCGTGCCGGCCGGTTAGGTTGGGGGGCATGGCGACGAGCTCGATTCCCTGGCGCGGCCCCGGCGATGGGCGCCCCTCCCTGCCGCTGCCGCCCGACCCGATGCCGCTGTGGCGCGACGGCGGCCTGCGCAAGCGCTGGCGGTACGTCGGCTTCTACGACGAGGCGCTGATGTTGTGCGCGGCGCGGGCCGAGGTCGGCCCGCTCGGGCAGTCCTTCTGGGTGCTCTGGGACCGCGAGCGCGGCCGCGAGCTCGCCCACACCGCGCTGCGGCCGGGCAGCCGCGAGGTCGTCCTCGACGGCCCCCGCCTCCTGATCGACGGCCCCGGTCTCCACGCCGACCTGCGCCTCGGCGAGTGCGAGCCGATCGAATCGATCTGTCCCAGCGGCGAGGGCGACGGCTGGGGGTGGACCCGCAAGCGGGCCGGGGTGCCGATCGAGGGCGTGGTCGAGACCCCCGGCCGGCGCGCCCGGGTCGAGGGCCTCGGCGTCGACGACGAATCGGCCGGCTACCAGGCGCGCCACACGAGCTGGCACTGGTCCGCCGGGGTCGGCACCGCCGCCGACGGCCGCGCCCTCGCCTGGAACCTGGTCGCGGGCATCAACGACCCGCCCGAGCGCAGCGAGCGCGCGGTCTGGGTCGACGGCGTCCCCCACGAGCCCGCCCCGGTGGCCTTCGACGGGCTCGAGGCGGTGCGCTTCGCGGAAGGCTCCCGCCTCGACTTCGAGGGCGGCGCCGAGCGGGCCCGCGACGACAACTTCGGCCTCATCCGCTCCACCTACCGCCACCGCTTCGGCACCTTCGCCGGCACCCTGGACGGCATCGAGCTGGCCGCGGGTCGCGGCGTGATGGAGTCCCACGCCGCCCTCTGGTGACCCCGCGCCCGCGGCGGGGCGGGGTCACCAGGTGTCGACCGGGCGGGGACGCCGATCTGGCGGCGCGCCGGCCGCCGCGCCCAGCGTCCTGGCGATGAGCTCCCGCGTCTCGGCCGGGTCGATCACGTCGTCGACCTCGAACAGCGCCGCCGCGTTCAGGGCCTTGGCGTTCTCTTCCGCCGCCGCGGTCAGCTCGCGCACCCGCCGCTCGCGCTCGTCGTCGTCGGCGATCTCCGCGAGCTCCTTGCGCAGCCCCAACCGCACCGCGCCTTCCAGCCCCATCGGCCCGAGGTGAGCGCCGGGCCAGGCGACCGTCAGCAGCGGCTCGTGCAGGCTGCCGCCGGCCATCGCCTGCGCCCCCAGCCCGTAGCCGCGCCGCAGCACCACCGCGATCAGCGGCACCCGCAGCGCCGCGCCGCCGACCAGGAGCCGCGCGGCGTGCCGGACCAGCCCCGTCGCCTCGGCGTCGGGCCCGACCATGAAGCCCGGCGTGTCGAGCAGCGAGACGACCGGCAGGCCGAAGGCGTCGCAGAGGGCGAGGAAGCGGGCCGCCTTGTCGGAGGCCTCGCTGGTCAGCGCGCCGGCCATGTGGCGCGAGTCGTTGGCGATCAGGCCGAGCGGCCGGCCCTCGATCCGCGCCAGCGCGGTCACCATCTCCGGGGCGAAGCGCTCGCGCAGGAAGGTCACCGAGCCGACGTCGGCGAGCGTCTCGATCACCGGGCCGACGGCGAAGGCGCGCCGCGCCCGCTCCGGGACCATCGCGCGCAGCGCCGCCTGGTCGGGCGCCGCGCCCGCCGGCGTCGCCCCCTGGAAGTAGCCGAGCAGCCGCTTCGCCACCGCGGTCGCCTCGGCCTCGTCGGCGGCGACCACGTCGACGACCCCGTTGCGCGCCTGCGTCGCCAGCGGCCCGACGTCGTCGGGGTCGACCTTGCCGAGGCCGCCGCCCTCGATCATCGCCGGGCCACCCATCCCCAGCGAGGAGCCCTCGGTGGCGACGATCAGGTCCGAGCAGCCCGCGAGCACCGCGTTGCCCGCGAAACAGCGGCCGGCGACGATCGCGATCCGCGGCACCAGCCCCGAGAGGCGCGCCCAGAGCGCGAAGGCACGGGTCTCGAGCGCCGAGACGGCCGGGTAATCGGTGTCCCCGGGCCGGCCGCCGCCGCCCTCGGCGAAGACCACCGCCGGCAGCCGCAGCCGCTCGATCAGGTCGAACAGCCGGTCCTTCTTGCGGTGCCCGAGCGACCCCTGCGTCCCGGCCAGGACCGTGTAGTCGTAGGAGAGCACCGCGCAGGCGGCGGCCGCGCCGAAGAGCTCGCCGTTCACCGTCGCGGTGCCGCCGATGAAGCCGTCGGCGGGGGTCCGCGCGATCAGGTCGTCGAGCTCGCGCCGCCCCCGCTGCGCGGCGATCGCGTAGCGCCCGTACTCGACGAAGCTGCCCGCGTCGACCAGGTCGGCGAGGTTCTCGCGCGCCGTCCGCCCGCCCGCCGCGTGGCGCCGCGCCACCGCCTCCGGCCGCGCCGCGTCCTCGGTCAGCGCCCGCCGCGCCCGCAACTCGGCGAGGTCGGGACGCACCGCGGCGTCGTCGTCCCCGGCCCCGTCGCCCACCGTCACCTCAGCCCTTTTCGAGCAGGTCCGCCAGCCGCTTCATGCCTTTGCCGTTGGCGCGGCGCATGAAGGCGCGGGAGAGGAAGGGGACGAGCCGTTCGGAGCGCGGCGCCCGCAGCCACGCCAGCTCGAATTCGATCCGCGTGCGGCCGCCGTCGAGCTCGGCGAAGCGGTAGGTGCCGCGCGTCCGGCGCTTGCCGTGGGCGTTTTCGCCCTCCTCGACGATCCGCTCCGGCGCCACCGACTCGACCACCTCGAGCGTGACCCGCTCGCGCGCGCCGGGCGCGTCGACCTGGGCCTTGGTGACCGCGCCGACCCCGCGCGGTGGCCCCTCGAAGCGCCAGTCCTTGAAGAGGTGGTCCATCCAGCGCTCGTGGTTGGCGGCGACGTCGACGTAATCGAAGACCTCCTCGCGAGGGCGGGCTACCTCGACCGTGACCGTGACGGGATCCGGCATCGGCCCCGATCCTAAGCGACTTAGGGCTGGGCGCCGGGCGCACCTTCGCCGTTGGCGGGGGCACCGGCCGGTCGGTCGGCGTCCGCGTCGGGCCCGTCGGCGGCGGTGACCCCGGCGTCCGCCTCCGTCCCGGGGACGAAGCCGTTCGGCGCCGGTTCGAAGGCGGCCATGCCGACGACCAGCGCGGTCGACTCCTCGCCGCTGCCCGCCATCCGCCGGCGGCAGAGCGCGTGGATCGCCTCGAGCCGGTTCGTCACCGCCTCGAACACCGCCGTCACTTCCGCCCAACCCGCCTCATCGACCGCCATCGGCATCCAGTTGAGCGTGGTGTCGTCACGGGCGTCCATGGTGCCCGCCTCGAGCGCGTCGGCGGCCTTGTCGAAGAAGGTCCCCAGGGCGGCACCGGTGACCCCGTCGCGGAGGCTCTTCGGCACCTTGCGCCAGTCCTGGTGGCCGATGTAGGAGCGCGGCCGGGCGCGGAAGTAATGCTCGACCGCCCCGCGCCGCCGCGCCGTCGCGATCTGCTCGATGCAGCCGCACTTCTCCAGCACCCGGACGTGGTAGGCGACGTTGCCGAGCGGCGCCTCCAGCAGGTCGGTCAGCTCGCTCGGACTGGCTTTGCGAAGCTGGACGACTTCGAGGATCTTCACCCGTAGCGGGTGCCCGAGCGCCCGCACCAGACGTTGGTCGATGCGGTTCGGTCGGCGGCGATTCATTGATCGGGCAGTTTTGCGCAGATATGCCTGTCCGGTGCAAACAATCGCTCGTTTGTGTTGTGCGATTGGACCATTTTGATTTACCCCGACAAAGCGAGGCGAGGCCGGATAAGCCGGGGCGGGAGGGGTCGCGAGAAAAGTTTGACGGGCGCTGATCGTTCAAACAAGGTTCTGCGCTGTTTTTCACCGCATCCAGCGACCCCTCGACGCGATCGGCTTTAATGCGGGCGGGCTACTAACTCAATTTTTTTGGAGGATTGCTTGGGAACCATTCCGACCAAAGGCTCGGCCAGGAGGAATCCGGACTTCATCAGTCCACAGCTGGCGGCGGCGATGTCGCACCCGACCCGGGTGCAGGCGATGAGCGTCCTGCTCGAGCGCACCGCCTCGCCGCGCCAGGTAGCCGAGGCGATCGACGAGCGGCTGAACAACGTCACCTACCACATCAACCAGCTGCGGAAGCTCGGCTGCGTCGAGCTGGTGCGGACCGAGCGGGTCCGCGGCGGCCGGGTCCTCGAACGCTTCTACCGGGCCACCCAGCGCCTCTACCTCGACGAAGACGCGTGGCAGACGCTGAACGAAAAGGAGCGCCTCGGCCTGGTCGGCGTCTCGCTGCGCATCATTTCCCAGGACATCACCGCGGCGATGGCGGCGGGCACCTTCTTCGGCACCGACAACGCCCACCTCTGTCGCACGCCGATGGTCGTCGACCCCGCCGGCTGGCGCGAAGTCACCGAGCTGCTCGAACGGACGAGCGAGGGCCTCTTCGAGATCGAGGCCCGAGTCGCCGAACGCTCCTCCAACGGCACCCCCGCCGACATCCACACCCGCGTCCAGATGCTCCAGTTCCGCGCCCCCGGGCCCGCCGCCCAAAAGGCCGACGAGGACGCCGAGTGAGCGAAGCGCGTCGTGGCCATCCGCGCCCCCTTCGGTGGGCGGCGGGGGCTCCGGCCCGGGCGGCCGTCCGAGGTGGGGCGCGGGTGTCCTGGGCTCCTCATGGGGGTCCGGGCAGGCTATGACCCCCATGAGGAGCCCAGGACGCGAGGCTTCGCGTGGGAAGACGGCAAGGGTTCGTCACGAAGGCGCCGGGGACGTCACACCTCCCGGCCCCTCCCGGCCCTCCCGGCCCCTGCGGGACCCCGGCCCGGAGCGCGTTCGCAGTTAGCGACACATGTTGTCGCTAACTGCGAACTCACCGCGCGGGGACCCTCCGGGGCCCTGATCCTGGGGTCCGGATCGCGCTGCAGCTCTTGTGGTCGCCATGGCGACCACAAGAGCTGCAGCGCGATGGCGACGTCCGGGGAAGACGCACGGAAGTGTGATCTTCCCGGCGTCCTCGTCACAGCGCCA
>Ga0153956_1002867_pt1 | contig 11984 bp, 6 predicted proteins | sample TSFL040MetaG_FD_104704 | JGI IMG/M metagenome (GOLD analysis project Ga0153956, IMG submission 104704) | Attine ant fungus gardens microbial communities from Florida, USA - TSFL040 MetaG | ecosystem: Host-associated > Fungi > Mycelium > Unclassified | place: USA: Florida, Wekiwa Springs...
GTTGCAGGATCGGCAGACTGGTAAGAATCCAGACTTAAAACATCCACCACGTCATCGCCGGGATAGCGTTCCAAATACTCTTTTTCATCTTTGAAATTGTCCGAAGGATTGTACACGATCAGCAGGTTGTGCAAATGCTTTATCTCCCGCAAATAATGGATCTGGTAACGCCATAGTTTTTTAAAATCGTCTGCGCTGCAAGTGTTCCGACACCACCAAAACCAGTTGCCAGAAAATTCGTGGAATGGCCTGTACAGGATTGGAATCGCTTCGCCGTGAGCGCCTTTCAGTGAACTTATAAATGCTGCAACTTTATCCAGCCACGTTTGATATAAAGCATTGTTCACGCCGCCCGGCAAGATACTTGCTACTGTGCCGTGCGTGGTGTCCCACGCGGTTTTGCCGCCGCCCAAAGGACTTGGCGAATGCCAGCTAAAAGTAATCACGCCGCCATGCGCATAACCCCATTCTACCGCGTTCTTAACGAGCGAAAACGGATTGCCGTCAATGTCTTTATCATGGCCGCTTTCCAATCCGCTCAAATCCCAGCCAAAGAGTCCGGGATAATCTCCTGCAATGCTTTTCACATCGCTGCTGTCTTTTTGATATTTCCAATGAATGCCGTAAGCAAGGTCATCCTGATGCCCGAAAAAGAATCCGTTTTTTGAAGACTTAATAAGGTTGTTATAAAGATTTTCGGTTTCTTTAGTTCCATTTCTATCGGACAATAATCTTCTTTGGCCATAGGTATTGCCGTTAAAAATACTAAGCAATAAAATCGATAAATAAATATATTTCATGGTATTATGGTCTCATAAATGATTCAATTACTTTCCAAGTAGAGGTATCACTGTTATATACGGAATTTAAACCCTGCTCTTCATTCGGAGGGTCGCCTATCCACGCATCTCCTGCTTTCCAAAATACCTGTCCTTTATCAGGTCTCCCAAGCCCCCCGAATGCCCAGAAATTGCAACCTGCAATTCCTTTCTTACGACTTTCTTCAAAAATAAATTTATAATACTCATCTCGCAAATTGGTTTTCGCCTGTGGATCGTAAGACACCTTATCTCGGGGCAGGCCGAATTCTTCTATCACCAAAGGTTTATGCAATTCCTCTGCTATGCGGGTATGTTCATCTATATACTTTGCAGAATTATTAATAATGTTTGTCCAGCTTTTTGCTATAGAAGTATCTTGAAAATATCCCCAATTTTTTGGCCAGATATGTATGGTTAAGTAGTCTATATTTTTGTATGCATTAATTTTTTTGTATAGGCTAATATCATCGTTTGTTCCGGCCATTCCTTCTGAACCGATTGTGATCAAATGATTTCTGTCGATGTACCGTATATATTGAGACATATTTTTTATCCACCTGCAAAAGGAGTTGAAAGAGGACTGTAACATTGGTCTCGGTTCATTGGCGAGCTCCCACGCCATTATAGTGGGATCATTCTTGTATATCCTATTATTATAGATATTTCTTCTGTTTAGGATAACTTCTACCTGTTTTTTATAATCACGAATACAGGATTCACAATCATAAAATTTGCTGACATAATACCTTTGCTCGTCCCAGGTCATTCTGGAATTCATTTTCTGCCGGGAAATCTCTCCGCTCCAATTCACATATTGTAAAAAACCACCGCTCCATTCCCAATTATTACTTAGGTATATCACTGCATGCATGTTTCTCTTGCTCATTTCGTTAAGCAAGAAGTCAAGCCCTTGAAGCACCTTTTTATTGAATAAGCCTTCTCCGGATTGCAACGGCGGGCTAACTCGCGGCATACCGTTATCATTACCGGATCCTTCCGCGCCTGCTAAAATTCTCAAATTAAATATACCTTTTGCTTTCAAAAAAGATAATTCTTCCGTCAATCTTATTTTATCTACTTTATTATTGCCCAATAAAGGGCCATACCAATAATTAGTACCAATAAAATAATAAGGTTCACCGCTTAATCTGAATCCGGTATCATTCCTTCGAATAAAGGAGTTTAACACTTTCGTTTCTTGTGAAAAGCAAAAAATAATTCTTGTCAGCAAAACCGCCAGCAGGCAGTACTCTTTCCATTTTGTCATTAAAAAATTGTGTTATTAGTATTGACAAAAGCCTGATTAATGTATTTCGATATTTTCTGCATTTTCCTTATAAAGGCGTATATTTTTACCGGCAAACGTTTTAGCATCGTTTATATAAACATCTTTACTGTTTTTGAGAGATATGGCCGGTTTATCTGCAATAGCTGCGTCTCCCCTGAATCCATCAATATTTATTCCTTCTATATTCTCCAGTTCCAATGCATTAGAAAATATATCTGATATAGCATCTTGCCAATGAACGGTCGTATTCCTGATTGACAGACTGTTGATATCTTTTGCATAAAGAGCCGGAATATCGTGCTTGAAGATTCCTAAAGAAACATCATTCGTAGGCCTCAAATCAAAATTTCCTCCGTAAGCATTTGTGAGCGGTCCGTTTTTTAATGTCAATTGTATATTGTCGAAAGATATGTTTTTCAATATGCTTTCTCTTGAACCATATAATACGATACCTTCTTCACCTGTGGCGACAATGTCGGAAAATTTAATATTTTTTATTTGGCCTACTTCCTTGCTGCCGATGCCTGGTAATGCAGAAATATGAATAGGCTCTCCATGTCCCCACCACTGGCCGGTATAGAGCCTGGTATCAATAATCATATTGGAGAAAATCATATTTTCCATGTCTCCTTTCATTCTTTGAAATATGCCGATTCCCCTGTTTGAGCCGTAAATACGGATATTGTTAAACAGAAGATTTCCTGAATTATTGCCATCGAGCGCATTATATCCAACCCTGATACCACATGAGCGAGAAAAAAGATTACAATTGCTTACGGTAACGTTTCGAGAAGCACTAATAGCCAGGGCGTCATCGCCTGCACGGATATCGCAATCTGAAATAATGAGGTTAGTAGAATTATAAGAATCGATGCCGTCACTGTTAGGAATACTCATATTGTTATCAATCGATATACCTTTGACTTTTCCGTCGTTGCAGTCCAGAAATGCCATTGACCAGTTACCTGCATTTTTGATGGTAATATCATTCACCTTGACTTTCTTACATGAAGCGAATATCACTACGATACCCAGCCTGTTCTGATAATCTCCTTTCCATTGCAGGGGATCGTCCTTAGTACCGTATTTGTTATTCATATAATCATTTCCCTGCCGGGTATACTTTTTATCATAATCGGTTCCGCGCTGCAAACTATCTTTATACATAAAGCTTAGTCCGTTACCATCTATTACGCCGGATCCTGAAATAGAAACATTCGTAGCATTATGAGCAAACACAACACCGATTCTTTCTCCTGCGCCTATGCCGCTAAAATCATAATCTTTTTCGTAAAAATAACTGCCGGTATCTTTAGATGCAAGTATTATTGCTCCTGCGCTTAAATAGAGATTCACATTGCTGAAAAGCTGAAAACTTCCCGTTACATATGTGCCTGCAGGTACATATACTGTTCCTCCGCCGTGTTTTACACAATCCGATATAGCAGCATTAATAGCCTTGGTATCTATAGAGACCCCATCTCCGAGAGCACCATAGTTTTTTATATTATAAGAATATGTATGTTCATTTAAATCGTTTTGCGCCGAACAATGTAAAACGCATAAAACACTAATACTTATAAGAAAGATTATTTTATTCATTCTATTTTTATATAATTTTAATTCGGGTTTAAACTAAAGAGGTACTATACGGAAATTGCAAATGGAGAAATCACTCACGCTGGGATTAGCATCTTTCAACATGAACTCCATTATCATCGAAGAAGAAAATACAAAGCCGTCTAAACTCCAATTCTTTAACGGCACGGTAAATGTCTCCCATTTGCCTCCTGTACTAAATGGATAAGATCCATTGCCTATATCATAAAAATATTCCCTGAAATCGCCGCTATTAAAGCACATATACAATGAAAGCGGCATAGTATTGCCGGAAGCCGGAGTATAAAATTCAAATTTAACAGCATAGTTTTTATAGAGGGCAGGATCAGCAACCAACTCTCCAGGAATTGCGCAATTATTACTACAGAACGGATCCCATGCATAACCTCCTTGCCAGGGTTTGGCAACATGAAAGTATGTACCATTAATTGATATAGGATTTGGCCCGTCGGACAGATACGAAGCGCCATTCCATCCTGTGAACGGATCCATGCCGAAGAGTAAATTCCTACTGTCCATATACCATGCCGAAGAAGTGTCTTTTGCGTTGATAGGTGCAGAGCCTTGAATAATAACAGGCCCTTCTTTGGCCCCCGCAGGAACAATCAGCTTAATAGCAGTAGGAGTAACGGATAGTACTTTAGCCACGGCTCCACCAGTGAATATAACAGACGAACTATCCGGTTTAAAATCATATAAATCGAAATTCTTTCCGACTAATGTCATTGTGTCCCCAATAGGTGTATACTCATTAAACATTCCTGTAAATTCAAGCGCCGGTACATTTACTACAAATGAATAGGTAGTTGTCCCACCTTTTGTTACAACTGTCAATGTATTATTTACATTTTGCGGAATGGCACGAGGTATTTGCAATGTGATAGTTGTATCATTTGCATAAAACAAAGAGTCGCCAACTACCTGATCATTAAGTGCCACAGTTTGAGTAGTAGCGAGATTGACACCGTATATTTTTATCCATTGCTCAAAAGAACCTGCGGAAATATTTGTTGAGTCAGTCGGTTGCTCTACTCTGTATATGGACGGTTGTCCATAGCCCAGTTTATCATTCTTGCTGCAAGAGAAAATGAATGTATATATCAGCAATAGTGCTATTGAAATTTTTACATTTTTCATCTGTATCTGTTTATTGTTTTTATCGACTTTGGGTAATGATCCCTCTTAACGATTATTACAGGTAATAATATTGTATAACCTCATTGAACGCTACAATAGTTATTGAATTACCATCCGGGATTATTACCACCCAAGCTCCTGTTTGTATTTATTTCATCTGTCGAAATCGGGAAAAGAAGGTTGCGCGAAGTTCTAACCTTAGTCAACGCATCCTGCCCCTGTTTCATTACACCAAGTTTATTCATCACTTGTAAATAAACTCCCCAACGTAGCAGGTCATATCTTCTTTTTGCCTCAAAAGTGAATTCTCTGCCTCTTTCCGCAAAAACGAAAGAGCGGAAATCCTGTTGGGATATATTTTCCGGAGCAGGAGATGCCTTACTTCTCGTCCGTACCATGTTTAAATATTTGTAGGCGTCTGCAGTTGGGCCACCGTTTATTTCATTGTCTGCTTCCGCAAACATCAGCAGCACATCGGCGTATCTGAGCATTGGAAAATAATTGTCGGAATAACTGGTTCCGGGATCTGTTACATAACTGAATTTGTTGGAATAGGCCCTGTCGTAATAAGTCCCGTCAAACCTGTAGGTATTTCCCTGTGCGTCTGTTTTGTAAATGGCGGTATCTTCCTGAGGGTACAAAATATAATTGGTATATTGGGGTTGCCCGTAATCTACGATATACTGATGCGCTACTCCATTGAGGATACGAGTGTCATTATGTTCATATTCCTTATAATGATTGTCGCTCATCCAGCATGCTCCTACATAGCTTCTGTCTGACGGCGCGCAATTGAAGTAATAGTACAGATTTGTTTCAAGGTTACTGTTTCCTGCCAATGCCTGAATCTCCCACATCCATTCTGTTTGGTTTCTATTGGCAACCGTCCATAGATCCATGTAGTTAGGAAATAAAGAATACTCGCCGCTATTGATCACTTTTAAACACTCTGCTTTGGCCGAATCGAAATATGCTTTACTGTCAAGCCCTTCATATCCGGATACTACATCTTTTTGATAGGCGTAACTCGCATTGTCCGGGCCTCCTTGTATGCTGATGGATGCGTCTTTAAGCGACCCGGAGGCCAATGTTAAATATGCTTTTGCCAAAAATGCCTGTGCTACACCTTTTGTAACTCTTCCTTTTTCTCCCGATCTCGAGTCACTTGCCACAAACAACAATTGCTCTGCCATCTTAAAATCCGAAATTGCCTGATTGAATGTTTCCAGGACGGTAGCTCTCGGCATTTCAGCCTGATCTCCTGAAGCAAGCGTCTTGATATGTAACGGAACTCCACCATAAATGCAAGCAAGGTCATAATACGACCATCCCCTTAAAAAATAAGCTTCTCCTTTTAGTCTGTTTTTAAGGTCGTCATCCATAGAGGCATTCTCAATATTTTCCAATACAGCATTTGCCCTGCTAATGATCAGATAATGATCTGCCCAAATGTTATTGATCCCCCAGAATGCAGAAGGATTGCCTTCCCCGATATTACCAAGGAACCATTCTGCGCCATAAGCGTGATCACAGTCAAGATCAATTAACCAATAGGGTTGTTTTATAAGTCCCCAACCCCAGAATGTATTATAAATCCCATTGACTGCAGCAGTCGCTTCATCGGCATTTTTATAAAAGTTCGCTGTGGATAAGAAACTGTAAGGAGTCTCTTGCAAGGTTTTATTGCAACTTGCGGCAAGAACAAAAAATGACATCGAATATATACCGATCAAGAATTTTTTAAGTCGCATAGCTTCTGTTTTATGATAGTTAGAATATACATTGAACACCAATATTGATTACCTTGGAATTAGGGTATCCACCCATATCAACGCCGCGGCGCGAGGCATCATCGCCATAACCGTTTACATCAGGATCATAACCGGAATATTTCGTAATGGTAATCAGATTTACACCACTGACATAGGCTCTTAAAGTCCGGAAGAAATTTGTCTTCAATTTTATATTATAGGACAGTGTTACACTCTTTAGCCTGATATAAGAGCCATCTTCGATAAATCTTCTTGTAAAATGAAAAGAACGCCAATATTGATCTTCTGCCTTAGGACTTTTGGCGTTTTTCCAATTGGTAAACGTCCAGCGATCGTTATATTGTTTCTGTGTTATGTTATTAAATTGACCCGTATTCGCCAGGAAATACGAATTCATGTTAATGATATCATTACCGTATGAGCCTTGGATTAAGAAGTTAAGCGAAAAATTTTTATAGCTGAAATTATTAGTTAACCCATAAGTGAATTTAGGATTGACATCTCCTATGTAGGTCTGATCAGCGGAAGTGATTACGCCATTATGATCGAAATCATGATATTTAATTTCTCCAACCATACGCTTAATTATAGCATCTCCCTGTCCTGCCATTACGGGATCAGCACGTACTTCCGCTTCATTCTTGTAGATTCCGTCTTCCACATATCCGTACAATGCGCCGATAGGTTTACCGACTGCCTGGATAAAAGGTTGGTCACCGTTTGTATTTATGCGTGTAGCAAATTGTTGTTCCAAACCATTGCCGAGACTAAGTATTTTATTTCTGTTAAAAGATATATTACCGGAAACATCCCATACAAAATTTTTTGTTTTAACAGGAACTCCTTCCAGCATTAATTCAAGTCCTTTATTTGCTATTTCTCCGCTATTGATTAATTCATTGCTATATCCTGTAGAAGGAGGAATCGTAATATTTTGCAGGAGATCATGTGTACGTTTATAATATATATCTCCATGAAATGAGAGCCTTTCGTTTAAAAAGCTAAGGTCAAGACCTGCATCATACTGATCCGTTGTTTCCCATTTTAAGTTCGGATTAGCAGGGCCTGAATATTGATCATCGGCATATCCGTTCACAAGGCTCCCATTAAACGTGTATGGAAATGAAATAAGTTTTGAAAATGTAGCATAAGAACTTATAGCCTGATTACCGGTTCTGCCATAACTCAGTCGCAATTTTGCATCATTTAATACATTTTTATCTCTAAGTCTTTTCATAAATCTTTCGTTAATGATTTTCCATGCAAAAGCACCGGAAGGAAAATAAGACCACCTGTTTTGCTTTGTAAATTTGCTGCTACCGTCGGATCTGAAAGATAGGGTGAACAAGTACCTGTCATCATAAGAATCAGTAATCCTTCCGAGAAAAGAAACTATATTTGATTTAGTCCTATTTGTGATCGGTTGTGTATAGTTCGCCCCACCGGCCATATTATTATCCTGTAATACATCATTAACAAAATCGCTCGCCTGTTGGCTTTTCGTTCTGCTTTCATCATCTTCGTAAGTAGCGCCTGCTACTATATTGAAATCATGCTTTTTATACGTTTGTGCATAGGTTAGGAGACTTTCGGATGTTATAGATGTATACCATCCCTGTGCCTGATAAGCTAATCCGAGTGCAGATTGTCCTTCATATACGGTTCGAGGATAATATTGCTCACGTTGATTATTAAAATAACTGATGCCGACATTTTGCCTGAATTTCAAATGTTTCGTAATAGTTGCTTCTATATAATTTGCCGAGAATATCTGTGCAATACCTATTTGGTTTTTTACCTGAGTAATATAAAGATATGGGTTAGAAACCTGGGTTGCAGCCGTATAATCGTGCGTGGCGGAATCGTATAAAAGCAATGTGGGAGAATATGCCAATGCAGCCTTTACTACCCCTACCCCTCCATCTAAATTTTCATTATTTGTTTTAACGAGCTTATTCGTGGACGAAGCGAAACTTGTATTTGATCCGATCACTAACCACTTCTTGACATTTCTGGTTATATTGGCACGTATGCTGTATTGGTTGAATTTGGAGGATAATAACACACCTGCCTGATTCAGATAATTCCCCGAAATAAGATAATTGCCTTTACTGTCTCCTCCCGAAAAACTCAGCGTATAATTATTTGTTATCCCTGTACGGAAGATCATTTTTTGCCAATCGGTACTATGTCCTATATAATCCTTAGGGCCTTTGAAATAGACCATTGAATCCGGATTTGTTGCCGACTGTTGATAATTTCCCGGATAAGGTAGGTTTCTTGGTGTAGGCGAAGGTTCGAAATAGTTCGCATTTGATACACCCTCATTTTCCATCGTTGCATATTCATAAGCATTCAATACTTTTATTTCTTTTACAGGGCTTGCTATACCTGTATTGAAATCCGCTTCTACTTTATCCTCTCCCGATTTTCCTTTTTTAGTGGTAATGATCACAACGCCGTTGGCTCCGCGTGAACCATAAATAGCTGTAGCTGATGCGTCCTTCAAAACATCTATTGATTCTATATCATTAGGGTTTAAGAAGGATAACGGATTAACGGTTGTTTGCTCTCCCGAACCAGAAGTTGTCGAAGGAGTTGCATCACCATTACCTACAACATAGGGAATACCATCTATTACATACAAAGGCTGTGTTCCGCCCAAAAATGAATTGGCGCCCCTGACCTGTACATTAAAGCTTCCTCCGGGAGTCCCGTCGCTTTGAGTTACAACCACACCCGGAATTTTCCCCTGCATGCCGGATAAGATATTCGTCGGGTTGCCCTGAACAAGAGCGTCTCCACTTAATGTAGATATAGATCCCGTCAAGTCCTTGCGCTTTGAGGTGCCGTATCCGATAACAACAACATCATTCAGTCTTGATTCGCTCAATTCCATTTGAACATTTATTGGCTTCCCCACAATAATAGGCTTAACAATGTCTTTTTTCCCTACACAGGAAAATTGTAAGAACTTTGTTCCGTCTGAAACTGAAATCGAATAATTTCCTTTTTCATCGGTAAGCGCATGTTTGGTTCCTCCAATCTCCGTTACAGAGACCAAATTTAACGGTTGCCCGTTTTCATCTTTTACATTACCTGTAATCGTACGCGACTGGGCATAAGTAAAATTCGCCGACAAGAAAAAAAGGATGAAAGCAAAAAGAATGTAACCTTTTTTAATAATCATCATCGTTTGTAAGTTTTGGTCAAAAGTAGAACCTTTGTATGCACAATCATAATACTATTTTATCTTATGTTGTTTAATTTTTAACACATAAAGAAAAATTTTACAAAATATATTAGTTGGTATCTTAATCCTTCGATCAGATATTCGAATTAATTTCTCCTCTATTATCCTCTGTAACTATTGTATATGCTGAGTTAAATAAAGAAATTAAAATAGAATAATAATCCAAAAATTTCACAAATTAAAATGTGGATGCATAATATTCTGAGGTGTTTATTTCGTGTTATTAGTAATACTTTTTTACTTTATTAATATGTACCATTAAACATTATTCAATACTTTTATGCCATAAAATCAACGCTATGGAAATCTTCCGGGAAATAACGCCATTAACGCAGAACGATTGTTTTACGATGGCATCGAGACATAAAACCAATTTTGATTTTCCCCTGCATACGCACGAAGAATTTGAGCTCAACCTGATCCTGAATGCCAAAGATGCCAAGCGTGTGGTGGGCGACCATATCGAGTTTATCGACGACAAAGAACTTGTATTTGTCGGGCCGAACCTTCCCCATGCGTGGTTTACGGAAAAGTGTACGAGCGAGGATATTCATGAAGTAACCATACAATTCCACAGGGATCTGCTGGACGATAAATTTCTACAGAAAACACAGTTGAACTTTATGCGCATCATGTTTGAGAAGTCGGTCAATGGTATTCTGTTTTCAAAGGAAACGATCGACCGCATCAGCCCGCGCATTTTGGCTTTGGCAAACAAAACGGGCTTCGATTCCGTGCTGGAATTATTATCCATTTTGCACGACCTTTCCATATCGAGAAATATCACCACGCTTTCGGGCAATAGTTTTACCAACGGCATTGTATCATACAACAGCCGCCGGATCGATAAAGTAATGGAATATCTGCAAAACAATTTCAGCAAAGAAATAGGCCTTACCGAAGCAGCCAAAGTAACCAACATGACCGAAGTGAGTTTCAGCCGTTTTTTCAAAAGCAAAACCGGCAAAACGTTTATTGATACACTCAATGAAATAAGGCTCGGCAATGCGACCCGTATGCTGATCGAAACATCGCAGGGCATTGCAGAAATTGCCTATAACTGCGGCTTTAACAATATTTCCAATTTCAACCGGACATTCAAAAAAAGAAAAGGCTGTACGCCAAAAGAATTCAGAGAGGGATTTTCCGGAACAAGAATATTCATTTAAAGAATTAATTGTCTTATTGGAAATACCTTTTTATTTACCTGGGCTTCTTTGCCGCTTAATGCGGAAATTTTATCTCATAAATATTCTGCCACAGCTTGCCTGTAACGTAAATTTTATCCTGTACAGAATCGTAAGCGATGCCATTCAATACATCGGCGACCGGATGTTTCATTTTTGCTTCATTAACAAGAGAGGCCAAATCAAGTTTGCCGATAATATTTCCGTTAGAAGTATCAATTTTTACGATCTCATTTCTGTACCAGATATTGGCATAAATATATCCTTTGATGTATTCCAATTCGTTCAGGCTGTCTTGCGGCATTCCGTCTTGGGTAACGCTCAAAACTTTGACGGGTTTGAGATTTGCAGGATCGAGATAAGTTAAATGATTGGAGCTGTCGTCCATGATCAAATATTTTCCGTCGGTGGCCAAAGCCCATCCTTCCGGGCTTGGGAGAGGAAACGAACCGATATTCTTAAAGGATTTTGCATCGTAAATAAACCCGATTTGACTGGTATAAGTAAGCTGATATAGTTTATCGCCTAAAAATACAATTCCTTCACCGAAGTATTTAGTTTTATCAATAGAAATTTTCTTATCAAATTTTCCCGTTTGTAAATCATCTGTTCCAATGACTGAATTTGTATAAGGAATTTCGCCTGGCGCGCCCGAACTTTCAAATATTTTTCCGTCGTGGAAAACAAATCCTTCGGTAAACAAAGTAGTATCGTGCGGAAAATAATCAACAACGGAATAATTGATAAGCGGAACGCTGGAAGCATTGATTTCAGTGGATTGCGCTGAATTTGACGAAGAATTATTTTTACAACCGGCAACAGTGATAAGCGCAATAAAACAGAAAATTTTTTTAGGATAAAACATTGCCGATTTGTTGTTTACAGAGATTGCCGCCTGCGCAGCAA
>Ga0153956_1002868_pt1 | contig 11981 bp, 5 predicted proteins | sample TSFL040MetaG_FD_104704 | JGI IMG/M metagenome (GOLD analysis project Ga0153956, IMG submission 104704) | Attine ant fungus gardens microbial communities from Florida, USA - TSFL040 MetaG | ecosystem: Host-associated > Fungi > Mycelium > Unclassified | place: USA: Florida, Wekiwa Springs...
ACACGTCCGGGTCCTATACCGATCCCGCCGCGCAGATCGACATCATGGCCGGCCTGCCCATGCTCCGCCGCGACTGGGTGCTGGCGCGCGGCGATGTCGAGGATTACGACGCCCGCGCCGTGAAGGCCGAGGACAATGGCCAGCTCGGGCCCGATCGCAGCGGCGGCGTCCGCCCCTTCCCCAATGTCGTGAAGCGCCCCCTGCGCGCCAAGGCGGGCATGAACGTCACGCAGATGCATTATGCCCGCCGCGGCATCATCACGCCCGAGATGGAATATGTCGCCGAGCGCGAGAATCTCGGCCGCGAGCGCCTCGGGGAGTATGTCCGCGACGGCGAGGACTGGGGCGCGTCCATCCCCGATTACGTGACGCCCGAGTTCGTCCGCGACGAGGTCGCGCGCGGCCGCGCCATCATCCCCTCCAACATCAACCATCCGGAAAGCGAGCCGATGGCGATCGGCCGCAATTTCCTGGTCAAGATCAACGCCAATATCGGCAATTCGGCGGTCGCCTCGGACGTGGCGAGCGAAGTCGACAAGATGGTGTGGGCGATCCGCTGGGGCGCCGACACGGTCATGGACCTGTCGACCGGCAAGCACATCCACGAGACGCGCGAATGGATCCTGCGCAATTCGCCGGTGCCGATCGGCACCGTACCGATCTACCAGGCGCTGGAAAAAGTCGGCGGCGTCGCCGAGGACCTCACCTGGGAACTGTTCCGCGACACGCTGATCGAGCAGGCCGAGCAGGGCGTCGACTATTTCACGATCCACGCCGGCGTGCGCCTGCCGTTCATTCCGCTGACCGCGCGCCGCGTCACCGGCATCGTCAGCCGCGGCGGCTCGATCATGGCGAAGTGGTGCCTTGCGCATCACAAGGAAAGCTTCCTCTACGAGCGCTTCGAGGATATCTGCGACATCATGAAGGCCTACGACGTCGCATTCTCGCTCGGCGACGGCCTGCGTCCGGGCTCGATCGCCGACGCCAACGACGCCGCGCAGTTCGCCGAGCTCGACACGCTCGGCGAACTCACGAACATCGCGTGGAAGCACGACGTGCAGACCATGATCGAAGGCCCCGGCCACGTGCCGATGCATCTGATCAAGGAAAACATGGAGCGCCAGCTCGAGAAGTGCGGCGAGGCGCCGTTCTACACGCTGGGTCCCCTGACCACCGACATCGCGCCCGGCTACGACCACATCACGAGCGCGATCGGCGCGGCGATGATCGGCTGGTACGGCACCGCGATGCTCTGCTACGTGACGCCGAAGGAACACCTCGGCCTGCCCGACAAGCAGGACGTGCGCGACGGCATCATCACCTACAAGCTCGCCGCGCACGCGGCCGACCTCGGCAAGGGCCATCCGGGCGCGCAGGCGCGCGACAACGCGCTCAGCAAGGCGCGTTTCGAATTCCGCTGGCAGGACCAGTTCAATCTCGGCCTCGATCCGGAGAAGGCGAAGGAATTCCACGACGAGACCTTGCCGAAGGACGCGCACAAGACCGCGCATTTCTGCTCGATGTGCGGGCCGAAGTTCTGCTCGATGAAGATCACCCAGGACGTGCGCGACTACGCGAAGGAACACGGCGTCGGCGAGGCGGAGGCGCTGGGCGAAGGCATGGCGGAAAAGGCGAAGGAATTCCGCGAGCAGGGCGGCGAGTTGTATCGGGCCGGATGACGCGGAGGTCTCCTTGGCGCGATCTGCGCGGGCATTCGCAGGGTGCGAACCCGCGCGGATTTCGCGGCGTCTCGCGCATCGAGTGCCTCGTGCGGCGGCCGTTTCGCCTGCATTCGACGGCGCCCCGTTCGGGCCATGACATTCCGGGACGCGCCCGCTAGGCTCGCCGCGATGTTGCACCCGGTTTTTCATTTCTCGTCCTTCGAGCTGGATCCCGCACTGCGCGAACTGCGCCGCGACCATCACGAGATCGGCCTGTCGCCGATGCTCTTCGATGCGCTGGTCTGGCTGGTGACGCATCGCGATCGCGCGATCGGCCGCGACGAATTGATGGCCGCGGTCTGGGGCAAGGCGGACGTGACCGATGCGCAGCTCGCGCAACTCGTGCGCAAGCTGCGCCGCCTGCTCAGCGACGACGGCGATGCGCAGGGCATGATCCGCACCATGCCGCGTTTCGGTTACCGCTGGGTGGCCGATACCTTCGAACGCGAACGCGGTGCGGACGCCGTGTCGGAACGTGCGGACTTGCGGCCGGCGGATGCGTCGGGGTCGATGGAGGCGGAGAAGGGCGGGCCCTTCGATCCGTCGACCATCTCCGATGCGGATGCCGCGATCGTCGCAGTGGCGCCTCCCGTCGCCGCGGGACGCCGATGGCGGTTGCCGATCGCCGCCGCCGTGCTGGCGCTTCTCGTCGTTGCCGTCGTCGTGTCGAGGATTGCGGCCCACGGCGAAGTCGCGTCCTCCGAAGCCATCCGCAGCGCAGCCGGAGCCGTCGCGGTACTGCCCGTGGAAGTGGACGCGGGGACCGGAGCGGACTGGGACTGGCTGCGCATCGGGCTCATGGATTTGATGGCTCATCGCCTGCGCCAGGGCGGACTGCTGGTGACACCCAGCGACAACGTCGTCGCCGCGCTGCGCGAAGACGCGAAGGTGCCTGCGGAACAACGGTTGCTCGAGGCAACCGGTGCGCGCAGCGTGCTCGCCTTGCAGGTGCGGCGTACCGGCAACGGCTGGGTCGTCGGCGGACGCTGGCGCGAACCCGCGGCCTCCGCACGTGAATTCGAGGCGCATGCGAACGATCCGACCGCTGCGGCGCGCCAGCTCGGCGACCGCATCCTCAAATGGCTGGGGCACGCGCCGATCGGCGACGACGATGCGGACGGGGCACCGGATGCATGGCTGCAGCGTATCGACGCGGCCATCCTCGACTCCGACTATGCCGCCGCCGGCGTTCTCCTGCGCCAGGCGCCACGCGCGCTGCGCGAATCGCCGCTGCTGCATGTGCGCGAAGGCGATGTGCTCGCCTCGACGGATCGCGTCGATGCCGCTGCGCTCGCCTATCGGGCCGCACTCGACGCTCTGCCGCCCGGGCACAGCGACGGGCTCGTGCGCGGCGCGGCGTTGATCGGCTCGGCCGGCGTGCTCGCGCAACAAGGGCGGATCGAGCCCGCGATCGCGCGCCTGGGCGAAGCCGTCGCGCTGCTGCAGGATCTCAACGCACCGGTCCCGCACGGCGAGGCGCTGTACGAGCGCGCGGTGCTGGAAATGGCGCAGGGGCGGCTCGACGAAGCCGACTCGGATTTCTCGCAGGCACGCGTCGCTTTCGAGCTCGGCAGCGATTCGCTGCATCTCGCGCGGCTCGACGCGCAGCAGGCCACGCTGCTGTCGTTGCGCCAGCGTCACGCCGAAGCGCTGGCCATGCTGCAACGGGCGACGGCCCGGTTCGAACGCTTCGACGCGCCAGCGCTCGTCGTCGATGCGCGCGGAAACATGGCGATCGAGGAGTTGGCGCTGCTGCGACCGCGCGCGGCGCAGGCGACGATGGAAGGCGCCCGGGCGTGGTTGCCGAAGCTGGATCAGCCGATCACGCGCGCGATCCACGACTACGACGCGATTCGCGTGCTGATCGCGAACGGGCGGTTCGACGAAGCGGAGACCCGGCTCGATCGCGCGTCCGACGCCAACGTGCAGGTGCTCGGGTACGCCGCGGCCGTGCGTGCGCAGGCTGCGCAGCTCGCGCTGGCGCGCGGCGATCCGGGGCCGGCCGCCGCGCAGTTCCGCGATGCGATGCCGGGCCTGCTCGATGCACGCCTGGATTCGATCCTCTATGGGCGCCTGCGCGCGACGGCCTGGCTCGGCTACGTGCGCGCGCTCGACCTCTCGGGAGCCACCGATGCCGCGCGCGCCGAAAGCGCGAAGTTCGCCGCCGTCGCCGGCGACGATCCGGTGATGTCGTTGCTCGCGGCGCTCGCCGAGGCTGAATCGAGCCGTCGCGCGGGTCGTCCCGGCGAGGCCATCCGCCGCTACGAGGCCGTCTTGCGCGAGGCGAACCGGCGTGGCGCGCCCGCGGACATCGCGGCGGTGGCCGTCTCCTACGGTGACGCGCTGCTCGACCTCGGCGAACCGGCGCGCGCAACGACGGTCATCGGCCAGCTCGGGCGCTGGACGGCCGACGATTTCGATTGCGCGCGCGTCGAAGCGCGCCTGTACCGGGCGCTCGGCCAGAACGAAGCGGCGCAGCGGGCCGAGGCGCAGGCGCGCGCGCTTGCCGGCGAACGCCGGTTTTCGACGGATTCGGCAGGGGCCGATCCGTCGAGTCGTTGAACGGAAATCGCCCGCATATCAAATCGTTGTCGCGACCTGTCATGTCGCGATCAGCATTCGGTCAAGCGCCGGCGGAGTCGGACGGTTGGGATCGGGGTCGCCACGGCGCCCCGCGATTGGGTGCCTTCGTCGAGGACCCCGTCGAACCATGCCGATCCGCCTCCTGTGCCTGTTGATCCTCTTGCTGCCCGGCTCGTGCCGCGCGCATGCGGGCACGGTATCCGGGCCGCAAGCGCCGCCGCTGCACGCATGGAACTTCGATCGCGTGAAGGCGCCGGCATTGCCGCCGGACTGGCGGGCTCGGGTACAGGGTCCGGTACCCGGCTGGCGCAGCGTCGTCGACTGGACCGACAGTCCTCCGAACGCCGCGCACGCGCGGAGCGGGCGACGACACGGCGTTTCCGCCTTGTACAGTCCTGTCGTGGCGCTGCCGCGCGCGGAATTCGAACTGCGCTTCCGCCATCGCTGGGTGGTCGAACCGGCGCCGCTCACGGGCGGCGTGCTCGAGATCGCGATCGGCGGCGGCGATTTCGTCGACATTCTCGACGCCGGCGGACACTTCCGCGCCGGCGGCTACAACAATACCGTACTGCGCTGCTGCGGACGCAATCCGATCGGCGGCCGGCACGCGTGGAGCAGTCCGTCGCAGCCGCGCTTCCTCGCCACTCGGGTCGACCTTCCCGCCGCCGTCGCCGGCCGTTCCGTGCAGTTCCGCTGGCGTTTCGGCAGCAGCGACGGCGCGGTCGACGCGGTCCGCGGCGGCTGGTGGATCGATTCGATCGAACTGGACTTCGCGCCACCTCCGGCACCGCTGCGCCTGGGCCTCGCCTCCACTGCCGCCAGCGGCCGGCACGTCGCGATCGCGACGCGCATCGAAGGCCGCGACGGCTTCTCCCGCCTGAATCCATCGGGGACTCGCGCCCCATCGCTCCGTCCGTTCCAGCCACTACCCGAGGAGTTCCCATGTTCCGTCCGAGAAATCGAGCCGCTTTCGTCCTGACGTCCCTCGTCCTCGGCTTGCTCGCCGTCCCCGTCACGGCGCGGGACCACGGCGGGTCGATCGACGGCCTTCAGCCGATGGTGCGCGGTACGCCGGTCGCCGCCGTCGCGCCCACGGCCGCGACTGCGCCCAATGCCCTGAGCGAAGTGCTCGGCGGCATTCCGGCCTTCGCCCTCGAATTGAACGTCAACACGTTCGCGCAGCAGTACGCCACCTTCGACGCGACGTCCCCGGGAACGTCGACGCGGATCGGTCCGGTGCCGGTGAATCAGGTGGCGTCGGGAACCTTCATCGACAACGACTTCACCCATGAGTACCTGCTGAGCAAGCTGAACCAGCTCGTGGCCGTGGATACGAGCGACGGCACGTCGGAGGTCGTCGGCTATCCCGCGCCGGTCCTCGAATACGAGTTCTGGACCGGCGTCCGCTGGGATCCGCAGACGCACAACGTCTACGCCACGACATGCACCAACGACGGCTCGGGTTGCTACCTGTACACGATCGATGCGACTACGGGCGACGCCACGCGGATCGCACAGGTGGGCGTCCCGGGCGAAGGCTGGTTCCCGATGGAGATTGCGATCGACTCCAAGGGACGGCTGTTCATGATCAACATCGGCCCCGACTACAAGAACTGGCTCGCGCGCATCGACAAGCAGACCGGTGCGGTCACGCCGATCGGCGACACGGGCATCAGTCCGATGTACATCCAGGGCCTGGATTTCGATCGTCGCGACGACACGCTGTACTGGACCGCGATGGGCAACCTGTCGCCGACCGGCGGGCCGCAGGGCCAGCTGTATTCGGTCGACACGCAAACCGGCGAGCCGACCTTCCTCGGCGTGCTGCCCAACGGTGGCAGCGAGATCTGGGCGTTCGCGATCGCGACCGCGCCGCAAGTCGACGACGACACGATCTTCGTGGACGGCTTCGAGCTGCCGTGACCGTCGCGCTGCCGCCGCGCGCGTGCGGCGGCAGCGCGCCTGGTGGCGGGGCGCGACTTCCGCGGCGACGCGACTTCGCCGTAAGCTGCGGCATGGCCACCGATCGCAGTTTCATCGAATACGTGATCGAGCAGTCCGGTCTCGCCGACCGGCTCTCGACACGTCGCATGTTCGGCGAGTATGCGTTGTACGTGGACGGCAAGGTCGTCGCGTTTTGCGCCGACAACAGCCTGTTCCTCAAGCTCGTGCCTGAAACGGCCGAGCTGCTGCGGGATTTGCCGCGACAGGAATTGTTCCCCGGCAGCAAACCCTATGCGCTCGCCGATGAACTGCTCGACGATCCGGAACGGTTGCGCGCACTCCTGCTCGCGCTCGAACGAGCGCTGCCGGAACCGAAGCCGAAGCGGTCGAAAGCGAAATCGGCAGCGCTCCGGCGCGCGCCACGCAAAGGTTGAATGCAGCGACGGCCGGCACGTCGAACCTGCTCCGGGCGTGTTTCCGGTTTGCGCCCCTCCTGTATCCAGTTCCCGCAGCGCGGCATTGGAATGCGCTCGAGCTCGCGGACGTCGTCGATCGCCCGCGCCAGGCGACGTCGTCGAAGCCGCGATTGACGATGGCGCACGCGAATGGCTTCGCCGCATCGCGCGGCTTCGGACGCGGAACCGGCGCACCGTTGCGCGGATATCCATTTCTGCAAACCACGTCCATCGGCAATCCGCGGAGCGGTTGGTATTCTCCCTGCGGTCGCACAGCGTGCGGCAGGGGGAGACGCCGGTGACACTTGTTGCGATGCTTGGATGAAAGGTTCGGCGATGCGGCACGAAGCCCGGCGGTGCGCCGCGTTCGTTCCGGAATGATGCTCCGGCTCCCTGAAGTCGCGGACGGCGTGCGCGCCGGCGGTGCGCACGCCGGCGTGGCCGTCGTTGTCACCGCGAGGTCGTCGCGCCGCTGGGCGCGCATCTTTCCTCCGGTCCCGTGTCGCCGCGTCATCGGCGTGATGATGGCCGCGTGCGCGCTGGCGTCCTTGTCCGCCGCGCGCGCGGACGAGCCGGAACCGCGCTGGGTGCAACGCCACTACGGCTCGACCGACGGATTGCCGGTCGGCAGCGCCAGCTCCGCGCGCATCGATGCCGACGGGTTCCTGTGGCTGGCCACGCACGACGGCCTTGCGCGCTTCGATGGCCAGCGTTTCGACGTGCACGATTCGATGCGTTTCCCGGCCTTGTCCGGCAATCGCATGCGGTCGCTGCACATGGACGCGCAGCATCGCCTGTTCGCGTTTACCGATCATGGCGACTGGGTAACCGTGCGCTCGGGGCGGATCGAGCGCGTGCCGCTCGGCAGCGACGGCCCGCAGAACGTGCGCCACGTCGACGAAGCCAGCCTGTGCGTGACCACCGTGCAGGCGATGTACTGCCCGGATGGCGACGGCGGGTTTCCGCTGCAGGTGCGTTTTCCGCCGGATACGGAACCTGCGCTGGCGCTGCCCGGCATCGCCGGCGCGACCTGGATGATCACCACCACGGGCGACGTGTGGTTGCGCCGCCAGGACACGTGGCGCGTGGTCTGGCGCGCACGCGCCGTGTCCGCGCCACGCTCGCCGCGCAACGCCGTCGCCACGGCCGACGGCACGCTGTGGGCCGATGGCGCCGGGCGCATGCTGCGCGTCTCCGTCTCCGGCGAGGCCACGCGCTGGCTCGACCGCGACAGTCCTTCCGAGCCGTCGCAGCTGCGCCTCGATGATGACGGGCGCCTGTGGATCGGCGCGGCCAACGGCGTGTACACGGTCGATGCGGATCGCCCGCAGCGGGTGTTCGTGGAGGAAAACCGCGAGGACGCCACCGACTACCGCAGCTGGCGCGCACCGGATGGCGCGCTGTGGCTCAGCCACGGCGGCCACCTGTGGCGCTCGCAGTCCGGGCCGGGCGGTTCCGTGCATGCGCTGTCGCCGGTCCTGGCAGGCTCCGGCGACATCCGCGACGTGTTGTTCGCCGCCGATGACATCGTCTGGGTGATGACCTTGCACGACGGCATCTACCGGCTCAACCGCGCGCGCGTGGACCTGCTCGATGCATCCGCGGGTGTCGCCGGCGGCAACGTGTACGGCGTGGCGCGGGACGGCAACGACACCCTTTGGCTCGGCAGTCTCGGCAGCGGATTGACGGCCGTCGAAGGCGACGGGCGGCTGCGGCATTTCGGTCGCGCCGACGGCCTGCCCGGCGACAACCCGTGGCTGGTCGCCGCGGGCAGCGACGGCAGCATCTATGTGGGTACCTATGCGCCGGGGTTATGGCGCCGCGCCCCGGGTGCGGAGCGGTTCGAGGCGATGGCGTTGCCGGCGGAACTGCTCGGCGAGCAGGTACTGGCGATCGCGTTCGACGCCGCCGGCCGGTTGTGGCTCGGGACCACGGCAGGCGCGTGGCGCAAGGACGGCGGAGACTGGCAGCGGCAATGGCCGTCGACCTCGCGCCGCGTGCGGGTCGGCGCGCTGGCGCTGTCGGACGACGGCGCCACGACCTGGTTCGGCGGCGCCGAAGGGGTCTGGCGCCAGCAGGGCTCGAGCGGCCATCCGGTGGCCGAGGCGCTGCTGGCGCGGACCTCGGTACGCGATCTCTACCGGACCAGCGACGGCGCGCTGTGGATCAGCACCGACGGCCGCGGCCTGGTGCGCGTCGCGGCCGATGATCCGCTCGGCCTGCGCGCGGCGCAGCTGGGGCGCGCGCAAGGATTGCCGTCGAACAGCCCGCATACCGTGCGCGAAGATGCCAACGGCAACGTCTGGGTGAACAGCAACCAGGGCATCTTCCGCATCAGTCGCCCGGGTTTGCTCGCGTTCCTCGGCGGCGACGGGCATCGCCTGTCGCCGCTGGTGCTCGGCCTCTCCGATGGGCTCACCGAGCTGGAAGGCAATGGCGGCGTGCAGCCGGCTGCGGCAATCGACCGGCGCGGGCGATTGTGGTTTCCGTCGCAGCGTGGCGTCGTGCGCTTCGATCCGCTGGCGATTCCGCTGCGCGAGAACCCGCCGCACGCGATCATCGACGGCCTCGAAGGCGACGGCCAGCCGCTGCATCCCGATGCCGCGGGCCGCCTGCCGCTCGGCGCGCGCTCGATCCTGCTGCGCTACGACGCGGCGGATCTCGGTACCGGCAGCCAGACGCGCTTCCGCTATCGCCTGTTGCCGCAGGACCGCAACTGGACCGACGCGGCGAGCGAACGCTCGGCTTCGTTCTCGACCTTGCAGCCGGGCCGGTACCGTTTCGAACTGCTGGCCGGCAACAGCGACGGCATCTGGGCGCAAACCCCGGTCGCGCTCGACTTCGAGGTGCCCTCGCGCTGGCACGAGACGCGCGCGTTCCGCGGCTCCATGCTGGCCGCGGTCGCGCTGCTCGCGCTCGCGCTGGTGCGCCTGCGCCTGCGCCGCCTGCGCCTGCGCGCCGTCGAGCTGGATCGCCAGGTCGGCCTGCGCACCGGCGAGCTGGTGGCCGAGAAGGCGCGCGTGGAGACCGCACTGTCCGAACTGGCGCGCACGCACCATGAAATCGAGGATAGCAACCAGCGCCTGGCCGAACAGGCGCAGCGGCTCGCGGCGCTGGACCGGTTTCGCACGCGCGTGCTCGCCGACGTCAGCCACGAACTGCGCACGCCGGTGATGCTGGTGTCGCTGCCGTTGCGCGAGCTGCATGCGCACGCCGGCCAGCTCGCGGCGGCCGATCGCGGCAGGCTCGAACTGTCGCTGAAGCAACTGGAGCGCCTCGGCGGACTGGTCGAGCAACTGCTCGACCTCGTGCAGGCCGAATCCGGACAGACGCGCCTGCGCCTTCGTCGGTTCGACTTCGCGGTGCTCCTGCGTGAGATCGCCGCCGGCTACCGGCCGGCCGCCGAGCGTGCCGGTATCCGGCTGCTGGTGCAGGTGCCGCAGGACGGCGTCGCCCTCTTCGGCGACGGCGATCGTCTGACCACGGTGTTCGGCAACCTGGTCGACAACGCGATCAAGTACGCGCCGGACGGCAGCGCGATCGCGATCCGACTCGATGCCGGCGACGAGCACGCGGTCGTCGAAGTGCGCGACGAAGGCCCCGGCTTCGACGCCGCTTCGAGCCAGCACCTGTTCCAGCGCTTCTATCGCGCGGAAGGCCCGCCGCGGCACGGACGCGAGGGGCTCGGCATCGGACTGGCGCTGGCGCGCGAACTGGTCGAGCTGCATGGCGGGCGCATCCGCGCGAGCAGCATGCCCGGCGCCGGCGCGACGTTCCGCGTCGAGCTGCCGCTCGGCAGCGCGCATGTCGCGTTCGACGACCTGGCGCTCGATCCCGCACCCGCCGCGGCCGCCGCTCCGCTGCCGATCCCGTCGGCGGAGCGCGGCGAGGGGCGCGTGTTGCTGGTCGAGGATCATCCCGACCTCGCCGCCTATCTCGCAGAGCGGCTGGGCGAGCGCTTGCCGGTGACCCGCGTCGGCAGCGCCGAGCAGGCCGTGCGGGTGCTGGCGGACGATCCCGGCATCCGGCTGGTGGTCAGCGATGTCGTCCTGCCCGGTGCCAGCGGCCTGGAACTGTGCCGGCAACTCGCCGGCGCGGCGGGCGAGCGGCGGCGACCGGTGATCCTGATCTCGGCCCGGGCCGCCGACACCGATCGCGAGGCCGGTCTTGCCGCCGGCGCGATCGCCTGGCTGGCCAAGCCCTTCAGCTTCGAGGCGCTGCTGGGCGCGATGGCCAGCGCGTGGCCGGAGGCGAGGCCGCGCCTGATCGCGAACCCGGTCGATCCGGCCACGCTGGATCCGCTGCTCGCCGTCGCGCTGCACGGACTCGGCGATCCCGCGTTCGCGATCCCCCGCTGGGCGGCACAGGTGCATCTGTCGGAGCGGCAACTGCGCCGCCGCGTCGGCGAACTGACCGGCCAGTCGCCGCAGACGTGGCTGCGCGAACAGCGCCTGCTGCGCGTGCGCCACCTGCTGCGCAGCGGCGCATGCAAGACCCTGGCGGAAGCCGGCGCTCGCTGCGGGCTGGACAATCCGGCGTGGCTCTACCGCAGCTACCGGGCCCGCTTCGGCGAGCATTGATGCGCACGAGCGGCTGTTCCCGCGGCGCGGCAAGCGATTGATTTCCAGGGATGTCCGCGCGTCGGCGGCGGCGATGTCCGCTGCGTGCATGTCGACGTCCGCTCAGGACATGGGCAGTTCCTTCGCGTTCGCCGACGATCAGGACAGGGGCCGCCGCCCGTCCCCGCCGCGGTCCCGCGCGGTGGGGTTCGGGCGCGCAGGCGCCGACCACACGGAGAACGTCCATGAACAACCTCGCGCGCCGGGGCCGTCGCCTGCTTTGCTGGATGGCGCTGCTGATGTGCTGCGCCGGCGCGCCGGCGCTGGCGGAGACCTTGACCGTCACCACGACCGCCGACAGCGGCCCCGGCAGCCTGCGCCAGGCCATGCTGGATGCGGCAGCGAGCGCGCAGGCGAGCACGATCGCGTTCGCGCCGTCGGCCGACGGCGTCATCACGCTGGCCTCGCCGCTGCCGAGCCTCGTGGCCGCGGGCGGCGATCTCGTCATCGGCGGCAACGGCGCCGCCAACACGATCATCGACGGCGCCGCCGCGCATCGGCCGTTCACCGCCCAAGCCGCGCCTGGCCTCAACCTCGGCCTGCGCCATCTGACGCTGCGCAACGGACGCGGCGGCGGCAGCTCGCCCTATGGCGGCGCGATCTACTTCTCGGGCGCATCGCTGAACGTCGACGGCGTCGATTTTTCCGGCAATGTTTCC
>Ga0153956_1002869_pt1 | contig 11979 bp, 4 predicted proteins | sample TSFL040MetaG_FD_104704 | JGI IMG/M metagenome (GOLD analysis project Ga0153956, IMG submission 104704) | Attine ant fungus gardens microbial communities from Florida, USA - TSFL040 MetaG | ecosystem: Host-associated > Fungi > Mycelium > Unclassified | place: USA: Florida, Wekiwa Springs...
CAGGAACCTTTACCGATAGCAAAGGAACTTTTTCTCTTTCGCTTGGAAAAGAAAACAGGGGCGTTTTGATTTTTTCTTATGTCGGTTACCAAATCAAAGAAGTGGAAGTTGGCGAAGGACAAAGCGATATTGCAGTTCAGTTAACACCTTTGAATTCTTCTTTGGATAGTGTGGTGGTGATAGGCTACGGTCAGCAAAAGAGAATAGATGTTTTAGGATCAGTAACACAAACGACTACAAAAGATCTACAACGTGCTGGCGGTGTGAACGATTTGGGAATGGCCCTTACCGGGAACTTGCCCGGATTGACTACAATGTCATCGAGTGGCCAGCCTGGAGAAGAAACGCCGCAGCTTGTTATACGATCGGCTACTTCATGGAATAATAGTTCTCCCCTGGTTCTGGTAGATGGAGTGGAGCGTTCGATAAGCACGGTCGATATTTCTTCGGTTAAAACAGTTACGGTATTAAAAGATGCTTCGGCAACTGCTGTATATGGTGTGCGTGGTGCAAACGGTGTTATTCTTATTACAACCAAGCAGGGCACAATGGGAAAAGCCAGTATTGAGGTGCGTTCGAATATAACGGCCAAAGTAGCATCTAAATTGCCTAAGAAATACGATTCGTATGATACATGGGAATTGAAAGATATGACCATTGAAAGGGAATTACCGCTTACGACTGCCGGATGGACAACTTATCTGGATCAGGCGATTATAGATAAGTACCGTAATCCGGCAAATGACTCGGAGCGTGATCAATATCCGAATGTAGACTGGGAAAAGGCATTGTTTAAAAGCCACACTATGTCGTACAATACAAGTGTCAATGTTTCAGGTGGCTCCAAATTCGTAACTTATTTTGCAGGGATAGATTTTGATCAGGAAGGAGATTTGTTCAGAACATACCAGAATGACAGAGGCTATAAAGCCGGATATGGCTACACAAGAACCAATGTGAGGAGCAACCTGGATTTTAATATAACCAAGACCACTAAGCTCTCGACAAAACTGTTTGGGTCCAACGGTATTCAAAAAGTACCTTGGGGTACTTCAGATGGAGATGCGACCTATTGGTCGTCAGCATATCTTACGGCGCCCGATGCCATGCAGCCGGTATATTCAGATGGTACATGGGGTTTTTATGAACCTCGTAATGCCGATGTTCCTAACTCTGTTTATTTCTTAGCTATGTCAGGCGTTGAAAAAAGAACTAGTACCCAATTGACGACCGATTTTATATTGGATCAAAAACTGGATATGATTACGAAGGGGCTGGATTTTAATGCCAGATATTCATTGGATAATACTTTTCAGGAAACTGGTTACGGTATAAACGATCTGTATAACAATGCCCAGCGAAAATGGGTAGATCCGCAAACCGGTACCGTATATTATGAGCAGACGATCAATACCGGTACGCAATTGGACTTTTCGAATGGCATCAACTGGACTACCCAGGGCGGAGATGCACAACCAGGTTCGACCTATAGGATGACAAACTATGCATTTCAGTTAAATTACGCCAATAGCTTTGGAAATCACAATGTAACTGCCATGGGGCTGATGAAAAGGGAAAAATATGCTACCGGCGGCAACCTATATACTTTCCGGGAAGATTGGGTATTCAGAACCACTTATAATTTTAATGAAAAATATTTTATTGAAGGAAACGGCGCGTACAACGGATCGCAACAATTTTCTCCCGCATACCGATTGGCATTTTTCCCGTCATTGGCTGCCGGATGGGTCATAAGCAATGAAAAAATTATAAAAAAGTTGGGGTTTATCAATTTATTAAAACTGAGAGCGTCGTGGGGTAAAGTCGGTGACGATGCTTTAAACGGTGTCCCAACCTATCCGTATATAGATCAATGGTCTTATGGAGGCAATACAATGATGGGAACCTACCCGGCAAACACGCCTTATACATATTACGATCTTACTACGTTGGGGAATCCAAATCTTCACTGGGAAACTTCTTATAAACAAAATTACGGGGTAGATTATGGCTTTTTGGATAATCAGATTGCAGGCAGCCTTGACGTGTTTAAAGACCATAGAAAAGATATAATCATAAGCGGGGGCAGTAGGGCAATTCCGTCATATTTCGGCGCAACGGCGCCTTCGGCCAATCTCGGAGAAACCCGCAGCCATGGATTTGAGTTTGAATTGAAATTAAACCACACTTTTAAAAATAAGATGCATGTGTACGCAAATTTCGGTGTCACTCACGCGGTAAACAAAGTAATATTTAAGGATGATCCGGAATTATTACCTGCTTATGAAAAGCAGGCAGGATACCCGATTGGGCAGATAAAATCATATTTGAGTGACGGATTTTTAAAGAGCTGGGACGATATATATGGTAGTACTGCCAGAACATCTGATAATACCAGTAAACTTCCGGGAGACTATAATATTATAGATTTTAACGGAGATGGTACGATCGATACTTATGACCAGGCGCCCTATCAGTACACCGGTACGCCGCAAAACACGTACAATATGCTTATAGGGTTCGATTGGAAAGGATTCAGCATATATGCCCAGTTCTACGGAGTGAATAACGTTACAAGACAAGTTAGCTTTCCAACCTTTCGTGCTACATCTGATGTCGCCTATGCTCAGGGAACCTATTGGACAAAACAGGGCGGAGGCAGCATTCCGTACCCAAGATGGTCCACAATAGTTGGGCCAGATGCTTCCGGTACAATGTATTTATACGATGGCTCTTATGTAAGATTGAAAAATGCAGGGATTAGTTATACCATGTCGGGTATCGCTATACAGAGAATGGGAATAAAAACCTTACAGGTCTATCTAAACGGAGATAACCTGATATTATGGACGAAAATGCCGGATGACAGGGAGTCAAACTTCAGTGGCAGTTCAGGATCGGGTGCTTATCCCACACTCAGGCGTTTTAATTTAGGTCTCCAAGTAAACTTATAAAGTATATGAAGTATATAAAGTGTATAAAAATGAAAAGCTACTTTTTAATAACAGTTATTATCTTGTCAATTTGTTCATTGAGTTCCTGTAAACAATATCTGGACAAACCTGCTATAACCGACATCCCGTCGGATGAAGCATTCAAAAACTTCACGAACTTTCAGGGATTTACCGAGGAATTATATAATTCAATTCCGCTCGTAACTACGCAGGATTATCATAACAACTGGAATTTTGGGGAGGAGGAACTTTGGGAAACGGATGAAACCCGTCTGTTTGCCTATTCAGTAGATCAGGGCGATTACTGGGGCTGGAATACGGCTTATTACAGCTGGTTTAAGACAGGAGGTAATCCTGGGTCCCAAACGCGGGGCGATAAAGGCCATCTCTGGGGATTGGCATGGTATGCGATCAGAAAAGCCAATATAGGAATTGCAAACCTTGATAAGCTTACGGATGCCACACAGGAGCAGAAGAATCTTATTGCAGGTCAACTGTATTTTTTCCGTGGCTGGTTTCATTTTTTCTTAATGCAGTATTGGGGCGGCCTTCCCTATATTGACGAAGTAATACCAGCGGATACGACCATTCGTCTTCCAAGATTGGATTACCAACAAACGGCCGATAAAGCTGCGGCAGATTTTCAAAAGGCGGCTGATCTGCTACCAATAGATTGGGATCAAACGGCAACAGGACAGCAAACGCTCGGTAATAATAATTTGCGAATAAACAAAGTAATGGCTTTGGCTTATCTGGGAAAAGATCTTTTGTGGGCCGGCAGTCCTTTGATGAATCAGGAATCAACTGGAAGCAGTACTTACAATGTAGATTATTGTAAAAAGGCTGCCGATGCTTTCGCCGAGGCGCTCCGTCTGTGCGACTCCTCAAAGCGGTACGAATTGGCTGATTTTTCACAGTATTCACAACTTTTTTACACATACAATCAGAATTATAAGGTGCCCGGCCTAAAGGAAGCAATCTTTATGGAAAATCTCTTAGGTGTGCAGCAATGGAGGTGGAACCAGGTCAATGATTACCGGCCAATGACCATAAATGGCTCAGGAATTAAATGTTTCCCGACTGCTAATTATGTGGATTATTTTGGTATGGCCAATGGATTACCGATTACCGATCCCAATTCGGGATTCGATCCCACACATCCGTGGAAAGGCAGGGATCCCAGGTTTTATAAAGACATCATGTTTGACGGTGAAAAATGCGTTATCAACGGGGCTAATGTCGGAAATGATGATCACAGGCAATATGCCAGTTTGTACACCGGTGGGTTATATAGAACAGCGAATGCTGCGAAAGCGGTACTGACTGGGTATATGAATTGCAAATTTACATCCCAGTATATGAACGATTGGGATGGATATAGGGAAAATAATGCCGAAGTATTAAGCTTTATGCGCCTGGCAGACGTTTATCTGATGTATGCCGAAGCTACTGCAGAAGGATACGGTTCTCCGGCCAGTAAGGCAAATGGATACAGCATGTCTGCTGTTGATGCGGTAAACGTAGTTCGTGAAAGAGCCGGTGTAGGAGATGTAAACTCAGAATTTTTGAACTCTACAGATAATTTTATGAGTGAGGTAAGAAGAGAGAGAGCCGTTGAGCTGGCATTTGAAGGGCATCGCTTTACCGATCTTAGAAGATGGTTGTTACTAACGCAGAGTCCATATACTTTGAAAAAATCGGTGGAATTTGACCGTGCGACACCAGATGCTCAGGTATATGCCGATCCACAGGATGCCGAAGTGAAAAATTTCAGGGAAACAGTTTTGGTCGAAAGGCATTTACAGCAAAAGCATTATTGGTTTCCATTTCTCACATCTGACGTGAACTTGTATAGCGGTTTTAAACAAAATCCAGGATGGTAAGTAAACAAAAAATATTTTGAAAATGAGGCATAAAAATAAATATATATTTCTGTTGTTGATAGCGGGACTTTCTCTAAGCAAGGTAAAAGCCCAGGAAGATAATGATAGTATCGTATCTATAGCCTATAAAAAGGATAGTTCTGTAAACGTAGCTTTTAAAACTGTTGACAAGCGGGATATGTTGGGAGCTATATCAACGGTAGATGTTTCTGAATTATTAAAGAAAGATTATACAACCTATAGTCTCGACAATCTGCAAAGTATAATCGGCGGTTATACCGGCAACGTGTGGGGGCAAGGCGCCTTAGTGCTGGTAGACGGCGTACCGCGAAATGCGACAGACATCCGGCCAACCGAAATTAAGTCGGTCAGCGTTCTTAAAGCAGGCGATGCAATTGTTTTATATGGCAGCAGAGCGGCAAAAGGAGTTATCCTGATCACTACCAAGCGTGGCGATATAAAACCTTTGACCATCAATGTGCGACTCAATTCCGGGTTTTATGTTCCTAAGGCATACCCGCATTATTTGGATGCAGCTGATTATATGACATTATATAATGAAGCTGATAGCAATGATGGGATCGCTGCGAAATATACTCCGGAACAAATCTATAATACAAGTACGGGCAAAAATCCATACGAATACCCGGATATTAATTTTTTTTCGTCGCAATATCTTAAAAAATCGTATTCCAAATCCGATGTTACAACTGAGATATCCGGCGGAAACAGCAAGGCCCGTTATTATTCGAATATAGGATTGTCTTACAATGACGACATCTTAAATTATGGATATACGAAAAAAAATAATAATGTAAACCTTGATATGCGGACGAACGTAGATATAAACCTGTCAAAGTGGCTTTCTGTATCTACAGACGCCGTAGCCAATATAGCAAACAGTTACACCGGAAGAGGAGATTTCTGGGGCACTTCGGCAACGCTTCGTCCTAACTGGTTTTCTCCATTAGTTCCAGTGGATATGCTTGACACTACCGGCAACAGCAACTTACAGAATATCGTGAACAACAGTGACCATTTAATAAATGGGAAATATCTGCTTGGCGGAACATCGACCAACCAGACCAACGCGTTTGCCGATATGCTGGCTGCGGGTTATATTAAGACCAAGAACAGGACTTTTATGTTCGATGTGAGCGCCAGGGCTGATCTGGGAAGTATTTTAAGAGGATTGGCTTTTAAAACAATGTACAGCATGGACTATACCGATACCTATTCCGAAGCCTACCAACTTGCATACGCGGTGTATCAACCAACCTGGTCTACATTAGACGGTAAAGATATCATAACGAGCCTGACTCAGTACAATCTGGACAAAAATTCTACTTCGGAATATATTGGTCAGACAACCTACGCACAGACTAATTCTTTTAGCGGACAGTTTGATTATAATAACACTATCGCACAGGATCATAATATATCCGCCGCTTTGGTCGGTTGGGCGTACAGGATACATAATTCTAATGACGCTGGGCATGGGGGAAGCACCTATCAGCCAACATTGAACACCAATCTGGGTTTCCAGGCAGGGTATAACTACAAGCACAGGTATTATTTTGATTTTTCAAGTGCCTATGTACATTCGGCCAAACTGGCCCCGGGCCATCGCGATGTTTTATCTCCTACCGCTACTATCGGTTGGCGTATTAGCGATGAGCCGTTCTTCAAAAACAATGTATCATTTATCAATGATTTGAAAATTACAGGAGCGTATTCCGATCTTCATCAGGATCTTGATATATCGGATTATTATTTGTATCAGGGTTATTACAACAATGAAGGCGGATGGTATCAATGGCGAGATGGCGTTGCCGGCGGCTGGACTACAGGTTCCGAAAGAGGAGAGAATCTTGACTTGACTTTTATCCAGCGAAAAGAATATCGTGTAGGATTGGATGCAGGTATTCTAAACAACTTAATTACAGTTGACGCCAATTATTTCATTCAATATACTAATGGATTGCTGACGCAGGGTTCGTCTACCATTTTCCCTTCTTATTTTTCCAACTGGGATTTTTCGTTCCTGCCTTATCTGAATTACAACAACGATAAAAGAAGCGGGCTGGACTTTACGGTAAATCTGAATAAGAAAATCGGGGCGGTAAATACTACCCTCGGCCTTACAGGAATGTTCTATTCTTCCGAGGCCACACGCCTGGACGAAGTTTATCAGGACAAATACCAATACAGGACAGGAAAGCCGTTAGACGGACAGTGGGGCTATATAAGCGAAGGCTTCTTTCAAAGTCAGGATGATATTAATAACCATGCCACGCAAACATTCGGAGCCGTGGCGCCGGGAGACATAAAATACAAAGATGTGAATAATGATGGTGTGATTGATTCAAGAGACCAGGTTTATTTAGGTAAAGCCGGTTGGGAAGCGGCTCCGTTTACCTTCGGAGTAAACCTTACGGTAAATTGGAAAAATTTCACACTGTTTGTTTTAGGTTCCGGCAATATGGGTGCGATCGGATTTAAAAACAGCTCTTATTACTGGATCAATGGTTTTTCAAAATATTCAGATGTTGTCTGGGGTCGGTGGACAGAAGCCACAAAGAACACAGCCACATACCCACGATTAACTACGACGGCAGGAACTAATAATTTCCAGAATTCAACATTCTGGATGTATAAAACAAATCGCTTTGATCTTACAAGGGTGCAATTGACTTATGATTTTAAAGACAAATTATTCAAAGGAAGTTTTATACATGGATTAAGCGTATACTTTAAAGGCGATAATTTACTTATTATATCGAAAGAACATAAAATGATGGAGACAAATATTGGCACGGCGCCTCAATACCGTTTTTACAATTTAGGGCTTACCGCTTCTTTTTAGACGAATAAATAATTAAGTAGAATATGAAAAATATAGTAAATATAATTTTAGCAGGATGTTTAATGATTTTTGCCCTCACCGGTTGCGAAAAATTATTATCTCCTGAGCCGGAAAATCTGAAAACAGTCGAACAAATGTATAGCGATCCGGCGTATGCACAAGGCTTCCTGGTAAATGCCTATAGATCTATTCCCGGATATTACGATGATGACGATTATGCTACCGAAGATGCTGTAACCAATCAGAAAACCAATAGCTATTTAAAAATAGCTACAGGTTCATGGACTGCGTCTAACAATCCTGCAAACCTGTGGCAGTCTGCTTATGGTGCAATGCAGTATCTTAACCTCTTTCTTGAAAATTCAGACAAGGTAACCTGGGCTGCCGATAAAGAAGCCAATGCATTGTTTAATACGCGTATGAGAGGAGAGGCTTTTGGCTTAAGGGCGCTTTTTATGTATTACCTGCTACGTAACCATGCTGGATTCACAAATGACGGGCAGTTGATGGGCGTACTTATTATTGATTCACTTCAAACAGTTAATTCTAATTTCAATATCCCACGATCTTCTTTTTACGATTGTGTACAACAGGCATACAAAGATCTGGACAGTGCAGAAGCTTACCTGCCGACAGAATATATAGATGTTACAGATGCATCGCAAATTCCGGAACGCTTTCAAAGCATTACTCAGGACATCAATGCCTATAACAGGGTTATGGGGCATTATTCCGCGCAGCTTTTTAACGGGCTTATTGCGGAAAGCTTTCGTACACGGATTTCACTTTTGGCTGCAAGCCCGGCTTTTCAGAGCAATGCAAATTCGGTAACATGGGCAAATGCAGCGGACGACGCAGCGCAGGTTATAGACTATAATAAGGGCGTATCGGGGTTGTCTCCAACGGGAGTAACTTATTATGCCAATGCCACAGAAATTGCCGCACTAAGCCAGGGCATCAACCCACCGGAAATAATCTGGAGAGAAAACATAGCAACGAACAACAGCGCTCAGGAAAGCAACAATTATCCGCCTACGCTTTTTGGAAACGGCTATATGAATCCTACGCAGAACCTTGTGGACGCGTTCCCGATGACGAACGGCTATCCGATAACCGATGCTGCCAGCGGGTACGATCCGGCTAACCCTTATAAAAACAGGGATCCCCGTCTTTCCCTCTATATCATTTATAACGGAAGTACCGAAGGCGTATCTGCCTCTGTTATTTATACAGGCAGCAAATCCGGAACCGACAACGGCATTAATGTTAAAGATAATTCCACACGTACCGGCTACTACATGAAGAAAAGATTGCGTATGGATGTAAACTGTAATCCTTCTTCAGTAACCGGGCAAACTCATTATATTCCCCGAATACGATATACTGAAATATACCTGGACTATGCAGAAGCGGCTAACGAAGCCTGGGGACCTCAGGGAACCGGTACACATTCTTACTCTGCCTATGATGTTATTAAGGCTATCCGGCAAAGAGCAGGCATTGGTCTGACCAACGGCGATCCTTATTTACAAAGCTGCATGAGTGATAAAGACAAAATGCGGGAATTAATTCATAATGAAAGAAGGCTTGAACTCTGTTTCGAAGGGTTTCGTTTCTGGGATTTAAGGCGATGGAAAGATAATATAAACCAAGAGGCAGATGGTATGGATATTAATGGGAATGTATATACTCCGATCGATGTGGAAAAAAGAAGCTATCAGGATTATATGTACTATGGCCCGATTCCTTATTCCGAGATATTGAAATATTCTAATCTGCAGCAAAATAAGGGGTGGAATTAAATTTTTAAATTAATTAATAATGATATATGAAAAATAAATATTTTTATATTTGCTTATCGCTTTTTACGCTTACTTCGTGTTTAAAGAATGCTGCAATTACCTATCCCAATTTTGAATATCAAACGGTATATTTTGCAAATCAATATCCGATACGGACTCTTGAACTCGGAGAAGATTTGTTTGTCGATAATTCTTTGGACACCGCACATGAAGTGGAGATCGAAGCAACCATCGGCGGAACACGTGACAATGCAAATAATGTAACCATCAGCTATCAGGTAGTCGACTCACTTTGTAATAACCTGTATATGTCAGGAACAAATACCAAAGTGATTCCGATGCCCTCCTCTTATTACCAGTTATTGTCGGACAATATTGTGATCCCGCAAGGCAGTATACTCGGCGGTGTAAAAGTAAAACTGACAGATGCTTTTTTTGCCGATCCTGCTGCTGTTCAAAACACCTACGCCATTCCTTTGGTAATGACACATATCGAAGGTGCGGACTCCATTCTGCAAGGCACTTCCTCTTTGGACAATCCTGACAGAAGAATCGATGGCGACTGGTCTGTTCAGCCAAAAGACTTTGTACTGTATGTCATAAAATTCGTCAATAAATATAACGGTAATTATCTGCGCCATGGAAAAGATGTGATCACCTTCCAGGGAAATACGCAGGCATTTGATACGGTAAGACATACGCAATATGTAGAAAGTAACGAGGTAGATGGCCTTACAACACTTTCATTGACACAAACTAATTTCCCGCTGATTTATAAAGATGCAGGCGGAAATAATATTTATTGCAACCTGCTTCTCAATTTCAACAGCGATGGTACTTGTAGCGTTACGTCCGGCACCACGGGCATAACCGCTACGGGAAGCGGCAAATTTGTAAGCAAAGGAGAAATAAACAGTTGGGGAAACCAGGACAGGGACGCTATATATCTGAATTACAACGTAACTATAGCAAATAAATTGACGGCTTCCACAACAGATACGCTGGTGTTAAGAGACAGAGGCGTTTCTCCGGCATATTTTACACCGGTAATTAAATAATTATAATTAAATGCTTATCATGAAAATAAATAAGGGTAATCAGTATTTAGGTGTTGTTTTTTTCAGCATATTTTTTGCTATGCTGGCTGGGTGCGCCAAGCTTGATACATCGGCCGGCGATCATTACGATAAACCGGAAAGCCTTATAGAGCAGGATTCGTTAAACGCCTACAATCCGCTTAAATCATATATCGATTACAGCAACCAGGCTAATTTTAATTTAGGCGCAGAACTGAGTCTGAGCGACGTTCAGAGCAATAGCTTATTATATCGTCTTGTACAAAAGCATTTTGATGAAATTGATTTTACCAATTTAAAATACACAGATTATGTACAAGCAGACGGAAGCATCCTGCTGGATAATTTCCAGAACTTTGTAGCGGCAGATTCTGCCGGCTTGCCTTTATTTGTAGGCCCGCTGGTAACACATCAGAATCAGCAGGCGACTTATCTGAACGGGTTGATAGCAGACAGCATTATTCCCGGGGAATCAGGAAACTATACAGTAGCGGATTTTGAAAATAATAGTGTAAGGGATACTTACCCTGTAATGGGTGCAGGCACGGCTACGGTTGCTACTGACCCCGATGGAAAAAGCGGGAATACCCTTAACATAGTAGGCCCGCAGACATTCCCGCAATTCCAGGTAACCCTGCCCGACGGGTTGACCTTGGGGAATTGTAAGTCTGTTACCATCGACTTTAGGGGGCCAGGCTCAGGAGGATTGTACGGACAGGGTATGCGCATGGCAATCACAACCGCTCTTGGGGCTATCTCCTTTGGAAGTGCGAATAGTTATAGTAGCCCTTCGGGATTTGGCGCAGGTGACGGTAGCTGGGCCAGGGGTTTGATTATTCTGCCAATAGCGCAATTGGGATTGACTGATGCACAAAAGACGTTAACCAGTTTTGTATTGACGGTTGGTTCGGCCACAGGCTCCGCTAACTATTTGATGGACAATGTAACCATCCAATGGGGAAAAGTGGGCCAGACAATTGTAAAAACACCAGAGCAAAAAGCGGAGATCATACAAGGCGAATTAGAAAAATGGATTAAAGGAGTAGCCGAAGCCGGTAAGGGCAAAGTGCATTCATGGAGTGTAATTTATCAGCCAATGGACGACAGTAATCCTTCTGAATTACGTACCGGCGTAGGAAATACCAATATACCGGCTAATACATTTTACTGGCAGGATTATTTAGGTAAGGATTATGCTTCAATTGCTATTAGTATGCTGAAACAGTACGGCGATGCAAGCGATAAGATGTTCTTTACAGAAACAAACTTAGTGGGTAATCCGGCTAAGATTCAGGGACTGGACGATTTTATTAAATATACAGAGAGCAAAGGAAGTAAGGTCGATGGCATTGCAACAGAACTCGCTTTGAATATTACTTCCGATACTGCGGCAATAGA